>Ga0184609_10000224_pt1 | contig 15967 bp, 14 predicted proteins | sample PLM1_60_coex_FD_133165 | JGI IMG/M metagenome (GOLD analysis project Ga0184609, IMG submission 133165) | Groundwater sediment microbial communities from an aquifer in East River, Colorado, USA - PLM1_60_coex | ecosystem: Environmental > Terrestrial > Soil > Riparian zone | place: USA: East... | reverse complement strand
GGGGGGACTTGCACACTAACCACACGCCTCGCTCTGCCCGGTGCGGCCTGACGTGACGCCGACAATCCTGGTGTTCGTGCAGGTCAATGGCATGCACGCGCGCTACGTACCTCCGCCGCCGACGCGTACTCAACCCTGCCGACCACCCTGGACCTGGTGCACTCGAGTGTGGTCGATATGCTCGGCGATGGTTTGCCACCCGCTGGGACTGACCGTCCAGATCGAAGGTTCTCACCGTCCTTATCCCACCTATCGTAACGCGTTTGACGCTGCCCGCGGGCTGTTCTTCTTTCGATCACATGGGGTTTTGAATAAGGCTCCTTCTACCCGAACGCCGATGGCTGGGCGAAGAATTGCGAAGGCCGGTACTTTGGCTGGCCACCTGATGTTGCCGCGGCCGGCCGGCTGGCTGGACATGCCAGTCGGGACCGGAGCATGCTCGCCGTGACCGCCGACTCGCTGCCCCGCTACGCGCTCGCCGACGTCGAGCTCAGCGGCGGCACGGTCGCCGCGGGCGACGCCGTCCTGGTCGCCAGGCACACCGCCAACCGCGATCCGCGCGTGTACTCCGATGCCGACCGCCTCGACGTCACCCGGCAGTTCCAGGCCCACCTGGTGTTCGGGCACGGTGCTCATCATTGCATCGGCGCCCCTCTGGCCCGGATGGACCTGCAAGTCGCCCTGACCGCGCTGCTGGACTGCTTTCCCGGGCTGCACCTCGCCGTCCCCGAAGACCAACTGAAATGGAAGACCGGCATGGCAGTCCGCGGCCCAATCACCCTGCCAATCGGCTGGTAAATACCCCCGATCGACCGGCGCTGGACAGTCACCCCACCAAATGGTGCCGTGCTCATTTGCCGCGCTGGGTGCGCGGGCCGGTCCGGCCGCGGTACTCACGATCTTGCCGATTTGAGGGTGGTTCAATCAACATCACAGCGTGAGGTCCAGTTCGAGCCAGCTCGCGAGATCCTTGATCTCGCGATTCAGTGCAGCCGTCATCGTCTTGTCGAAGGGCCACGTCCTTGTGGATCGCGTTGACCCGGAGCACGCCGGCGTCGCGGTCGGCGGTGGCGTCGAGCTTGCCCATCAACCGGTCGCCGTACAGGATCGGTAGCACGAAGTACCCCGACGGCGGTTGGCGGCGGGCTTGTACATCTCGAGCTGGTAGTCGAACTCAAAGAGCTCGACGGTGCGCTTGCGGTCGTGTATCAGCCGGTCGAAGGGTGATATCAACGCGGCACCCCCCGAGAACACGCCTCGGGTCGACAGCGGCCCGCGGTTGGTGCGATCGGAGAATTCGAGGCGTTGGTGAATACTGGCGGTGTGCGCGGACGGTCGGGCGGTTTGCTGCTGGTGGTGGCTCTGACGCTGGTCCTCGCTGGCTGCGGTCTCGTCGGGCCGTCCGAGCCGGCCGCGGTGCGGTTCACCGCCGTCGACCTGCCCACGGGGTCGGTGCCGGTGGCGCTGTCGGCCGCCGGTGACGCGCTGCTGGTCGGGGTGCGCCGCGACGGCCGGCCTGTCGCGCCCGGGCTGCTGCGGCGCGGCTCGGACGGCTCGCTCACCGAGCTGCCGGTGACCGCCGCCACCCCGTACGGGCTGCTCGCCACCTGGCAGTCGATCGCCTCCGACGGCGACCGCGTGCTGGCCGTCGGCGGCGAGCGCGGCGGCGCGCACGGCAACGTCCGCTGGAGCGTCTGGACCGGATCCACCGCCGCGTCCACTGGCCTTACGGAGCAGCGGCAGGCCTTCAGCACCTTCGGCGGCTACGGCGCGGGCGACCTCATCGACGCCGTACTCACCGCAGCCGGCGATGCGCTGGTCGGCACGTGGGAGAGCGCCCAGGTCGGCTTCGACGTCGCCGTGTGGACCTCCGACGGACCGACGTGGACCCGGCAGAGCTCCGCCGGCACCGCCCTGGAGAACACCCGAAGCTCCCTCTCGTTCCCCATGGCCGCCACCACGCAAGGCCAGGGCATCCTCGTCGCCGGATCGCAGCTCGCCCTCGACGCCGGCGGCCGCCAACTGCCCGTGGTGTGGCGCTCCACCGCTGGTAACACCGGCTGGACCAGCACCGTCCTCCCCGACGCCGGCCAGGCGGCGGCTGCGGCCGCCGCCCGCTGCACGACCACCGTGTGCGCCATCGCCGGCCGGGTCGACGGCAAGCTGGCCCTGTGGCGCCTCGCCGACGGCACCTGGACCCGCCTCCCCGGTGTCCCGCCCATCCCCGTCGGCGACCGCGACCGCCTCCCCGCCCCCATCGACGTCAACGGGACGCTGGCCCAGCTGGTCACCGACGCCGGCCAGGTGAAGATCGCCCGCTTGGACGGCGACCGCTGGACCCTCCGCGCCACCGCCGGCCCCACCGGCCGCGTCACCGTGGCCGCCACGGTCGGCAACATCCTTTACGTGCTCGCCGGCCCGGACGAGAACGCCCAGACGCTTTGGCGCGCCGACCTCGCCTCGATCCGCTGACCGATGCGCCCTCGGCTCCACGCACGGGGCGTGTATTGGCTGGGTGGGGGTGCGGATCCAGACCGTGCGGATGAGGCCCGGCGCTGAGCGCCTTGGCCCGCCTCAGACGATGTCAAGTCGGGAGCGGCGGAGGCGGCCTGTGCCACTTGGGCTGCTGCTTGAGCTTTGTGGAGGTTGCCGGCTCGCACGGCCATCGCAGATATGGCTCGTTTCGTCGGTCTCGTCGTGTGGACGGCGAAGAGCTTCGTCGACCGGTCGTAGATGACGGCCTTCGCCTGGCGTGCCGAGCACCGCGCCCACGATCCCGTCGGCGCAGCTCCCATTAGGTGAGGTCATGCGCCGGCATGGTCGAGGCGGCGGAGCGGGTCGTCGCTGAGCGTGACGTGAAGGGCGGGTAGTGGGGGCGCGACCAGGGTGAGGTCGTCGTGGGCGCGCAGGTGGTCCAGCTGCTCGTCGTCCACGATCGAGGTGCTGGCCGCACCTGGCTTGGGGCACAGGTAGGAGTGTTGCTGCTGGACGGCGACCGGTGCCGGCGAGCCGTGCTGGCGCGCAGAGCTGGCGGATGCGTTCTAGCCGCCAGGTGCGCACGTTTGACCAGCCGACGTACCGGGTGTTCCGACGGAGATGATCTCAAGGTCCTCCCTGGTCGATGAGCCCCGTTGCTCCGCGATCATGCCAACACGCCCACGCCGGCTGGCGGGACGCGGCTCGCGAGTGCGGCGCGGCGTGCCACTACAAGGCCGCCGTGTCGACCGTACAAGGATCCTTGCTGGCCTCGGAACGCCCCAGAACGCGGCTGCCGTTATCGCCGAGCCGTAGTCCCTCGCGATCGAGCCGACCACTGGGGCGAGGCTGACTACACCGCTGCCGGTCACCAAGCGCTCATCGTTCGGCGAGGCCAGGGTGATGAGCGTCCGCTCGCCTTCCTCCTGGAAAGGATCCGAGCCGGGGTCGGTCACGATGATGATCTTTATCTCCATATCCGATACTGGCAGTAACCCAATCGCCAGCGACGCCGATACTCTTCGTTACCGCCATCAAGACGACTACGGCGACGACATGGAATTCCAACAGGCCCGTACGCTCCGTCAAGACCTTGACATGTACCCGCCCGCTGAGGCAGGGTTGACGTTCGACCACACCCTTAAGTGACCATTTAGGACGGCGTCTCCGGCACGTTAGCTTGGGTAGTCCTGTGTTGAGCGACAGTTCCTGATGAAGGCGGCGCCAGCATACGGTCGATTCCACACGGCCTCCGGGCGTTTTCGCCATAGCCGACAGGCTGTTGGCAACAACCGAGATCGTCCATTCCGAATCGTCTCATGCGGATCGGCAACCACTCCCCGTCGGACGACCGGCCGGGCGGGGATCGAGGAGGGAGCGCGTTGTTAGGTACCGACGACGCCGAGCCTGCTCGCCTGGCCATTCATGGTGGTAGCCCGGTCCGGACCACACCCTGGCCGACCTACGACAAGGGGGCGGTGTTCGTCCTGCCCGAGGACGAGGCGGCAGCCCTGCGCGCCATCCGCAGCCATGCCTACTTCCGGTACGACCATCGCCGCGAGCAGGACACCGAGTGCGGCCAGCTGGAAGCCGAGCTATGCCGGTACTTCGATACCCGGTACGCCCTGGCCACGTCGAGCGGTACCACGGCACTCGCGCTCGCCATCATGGCTGCGGGGATTCCCCCGGGCTCGCTGATCGCCTGCCCGGGCTTCACCTTCGTGGCCACACCCAGCGCCATCCTGCTTGCCGGCTGCCGGCCGTTCCTGGTGGAGGTGGACGAGAACCTGCACATGGACCCGGCCGATCTCCGCCGGCGCTGGACGCCCGAGATCAAGGCGATCATGGTCGTGCACATGCGCGGCTTCGCGGCCGACCTGACTCGGCTGACCAGCTTCGCCGCGGAGATGCGGGTGCCGCTGTTCGAGGATGTTGTCCCGGCCCTCGGCGTCGAGCTGTCCGGTCGCAGGCTCGGCACCTTCGGGATCGCTGGCGCCTTCAGCACGCAGTCGGACAAGTCGCTCAACAGCGGCGAGGGCGGTTTCCTGATCACCGACGACCGCAACCTGTTCGCCCGCGCCGTCGTGCTTTCCGGCGCCTATGAGGGTCGGCTGCGGCGGCACTTCCCGGACGGCGAGCCGCCGATCGGATCCGATCTCGACCTACCGCTGCTCAGCTTCCGCATGGACGAGATCCGGGCGGCCCTGCTGCGCTCTGAGTTGCCGCGGCTGCCCATTCGTCTGGAAGCGTTCCACCGGAACTACACCTTTGTCGCGGAAGCCCTGCATGACCTGCCGATCGCGATCCGCCAACCGGTGGCGCCAGGTGCCCTCCTCGGGGAGGCATTGATCTTCCGGGTTCCGGACGCGGACTGGTTCGCTCGCGCGCTCTGCGCGGAGGGCATCGATGCCCGCAATCTCGGCTCGGACCGGGACGCCAACGTGCGGGTCTTCTGGAACTGGCGGTTCCTGTTCGGCCGCCAGGACGTCGCGGCGATCAAGGCGATGCTCCCGAACACCACGCGATACCTGGAGCAGGCGGTCGACGTCCCGCTGTCCTCCTGCCTGTCCCGCCAGGACTGCGATCATCTGGTGACGGCGGTTCGCAAGGTGGTGGCCGCCGCCGAAGCGAACCGGAGCCGGCCGGAGCTGCCAGAACTAATGGGGCATAGGCAGCGATGACCGACGGCGCACCGGAGAGCGGGCTTCCGCGCCTCGCCGTGATCGGAATCTTCGGCGGGCTCTTCTGCGGCTACGTCGGCCTCAGCGTGGCGATCCCCGTGCTCCCGGCGTTCGTGCTGCAGTCCTTTGCCGCGTCCAACTTCGAGATCGGCCTGACGGTCACCGCGACCGCGCTCACGGCGTTGCTGATCCGGCCGGTCGCCGGCTACCTGGCGGACCGGCACGGCCATCGCCTGATCATGCAGGCGGGAGCCGTGATCGTGGCCGCCGGCGGTGTGCTCTACTTCCTCCCCATCGGACTGCCCGGCCTGATCGCCAACCGGCTGCTGCTCGGCGTGGGCGAGGCGTCGTTGTTCACCGCGGGCGCCGTCTGGACCGTGTCGCTCGCCCCGCACAACCGCCGCGGGCAGCTCATCGGGCTGTACGGCGTCAGCATGTGGGGCGGGATCTCGGTGGGCACCTTCGTCGGTGCGGTCCTGGTGCGGTTCGGCTACAACATCGTCTGGGGTTTCAGCGCCGCGGCCGCGCTCGTCGCGCTCGCGTTGATCAGCTCGGTTCCGGCGAGTCCTCGCGCGGCCGAGCCGGGCGGTGGGCGTGGCCTGCTGCTGCGCCCGGCCCTGCTGCCGGGGGTGGCTCTCGGGCTTGCCGCCGCCGGGTACGCCGGGCTGGCCGCCTTTGTGCTCCTTCACCTGCAGGCACACGGCATTCACCATGGTGCCGTTGTGCTCGGTGGCTTCAGCGCCGTCTACGCCGGCACCCGGTTGGTCATCGGCCACCTGCCGGACCAACTCGGCCCGCGCCGGGTCGCGGCCTGGTCAGGCGCCGGAGAGTCGGTCGGCCTGTTGATCATCGCGGTGGCGCCGAACCTCCCGGTCGCCCTGCTCGGCAGCGTGGTGATGGGGGTCGGCTTCTCGCTGCTGCACCCGTCGCTCGCGCTGATGGTCATGAACCGCACCGAGAAGTCGAAGCAGGGCGCGGCGCTCGGCGCGTACACCTCGTTCTGGGACCTGGGTGTGACCATCTGGGGGCCGCTGCTCGGAGCGGTCGCCGGTGGGATGGGCTACCCCGCCGTCTTCTTCGTCGGCGCCGTGTGCGCGGCCGCCGCCACCGCTGTGGCGCTCAGCATCCGCCGCCCGAGCCCGCAGTTGGCCACGATCAGCTGATTCAGGAGCACGTATGCAGAGCACTCCGCTCAAGATCCTCTGTATTACCGGGTGGTGCCGCAACGGCAGCACCATCATCGGCAACATCCTGAACGAGATGCCCGGGTTCTTCCACGTCGGCGAGATCCATTTCCTGTGGAAGAACTCCGTCGGCAAAGGCGCGAACAACTCGTGCGGCTGCCGCAAGCCCCTGACCGAATGCGACATCTGGTCGGAGGTCCTCGAGGCCGGCCGTCCGGAGGGTGTGTCCGCCGACGACCATGCGGCCACGGTGCGGCGCCGGCAGCTGGCCTACGTCCGGACCCGGCACACCTGGCGAGTTCTCAACCGTGGGCTGCACTGCGACGGGATCCGGGAGCACGCCGACCTGATGGCGCTGACCCAGCACACCGCCGCCAAGATCATGGACGCGCGGGTGATCGTGGACACCAACAAGATCCCCGGGGAAGCCGCGCTGCTCCCGCACCTCGACGGCGTGGAGCCGTACTTCGTCCACCTCGTCCGGGATCCGCGCGCGGTCTCCGGGTCGTGGAGCGGCTGGAAGCATTACGCCTACCCGATGTCGTCGAGCAAGAGCACGGTCTACTGGCACGTTTTCAACACCGCGTCGCAGGCGATCCTCCGGAAGTACCCGGAGCGGTCGATGTTCCTGCGCTACGAGGATTTCATCGCCGACCCGACCGCGGCCATCGACAGCTTGCTTCGTCTCTGCGGCATCGAGGCCGTGAACCCGATGGGCGGCAGCCGGACGATCGAGCTGCACACCAACCACACGGTCACCGGCAACCCGGACCGCTTCAAAACCGGACCCACGCTGATCCGCGACTGGGACGACTCCTGGAAGACCCGCCTGTCGACGCCCGCGAAGCTGGCCGCCGTGACGCTGTCGTGGCCGCAGTTCCGCCGCTATGGCTACCGGTACGCCGGCAATTTCCGGTCCGACACCGCGCAGGTCCGCACCGCAGCGCAGGTCGAAGAGCGCTGAGGACCATGGATCTGGGACTGGAGAACAAGGTCGCGCTCGTCGCCGGCGGCTCGAGCGGGCTCGGCCTCGCCGCCGCCACGGAGCTTGCCAGGGAGGGCGCCCATGTCGCGATCGGCGCACGCGACCCCGACCGGCTCGCCGCGGCCGAGCGCCGGCTGAAGGAGGTGGCCCGCGGCCGGTTGCACACCAGCAGCGTCGACATCACCGACCGGGCGGCCACGGCGCGCTGGGTCGAGGAGGTCGCCGCGGACTTCGGCGCGCTGCACATCGTGCTCATCAGCGGCGGCGGCCCGCCGGTCGGCGAGGCGTCGACGTTCGAGCCGGCGGACTACGAGGCGGCGCTGGACACCGTGCTGCTGCCCGCGGTCGGTCTCACCCTCGCCGCGCTGCCGCACCTGCGCGCCGCCGGTTGGGGCCGGCTGCTGTTCGTGACCTCGGAGGCGGCCGCCGTGCCGCACCCGAAGCTGGCGCTGTCCGGCGTGGCCCGGGCCGGCATCGTGCGGTTCGCCCAGTCGCTCGCGGCGGAGGTCGGCCGGGAGGGCATCACGGTCAACGTGCTGGCCCCCGGGCCGACCCGGACCGAGATGGTGGAGCGGGCCGCGGCCCGGCTGGCCGGGGACGGCGACGTCGAGGCCCTGCTGCGGGCGATGGGCGCGCACAGTGCCGTCGGGCGGCTCGGCACGGTCGAGGAGTTCGCCGCGGTGGCCGCGTTTCTGGCCAGCGAGCGGGCCTCGTTCGTCACCGGCGGAGTGCACCTGCTCGACGGTGGCGCCAGCGTGTCCGGAATGGAGCATGCCTACCTCGCGGCGGGGCGCAGGGACACCTTCAGATGATCGACAAGGCAGGGAGGGAGTTCGTGACCTTCACCGAAAGTGATGTCCGGGAATTCTTCGACCAGACGCTCGAAACCTATCTGGCTTTCTGGGACAGCGCCGGCGTGTTGCACACCGGTTACTTCGCTGGGGAGTCGGACGACGACTACCGCGCCGCTTCGGACCGCACGTCGGAGATCGTCGCGGCGGACGCCGGGCTGGACAGCTCGTCCTACGTGCTCGACGTGGGCTGTGGGTGCGGCAACTTTCTGATGGGCATCGCCCGGCGGATGGGCTGCCGCGGAGTCGGGCTGGACCTGAGCGAGGAGCGGATCAAGTTCGCCCGGGAGAAGCTGGCCGGCGAGCCCGGGCTCGACGTCCGGTTCGACCACGGCTCGGCGACCGAGATGCCGTACCCGGACAACGAGTTCAGCCATGTGGTGAGCCAGGACGCGCTCTGCCTGGTGCCGGACAAGCCGCGCAGCCACGCGGAGATCTACCGCGTGCTGCGGCCCGGCGGCGTTTTCGCCTTCTCCGACTTCCTCCAGCCGAAACCTGAGATCAGCGAGCGGGCCCGCAAGCACGTCTACGACCGGGTGCGGTGGAACGGCGGGTCCTCCTTCCTCGGCTACCAGCAGGCGCTCACCGAGGCCGGCTTCGAGATGGTGCTCGCCCGCGACGTCGCCGATCACCTTCGGCAGACCTACCGCGTGCTGGGCAGGACGGCCAAGGAGACGGCGGGGACCACCAAGGACACGGCCGAGCGCGACTGGATGCTCGCGTTTTCAGAGTCCTGCCAGGAGATCCAGGTCGCCATCGGCGATGGTGAGTTCGGGTGGGGAATCTTCGTCGCCCGCAAGCCGGCGTAGGGGACGCCATGCCGACCGCGGTGAAACCGACGATGGCCGACGTCGTAGCCGAACGGAAGAAGCAGCCGTCCCCCGGACGGATCTTTGTCGAGGCGGTGGCCGCGCAAGGACTCGAGGCCTCAGTCGAGTACGACGTGACGATCACCGACTCGCTGACCAGTTCCCGGCGCAAACCCCGCTACCCGGCACGGAACATGCTCAAGGTGGTCGACCTTTCCCGGCAGCCACGGCAGTTCTACTGGCACGAGTCGCCGCCGCGGCCGGGCGATGCCCGGATCGACGGCGCCGAGATGCGGCGCGAGATGGCGAGCAGGTTCCTCAAGTCGCCGATCCCGGAGCTGCTGCCGACCACCGCTTGGGTTCAGGTTCCGCCGGATCTGTGGAACGACGCCGACGCCTTCCAGTCCTTCTTGGACTACCGGCTGATCGCCCGGCTCGGCACCGCCGAGAACCACACGATCATCCGCGGTGAGGCTGGGTTGCTGAACTACCCGGGCATCGCCCGGCTGACCACCGCGGGCCCGTTCGGGTCGACGATTCTCGCGGCGTGCAACGAGGTCGAGCAGATGGGCGGCACGGCCGACGGTCTGATCATCAACCCGGTCGACTTCTACACGTTCATGGCCCACGGGAAGCTGATGGACGACGTCGAGCGCAACGGCGTGTTCATCGTGCGGACCCGGCTCGTCGAGCCCGGCACGGCGATCGTCGGCGACTTCGGCCACGGTGCCCAACTTGTCGACGCCGGCCGGTCGGTGATCCGGTTCGCCGAACCACCGGCGGGCACCTTCGCCGAGCCCGGAATCGCGCTGATGGCCGAGATCTACGAGCGGGTCGTGATCAACCTGCCGACCAACTTCTTCGTGGTGAGCCTGTGAATGCGTGATCCCGACGTGCTGGTGATCGGCGGCGGTGTGGTCGGCCTGTTCTGCGCCTACCACCTGCGTCGCGCCGGCGTCAGCGTGGCCGTACTGGAGCGCGGTCCGGTGGGCGGCCCGCAGTCCTGCTCGGCGGGCAACACCGGGTTCATCGGCACGCACGGCACCGCCCCGCTGGCGGAACCGGGACTGCTGCGGTCGGCGTTGCGGCGCGACGGCCCGCTGTACGTCAAGCCGCGCTGGGACTTCGGCCTGCCGCGCTGGCTGTGGTACCTCCACCGGGCCGACAAGGGGGTCGTCCCCGTGTTGCTGGACCTGAAGAAACGCAGCCTAGAGATCCTGCGCGAGGTGTGCGCGTCGGGTCGCCTGGCCGGCACGTACGCGGAACCCGGCATGATTGTCGCTTACCGGACCGCGCAAGGGTTCGAGCAGGCCTGCCGGGCCGTGCCCACCCTCGCGGCGCGGGGCGTGCCGATGCGCGTCCTCGACCCCGCCGAGCTGTCCGACCTCGAGCCCGATCTCGAGTTCGACATCTGCGGCGCGACGTACAACGAGGAGGGCGCCTACCTTCGGGTTCCCGACTTCCTGCGCGAGCTTTCCCAGGCGCTGCAGGACATGGGTGTGGAGATCCACCCGCACACCGAGGCCGTCGACTTCGAGGTCGCCGGCCGCACCCTACGCCAGGTCCGCACGACCCGTGGCGACTTCCGGCCGAAGGTGGTCGTTCTGGCCGGGGGAGCGTGGTCGGCGCGGTGCGCCCGCAAGCTGGACATCGAGATGCTCCTCCAGCCGGTCAAGGGTCATGCCGTCACGGTCCGGGGGACGGCTCCCCGGCGGCCGCTGACGCTCGGCGAGGACCGGGTGGCGATCGCGCCCACCGGTGACGGGTTTCGTATCGGCGGCGTCCGGGAGCTGGTGGGCCTGGACAGCTCGGTGTCGCGGCACCGAGTGGACGGCATGCTGCGCACCGTCGGGCGATACCTGCCGCAGCTCGAGCACGCCGCGCCGGCCGAGGTCTGGAGTGGCCTGCGCCCCACCACGCCGGACAGCCTGCCGTTCGTCGGGCGCGCGGAGCCTTACCAGAACCTGTACATCGCCTGCGGCCACGGCCACATCGGCATGGGACTCGCACCGGCCAGCGGCCGGCTGCTCGCCCAGCTCGTCGCCGGCGAGGCCCCCGACCTCGATCCGGTGCCGTTCCGGGTCTCCCGATACGACAGGAGAGAACGCCATCAACGCTGATGTGGAGATCGGCGTCCTGTGCATGGACACCGAGTTCACCAAGATCCCTGGACACATTCGCAACCGGACGACCTTCGACTTCCCGGTCAGTTACCAGGTGATCAAAGGCGCGACGGCGGAACGCCTGGTGACCCATGCCGACCCGAGCCTGCTCGAGCCGTTCATCCAGGCGGCCAAGGAGCTCGAGGCCGCCGGGGTGTCCGCGATCACCGGTGCCTGCGGCTTCCTTGTCATCTTCCAGAAGGAGCTGGCCGACGCCGTCAATGTCCCGCTCTACTCATCCAGCCTGATCCAGCTGCCAATGGTGGGCCGGATGATCCGGTCGGACCAGAAGGTGGGCCTGCTGGTCGCCAAGGAGCGCTCGCTCACCCCGCGGCATCTCGCAGCGATCGGCGCCGAGTCCGTTCCGGTTTCCGTTGTCGGCATGGAAGATCAGCCGGAGTTCCGCGAGGTGATGCTGGAGGCGCGCCGGGCGGAGCTCGATGCCGATCGCCTCGAGGGCGAGGTGCTGAGCGTTGTCGAGCGGATGGCCCGGGACACCTCCGATCTGGGGGCGCTGGTCATCGAATGCACCGACCTGGTGCCGTTCGCGCACCGGATTCAGGCGCGGCTCGGGCTGCCGGTGTTCGACATCGTGACGCTCACCAACATGGTGTACCGGAGCCTGACCCGGAGGCCCTTCAGTCCGTGACGCGCGCCGCGAGCAACTCGGCGGCGTCATCGAGGGAGCCGGTGCCGTTGACCACCAGGTCCGGGTGTTCCGGCGGCTCGTAGGCCTGGCCGACCCCGGTCATGTTCGGCAGCGTCCCGGCCTTCGCCTTGGCGTACAAGCCTTTCGGGTCCCGGTGCGCGCACACCTCAGCCGGCGTGTTGACCCAGACCTCGACGAAGTCGCCGGCCTCGAACAGGCTTTTGGCCGCCGCCCGGTCCGCCCGGAACGGCGACACCAGCGCGACGATCACGATCAGTCCGGCATCCAGCAGCAGGCGGGCGGTCTCGGCCACCCGGCGCACGTTCTCCGCGCGGTCCTCCGGGGTGAACCCGAGGTCCTTGTTCAGTCCACCTCGGACGTTGTCGCCATCCAGCACGTATGTGTGCAGGCCCACGGCATGCAGCCGTCGCTCCAGCGCGTCGGCGATCGTAGACTTGCCGGCGCCCGGCAGGCCGGTCAGCCACAACACCCTGGCCCGCTGACCTTTCAGCCGTTGCCGGGCGGCGCGATTGACGGTGTAGGCGTGCGGGACGACGTTGCGACCGCGCCGCAGCGCGTACCGGACCATGCCGGCGGCCACGGTGTCCTTGCTGACCCGGTCCACGAGCAGAAAGCTGCCCGTGTCTCGGCCGGTGCTGTAGCTGTCTAGCGAAACCGGGGTGTCGGTCGTCAGCTCAACCGTGCCGATGTCGTTGATACCAAGGATTCTCGCCGCGAACTGCTTGCCGGACACCACGTCCAGGCGGCCACGCACGGTCGTGACGACCGCGGGAACGGTCAGCGGTCCGGCCAGCAGCAGGTAGGACCGGCCGTGCCGGAGCGGCTCCTCGGCGGTCCACACCAGCGTGGCGGAGAAGGCCGTCGCCGGTGACAGCCGGTTGCGGCGGGCCGCCGGCGTGGTCAGCAGGTCCCCGCGACGGATGTCGATGTCGTCGGTCAGCGTCACCGTCACCGGGGTGGCCGCCGGGCCGGCCCGGTCGAGGTCGCCGTTCGGCCCGAGCACCCGGTCGATGGTCGACGCGACACCGCTGCTGGCGACCGCGACGGCGTCGCCGGGTCGGAGGGACCCGCCGACGACCGTGCCCGCGAAACCTCGGAAACCGTTCGCCCGGATCACGTACTGGACGGGCAACCGGAACTCGCCGGCCTCATCCGGCGCCGGCAGCCAGGCCGACAGTGCGCCGAGCATCGTCGGCCCGTGGTACCAGGGCAGGTTCGGCGACGGGACGACGACGTTGTCCCCACCGAGCGCGCTGACCGGGATCACCGCAACGTCGTCCACGTCGAAGCCCGCCGCGATGGCGCGCACCTCGCCGGCCAGCTTCTCGAACACCGCGTGGTCGTAGCCGATGGCGTCGAGCTTGTTGACCACCGCGATGACGGTCCGCACCCGCAACTGCGCGCAGACCGCCAGATGCCGGCAGGTCTGCGGCCGGATCCCTTTGGTGGCATCGATGAGCAGCACGGCCATCTCCGCAGTGGATGCCGCCACCGCCATGTTGCGGGTGTACTGCTCGTGCCCCGGCGCGTCGGCGATGATCACTCTTCGACCCGACGGGAGATCCAGGTGGCGGTAGGCGACATCGATGGTGATGCCCTGCTCGTGCTCGGCCTCCAACCCGTCGGTCAGCAGCGAGTAGTCCACCTCCCCGGCCGAAATGGTGGAACCGCCACGCCTGGTCCGCCGTGCGAAGTCGAGCAGATCCTCTGGAACGCTGCCGGTTTCGGCGAGCAGCCGCCCGATCAGGGTGGACTTGCCGTCGTCGACCGAGCCGCAGGCGATCACCCGAAGAATCGGAGTCATCAGAAGTAGCCCTCCGACTTCTTGCTCTCCATGGACGTGTCGCCCTCGCCGTCGATGAGCCGGCCGGCGCGTTCGGACCTCCGGTCGAGCCGCATCTCGTCGATCAGCTCGTCGACGTTCTCGGCCTTCGACTCGATGGCCGCGGTCAGCGGGTAGCAGCCGAGCGTGCGGAACCGCACCCGGCGCAGCTCCGGCTGTTCGTTGGGACCCAACGGAAAACGCTCGTCGTCAACCATGAGCAATGAGCCGTCTCGCTCGACGACCGGCCGGGGCGCGGCGAAGTACAACGGCACCACCGGGATGCTCTCCCGCCTGATGTAGTACCAGACGTCCGTTTCGGTCCAGTTCGACAGCGGGAACACGCGCATCGACTGGCCTTCGGCGAGCTGGGTGTTCGCCCACCGCCAGAACTCCGGCCGTTGCGAGCGCGGCTCCCAGCGGTGACCGGGCTCCCGCAACGAGAAGATGCGCTCCTTGGCCCGCGACCGTTCCTCGTCGCGCCGGGCGCCGCCGATCGCCGCGTCGAACCCGCCAGCGTCGAGCGCCTGACGCAGCGCGACGGTCTTCATGATCCGGGTGTACTCGTGCGCGCCGTGGCTGAACGGTGTCACCGCGTCGGGGTTCGTGTGCACCCGCAGGTCGAGCCCCAGCCGCCTGGCCGTGTCGTCCCGAAAGGCGATCATTTCCCGGAACTTCCAGCCGGTGTCGATGTGCAGCACGGGAAACGGCATCCGGCCGGGAGCGAACGCCTTGGTCGCCAGGTGCAGCAGCACCGAGGAGTCCTTGCCGATCGAGTACAGCAACACCGGCCGGCGAAACGCCCCGGCGACCTCGCGCAGGATATGGATCGCCTCCGCCTCGAGAACGTCCAGGAGGCCTTCGGTCGTGACGGGCACGTCTCACCACCCGAATCTGGATAAAGCTGACTAACTTGAGCAATTATGTTAACTTTTTCGCCGTTGGCTCTCAATGCTTTCCCCGTGCGGGAGCGATGGACTGGCAGCTGGTTGTCGTTGGGATCGTCATCGGGTTCGTCATCGGGCTGACCGGGATGGGCGGCGGGGCGCTGATGACCCCCGTGCTGGTGCTGTTCTTCGGGGTCGAGCCGCTGGCTGCCGTGTCGAGCGATCTGGTGGCGTCATTGGTGATGAAGCCGGTGGCGGGCGCGGTGCACTACCGCCGCCGCACCGTGGAGCTGCGGCTGGTCCGGTTGCTGTGCTACGGGTCGGTCCCTGCGGCGTTCTGCTCCGCGTTCACGCTGCGCCACCTCACCGATCCGGTCTCCGTGCAGTCGGTCATCCGCACCGCGCTGGGTGTCGCACTGCTGCTCGCCGTGATCACCATGCTGGCCAGGGGAATCATCGACCAGCACCGTCCGGAGCCGGGCACCCTTGCCCCGCGGCCGGTGCCCACGGTTCTCGTCGGCGTGCTCGGCGGGGTGGTCGTCGGCCTCACGTCGGTCGGCTCCGGCTCGCTGATCATCGTGTCGCTGTCGCTGCTCTACCCGGGTCTGGCCGTGGCCAGGCTTGTTGGGACCGACCTCGTGCAGGCCATTCCGCTGGTCGGCTCGGCGGCGCTCGGTCACCTTCTGTTCGGTGACGTCCACTTCGACCTGACGGCGTCGATTCTCGTTGGTGCGCTGCCCGCCGTATTTTTTGGTGCACGGCTCTCCTCGACCGCGCGCTTCGGGATGATCCGGCCGGTGTTGCTCATCGTGCTTGTCGCCTCTGGGCTGGCGCTGTTGGGCGCATCCAATGTCGTGCTGTGGGTGGTGGCCGCATCGACCGTGCTGTCCGTGACGTCGTGGCTGGTCGGACGCGGCCGGTCAACTGCCCGCCAGCGCCGGCAGGCGGGGGCGGCATTGGAGGATGGACCCCATGCGCATCTCCGCGAAGATTGACTATGCGGTTCGAGCCATGGCTGAGCTCGCTGCGGTGGGCCCGGACAACCCGGTCAAGGCCGACGACGTGGCAGCGGCGCAAAACATGCCGGTCGCGTTCGTACTGACCATCCTCAGCGATCTCAGGCGGGCGCACCTAGTCCGCAGCCACCGCGGCCGCATGGGGGGCTACTCACTGGCACATCCGGCGGCGGAGATCACCATTGCCGACATTGCCAGGGCCATCGAGGGCCCGCTGGCAAACATCCGTGATGTCAGCCTGCGCGACCTCAGCTACACCGGGCCGGCAACTGCGCTGGTCGAGGTATGGATGGCGGTGCGGACCAGCCTGCGCGGCGTACTGGAGGCGGTCACGCTCGCCGACATGGTCGCCGGCCAGCTACCGGCCAACGTCAGCGCCATGGCTAGAGAATATCTGGACGAGGAGCGCCGCCGGGGCAGGATCG
>Ga0184609_10000217_pt1 | contig 16156 bp, 7 predicted proteins | sample PLM1_60_coex_FD_133165 | JGI IMG/M metagenome (GOLD analysis project Ga0184609, IMG submission 133165) | Groundwater sediment microbial communities from an aquifer in East River, Colorado, USA - PLM1_60_coex | ecosystem: Environmental > Terrestrial > Soil > Riparian zone | place: USA: East... | reverse complement strand
TTCATATCGACGATCTCGGGCAAAGTTACGCGCAGCAACGGCAGAAACAATCTCTCAGTGGTTTTACCGAGATAGGCATCTTCCATGGGCGGCCGCCCGACGATCGTCGTCGGATAGATCGGATTTTTTCTATGCGTAATACAGGTCACGTGAAAGACGGGATAATCGTCGGCGAGGGAGTAGAAACCGGTGTGGTCGCCGAAGGGCCCCTCGCGGCGAAGCGGCTCGGCGGGGTCGACGTAGCCTTCGATCACGACGTCTGAGTTGGCCGGCACCTCGACATCCACGGTAATGCCTTTGACCAATTCAATGCCCTTCTTGCGCAAGAAACCGCAGAACAAAATCTCATCGATCTGGTCCGGCAACGGCGCCGTCGCCGCGTAGATCATGGCCGGATCGCCGCCCAAACAGGCGGCCAGCTCAAATCTGCCGGTTTTTTGCTGGTGAAATTGGCGCGCGCCGACTTTGTGAAGATGCCAGTGCATACCGGTGGTGCACGGGTCGAACACCTGCATACGATAGAGACCGACGTTTCTCGTGCCCTTGACGGGATCTTTGGAGAAAACCATGGGAAGCGTGATAAACGGACCGCCGTCGCCGGGCCAACAAGTTAATACTGGAAGAATATTCAGATCCGGCTCGCGCAGGATGACTTCTTGGCACGCAGCCTTCTTGACAGTCTTTGGAAGGTAGCCAGGAATTTTAATCAGTTCAGATAGGATCTGCAGCTTGTCTTTGAATGATTTAGGGGGTTTGGTTTGAATCAGCTTCGTGATTTCACCAGCGATGTCCTCGATATCCTCGACACCGAGAGCCAAGGCCATACGCTTCGCTGAACCAAAAGCGTTGATCAGCAGCGGGATGTTTTTGCCGACGACGTTTTCAAATAACAAAGCGGGGCCGCCGCTCTTCATGATCCGGTCGGCGATTTCGGTGATTTCCAACTCGGCTTTGATCGGATGAGCGATGCGTTTGAGCTCGCCTGCTCGCTCTAAAACTTGAACGAAATCTGAGAGGCTGTTATATGCCACAAGATTAATGATTTGATATGTTCTTTAATCGTAGCCCAGAGAGGAAGTCAAGGATGGAAGTCGAGTCTGTGTTGTCGCCTACCGACGAAACAAAACCCAACTGGATCATTGACGCCGGCTGCGTTTTTGGCATTGCGCTGTTGGCTTTCATTCTTCGTTACCAGTATCTCAACCAGATTCGATCCATACCTCTATTCTCCAGTCTCATCGCAGATTCTTACGCTTACGATCAGTGGGGAGTTGCGATTTCCGGGGGCGATTGGATCGGTAAAGGTGTTTTTTACCAAGCTCCTTTGTATCCCTACTTTCTCGGGATTCTATACGCGCTATTCGGCCATGATCTGTGGAGCGTCCGTGTTGTGCAGATTGTCATGGGCGCGGTCTCCTGTGGCCTTCTCTATTTAGTCGGCAAACGGTTTTTTTCACGTTCGGCCGGCATTGCGGCAGGCGTCATCCTTTCCCTTTACGCGCCGGCGATATTTTACGAGAGTCTGATTCAGAAAAGCGCTCTTGATCTGTTCTTGGTGGCATTGTTACTCCTGGTCGTGGGTTATTCGTTGGGGAAACCGGGCACGATAAAGTGGATTTTCGCAGGGATCATCGTCGGCCTTTTGGCATTGGCGCGGGAAAACGCTCTGATTTGGCTGCCGGTTCTGGCGATCTGGATTTGCTGGTATTTTGCTTCGTACAGTGGCTTAAAGCGGCTGGCTTGGTCGGCATCCTTATGTCTTGGCGTATTGATCGTGCTCCTGCCCGTGGGGCTTCGCAATTTGGAGTTCGGCGGTGAATTCGTTCTGACGACCGCCCAGATGGGCCCCAACTTTTTTATCGGCAACAACCCGAGCGCGACCGGCACCTACACGCCGCTTCGATCGGGTCGAGGAGATCCACAGTTCGAACGGCTTGACGCCCAAGAGTTGGCGGAAAAAGCCCTCGGACGATCTCTAACCGCGACCCAAGTTTCAAATTACTGGTTGCAGCAAGGGTGGAATTTTATCCGATCCCAACCGGCTGATTGGCTTTTGCTGCTGGGAAAGAAATGGTTGATTACCTGGAACGTTGTCGAGGTCGAGGATTCGGACGATTTTTATGTGTATCAACAATGGTCGCCGCTGCTCAGAGTGCTCGCGGCGCTGGGTCATTTCGGATTGTTGGCGCCGCTTGCGGCGCTGGGACTGCTGCTTTCTCTTAATGAAAGCCGCCGTTTAACGATCTTATACGCGCTCATTGTGACGATGGCGATGAGCGTCGCGGTATTCTACGTTTTTGGCCGATACCGATTTCCGGTAATTCCCATCCTCGCGTTGTTTGCCGGGGCCGGTATTGCGCGCCTCTATGAATTCGCAAAAGCCAAACGTTTCGGTTGGCTGTGTGGAGCCGCAGCAGCGGCGATCCTCGCTTGGTTTGTTGTTCGTATCCCGGTCATGGGCGCACCGGGACCAACGGTCGCCGGCTATAGCAATCTGGCAAGAATCTTCGCGAGGACGGGTAACCCGGACCAAGCCATCGCCAATTATCAAAAGGCGCTGCAGGTCGATCCACAAAACGCCGTGGCGCACTATAATCTGGGCAGTCTTTTGGGGATGCGCGGCAACGTCGAGCAAAGTAAATTGCATCTCGAACAAGCTGTCAGGTTCGATCCCAATTACGCGGAAGCACACTCCAACCTGGGCAACGTTCTACTGCTGCTTGGAAATACCAAAGAAGCCAGCGCAAGCTATCGAAAAGCCCTGGAGCTTAATCCCAGCTTTGATGATACGCGGTTTAATTTAGGCATGGCGTTGCTCCGAGGAAAGGAATTCAACGGCGCGGCCGAGCAATTCCAACTCATCGTCAAAAAGAATCCCGGCAACGCCGAAGCTCTGTTTCTCTTAGGCAACGCGTTGGCGGCGGGAGGAAAACTGGATAGCGCGATCGAGAAGTTCCGTGAGGTTATCCGTCTCAAGCCGGACTTCGACGATGCTTACGTGGGCTTGGCGCGCGCGCTTGCGACGAGCGGGCGTACAGAGGAGGCGATGCAGGTCTATCAAAAGGCGCTGACGATCCTTAAGTCAAAGAAACAGGCGGACAAAAACGCTGCCGCGAAAGCTCCCGGGCGCGACACTCGATAGGCCGCCGACCTTTTCGAGTTAGGCTTACCGAGCTGACAAACCGATTTACGCCGAAGCCTTTAACGGTTGAATGAGTCTATCGGCTCGGACTTGAACCTCCCGTGGCTCCATGAAACCAACCTCGAGAACGAGAACAAAAAAAGCGATTAAGACATCCGAACGGAGCAACGACCAGACAAGAACGATCGGTGAGGATAAGCGCCGCTGGATTCTCGCCGCTGTCATCGCGTTGCTGTCGTTCGTGGTTTTCTTACCCGGCCTGTCAAACGAGTTCGTCAACTGGGACGATTACGAAACTCTCGTCAATAATCCGCAATATCGCGGATTCGGCTGGAGCCAGTTGGGCTGGATGTTTACCACCTTTCATATGGGTCATTATCAGCCGTTGAGCTGGCTGACTTTCGCATTTGACTACTGGCTGTGGGGAATGAATCCCCTCGGTTATCACTTGACCAATCTTGTCCTCCATAGCGTGAACGCGGTGGTCTTTTTTTTTCTTGGTCGACGGTTGCTCTCCTACGCGGTTAGACTCACGAACGATAGAAACGAACTTTATATCAATCTAAGCGCCGGCTTGGCGGCTCTATTTTTCTCCGTCCACCCGCTGCGGGTCGAGTCGGTCGTCTGGGTCACCGAGCGGCGCGATGTGCTGTCGGGATTGTTTTTTTTGCTGACTCTTTATGGCTACGTGCGGGCACACGCGAACGCGGACGGGAAATCGCGGCCATCGTGGTTGGCATTTTCATTAACCGCCTTCGTGTTTTCGCTGAGCGCCAAGGCGAGCGCGATAACATTGCCGCTGGTGTTGTTGTTATTCGATGTCTATCCGCTGCACAGGCTGGCGGGAACATGGCGCTCATGGTTTACCCCCGATGCAAAGAAAATTCTATGGGAAAAGCTGCCTTTCGCGTTGCTGGCTATCTTGTTTGCAATCATCGCGATATTCGCCCAGCAAAGCGCTGGCGCGCTGAGGCCGGTTCAGCAATATTCCATCTCTTATCGTGTCGGGCAGGCGGTCTACGGAATAATCTTTTACCTTTGGAAGTCGATTATTCCGCTCAATCTCTCGCCGCTCTACGAATTACCCTACGATTTTGAAGTCTGGGTGGGGATCTTTCTTTTCTGCGCCGGCGCCGTTCTCGCCATCAGCGCCGCTCTATTTCTATTGCGGCGCCGATGGCCCGCCGTTCTCGCGGCATGGGTATTTTATCTCATCGTGCTGGCACCGGTCGCCGGGATTGCTCAGAGCGGGCCGCAACTAGTCGCCGATCGTTACAGTTATTTTTCGTGCATGAGTTGGGCGGTTTTACTGGGAGGCGGTTTTCTTTACCTATTGAATTCGCTTGACGCACGCCTTGGACGCCATTCGGTATTGATCGCAGCTTTGCCAGTGCCCGGCGTGGTGCTGATTATTTTGGTCTTACTGACTTGGATGCAGACCCAAGTGTGGCACGACACCAGAAGTTTGTGGAATCATGTCATCGCGGTGGCACCGGAGTCGAGCGTCGCTTACTACAATCTCGGGCGCATCGCTGAGAATGAAGGACAATTGGCTGAAGGCCTGGAATTGTACCGTCGGGCCTTGCGCAATAACCCGTTAAACGCCGATGCTCATTACAACCTGGCTCGCCTGTTGGCAAAACAAGGCGAGCAGAGCGAAGCGATCGCGCATTATCGCGATGTGTTGAAGATTCGTCCCAACGACGCCGACGCCCATAACAATTTGGGACTTCTGCTGGCGGCTCGGGGCGAGACCGCCGCCGCATTGGACGAGTTTCATCGGGCGCTGCAAATTGATCCGAAGTACGCCAAAGCGTTCTTCAACCTGGGAAGAGCGCTGGCGCGACAAAACGAGCTCGACAAAGCGATTGAAAGCTACCGGCAAGCCTTGAGCATTAGCCCGAATGAAGTCGAAATTCTCCTGGTTTTGGCCGACGCACTCGCCAGACAGGAAAAATTTGCCGAAGCGGTCATGCATCTACAAAAGGCGATAACGCTGAAGCCCGAGATTCCCGATATTCACGTGGCCTTGGCGCGCGCGCTCGCGGCGCAAGGAAAAAGGGATGAAGCCGAAAAACATTATCAGGAAGCTCTGCGGCTGTTGAAAGCAAAGAGTCCGGCGCCGCCGTCCGGTGCAACGATTCAATAACGATGGAACGCAGAAAAGCGCCGCTCGATCAGAAAAGTCTAAAGGTCGCGGCTGTGCTCGCATTGTCTCTCCTGCTGGGATTTCTCGGCCAATCGGTTTTCACGTTCGAATTGAATATTTTCATCGCCGTCTTTCTGTATGCCGCAGCCGCGTACTTTTTTATTCGATCATTGGGTCAGGATGGGAACGATAACGGCGCCTTTATCGATGACCGTGCATCAGTCGGAAGATTAAGCGCGCTCAGCGCAAAGAAATGGATCGAGTGGCTGCTCGTTTTCATAGTAATGATAATTGCCGCATTTTTCAGGTTACATCGCCTCGACTCGCAGCCGTCTTCGCTTTGGCTGGATGAGGGTCTCGTGGGCCTTAACGCGATAGAAATCATCGAGGGCAAGCACGCGGCGCTCTGGGGTATGACGCCGCTCGATGGTTGGCAACCCGACTGGGTCAAGACATCCAATCTCTATCTCTATTATGTGCTTTTGGTTTTCAAAGTTTTCGGCACGGGTTACTTCGGCCTGAAAATGGTTTCGGTGCTGCCGGCGATCGCCGGTGTGATCGCCATGTATTTTCTCTTTCGCGAGATATCGAATGCTCCTGTCGCATTTCTGTCGGCACTCTTTGCGGCAGTATCGCAATGGCATGTGACCATCAGCAGATGGGGGTGGGACGCAGTCCTTATGTGTTTGCTGCAGCTGGTTTCTTACTGGCTGCTGCTGAGAGGGTTCAAGACTGGCAGAAAATGGCATTTGGTCTTGAGCGGTGTTCTCATGGGATTATGTCTGTACACTTACATCGCTTCGTGGATCGCCCTCGCGATCGCGCTCACTTTTCTAGTTTTAAAATTAATGATGGAAGAGCATGGACTCCGTTCTAGTCTCCAGCATGGGCTTTTTTTTCTCGTGCCCTGCTTGGTAGTTTTCGCGCCGTTGGGCGCTTACTATGCCCAACATCCCGGCGATCTCTTCGTGCGAACGTCGGAGTTGACTCTCGCCAAATCAGTCGCGGTAGCTCAGAGCTACGATCCGGTGTGGAAAAGCATCGGCAAGTACGCTTTGATGTTTAATTACAAAGGTGACGGCAATCCGCGCCACAGTTTTCCCAACGAACCTTTGTTAGACTTCGTCACGGCAGTCTTCTTTGTCTTGGGTCTTGCCTATTGCTTGCGCTTTTGGAAAACCTCACACACGATATTCGCGCTCCTTTGGTTCGGGTTAGGCTTGCAAGGTGGATTGCTCGCCGATCCGTCCGACTCGCCTAACGCGTACAGAACATTTATGGTTAGCCCAGTCGTCTATTTTTTTGCCGCCACGTCGACTTACTTATCTCTCGAGGTTTTATGGCAATCGCTGCCGCAGTTTCGACGTAAAGAAATCGTCCCAATGATCCTGGGAATGGCGCTGACCTGCTGCTCTGTGTCAATCAATTATTGGACTTATTTCGGAAACCGGCCAAAGACGCGCGAAGTCTGGGAGGAAGAAAGTCGAGACGGCGGGCTACCCGCCAAGCTCGGATCGCTTAGTGGCCAATTGCGGCTGATGATCATCGATCCGTTGCTGCTCTGGAAAGTGGTCGTTGTGAATAGTTGGTTTCTCAATTATCGCCACGGAAAACCTCTCGAGTCGTCATTTATTGCGGCAAACCTATTCACTGCCGAAGCTCATCTCGATCAAATGAGCGGCGAGCATCAACTGGTCTATGTTTATTCGCCGGTATTTTCGCGCATGATGCGGTCGTTATTTCCAGATGCAAAGAACGAAGCTGTGCGTTCTCCTTTCGGTGATCCGCTATACGGTGTTCTAACGATTGCCGTTGCGGACTTGCGATTGAGACTCGCATCGGCGGATAAGCAGAGTTTGGCCGCCGCTATTCAGAAAACCGCGCTTTTTTATCAAGAGCAGGCAAACGCCGATGCCGAGATCGGACCACGACGTATATTCCTCCTTAAGGAATCTCAAAAGGGAATCAACTTCGCGAGGCAGCTCGATCCGGAAATTTTCAGGGAGCGGGCGCCGTAAGCAAGAATGTAGTCTGCAACGGACGAATATTTCGCGTCAAACCGTGCGACCGGATTAAGTTTTCGCGGGCGTAAAGCCGAAAACACTGATCTGACGATTCGCTACCCGTACCTATTTGTAACCATCAAGATCGATGAGCGCCCAACAAACAAAACTAGTAGGAAACGAAATCGGACAGTCCAAGGGAATACGCAATTGGCAGACTTCCACGCTCGTCATTGGTGTCTTTGTTACCGTCTTTGGATTTTTGACGATCACGAGTTTCACTCAGCAATCGCCAACCATTGATGAGCCGATCCATCTTTTTGCCGGCTACTCATATCTCAAATGGGGTGATTTCAGGATCAATCCGGAACATCCCCCGTTGGCAAAAATCTGGGCGGCATTACCTCTGCTATGGCTGAATATCAACGATCCGCGCTCGGTGAATTTGGTTTCGGAGCAAAAGTTCAAGATCAATCCCGTCGCTCGCTTTTATCCGCTCGCTGAGCACATGCTGTTCGTGCGAAATGACGCAGCGAGATTATTTTTTTACGCCAAGTCGCAGATGCTCGTCCTGAGTTTCTTACTTGCACTGTTTGTCTACATTTGGACCCGGGAACTTTTCGGGCCCACGGCGGCTCTGGTAGCCCTTTTCTTGTATGGCCTGGATCCCAATATTATCGCTCACAGCACGATCATCCACACGGACCTACCTTTTGCGTTGGTATTCTTTATCGGTACCTATGCTTTTTGGAAGTGCCTGTGGCACTTCAACGGATTCAATTTAATCCTGACTTCACTCTGTTTTGCTTTGGCCGTAGGCACGAAATTTTCTTACGTATGGATCTTGCCGGTCTGGGCGACCTTGGGGTTCATTCGGATCTATCGGGCGGAGCCTTCAGAGTTCAATCTCGGGACGCCGCGTTTGCTGACGACCAAGTGGTCAAAGGCCGGTCTTTTAGGCGCTCTTTTCGCCGTCAGCGGAGCTGTCGCTTATTTCGTCCTGTGGGCCGCGTACGGCTTTCACTATCATGCCGGTACCACAGCAGAACCGTCTTTGTCGTTGCGCGAAGTTCTACCCCAATCGGCGTTTCTGCAAAACTGGGTGCACGTAATCGCGGATCATAGACTTTTTCCTGAATCATGGATCTACGGACAGCTGTACGTTCTGAGCGAATTGACCAGGCCAATGTATTTTCTGGGGGAGGTTTCAAAGCAGGGATATTGGCTCTATTTTCCCGTCGCCTTCCTGGTAAAGACGCCCCTGCCGACAATTTTGCTATTTTTCGTTTCCATTTGGGCGTGGGCGCGGAATCGTCACAATCGGCTGCCGGCGATTTTGTTGCTGGCCGCCGGCGTCTATTTTTGCGGGGCCATGGTCTCTCGGCTGAATATCGGATTGCGGCATGTTCTTCCAGTTTATCCTTTTCTGTTTGTCGTGATCAGCGGAACCATCCTGGAGCTTTGGCGCACAGGATCGCGCATTAAAAAAAGCGGCCTGATCGTTCTCGGCCTTTGGTATTTGTGCTCGACCCTGTTCGTTTATCCTCATTATCTGGCTTACTTTAACGAGCTTATCGGCGGAGCGAAAAACGGTCACAAGGTGCTGTTGGATTCGAATCTCGACTGGGGACAGGACTTAAAAGGATTAAAGAAATGGATGGATGAGAATGCGGTCAAGAAAGTCCAGTTGTTTTACTTCGGCACGGCAGCGCCGAAGTATTACGGCATCGACGATTTCTATTCGACGGAAAATCTATCTGGTGCGACAATCACCGCGCGTCACGACGTTGATTTGCCGGAACACTTTGCCGTCAGCGCGAATTTTCTTTACGGCGGCGAGCTCTTTTTGCCCGGGGAATTGGTCGAACTCTTAGCCTCATATCGATTAGGTCAACCGGTCGCCACGGTCGGCTACTCGATTCTCATTTACAAGTTAAATTTGGCTGATCCGCGGGTTTACGAGAACGCGGCGGTTATGACGGCCAGGAAAGGCGCTCTCGATCTCGCGACGTTGCTCCTGGAGAAAGCCCTGCAAAAAGATCCCAGCAGCGCCAACGGCTATCTTCAATTGGGCAATGTCTCGGCGCAACGGGCGGAGTGGGAACAGGCTATCGAGAATTTTCGCAAAGCCGTAAAATTAAATCCAGATCTTGCCGAAGGTCATTATAACCTCGGTCGAATCTTGATCGCCCAGGGACGAGTAGAACAGGCCATCGAGAATTTTCGCGAAACTCTGCGTTTGAAGCCTGATCACCCTGACGCCCATCACGGTTTGGCTCAAGCGCTGGTGCGGCAGGGAAAAATGGAGGAGGCCGCCCAGCATTACCAGGAGGCGTTGCGAATTTTGCGAACGGGTGGCGCCGGCAAGAGCGCTGTAAAGTAATGCAACTCAATGCTACAGGTCCAGGAGAAGTTTCTGAAAATCACCGGTATTTGTCCAATAGGCGATTTTTCCGGATCGAGAGCAAACCCAGGAACGAAGCAATCACGTCTTTCCACAGTCGCACATTAGTTGCTTTGTCGTTGCGCCAGGTGACGGGAATTTCACTGACTCGATATCCTTTAAGAGCGGCGAGATAGAGGAGTTCCGAATCGAAACTCCAATTATGAAGCCGCTGGCGGATGAAAAGCTCTCTGGCAATCTCGCGGCGAAATCCTTTGAAGCCGCAGGTGGTATCGGAATGGCGCAGCCCCAGGACGAGGTTCGACAGCAAAGTAAAAACTCTGCCCATCAGCTCGCGAAAAAAAGGCTGATGAATTTCGATGACCGCCCCCGGCGCCCGGCGGCTGCCGATGGCGATATCGCAATTGGTACGCAACTCGGAGAGGAATATCGACAGCATTTCAATCGGCACGGACAAATCGGCGTCCGAGAAAAACAAATACTCCCCTTGTCCCTCAAGCATGCCTCGCTGAACCGCGGCACCTTTGCCGCCGCGCGCCGGCTGTTGAAGGATGCGCAATTGGCTTTGAACGCCGAAACGCTGCCGGATAAATGCCACGGTGTCATCGGAGCTGCCGTCGTCGACGACGAGCACCTCATAGCAGTAAGCTTGCGCGTTGCAAAAAAGAAAGATTTGCTCCAGACTTTTGCCGATTCGTTTTTGTTCGTTATAGGCTGGGATGATCAAAGATACGATGGGGTTGTTCGATTCATTCATGCACTCGATCCTTCGGCCATACGCCGATTACATGGACGCGCAGCCATGCTCGAAAGCGGCGGTTGCATGTGACCACGGCGACAATTCCGTCAGGCTATATCACGAGTCCTGATTTCAGCATAGCGGCCAGTATAAATGGAACGTACTCGAAGCGAGCTGCCACTTGAGTAGTTCAACAAAATCTGGTCGCCCCGCGGCTGCGCCCAAAAGGCGGCCAATCGGTTCGGTATCCGTCGCCCGGTCGTGGGCCGGCGAGCGGCTGCTCGGTTGGTTTATCCCCATCTTCGTGATCGTCTTCACTGGGGCGTGTTTCGCTCCGGTGTTACAAAACCAGTTCGTCAATTGGGACGATCGAGTCAACTTGCTCGAAAACCTCTCCTACCGCGGCCTCGACTTCGAACATCTTCGCTGGGCGTTTACCACTTTCCATAACAGTCTTTATCGCCCGCTCACGTGGATTACCTTGGAAGCGGATTATCTGCTGTGGGGAATGCAACCATCCGGTTATCACCTGACCAGCCTGATCTTGCATTGCGTCGCGGCTGTTCTCGCTTACTTTTTTTTCGTTCGCTTTCTTCCTTTGCTCGTGCGTGATGAATTCTTTGGCTCATCCGCGCTTGCCGTCAAGCTCGCCGCCGCTTTCGCTGCGCTCATTTTCGCCGTTCATCCCATGCGCGTGGAACCGGTGGCCTGGGCCTCGGGGCGAGAGAACGTCGTGTCGGGACCTTTCTTCATTGTCACGCTCATTTGCTATTTGCGGGCGGTCGACACCGGGGCGCCGGCTTCGTCTTACTGGAAGTGGATGAGCGCCGCATGGCTTTCCTACGCCATGTCATTGCTCGGGAAAGGCGCAGTTGTCACGTTGCCCATCGCACTCTTAATTTTGGATGTTAATCCATTGCGCCGCCTTGTCGCAAAACGCGGACAGTGGCTCGGCCCGCAGGCCCGACTCGTGTGGTTGGAAAAGGCGCCCTTTTTTTTCCTGGCCTTGGGCGCAGGGTTGTTGGCAATTTTTGGCAAACAACAAAGCCGGTTAATGTACGGTTTCGATCAGTATGGCCCTGTCGATCGATTGGTGCAGGCGATCTATGGTTTAGTTTTTTATCTATGGAAAACGCTTATACCGACGAATCTATCGCCCTTATACGAAATGGAATCATTGAGTGTCTTTGAATGGCATCTCATTCTCAGCGCGATTGTTTTGGCGGCAATCACGGCAGCTCTATGGCTCTTGAGGCAACGATGGCCGTGGGCTTTGGCAATCTGGCTTTATCACGCGGTCATCTTGCTGCCGTATATCGGTATCGCGCAAAACGGCCCGCAGATCGCCGCCGATCGCTACAACTATCTGGCCTGCTTGGGCTGGTCGGCACTCGCCGGCGCGGCGGCGCTCTATGGCTGGCACGCCTGGCAGAGCGGCAAAATCAATCGCGCCGTTTTCTATAGTCTTCAGGCTAGCGCTGTGATGTTGGTGGTTGTGCTGGGATTCATTACCTGGAAGCAGACGCAAGTCTGGCGCGATTCAGAGACGCTGTGGCGTCACGCGCTGGCGATTAACGACAACTCGTACTTCGCCCATCATTTTCTCGCGACGGCGCTTTTAGACAAGGGTGAATCAACCGAGGCATTGAGTCATTTCAATAAAAGTCTGGAGATCAATCCCGACTATGCGTCGGCTCACGCCGGCCTCGGCAGCGCCCTGGCCGACCTAGGAGACTTGGAAAAGTCAGCGCAGCAATTTCGCCGGGCGCTCGTTCTCGATCCAGGATCGATGGAAGCTCATTATAATCTCGGACGGATTCTGGCGAGGCGAGGCGAGACCGAACAGGCGGTCGCTCATTACACTCAAGCCCTGGCGATCAACCCGAACGATGTCGATACTCACAATAATCTCGGCCTTCTGCTCGCCGGGCGCGGCGATGCGCCGAACGCCATCGAGCATTTCCAAGTGGCGCTGCGAATCGATCCCCGCTACGCCAAGGCTCACTTCAATCTCGGCCGCGTGCTCGTCCAACAGGGACGCATTGATGAAGCCGTGGGTCATTTTCGCAGCGCGCTGCAGATTCAACCCGGTGTTGCCGAGATTCACGAGAATCTCGGCCGCGCGCTCGCCCTGCAAGGAAAAAGCGCCGAGGCCGCCGAACATTTGCAAGAAGCGTTAAGAATTCTAAAGTCGCAACAATCGATGTCATCGCGGTAACGATCCACAGGCGCGGCAAAGTCGCAACCAAAAAATATCGAAGAAAAGAACGATTTCACCGCAAAGAACGCAAAGGGCGCCAAAGGGGCGCGACACGCTGCGCCCCTATCGCTAAAGAGAGAATCGTCAAAACAAATTGCGCCGGCTGCGAGAGTTTTCAAGAATAGTAATAAGACATTCAGGAAATTTGTGAGTCTTTATATCCACACTGCCAAAGCGCGGATGTCCGCTAATGAACAAAACCAATAGGCGCACCGGCAGAGACCTGAAGAAGCCAGGGCAGGTGGAAAAAGCCCGGGACGTCGCAAAGCAGGCGTCGGATCTGGCCTGGATCGGGGTTATCTTTGCGATCGCCTTTGTCTTACGCGTTGTTTATCTTGTTCAAATTGAATCTATTCCGCTTTTCTATAATCTCGCCGGCGACGGGCGCACCTACGACGAATGGGCGCAGCGCATCGCCGTAGGCGATTGGGTGGGGCAAGGAGTGTTCTATCAAGCGCCGCTCTACCCTTATTTCCTCGGGATCGTGCAGTGGTTGTTCGGCCACAATCTTTGGCTCATTCGAATCGTGCAGGTTGTTCTCGGCTCGCTCGCTTGTGCTTTTATCTTTCCGATTGGTCAAAAATTATTTTCGCGCAGCGCCGGCATCGCCGCAGGTTTGATCCTCGCTTGTTACGCCCCGGCGATTTTTTTCGACGGTTTGATTGAGAAGAGCGTTCTTGATCTCGTTCTCACAGTCATTTTGCTCTATTTGCTTGTAGCCCTGAAGGAAGCCCTGCGCTGGAGCAAATGGTTAGGCGCCGGCGTCGTGCTCGGACTGCTCGGTCTTTCCCGTGAAAACGCGCTGATCATGGTACCGGTCGTGGCGCTTTGGATTGTGCTTGGGTATGCCGACCGGCGATTTTCATTCCGGTCCCGCTGGCTCGGTTTATTCTTCGCCGGTTTGCTCCTGGTTTTGCTGCCGGTCGGTTTGCGTAATCTAACCGCCGGCGGCGAGTTCAAACTAACCACCTCTCAATTTGGGCCAAATTTTTTTATCGGCAACAACCCCTCAGCAGACGGCACCTACGGCTCGGTGCGGAACGTAATTGGCGAGGTGCAGCTCGAAGGACCGGATGCTAAACGGCTTGCGCAAAGAGCCGTGGGCCAAGAGCTTACACCAGGCGAAGTTTCTAGTTACTGGTTTAAACAGTCATTAGATTACATCAGATCCCAACCCGTCCAGTGGCTCAGGCTGATGGGACTAAAATGGCTGCGGGTCTGGAACGCGCGGGAAATCGAAGACTCGGACGATTTTTACATCTACCAGAGTTTTTCATCGTTGCTCGCATTTTTCGCTGCATTCAACCACTTCGGACTGCTCGCGCCACTTGCGGCGCTAGGCATGCTGGTAACTTGGCGGCAATGGCGCGAGCTTTGGCTGCTCTACGGCATGATCTTTTCGCTGGCCTTAAGCGTCGCGATATTTTATGTCTTCGGCAGGTATCGTTTTCCCCTTGTGCCATTGCTGGCACTCTTCGCGGGTGCGGGCGTGACCGGCGTTTGGAATTATTTTCAAGAGCATGCCTGGAAGTCATTGGCGCCAGCTGTCGCGGTATTACTCGTTGCCGCGGTGATCGTAAACTGGCCCCTGTCCGGCATCAAAAAACCTGGTGCCGCCGGTTACAACAATCTTGCGAATGCGTACTCCAAGCAAGGAAGAGTCGACGAAGCGATTAAAACTGCGCTGAAGGCGATCGAAACGCAGCCGGATTACGGCGTCGCGCATTATAATCTCGGCAACTTATACGCCCGGCGAGGTCAGTTCGATACGGCTCAGCGCCATTTTGAAGAAGCGTTGAGGCTCTATCCAAATTACGCCGATGGGCACAGTAATTACGGCCAGTTGCTCGCCGAGCGTGGCGATCTCGACACCGGCATAATGCACTTTCGTAAAGCCATCGAGCTTAACCCGACACTCGGCCGCGCTCATCTCAATCTCGGAGTGGCGCTGGCAAAAAAAGGAAATTTGGACGAGGCGATTCGAACTTTGCGAGAAGCCGTGCGAGTCGCGCCGGAGTCGGCGGAAGCCAGCTATTATTTGGGCAGCGTGTACGCCGCGCAGAATCGCTATCAAGAGGCCGTCGACGCCTTCAAGCAAACGCTGCGCATTCAGCCGGACTTCGTCCCCGCCCATCAAAGCTTGGCGCAGCTGCTGAATCAACAAGGCAACAAAGACGAAGCGATGAAGCATTATCAAGAGGCCGTCAAGCTCATACGTCGGGGAGCTCAGCAGCGCGGCGGATGATTATACGGGACTGTTCACGATCAGAGGAAAGGCAACGACAATGTGCGGGCCGCGGGGTGAGCCCTCCGAGTCGAAGCCAACGGCCCTCTGCCTTGAGGCTGCGCAAGAACCGGCGGCGGTGCGGCGACCGCCAGCAAGCGATCTCCATCGTATAACCAGGACCAAAGATGTCGTTGAGGCATTTGCGTCAGACGCCTTTGCCTCCCTGGTCTCATCCCGCGGCCAAAGCTAAAATATGAATGATTCGGATTCGACCCCTGGCAGCGCTATCGATTCTTTGCTGTCGAAGCGGAGCCTTTTCAATAGAGCGTGCTAAAAAAGCGATGCTGCCACTCGCAAGCTGACAGCGAGCGGAGGATTGATAAGCTTTATAAAGGGAATCGGGTCGTCGGCAATTTTCACCGGCTCAATTGTTGTCGGCGGAAAAGCGGTCAGTCCTTCGATCCAATGGTATTTGAGAATGATTTCGTCGCCTTTCAGGTCGGATAATTCGAGACGATTAAATCCGGCCTTCACTTTGCCTTCACCTTGCATGAACCAGCTCAGCGGCTGATTGACTTTCATCAGATGGATGGGGCCGATGCGCGCATCGACAGTCACCAAACCCGGAATCGATTGTAGGCGCTGTAGCGACGCTGGATAGAAGGCGATAACTGCGCCGATGTTGTACAGCCGCAGATAATTTCGCAACTCTTCGTCCGAGAGCAACTGCGGATCCTTCTTGAACATTTTTCCAGAGTGAAACTCGGCAAAATGATGCCGGTCGTTGTAAAGATTGATCGGTCCGCCGATCAGCTGCCGCTCGGTCAGATACGGCAGAAACGCTGATAAGTACGTGCGATCGTAAGCAAAGCCACTTTCATCGCCGGACTCTTCGAAGAGAAGCCGCGCCCCGGCAGGCGTCTCGCGCTTGATCCAATCGACAATGGCGCTTATTTCCGGGATCAGCCGAGAGCGTAGTTGCAGCCTGCCGGTGGATTCCGTTTGGATGAGATTAAAGAGAAAAGTCACAAGACCACAGCTGAGTAGAACAGGGGCAAGCCAAGACGGAGCGGTCCTGCGCGATGTTAACCATTCGCTGACGCCGTATGCTGCGCCGATAAGGAGAAATAAATCGAAGGGCACTTTAAAACGCAGCGGCTGCCACGCCTTCATGAACACCACCAGGGCGCCGAAATAGGCGACCAAAACCAGAGCCGCGAGGGCACTTGCCA
>Ga0184609_10000215_pt1 | contig 16167 bp, 18 predicted proteins | sample PLM1_60_coex_FD_133165 | JGI IMG/M metagenome (GOLD analysis project Ga0184609, IMG submission 133165) | Groundwater sediment microbial communities from an aquifer in East River, Colorado, USA - PLM1_60_coex | ecosystem: Environmental > Terrestrial > Soil > Riparian zone | place: USA: East... | reverse complement strand
TGCGTTGTCGTCGTCGCCGATAGCGCTGCTATCGACTCCTCCTCCGCCTTGCGATGCATCCACCTGGATCACCGGATCTGGGCAACGTACTTCGATTACACGACACTAGGCTGGGTGCCCGACAACGCCGCCATGCCCTGCGGAGGTGCCCGTGACGGACTCGCCGCGCGCATCGTGGGCCGGCGAGCTGCCGATGCCGCAGCGGTGGGCGGCCGAGCAGCTGCCGGCAGCGATGGGCATCCAGGTCACCGATCTGGACCCGGTGAAGCTGGTCGGCACCATGCCGGTGGCAGGCAACCGGCAGCCGGCCGGGCTGCTGCACGGCGGCGCCAACGCCGTGCTCGCCGAGACGCTCGGCTCGATCGCGGCCAACCTGCACGCCCCGCCAGGCCGGGTGGCGCTTGGCATCGAGCTGTCCTGCACCCACCACCGGGCGGCCACCGACGGCCTGGTCACCGGCGTCTGCACGCCGCTGCACACCGGCCGGTCCACGTCCTGCTTCGAGATCGTCATCACCGACGCCGGCGGCCGCCGCACCTGCACGGCACGCCTGACCTGCATCCTGCGCGACCACCCGCCCGGCGCACCTCGGTGACACTGCATGCTATTCTGCATGCATGACGAACGTGCAGATCCGAGACGTGCCCGAGGACGTGCTCGCGGACCTCAAGACACTAGCCTCCAGCCGCGGCAAGAGCCTGCAGGGCTACCTGCGCGATCTGCTCGTGGCCGAGGCCGGCGTGGCGAAGAACAAGAGGCTCTTCGCCAGGGTAGCGGCCGACCTCGAGGGCCTGCCCGACCCCGACCCGGATCCGGAATACGACGCGGCCGAGATCATCCGTCGGGGTCGCGAGGAGCGAGATAGAGCGCTCGGCATCCTGCCGTGACGACGGCGCAGTCACCGCTGATCGTGGTCGACGCGTCGGTGGTCGTGGACGCCTTCGCCACCGTCGGTTACCTCGGCGAGAATGCCCGCGCCGCACTGGACGAATATCGGCTGGCGGCGCCTGAGCAGTTGGTGGTCGAGGCGTTCCATGGCGTGCGAGGCCGTTTCCTCGGCGGCAAGTTGAGTCTTGCGCTGGCCAGCCGTGCCATCGGGCGCATCGGCAGCCTGGCGGTCGAGCTGGTGCCGACCGTGCTGCTGCTGGGGCGGATGTGGGAGTTGCGGGACAACCTGTCAGGGTACGACGCGGCGTACGTGGCGGCGGCCGAGCAGCTCCGGGTGCCGCTGGTAACGGCCGACAAGCGGCTCGCGGCCGCGCCTGGGCTGCGGTGCGAGGTGCGGACGCCCTAGCGCGGCTGGTCACGCGGGCACCACCACACCGGGCGGCCACCGAGCCGGGCCACCTCGATCGGGGTGCCGCACCGCAGGCACGGCTCGCCACCACGGCGGAACAGGGAGAACTCCTCCGGACGGTGGTCGACGGCCGCGCGCATGATCCGGCGCAGCTCGCGCCACAGCGTCGCCCACTCCTGCTCGCCGAGCTCGCGGCCGGGGCGGTGCGGGGAGACGGCGGCGAGGAAGGGCGCCTCGCAACGCCAGATCAGCCCGGCCCCGGCCACCACGGACTGGTCGAGCAGCAGCGTGCCGATCGGCGTGCGACTGCCACGGACGCGCCGCCACGCCCGCGAGCCGTCCTCGTCGGAGTCGGCGCGGATGGGGTCCGGCCCGAGCGCAGCGACCACGGTGTCCACGGCGTGCTCGTCGACCAGCTCGCACACCGTGGCGCCGCGCAGCTCGGCGGACACCCCGCCGGCGCCGGTCAGGCGCAGCCGCACGCCGGAGTCACCGGCGGCCAGCAGCGGGCGGCCCGCGGTCTGCGCCCGCCCGGCGTCCCACCAGGTCCACGCGCCGATCAGGCCGAGGTGCACGTGCAGGTACCGCGCCCCATCGGCAGAGCCGGAGAACCGCAGGAACAGGTGCTTGCCGAACGCCTGCGCCTCGCGCAGCACCCGACCGTCCAGCACCGCGGCGCCGGACGCGAAGCGCCCCTGCGGGCTGGCGGCCCGCACCACCCGCCCGGCCAGCGCCTCGGCGAACCGCCGGGCGTCCGCGTGGACGACGTACCCCTCCGGCATGCCCGGACCGGTGCTACACGCCCTCGCCGAGGTAGGCGGCGCGCACCCGCTGGTCGGCCAGCAGCTCGTGGCCCCCGCCACTGAGGGTGGTGCGGCCGAGGTCGACGACGTAGCCCTGGTCGGCCAGCGCCAGCGCGGCCAGCGCGTTCTGCTCGACCAGCAGCACGGTGGTGCCCTGCGAGCGCAGCTCGCCGATGGTGTCGAAGATGCGCTGGGTCATGATCGGCGAAAGGCCCATTGACGGCTCGTCGAGCATGAGCAGCCGCGGGCGGGACATCATGGACCGGCCGATCGCCAGCATCTGCTGCTCGCCGCCGGAGAACAGCCCCGCCTTCTGCCTTCTGCGCTGCCCGAGCACCTCGAACAGGTCGTACACCCGTGCAATGTCCTTGGCCACGTCGCCGTCGCGGCGGGCGTACGCGCCGAGCAGCAGGTTCTCCTCGACCGTCATCCGTGGGAACAGCCGCCGCCCCTCCGGGCACTGGGCAATGCCCTTGCCGAGGATGGCGTGCGCCGGCTGGCGAAGGATGGACTTACCGTCGAACGCGATATTGCCGCCGGAGGGCCGTAGCAGCCCGGAGATCGTGCGAAGGACCGTGGTCTTGCCGGCCCCGTTGCTGCCGATGAGGCACACGATCTGGCCCTCGTCGACGGTGAAGGACACGTCGCGCACGGCCTGGATCGCGCCGTAGGCGACGGACAGCTTGCTGACCTCGAGCAGGCTCACCTGGTCTCCCCCTTGTGCACCTCGGCCTCGATCTCCTCCGGTGGCTTGCCGAGGTAGGCCTCGATCACCCGCGGGTCGGCCCGCACCTCGTCGGGGGTGCCGCGGACCAGCAGCTCGCCCTGCACCAGCACGGACACGTCGTCGCACAAGGTGAAGATGAACTTGGTGTCGTGCTCGATCACCACCACCGCGATCCCGGTGTCCCGGATAGCGAAGATCAGGTGCCGTGCCGCCTCGGTCTCCTGCGGGTTCATCCCCGCGGTCGGCTCGTCCAGCAACAGCACCGACGGGTCGGTGGCCAGCGCGCGGGCGATCTCCAGCCGCCGCTGGTCGCCGTAGGGCAGGTTGCGGGCCAGCACGTCGCCGACCTTGCCGAGCCCGACGAAGTTCAGCAGCTGCTGGGCGCGCTCGCGGGCCGCGGCCTCGCCCCGGCCGAACGCCGGGCCGTGGAACAGCGACGACAGCGGGCCCTGCCGCATCCGGACGTGCCGTCCGACCAGCACGTTCTCCAGCGCGGTCATGCTAGGAAAGAGCCGGATGTTCTGGAACGTGCGGGCCACCCCGGCCGCGGTCACCCTGGCAGGGTCGCCCGGCAGCCGCTTGCCGCGCAGCAGCAGCTGGCCCTTGCTGGGGGTGTACAGGCCGGTAAGGCAGTTGAAGAAGGTGGTCTTGCCGGCCCCGTTCGGGCCGATCAGGCCGACGATCTGACCCTCGGCGAGCTGCAGCGAGACGTCCGACAGCGCCACAAGGCCGCCGAACGCCATGGTGACGTTGCGGGCCTCCAGTACCGCCGTCATGCCCTTGCCTCCCCTGGCAGCACCGGCGCAGCCGTTGGCAGGTGCGCCTGTTCGGACACCGTCTCCTCCAGCGGCCGGCCCTCTATGTCCTCACCGGCCAGCTCGGCCCTGCGGTGCCGGTCGGGAACCAGCCCCTGCGGGCGGAACCGCATGATCAGCACGAGCGCCAGGCCGAACAGCAGCAGCCGGTAGTCGGAGAACTCGCGCAGCTTCTCCGGCAGCACGAACAGCAGCGAGGCGCCGAGCACCGCGCCGGGTATCGAGCCCATGCCGCCGAGGATGACCGCGGAGATCAGCGTCACGGACTCGAGGAACTTGAAGCTCTCGTAGGACACCGTGCCGAGCTTGTGCGCGAACACCGCGCCGGACAGGCCGGCCGTGGTGGCCCCCACCGTGAAGGCCAGGATCTTGATCCGGCCGGTGGAGATGCCCATCGCCTTGGCGACGTCCTCGTCCTCCCTGATGGCGATCCAGGCCCGGCCGATCCGCGAGTTCTTCAGGTTCGCGAACATGCCCATCACCAGGGCCACCAGCAGGACGGTCAGGAAGTAGTACAGGACGCCGCTCGGCAGCTTCGTGCCGCCGAGAGTGATCGGCTCGCTGAAGCCGGTGCCGAACATCGAGACCTGCGGCACGCCGGGGATGGCGTTCGGGCCGCCGGTCAGCCCGCCGATGTTGTTCTGCGCGCTGCGCACGAAGATCTCGCCGAAGGCCAGCGTGACGATCGCCAGGTAGTCGCCGCGCACCCGCAGCGTCGGGGAGCCGACGACCGAGCCGAACATGCCGGCGACCACGGCCGCGATCACCGCGGCCACCGGGAACGGCAGGGTGATGTCCACCTTGGCCGCCACCGCCCCGGACAGGTTGGCCGCCACGAACGCGCCGATGCCGAGGAAGGCCACGTACCCGATGTCCAGCATGCCGGCCAGGCCCACCACCACGTTGAGGCCGATCGCGGTGGCCGCGTACACCCCGATGTTGGCCGCGACCGTCATCCAGTAGTCGGTGCCGGCGCCGGTGAACGGCAGCGCCAGCGCGCACCCGAGCAGCACCACGATGGAGAACGGCCGGTGGTCCTCGGACAGCCGCGAGATCCACGGCAGCACGCCGGCGCCGTGCAGCGCTGCGAGCAGGCCGCCGGCGAAGCCGAGGAAGGACAGGAACTGCGCGCCGGCGTACGGGTTGGCCACGCCGCCCTGCCCGCCGGCGGTCAGCGTCCAGGCGACCATCATCAGCAGGCCGGCGAAGGACACCAGCAGCACCGCCCAAGCCACGAAGCGGTTGAGCCCGGTTGGCAGGTGCACGGGCTGCTCGATACCACCCGCATACGCGCCGGCCAGCACGGCCAGCCCGCCGAGCAGCGCGACCAGCCCGCCGAAGGCCGGCATATCGGCGACGGTGACCGCGCCGAGGCCGCCGCCGTTGTACGCGATGAACAGCACGTTGACCGCGGACACCAGCACGGCGCCCCAGCCGAGGCCGCGCAGGATCCTGCCGCGGCCTGGCACCGGCGCGAACGTCACGACGAGCGCGGCAAGTCCGAGCAGCGCCATGTGCAGCCGGAAGCCACCCACCTCGAACGGCGCGTCGAAGAACTGCAAGGTTGACTTGGCCGGGTAGGGGCCGTCGTTGAGCACGAAGGTCGCCCACGGCAGCAGCGCACCGACCAGCACGAGCACCGAGCCGGCCACCCGCAGCGGCAGCGCCATCCCGGGGCGCAGGTAGGACGTGAGTCTGGTCATGCGCGCACCTTCTCCGCCTCGCCGAACAGGCCCTCCGGCCGGAACACCAGCACCAGGATCAGCACCACGAAGATCCACACGTAGTCGTACTGGGTGCCACCCGGCAGGTACTGGCCGCCGAGGGTCTTGATCAAACCGATGGCGAACGCGCCGATCACGGCGCCGCGCAGGCTGCCGATGCCGCCGAGCACGGCGGCGGTGAACGCGAAGATGCCGTTCTGGAAGCCCATGTCGACGTTGATCGTGTTCTGGTACGCGCCGTACAGCACGCCGCCGACGCCGGCCAGCGCGGCGCCGAGGACGAACGTCAGCACGATCACCCGGTCCGGGTCGATGCCCATCAGCCGTGCGGTGTCACGGTCCTGCGCGGTGGCCCGCATCGCGCGGCCCATCCGGGACCGGTTGACGTACATCTGCAACGCGACGGCCAGCAGGATGGCGATCACCACCAGCGCCACCCTGATCCAGGGCAGTATCACCTGGCCGCCCGGCACGGGCAGCCGCAGCCCGCCGCCGACGAACATCGCCGGGAACGGCCGGGCGGACTTCGCATCGGGGTAGAACAGCCGCACCGCCTCCTGCAGGAACACCGACACGCCCAGTGCGGTGATCAGCGGCGCCAGCCGGGGAGCGTTGCGCAGCGGGCGGTACGCGAACCGCTCCATGATCACGGCGACGACCACCGCGACCACCACGCCGCCCAGCATCGAGGCCGGCAGCGTGATCTGCCAGTGGCCGCGCATGCTGTGCGGCAGGATCCAGGTGTAGGTCGCAAGGCCGCCGTAGGCACCGACCATGAACACCTCGCCGTGCGCGAAGTTGATCAGCTGGATGATGCCGTACACCATGGTGTAGCCGAGGGCGACCAGACCGATCACCGCGCCCAGCACGATGCCGTTGGCGATCTGCTGCAACAGCGTCGTCACATGCACCTCCATATGACGGTGGGGACGGACCGGACACGGCCCGCCCCCACCAGTTCGTTCATCGGCGGGAGGATGCGACTACTTCTCGAAGGTTCCGGACTCGGCGGCGCTCCACTTGCCGCCGGTGACCTGGTAGACGGTGAGCAGCTTGTTGGTGCTGTCGCCGTACTGGTCGAACTTGATCTCGCCGGTGGCGCCGGTCGCGCTGTAGGAGCCGACGTTGTCCAGCAGCTTGCTGCGCTGGTCGTCGCCCCACTTGCCACCGTCCCCGATGGTCTTGCCGAGCGAGCCGAGCAGGGCGTTGGTGGCGTCGTAGGAGAACGCGCCGTACGCGCTGAAGCTCTCCTTGTAGTTCTTCGCCTTGTACGCGTCGACGAACGCCTTCGCGCTGGCCAGCGTCTCCGTCGGGGCGCCGACCGAGGTGGCGAGGTCACCCTCCCTGCCACCGAGCTCGATGTACTTGTCGTCGAAGATGCCGTCGCCGCCGAACAACGGGATGTTCATGCCGGCGTCCTTCATCTGCTTCGACAGCGGCCCGGCCGCGGGGTACTCGCCGCCGTAGAACACGAACTCGGGGCCGCTCGGCTTGACCTTGGCGATCACGCCGGAGAAGTCGGTGTCCTTCTCGCCCACCTTCTCCTGGGCGACCACGGTGCCGCCCAGCTTCTCGAGCTGCTTGCGGAACTCGCCGGCGAGGCCGTCACCGTAGGTCTTGCCGTCGGTGATGATCGCGACCTTCTTCTTGCCCGCCTTGTTCACCGCGTAGTTGGCCGCGAACGGGCCCTGCAGGTCGTCGGTCGCGCAGACCCGGAAGTAGTTCGGGAAGTCGCGCTTGGGAGCGGTCAGGAAGTTCTGGCCCCTGGTCAAGGTCGGGTTGGTGTTGGCAGGGGAGATCTGGACGATGCTCTTCGCCTTGAGGACCGGCTGCACGTTCTGCGCGACCGAGGAGTTCAGGGTGCCGATCACGCCGACGGTGTTGGGGTCGGAGGACAGCTTGGTCGCGGCCTGCGCGCCGATCTGCGGGTTGGCCTGGTCGTCCTCGGCCTGCACGGCCAGCTTGTAGCCCTTGACGGTGCACTTCTCGTTGGCCTGGTCGACCGCAAGGCTGGCGGAGTTCTTGATGCCAAGACCAAGGGCCGAGAGGGAGCCGCTCAACGGGGCCACCACCCCGACCACCAGGGTGCCCTTGCTGGTGTCGCAGCTTGTGCCGCCGCCTGCGCCCCCTGACTCGGTCTTGTTCGTACCGCACGCCGCGATGAGCAGCGCCCCGGCGACGATCGCGGCGGACTTGACGAGCTGGTTCCGCACGGTGCGTCCCCTCCATCCAATGATCGCGTCGCTGCGTACCTCGCAGCGGCCGCATACGACCCTCCACCACTAAGGAGGGCTGGCCGGAAACTAGGCGATGCCACCCCGTCCCGCCATTGCGCGACGCAGCCCGTAACCACAATGCAATCTGGGCCCACGACCCCGGTACTGATCGGCTGCCGGCAGTAACGTCCCATGCGTGCAGCGGACGCGATTGCTGGCGTGGCTCGGCGCCATCATGGTGCTCGCCACGGCCGTGATCGCGCTGCGGCACACCCAGCCACCCATCGCGCCGGCGCCGGCCGCGCCGACCCCGTCCGGGGTGGCCCGCTTCGCCGCCGACGGCGTGGTGCTGCCCGAGCCCGGCGGGCCACCGGCCGCCCCAGCCGTCGTCGAGGCGTTCCGGACGGGGCCGGAGCGGCTGCGGGTGGCCTGGGGTACGGCGTTGCCCGGTGGCACGGCGCCGGGCAACGCAGTCGGGTACGACGTGCGCTGGAGCGCGGTGCCGCTCGGCCCGTCCGGCTCGCTGCTCGTCGCGGCACCCGAGGTGGAGCTGAACGGGCTGCCGGCCGTCAGCGCCTACCGCGTCGAGGTGCGCTCCGTCGACGCCTTCGGGCGGCGCTCCGCGCCGGCGGCAGCGGCCGCGCCGGTGGCCGCCGACCAGGCGCTGGACCGCCGGCAGTTCGGCGGGCTGGCCGAGCCGTTCGACGGGCCGTTCTCGGTGGACACCTCCGTGGTCGGTGCCCGCTGGCACCTTTCCGGCTACCCCGGCTGCACCTCGGCGGCCGCCGACCGCGGCATGCTGTCCATCAACCTCCAGTGCGGCGCCGACCTCGCCGTGCTGCGGGCCCGCTCCCCCATGCGGCTAGAGCCCGGCGGCGGTGGCCGGATCGTGGTGGTCACCGATGCCGCCGGACCGACCGCGGCGCTGACCGTCGACCTCGTGCCCGGTGCGGCCGACCTGATTGGCGCCGGCCTGGCGGCCTCACCGGCGCCCGGTTCGCCGCGCAACGGCACGGCCGTCGTCGACCCGGCGCTGCCCGACGGCGCGCTGCGGGTGGTGATCGACGACGGTGGTGCGCGGGTGCTCACCGGGCCCGGTGTGCCACAGCTGCCGGCGCCGCAGGCGACGCCGCCGGCACCGGCCCGCGGCGTCGGGGTGCTGCACGTGTTCGAGGTGGCGATCGACGGCAGCGGGTTGCGCGTGCTGCAGGACGGCCTGCCGATCGCGGCCGCCGGGGTGGCCCCGCCGTGGACCAAGGCCAACGTGCTGATCGGGATCGGCGGGCCGCCGGGGCGGCAGGCCAGGGTGCGGCTGGACGCCGTCGGGTTCACCGGGCCGCCGAGCCAGGCGCCGCCCAGTTACGTGCACCCCGTCGTGCCGGCAACCCAGCGGGTGCTCGGCGTGCACGAGGACGCGCCGGGCATCGGCATCTCCCGCCAGCAGCTCGCGTCGGCGGCGAGCGCAAGGCTGGTCGCCACGGTGACCGTGGTGCCAGGCGTCGACCTGGGCGGCCTGGTGCTGCAACACGGCGACGTGGTGATCCCGGCGCGCCCGGTGCTGGCGTCCGTGCCGTCCCTTGCCGGCGCCGACGTGACCGTCGCCGCCGACCTGCCGGCCGACCTGCTCGGCCCGGACGGACCGGCCGCGGTGAGCCCGCTGGTGCTGCGCGCCCCCGGCGCGGACACCGCCAGCGTGCCGGTGATGGGCAGCTACCTCGAGATCGAGCCGCGGCAGGGCGTGAACGTGCCGCCGCAGGTCACGACGGGGGTCAACGAGCCGCACCAGCCGCCGCCGAGCGCACTGCCGCAGCCGTCGGTTCGGCTGCTGGACACCGACACCCGCGAGGTGACCACGGCCACCGCCGGGGCGCGGCTGCTCGTCGAGGTGTCCCTCGACGGGGTCGGCGGGCAGCTCGACGGCAGCACGCTCGCCGGGGTGGCCGGCTTCCAGCTGTGGATGGACAACCGCATGGTGGCCGGCGTGCCGACCGCCGCCGACGGCCCCGGCGTCGCCGGCGTGTACCTCGTCGCGCTGTCCACCCGGTCGCTCGGCAGGGGCGCGCACTTCGTCGAGCTGCGGCTGTTCGGCGTCGACCCGGCGTTGAAGCCGGTGTCGGTGCTGGCCTCCTGGCAGCTCAGCTGAGGTTCTCCAGCACGGCCTCCGCGACGGCCTTCATGGTGCTGCGCCGGTCCATCGCGGTGCGCTGGATCCAGCGGAACGCGTCGGGCTCGGTCATCCCGTTCCTGGCCATCAGCAGACCCTTGGCCCGGTCGACCACCTTGCGGGTGGCCAGCTGGTCGGTCAGGCCAGCCACCTCGGCCTCCAGCGCCTGCAGCTCCGCGAACCGGGACATCGCCAGCTCGACTGCCGGCACCAGGTCCCGCTTGCCGAACGGCTTCACCAGGTACGCCATCGCGCCGGCGTCGCGGGCCCGCTCCACCAGGTCCCGCTGGCTGAACGCGGTCAGGATCACCACCGGCGCGATCCGCTCGCTCGCGATCTGCGACGCCGCCTCGATGCCGTCCTTCTTCGGCATCTTCACGTCCATGATCACCAGATCGGGGTTCAGCTCGCCGGCCAGCTTGACCGCCTGCTCGCCATCGGCGGCCTCGCCGACCACCTGGTACCCCTCCTCGTGGAGCATCTCGACCAGGTCCAGCCGGATCAGCGCCTCGTCCTCGGCCACCAGCACCCGCGGCGGTGCGGCAGTGGTCTGCTGCGTCATCGGCGTTCCTCCCCGGTCCTGCATCGTTGAACCAGCAGGATACGTTGCCGCTGGCTGGTGGACCGAGCCCGCGTGGCCGCTCGGTACAGTGATCCCGGCGACAGGCCCTGGTAGCCCAACCGGCAGAGGCAACGGACTCAAAACCCGTCCAGTGTGGGTTCGACTCCCACCCAGGGCACCCCGTATGAGCAGCAACGATGAGTAATCGACTGTCACCCGTGCTGCGGCTTGGGCATGGCGATGGGCATGAGTACCGTCGGGTGCATGGCTGCCAAGCGGCCCGGGGGCCGTCAGCGAGGCAGCATCGAGGAACGCGGCGGTGCGCTCCGCGTCCGCCTCTACGCCGGCACCGATCCGGTGACCGGCCGCCAGGTCTAGCTGCGGGAGACCGTCCCAGGCACCGACGGCCCGTCCTGGCGCAAGGCTGAGGACAAGCTGTCGGAGTTTCGCGCCCAGGTGCTGCGGCAGCGCTCGACGGCATCGTCGGTCACGCTCGCCTACGCGATCGACGAATGGCTACGTACCAACGAGATCGAGGCCAGCACCCGCAAGACCTACGTGGGATACATCGACAACCACATCCGGCCGGCACTTGGCGCAGTGGCCGTGAAGAAGATCGACCCACGCACCCTCGAGACCTTCTACACCGAGCTACGCCGCTGCCGTACCCGCTGCGACGGCAAGCCGATCGCGACGCACACCTGCCGGCCGCTTGCAGCCTCCACCATCCAACAGATCCACTCCATCATCAGCAGCACGCTGTCCGCCGCAGAGCGGTGGGGCTGGATCAACGGCAACCCCGCCAAGATCACCCGCCGGCCACGTCGCAAGCCGCCCGAGCCAGACCCGCCGTCAACCGCCGAAGCCAGCCGCATAGTCGAGCGCGCATTCGAGATGGACGACGACTGGGGCACCCTCGTTTGGCTTGCCATGACCACCGGCATGCGCCGAGGCGAGCTGTGCGGTCTGCGCTTCGCCCGGCTCGACCTGGACGCTGAGGTCATCGACCTCCGCCGTACCTGGGTCCTCGGCCGCGAGAAGGACACCAAGACCCACCAGAACCGCCGGATAGCCCTCGACTCCGAGACCGTTGCCCTCATACGCGAGCACCGCGCCCGCGTGCAGCACCGCGTCGCCGCTCTGGGCTGCCCATTCACCGAAGACATGTTCGTGTTCAGCAATGCGCGCACCCCGACCACTCGGAGCCGTACTCACCCAACGCGGTCACCCAGCGGTACCGCGACATGGTGGCCCGCCTCGGCATCGCCACTCACCTGCACGCCCTGCGGCACTACAGCGCGACCGAGCTGCTGACCGCGGGTGTAGACCTCCCGACCGTCGCGGGTCGCCTCGGCCACGGCGGAGGCGGTGCCACCACCCTCAAGGTCTACGCCGTATGGGTGGCCGCCTCCGATCGAAAAGCGGCCGAAATCCTCGGCTCCCGCATGCCCAAAAGACAGCGTAATGAGAGCCATACGGAATGTATTCCCGCCGACGGCGAATGAGAGTAGAACTACACCATGATGCCGAACATATCACTGTATGACAATGACCCCGTGATGGAAGCGCAGCGGCGCCGCGCGCTCAGGGCGAAAACCGAGGCGGACTCGGCAGTTTGCTCAGGTGTGAGGCGTTTGGGGGAGCGGTGACGCTGAACCTGACCCTCGCGACGCGCTGGATGATCGTGCAGACGTCAGACTTCAAGCTCACCGTCGCACCCGGCCAGCCGCCAGAGGAGACCGCCCAGAAGCAGGTGGTGCTGAAGTACCGGGTTTGGTCCGGTCTGCTGTGCTACACCGGCATCGCTAAGTACCCCGGACACGATACGGCACAGTGGCTGACGAGCCAGCTTACTCATTCGCCCGACGATGCTCGGTTGCCTCGCCAGATCGCCGACCTGCTCGCCCGCGAGGGCAGCCCGTGGCTTCGCCGGATTCGAGCGAAGGACCGCAAGCACACGTTCACCTTAGCGGTCTTCGAGCGGGACCGGCCGCTACTCAATATGATTTCCAACTACCAGCGCGCAGGGCAGGACGACCTGCCGCAGCCCCTCGATCACTTCATCGTGAGCCGGCACCGACCGCGCGGCCCGCGCCCCTACGTCACAGGATATGCGGACTGTGTGGATGCCGGCGACAAGGACGAGCTTCACGATCGGCTGAGGTCGGAGCGCGATCCCCATGCTCTTCGCCGAGCCGCGGCCCACGTCAGCCGTCGCTCCGCTCTTCGATCGAACGGCAACGTCGGTGAAAACTGCGTATCGGCTCACCTCCTGCCGAACGGATCAGGAGAAGTTCAGGTGTTCGGGAACCCGGCCGCAGCCTTCATCCCGACCATGATCATGAGCGGCCGCAACACAGCCACTTACGTGCCCGAGGCGTTCCGACAAGCGGGCGCCACGGCGCCGCACCGGCTGGTCGGCGCGACGTGGACGGAGAGCCGAGACGACGTCAACGCCATGTTGCTGGGCTTCAGGGACGTTAACAACACTGGCCACTCGGGCTCGTAGGCCGTGCTCAAATGACACATGCGCAGCGGGCCTAGATCGCGCAACCTGGGCCGACGCCACATCATCGGCAGCGCCAACTGCAGTCGTGCCCACCTTCGCCACGGTAGCTAACCTGATCAATGCCCCTTCTCGGGCGTGCAAATCTGATGACTGGCGCAGATCTCACCCACGCCAATCGAGTGGTCGCCGCACGGGTACTTCCGGTCGTACTGATAGAGCAAGGCTTTGAGCGTGATGCGCTGCACCTCCCTCGGACTTCGACGGGTTTACGCCTGGGCGATCGGCGGCACGGAGTGGCGGCTTGTAAGTTGAGCACGCTGTGACCCGCCGCCGAGATCATGGCAGAGTATGTGCCCCGTCGGAACGGTGAAGGCCACGGTCGCAGGGCTCTGCCGCTGTTGCTGACCTACTCCATCAGGCGGACCAGTCACGAACCGTCAAGCGAAGGCGCAGTACCTCGTCCTCGGCGAGCGGGCTGCAGTGGGCGATTGGGCCGCGCAGGGTGTTGAGATTCGACATCACTCGTTCCACAGCCTTGGCGCTTCGGAATAGGCTACCGAAGACGTCCCAGTTGCTCGTGATTATCTGGCCCAGTTCGCCGAACGTGGCGAAGTCCAGCTCGTCATCTGAGCGCGGGGTGTTGCCCGTGTCGATCTCCTTCTGCCGGCGAGCGTCACAGTCAGTCTTGATCTTGGTAGGCACTCTCATACCACTCCACCAGCTCCCACCATCGGCGGCTCGGAGTGTCTCTGCTACGAGGCTCCTGATGGTCTTCTCCAACGAGTAGAACATCTCGTAGTGGGGCGCCATCGCGGCGGCCTCGTCGCGGAATGCCTGTTCAATCTGTGGGTAGTACTCGTGGTCTTCCTCGATCACGACGGTCTTGTTGCCGCGGCCGAGGTCGATGCCGAGCCCGGCCTCCACTTGGTCCAGCTCGTGCTCAATGAGCTGGGTAGTCAGACCGAAGACCTTCAGTGCCTCGTCGACGTTCATGATCCTCAGCTCAGAAGGTGCTCGCGCAGGCTCTTGAAGATGGCGTTGAACACCGCGACGTCGGTAGTATTGGGCAGGTTCAGGTTGATCGTGTAGCCCAACTTCAGCTGCGGCGTGGGGGCCTGCGGAGCAGGCGCGATGTCGGCTTTACCGTTTTCCGTCTTCGGCGCCTCTGTAGCGCCGTTGTCCTCCAACATCGAGCCGGCGGCATCGAAATTGGCGAACGCCTTCAGCGCCTTGAACGAGGCCACCATGGCCTTAACGGTGGTCGAATCAGGCTCTAGCCCAGTGACCTGCACGACGAGCCCCTTCAGCGTCTTGTCGTCGGCCTCGTGGACGTACTCATTCAGCTCGTACAATGCCGGGTAGGCGTTGCGCATCGCCTGTGCAGCCGCTGCCCCGCTCAGGGCTGAGTTGCGGAACTGCTTGTAGAGCTGCGTGGGAGATCCGTCCGGGCCGAGGAACCCGGCACGCTTGAGATACGGGGTGAGTGGACGGGCACCGCCACCACTCAGCCCCAGCTTCGTTGACAGGAAGTCCTGAGTGAACCTGTCGGGCACTGAAGCTGTCTTGATCTTTTCCAGCCCCTTCGTGATGTTGCCGTATGCCGACAGGTACGGAATCTTGCCGGCGGGCTCCCCGGCCATAGCACCTCCAAGTACACGTGACGAGCAGATAGCCCACACAGAGTAGCGCCGGGGTCCGACAACTTCTGCACGAGGACCACAGGACTGTCCGCCACGGCGGCGCGAGCGGGTAGCCAGCGACAATCATCTGCCCCGACTTCGGTCAGAGAACGCATGGCCAGCAGCGAGGTGTGCACGGGACACCGGTCCGACGACATGCGAGGCTGAAGCGAGGCCGCCGCTGCTGCTCGTCGCAACGCTGGTGTATCTTCGACTTCGCTCCCGATGTCGCGACTACATCAACTACTGGTAGCGTGCCTCCACAGTGGGGTTGCGTCCGAAGTCGCGCCCGTGACAGCCATACAGCGCGTAGTGCTCCCTGGCTGGCGAACTTGCGAGGAGCTACGACAGCCGCCCGGCAACCGAAAGGCGCAACGTGATCAGTCACAGCATGCAGGCCGGTCCGCTGGACCTCTCCACGCCGTCCAGACGGAAGGTGGCCCGGCGGTCGGGCTCGGTGGCGCGGTTCGAGTCGGAGCACAAGGGCGCCACTTATGGATTCAGCACATGGAGCACCGGCGGAAAATCTGTGCTGCCGGAATGAAGTCGTAATTTCCGTGCGGCCGACCCATGCAACGGCCGCATTCTCAACCGCATCCAGATTCTTCGCGTCCCCAGTCAGAGTCAGATAGCGACAATGTATGTAACGGCACATGACATTGGTCAGCGGATGCAGGCGGCTTCGTAACGTGCCTATGCAGAGGCATTCCACTCCTGTTTCTGATGATGTTTCTTGCACAGCCACTAATTCTGCCGACGCGCCTGGCTTAACGATTCCGGCCGGGAACTGCCACAGGATATCGCCGGCGTCACGCCTACGCACAATAAGCACGTGTGATTCCTTGACGACGATCGCAACGGCGACTATCAGGGCATGAGCCGTCTTCGAGTTCCCACTCAGCGGCGCAAGTAGATCATCAATGCTAGCGTCAAAGATGCGTTCGAGAAGTCTGGCCGTTGCCGGACGCACCGCACCGAGTGGCCGGCCGTCGGATCGGCGTCCAGCTACGAGTCGTTGAATGTGGCGAACGCTGAGGGTGCCGGATTCCCCGTGTTCTCGGGCAAACCGCTCGGCGTAGTCGGCAAATCCTCCATGGTTTCGCGGCGTTGCCAGATCCGGTTCTCGTGCATGGTTCGCGCCGGCCGCCCGGCGGCTGTGTCGAACATGGTTCGTCTCCTGGCCAGGTCGTCTCATGTCGTTGGATGTCGCGCTTCGGTCATGGTCTCGCATGCGCTGACGGTTGAGGCTGATTTCAGTCTGACATGACAACTGGCGTCGGTCAGGCTGTCCGGCGGCCCGCGCTCCCCTCAAACCGTGCCGTCGGGTTCGGCGTCGCCGCCGGGGCCGGGCGAGCGTGAACCCTCGCGCGCTCGTCACCGGCGGCGACCTTCCAGTGAAGGAGCGGACGGGATGGTGGCGCAGGAAGCCGGCTCCGCCGATCCGATGGCTGATCGACCGATTCGGTGTGAGATCGAGGTGCTGCCGTCGGGGGATATCACGCTGCTGCGGTCACCGGGGTGCACCTGCGCCGATGCGATGGACATGTGCCGTGCGGTTGGGGGTGGCGGCGTGCGCGTGCGTGATGTGACGCCAAGCGCGGCCGGCGATGTGTGGCAGCTCGGCGGCGAGCACGCCGAGAGCGAGCAGGACGAGTACGACGGTGACTGACG
>Ga0184609_10000214_pt1 | contig 16183 bp, 13 predicted proteins | sample PLM1_60_coex_FD_133165 | JGI IMG/M metagenome (GOLD analysis project Ga0184609, IMG submission 133165) | Groundwater sediment microbial communities from an aquifer in East River, Colorado, USA - PLM1_60_coex | ecosystem: Environmental > Terrestrial > Soil > Riparian zone | place: USA: East... | reverse complement strand
TCGGCGGCGGCCACGCGGGGCCCGCGGTTGGACGTGGTCGGCGGCGTCCTGTTGGCGGTGGCGCTCGGGCTGGCGGTGGTCGGCCTGTACAACCCCGACCCGGAGCACGGCGTGCTGCCCCCGTGGGGCCCGCCGGCCATCCTCGCCGCGGTGGCACTGTTCGCCGCGTTCCTGGCGTGGGAGCGGCGGGCAAGCACCCGGCTGCTCGACCCGACCGGGGTGCGGATGCCGGTGTACCTCGCCACCCTCGCAGCCAGCGCGGCCGCGGGTGCCGCGCTGCTGGTCACCCTTGTCGACGTGCAGGTGTTCGCGCAGACCCTGCTCGACCGCGACGCCGTCGGTGGCACCGCGCTGCTTGCCAGGTTCCTCGTCGCCCTTCCGGTCGGCGCCGTGCTCGGCGGGTTGCTCGGCGGCCGGCTGCCGCAGCGTTGGGTGATCGTCGCCGGCATGCTGCTGGCCGCGCTCGGCTACCTGCTGATCTCACGGTGGCCGGTCACCGTGCTGGCGGCGCGGCACGACCTGTGGCTGGTCAGCGTGCCGCGGCTGGACGCCGACCTGGCCATCGCCGGGCTCGGCCTCGGGCTGACCATCGCGCCGCTGGCCGCCGCCGCGTTGCGTGCCGTGCCGGCGGCCCAGCACGGCGTGGCGTCGGCGGGGGTGGTGGTCGCCCGGATGACCGGCATGCTCGTCGGGGTCGCGGCGCTGGCCGCGTACGGGCTGCACCGGTTCAGGGTGCTCACCGCGTCGCTGGACACTCCCCTGCCGTTCGGCGTCCCGGTCGACGAGTTCAACCGCAGGATGGCCGCCTACCAGCAGGCGGTGGACTCCGCGCTGCTCACCGAGTACCGCGAGATCTTCCTCGCGGCCGGCGGCATCTGCGTGCTCGGCGCGTTGGCGGCGCTGCTCGTCGACAACCGCGGGGCGGAGCCGGCGACGTGACCGGCACCCTGCTCGCCATCAGCGACCTGCACATCGCCTACGAGGAGAACCGCAAGATCGTCGAGGCGCTCCGCCCCCGGTCGGACGAGGACTGGCTGCTGGTGGCCGGCGACGTGGCCGAGACGGTCGCGGACGTCGAATGGGCGCTCGGCACGCTGCGCGAGCGCTTCGGGACGGTGGTATGGGCGCCCGGCAACCACGAGCTGTGGACCACCCGCGACGACCCGGTGCGGTTGCGCGGCGTCGCCCGCTACGAGCATCTGGTCGGGCGGTGCCGGGAGCTCGGGGTGCTCACACCGGAGGACCCGTATCCGGTGTGGCGCGGCGCCGGTGGCCCGGCCACCATCGCGCCGCTGTTCCTGCTGTACGACTACACGTTCCGCCCGGACGGCACCGCGACGAAGGAGCAGGCGCTGGCGAAGGCATACGAGGCCGGGGTCGTCTGCACCGACGAGTACCTGCTGCACCCGGACCCCTACCCCGGCCGGGACGCCTGGTGCGCGGCGCGCGTCGCACTGTCCGAGCAACGCCTCGCGGCCTGCGACCCCGACGTGCCGACCGTGCTGGTCAACCACTTCCCGCTGGTCCGCGAGCCGACCCGGGTGCTGTACCACCCGGAGTTCGCCCAGTGGTGCGGCACCGAGCGCACCGCCGACTGGCACGTCCGCTTCCGGGCGGCCGCCGTCGTGTACGGGCACCTGCACATCCCGCGCACCACCTGGTACGACGGCGTGCGCTTCGAGGAGGTCTCGGTCGGCTACCCGCGCGAGTGGCGACGTCCGGGGGCCAGGCCCCGCAAGCTCCGCCAGATCCTGCCCGACCCACACCCTGTGGACAGGTCGTGAGTGGTAAATGGTGCCAGAGCACCATTTACCACTCACGACTCATCCGCACCGGGTGCCTTCGGCCGGTAGGGTGCCGTCGACCAGGTAGGCGATGCCCGCGGCGTCGACGCACCGGATGTCCTGCAGGAACGCGGTGTGCTGGGTGCCCTCGTAGGTGAGCAGCCGGCCGTGCAGGGCCTCGGCGAGGCCGACGCCGGCCTGGTACGGCGTGGCGGGGTCACCGGTCGTGGAGATCACCAGCACCGGGGCGAGCCCCGGCACCTGCGGCGTGCCCGGCTTGCTCGTCGAGGGCACCGGCCAGAACGCGCACACGTCCAGCGCGGTGCTCGGAGGCTGCCCGTTGTCGAGGAACGGCGCGGCGGCCCTTGCCCGCCGGTCGGCGTCGGCCACCGCGGCCCGGTCGGTGAGCGGCGGGTCGTCCACGCAGTGGATGGCGGCGAACGCGTCGGTGAGCGTGGAGTACTCGCCGCCGCTTCGGCCGTAGTAGCTGTCGGCGAGGAAGAGCAGCACCTTGCCCTCGCCACGGGCCAGCTCGGCCAGCCCCTGGTCAAGCAGCTGCCACAGCTGGTCGTCGTACAGCGCCGCGATGGCGCCGGTGGTGGCGTCGTCGTAGGACAGCTTGCGGTCGCCAACCTTGATCGGCCGGTCGACCAGCGGCTGCACCAGGGCGCGGAACTTCGCCGAGGCCTTGGCGCGGTCCGGTCCGAGCGGGCAGCGCGCCGTCTGCGCGCAGTGCTCCGCGTACTTGTCGAAGGCGCCCTGGAACCCAGCGACCTGCGCGACCACCTCGTCCACCGGGTCCTGGTCGGGGTCGAGTGCGCCGTCGAGGACCATCGCGCGCACGGTGGCGGGGAACTGCTCGGCGTACGCGGTGCCGATCCTGGTGCCGTAGGAGAAGCCGAGGTAGCTCAGCTTCGCATCGCCCAGCACCGAGCGCAGCACGTCCATGTCCCTGGCGACGTCGCGGCTGCCCACCGTGGCCAGCAGCGGGGTGCCGACCCGCTCGGCGCACCTGGCCGCGTAGTCCTTCTCCTCCCGCTCGGTCTGGGCCACCCCGGCCGGCGAGGTGTCCACGTCGTTGTCCAGCCGCTCCGCGTCGCGCTCCTCGGTGGTGAGGCAGCGGATCGGTGGCTGGCTGGCTCCGACGCCCCGCGGGTCGAAGCCGACCAGGTCGAAGCCCTTGCCGAGCGCCGTGCCCTGGACGTGCTCGACCAGCGACGCCGCGGCCACCATGCCGGACGCGCCGGGCCCACCGGGGTTCACCAGCAGCGAGCCGATCCGGTGCGTCTGGTCCTCGGCCGGGCGGCGCAGCATCGCGACGCGGATCGTCTGGCCGTCCGGCCTGGCGTAGTCCAGCGGCACCTCGACCCTGGTGCACTCCACCCCCTTGGTACGGAACGCGGTGCGGTCGTCGCGCACCGTGGCGAACGGCTCGCACGGCGACCACGCCACCTGCTGGCCGTAGAACCGCTCCAGCCCCGGTGGTATCGCGCCGGCGGGGCCGCGCCGCTCGAGCGTGGTCCCCGCGGTGGGGGTGCCGGTGATCACGGTCGAGCAACCGGCCAGCACGAGCATCGACAGCACTGCGAGCGCGGTCCGGGCGGCGATCACCCTGACGATGGTGCCACGCTCGAACGCGGCGGCGCGCCAGCGTGCGGGATGATGGCGGTATGCCGCAGCTTCGCCTTGCCATGGCCCAGGTCAACGCCAGGGTCGGCGACCTGCCCGCGAACGCCGACCTGGTGCTGGCGTGGACCCGCAGGGCCGTCGAGCAGGGAGCCCACCTCGTGGTCTTTCCCGAGATGGTGCTCACCGGGTACCCGGTGGAGGACCTGGCGCTGCGCGAGTCGTTCGCGGCGGCGTCGCGCGCCGAGCTGGACGCCCTGCCGGCCCGCCTTGTCGACGCCGGCTGCGGCGACGCCGCGGTCGTGGTCGGCTACCTCGACCGCGACGAGCGTGGCGTGCGCAATGCCGCGGCCGTGCTGCACGCCGGGCGGGTGGTGGCCAGGTACTTCAAGCACCACCTTCCCAACTACGGCGTGTTCGACGAGTTCCGCTACTTCTCGCCAGGCTCGGTGCTGCCGGTCGTCACCGTGCACGGCGTGGACGTCGGCGTGGTGATCTGCGAGGACATCTGGCAGGACCGCGGACCGGTCGCCGCGCTCGGCCAGGCCGGCTGCGACCTCGTGCTGTGCGTCAACGGCTCGCCCTACGAACGCAACAAGGACGACGTGCGCGCCGAACTGGTGGCGCGGCGGGCCGCCGAGGCGGGCGCCCCCATCGCCTACGTGAACCTCGTCGGCGGCCAGGACGAGCTGGTGTTCGACGGCGACTCGCTGGTGATGACGGCCTCCGGCGAGCTGCTGGCCCGCGCCCCGCGGTTCGTCGAGCACCTGCTCGTGACCGACCTAGACCTGCCGGCCGGCGCCGCCGCGGCCTTGTCCGTGAACTCGACAGCAGCGGGGTCCGATCATGGAAACGGCCCGCTGCTGTCGAGTTCACGGACGGACCGCCGCGACGGCGCCATCGGCGGCTTCGACGTTCGGCGCATCCCGCTGCTGCCGGCGCCGCTGCCGCGGTACGAGCCGGCGCCGCCGCCGCGGCTGCGCGAGCCGCTGTCCGACGAGGCGGAGGTGTGGGCCGCGCTGGTCACCGGCCTGCGCGACTACGTGCACAAGAACGGCTTCACCTCGGTGGTGCTCGGCCTGTCCGGCGGCATCGACTCCGCCGTCGTCGCGGCGCTGGCCGCCGACGCGCTTGGCGCCGCCAACGTGCACGCCGTGTCCATGCCGTCGGCGTACTCGTCGGAGCACTCCCGTGCCGACGCCGCCGAGCTGGCCGAGCGCACCGGGGTGCAGTTCCGGGTGCGGCCCATCGCCGCCATGGTGGACGCCTTCGTGGACCAGCTCGGGCTCACCGGCCTTGCCGAGGAGAACGTGCAGGCCCGCTGCCGCGGCGTGATCCTCATGGGGCTGTCCAACCAGCACGGGCACCTGGTGCTGGCCACCGGAAACAAGTCCGAGCTGGCTGTCGGCTACTCCACGATCTACGGCGACGCCGTCGGCGGCTTCGCCCCGATCAAGGACGTGCCGAAGACGCTGGTGTGGCAGCTCGCGCGGTGGCGCAACGCCGAGGCGGACAAGCGCGGCGAGACGCCACCCATCCCGACGGCGTCGATCGAGAAGCCGCCGTCCGCCGAGCTGCGGCCTGGGCAGCTCGACACCGACTCGCTGCCGCCATACGAGCTGCTCGACGACCTGCTCGACGACTACGTCGAGGGCGACCGGGGGTACCGCGACCTGGTCGCCGCCGGGTTCCCGCCGGAGCTCATCGACCGGGTCGTCCGCATGGTCGACCGCGCCGAGTACAAGCGCCGCCAGTACCCGCCCGGCACCAAGATCACCCTCAAGGCGTTCGGCCGGGACCGGCGGCTGCCCATCACCAACGCGTGGATCGAGCACGCGCCGTAGGCCGGGCTACTCCCCGGTGACGCCGTCGATGCGTTCCCGCATCAGGTCGGCGTGCCCGTTGTGCCGCGCGTACTCCTCGACCATGTGCACCAGCACCCAGCGGTGCGAGAACTCCCTGTCGTGACGGGCGAACGTGTGATCCAGCGGGGTGGCCGCGCTGATCTCCCTGGCTCGCCGCACCTCGAACCGCCAGGCCGCGAACGCCCCCTCGACGTCGTCCTCGGTGGCGTCCTGCACGTCATCGAAGTCCTTGTCCGGCTCGTCCTCGGTGTAGTACAGCGGTCCGACGTCCTCACCGGCGACGCCGCGCCGGAACCAGCCGCGCTCCACCTCGGCAAGGTGGCGCACCAGCCCGAGCAGCGACAGCGACGACGGCGGCACGGCCGGCTGGCGGAGCTGCTGCGGGGTCAGGCCGGTGCACTTCATCACCAGGGTGTCGCGGTGGAAGTCGAGGAACCCGGCGAGTATGGCGCGGTCGTCGCCGACGTACGGCGGCTCGGTGCGGTCCTCTGCCTTCATGGCCGCTTCCCTTCGATGGTGACTGTGAAGCTGGTCGCACCGTAATGCGGTAAACCGACCAACGCTGCCACTCTTGTCCACGTCACGCTCACGCGACCCGGGGACCCGCACAGCCGCGGGCCTCGAGGGAGGACGGACGATGATGTCTGCAGCCGAGCAAACCCTGTACGGCGGCCCGCTGCGGGCCGATGGGCCGGTACGCCGGGTGACCACCCTCGATCTCCAAGCGGCCAAGCGGCGCGGCGACCGCTGGCCGATGCTCACCGCGTACGACTTCTCAACCGCGTCGCTGCTCGACGCCGCCGGCATCCCGGTCCTGCTGGTCGGCGACTCGGCCGCGAACGTCGTCTACGGCTACGACACCACGCTGCCGGTCAGCGTCGAGGAGCTGTTGCCGCTGGTCAGGGGCGTTGTCCGGGGCACGAGGCGGGCCATGGTCATCGCGGACCTACCGTTCGGCTCGTACCAGTCCTCGCCAACCCAGGCGTTGGAGACCGCCACCCGGTTCATGAAGGACGGCGGCGCGCACGCCGTCAAGCTGGAGGGCGGTGTCCGCGTCGCGCACCAGGTGGAGTTGCTGGTCGAGTCCGGCATCCCGGTCATGGGGCACGTCGGGCTGACCCCGCAGAGCGTGCACGCGCTCGGCGGCTACAAGGTGCAGGGCCGCGGCGACTCCGGCGAGCGGCTGATGTCCGACGTGAAGGCGCTGGAGGCCGCCGGAGCGTTCTCCGTGGTGCTCGAGGTGGTACCGGCCGAGCTGGCGGCGCGGGTCACGGCGGCCACCTCGATCCCGACGATCGGCATCGGCGCCGGCCCCGACACCGACGCGCAGGTGCTGGTGTGGCAGGACATGGCCGGCTGGCGGCTCGGCGGTCGCACGCCGAAGTTCGTCAAGACGTTCGCCACGCTGGGCGACGGGCTGATCGAGGCCGCGACCGCGTTCGCCTCCGAGGTCCGCGCCGGCAGCTACCCCACACCGGAGCACAGCTACAGCTGATCCCTGCCGTGTGGCTGCGACCAGCCGCTGGTGGTTGGCCCCTTCGGCACGATCCCGGTGGGGTTGATCATCGGGTGGGTGCCTAGTAGTGCCGCTTGATGTGGTCGAACGCCACGGTGTCGCCGAATCCGGGCGTCTGGAACAGGTCGCGGGCGTAGGCCCACAGCACGGGCAGTTCGGTCAGCTTGTGCCGGTTGCACTTGAAATGGCCGTGGTAGACGGCGTCGAAGCGGACCAGGGTGGTGAACAGCCGCACGTCGGCCTCGGTGATCGTGTCGCCGACCAGGAAGCGTTGGGTGGCAAGGCGTTGCGCTAGCGCGTCCAGCCGGGCGAACAGCGCGTCGAAGGCCCGCTCGTACGCTTCCTGGGTGGTGGCGAAGCCGCACCGGTACACGCCGTTGTTCACGTCCCGGAACACCTCGACGTTCACCGCGTCGATCTCGTCCCTGAGGTGCTCCGGGTAGAGCTGGGGCCCGCCAGGCTTGTGGTGGCCAGCCCACTCGGTGGACAGGTCGAGCGTGATCCGCGGGTAGTCGTTGGTCACAACCAGTCCACTGTGGACGTCCACAATGGACGGTACGGTGACGCGGCCGGTGTACTCGGCGTCGGTGGCCCGGTACGCCTGCTCGAGGAACCGGATGCCGAGCACCGGATCCTTGCCGCCCTCGTCCAGGGTGAACCGCCAGCCGCGCTCGTCGCGGATCGGGTCCACGACCGCCAGCGAGATGGCGTCCTCGAGGCCGAGCAACCTGCGGACGATCACCGCGCGGTGCGCCCACGGGCAGGCGAGGCTGACCACCAGCCGGTACCGGCCGGGCTCCACCGGCCAGCGGGACGAGCCGTCCGCGGTGATCCGCTCGGTGAACCGGTTGGGCTGGCGGACGAACTCGCCCTTGGTGGACGGCTCGGTGGACGTCTCGGTGGCGAACTGCGGCGGCGCCGTGGTGCTCATGGTGGTCAGGGTAGGCGCGGTGCGAGGACGTCGCGTGCCTCCAGCAGCGACGGACCCCACCAGGTGAGATGCCGGCCGCTGACCAGCGCACATCGCGCCTGTGGAAAGGCGCCCGGACCGTCCTGCGCTGAGAAGGCGTACGGCTCGTCCGGCAATACCACGAGGTCGGCGCGGTTGGCGTCGAGCACGGCGTGCAGCTCGTCCAGCTTGGGGCGCGGGTAGCGCTGCGGGTGCCCTGCGTAGGCGTTACCGATGCCGAGACGGCGCAGCACGTCGCCGGCGAAGGTGTCCCTGCCGAGCACGATCCACGGCCGCCGCCACACGCACGTGATCGCGGTGGCGCGCTGGCGCGGCGGTGGCCCCGCCCACTCGGCCCTGGCTCTGGCCAGCCAGGGCGGCTCCGGCACGCGCAGCCCGTCGACCAGCATCCGCCGCAACGACTCCAGCGCCTGCGGCACGGTGGCCGCCGCCGTCGTGGTCCACACCGCGATGCCGGCACGTTGCAGCGCCTCGACGTCTTCGCGGCGGTTCTCCTCCTCGTTGGCCAGCACGAGGTCCGGCCGCAGCGCCACGACGGCCGCCACGTCCGGGTACTTCGACCCGCCCACCCGCGGCAGGTCCAGGTCCGCCGGATGCGAGCAATACTCGGTGGCCCCGACCAGCACGCACGGCGCGGATAACGCCACCGTCTCGGTGATCGACGGCACCAGCGACACCACCCGCCCCGGTCCCCCTAACGCCACAGCCCGTACCCCCTTTCCCCGCGTGTTCGCCGGTTCGTGCGCCCGTGTTGGGCGTTTGGACACAATGGAACGTGCCGAACGCCCGCGAACACGCGCGACCCAACCGCCCAACACGTGCGACCCAACCGCCCAACACGCGCGACCCAACCGGCGAACACGCGCGCACGGACCGGCGGACACGCCGGGGTTAGACGTCGGTGATGCGGATGCCGGCGTGGGCCTTGTAGCGGCGGTTGATGGCGATGAGGTTGGCGGTGAGGGCCTCGATCTGGCCGGCGTTGCGCAGGCGGCCGCCGTAGACGCCTCGGATGCCGGGGACGGCGGCGGCGAGCTCGATGACGAGGTCGACGGCGTCCCGGTCGTCTCCGAGGACGAGCACGTCGGTGTCGACCTTATCGAGGGTCGGGTCGGCGAGGAGCACGGCGGACACGTGATGGAAGGCCGCGGTCACGACGGACTCCGGCAGGAGCGCGGCGGCCTGCTCCGCGGCGCTGCCCTCCGGCACCTGCAGGGCGTACGGGCCCTGCTTGTCGAAGCCGATCGGGTTGACGCAGTCGATCACGATCTTGCCGGCAAGCTCGTCGCGGAGTGCGGCGACGGTCTCGGCGTGCCCGTCCCAGGGCACGGCGACCAGCACGAGGTCGGCGGCCGCCGCGCAGTCCGCGTTGGCCGCGCCGGTGACGGTGTCGGCCCCGGAGAGGTCGGACAGCTGCGAGGCGGTCGCCTGCGCCCGCGAGGCGTTCCGCGAACCGATCACGACGCTCAGGCCGGTGCGGGCCCAGCGGTAGGCCAGTCCCCTGCCTTGCGGCCCGGTGCCGCCGATGACCCCGATGGTCGTGTTGGACAGCTCCACGGGCTACTCCTTCGACGGGGACGAGGACGGCTGCGACGGGGACGGCTGGGCGCCGAAGACGACCTTGCGCGCCGTGGGGTCGGCCTCGGCGAGCCGCACGGTCACCCGCGAGCCCTCCACGAGGTCCTCGCCCATGCAGCGGGCCAGCGTCGGCGGGTCGGCGATGAACACCTCGGCGCCGCGCCCGTTCTTGTCGTCGCGCCCGTTCTTGTCGTCCCGGCCGTACCCGCCGCCGCGGCCGTCGGAGCGCAGCACGATGGCGTCGAAGTCCTGGCCGACCCGCGGCGCGAGCAGCCACGCCTCCACCTGGTCGAGGCAGGCCCGCTCCATCTGCGCGGCCCGCCGGTCGGAGCTGGCCATCACCTCCGGCAGCAGGGGTAGCGCGCTGCGGGTCCACTCCGGCACCGCGGTGCCGGCGCACACCGCGAGGCACACCTCAGCGCCGTACCGGTCGACCAGCCGCCGCAGCGGCGCGGTGACGTGCGCGTACGGCGCGCCGATGCCGGTGTGCCAGTTATGGCTCGGCGCCGCGCCGTCGAACCCGACGTAGCCGGCGCCCCGCAGCAGCCGGCTGGCCTCGGTGAACACCGCCAGCGCCGCCGGCTCGCCGGGGTCCAGCGCGGAGAGCACCCTGGCCGGCGTCTCGCCGTCGCCCCACTGCACGCCGAGCGACCTGGCGCGCCGGCGCAGCTCGGCGATGGCCGCGTCGTCAGGCTCAGGCAGGGTGCGCAGCAGGCCCATCTTGGCCTGCAGCATGAGCTGCGCCGCGCACATGCCGGTGAGCAGCGAGATCTCCGCGTTCCACGCGTCCACCTCGGTGCGCTTGCGCAGCACGATCCGCCAGTTCGCGCCGTCCGGCACGATCTCCTGCTCAGGCAGTTCCAGCTCGACGGCGCCGCGGGCCACCGCGAGCGCGCGGCGCAGCCGGCCGAGCTCGGGCAGCACCTCGATCGACGGGTGCGCGCGGCCGGCGTTCAGGTCGGCCTGCACGCCGGCGTAGTTCAGCCGGGCAACCGAGCGCACGAGCGCGCGCCGTACCCGCGCGTCGATCGGCTCGCCGTCGCCGTCCAGCTCGATGGTCCACAGCGCGGCCGGCCGCACCTGGTCGGGCAGCAGGCTGGCGGCGCCGGAGGAGAGCACCGGTGGGTGCAGCGGCACCGGGGCGTCCGGCAGGTACAGCGTCTGCCCGCGGCGCCGTGTCTCCTGGTCGAGCGGGCCGCCGGCGCGCACGAACGCCGGCAGGTCGGCGATCGCGTAGTGCACGGTGTAGCCGCCGCGGGGGCGCCGACGCAGCAGCATGGCCTGGTCGAGGTCCATCGCGCCTGGCGGGTCGATCGTCACCAGCGGCAGGCCGGTGGCGTCCTCCCGCCCGCTGAACCCGTGCTGCTCGGCGGCCCGCGCCGCCTCGGCCTGCACGTCGCTCGGGAACCGGGCGCTGTCCCGCATCGCCGGCAGGCTCAGCTCGGCGCGCACCGCGGCGAAATCCGTGACCTCGGACCGCGAGCTGCTCGGTGGCACGGCCGCGAGCCTAACGGCTCGATGGTGACCGGTGCGCGGCGCGCTGTCACCGTTCGCCCGGCTCGGCCCACTGTCCGTCGGTGGCGAGCCCCGTGCCGCAGCGGCAGCGGCGGCACCGGCACGATCCACCCGGCCATCGACGGCGTGACGCGGGCCCGTGAACGCCCCAGGACGGCGGCGCTGCGGCGACTACGTCGGCCAGACGGGCGACGAGGGCACCGCGGCGACGTGCGGGGCCTTGGCCCGCGGGATGGGGTCGACGCAGGAGACGAGCACCTCGTGCTGCTCGGGGTTCTCGATCACCCTGCCGTCCCGGTCGCGATAGCGCAGCTCGCCGTCGCCGTCGATCTCGACGAGGCAGCCGACCTCGGCGAGCTGTTCCTCGTCCAGGTCGGCGAGCAGCTCGGGGCGCGACGGCACCACCCGGTACACCGGCCACGGCAGGTGCCCGTACGCCTGCTGCAGTTCGTACAGCAGGTGCGCCATCTGCTGCTGCCAGGCCAGCGGCATCGACTCGGCGAGCGATCGCGGCAGCACGATATAGCCGGGGTCGACGCCGTTGCGCACGGTGGACAGGTAGTCCCGAAGCGGCGTCGCCGACGCCGGCCGCCCTGCAGGGCGCGGGATCGGGTCGGACGTGTAGACCACTGCTCTCTCCCTCTCTTGCATCACACGCCGGGCCGCACCGCGACCTGGACCATCTCGCCCTCGTCGAAACGGACCACTCTGGTGTGCACCGGAACCCCGGTCTGCTTGGCCTCGACGATCTGCCCACCACCCAGGTACATCGCGACGTGGTGGACGGTCCTTGGGTCGGACGGGTCGTACGCCCAGAACAGCAGGTCGCCGGGCGCCGCACTGGCTATCGGTAGTTTGGCGCCGGCGTTGAACTGCTGGCGCGAGACTCGTGGCAGCTGGATGCCGGCCGCCTCGTACGCCCGCAGCATCAGCCCGGAGCAGTCGAACGTGTTCGGGCCGGTCGCGCCCCACAGGTAGGGCTTGCCGAGCTGCGCGAGCGCGAAGGTGACGGCGGCGCCGACCACGCCCTCCGGCGGTGGCGGCACCTCGCCGGGCGGGCCGCCGAGCAACGCGCAGCCACTGGGGTTGTCCACCCCGCCGAGCTGCCCGATCAGCGCGGCGGCCAGCGCCTCCCAGGCGTGGTAGCGGTCGGGAAAGGCCGACCGCTCGATGGCCTGCGCGGCGTCGCCGGGCCGCATCTGGTCCCAGCCGGGGACGTCGAGCAGGCCGGGGTTGCCAGGCGGGAACTCCGCTCCCCCGTAGAACGCGTTGACCTGGTACTCGACGTCCTGCAGCTGCGCGAAGCCGCCCCAGCCCGTGGACGGCCGCATCTGGAAGATGCCGAGCGAGTCGCGGTCGCCGTGGTCGAGGTTGCGCAGCCGGGACTCGGTCATGCCGGCCTGCAGCGCCACCTGCCAGGCCCGCGGCGGGAGCTGCCGCTGCTGGCCGACCCGCACGATCACCGAGGCGACCGCGACCTGCTCCTCGTCGAGCGCCTCCGGCCCGACGGGCGAGAACCCGGCGCCGTTGCTCGGGCCGAGCGTCGGCAGGCACGGCATGGCCAGCGCGCGGTTCGAGCCGGAGCTGCCGAGCAGGCCGGCCACCACCCCGGTTGCGAGCAGCCCGACCACCGCGACCAGCGAGACCAGGCCGAGCGCCACCCGCTTCATGGCGTCAGTCCGCTCGGTTGTATGCCGAGACCCGCCACCCGGCGTCGGTGGCGATCACCGTCAGCCGCAGCTCGGCGCCGTCGGTAGCGATCTTGACGTCCACCGCGCTGGCACTGGAGGTGATCACCTCGGCCTTGCCGGTGACCACCGTGGACGGGATGTTCGCCGGGTCGACGGTGCGCAGCTGGGGAAGGAACTCCTCGGTGGTCAGCGGCACGAGCTGCGCGGTCCACTCCTCGCTGGTCATGCCGGCCGGGTGGTTGACCCAGGCCCTCGCCCACGCCTCGGCCACGGCCAGCGCCTCCGGGGCTGGTGCCGCCGGCGACGGCGGCGGGAGCGTGACGCGGGGTACGAGGCTGGTGCTGGTCGGCGCGGCGGCCTGGGCACCGGCGCCGGGGGCGGCGGTGGTCCTGCTCACAACCACGCCGTTGGACAGGGTGACGGCCGGGACCCGCGGCACGTTCCCGGCCAGCGGGTTCGCCGCCTGCGGCACGACGAAGCCGACCGCGATGGCCAGCACGGCGAGGCAGAACACGACGACCATCAGGTGCCGCGGCGACCGCAGCGGCCACGCCCACAGCTTGCGGTAGACCGCGGCACGCCCGCGGTTGGTCCTGATCGGCATCAGGTGCCCCCTGGTGGGCGGACCTCGAGGCCGTGGGAGGGCCGGTATACGACCCACACCTGCCGGCCGCCGACCGTCTCCAGCTCGGCGCGCCGTGGCGGCGCGCTGCCGCCTGCGCGGGAGGGCACCAGCACGGGCTCCTCCTCGGCCAGCCGGTCCCAGCTCGGGTCGACGACCGACGGGGCGTCCACCAGCCGGCTCGGGGTGTCACCGCCGGCGGGCAGCGCAGGCCGCTCGCTGGCCGGCCCCGACAGCACCGGGGCGCCGGTGACGACAACGGTGCCGCCACTGACCACCCTGCCATCGAGGGCGTGCCGGCTGGCGTGCGCCGCCGTGCGGTCCAGCCGCTCGGCGACGGCGACCACGGTCGGGGTCGCCTCCGGCCGCAGCCTGCGGTCGCCGGCGGTTGGCGGCATGGGCACCTCGGGGTCGGTGCCGCGGACCTGCCTCCAGAAGTCGTCCTGCGCGGTCGGCACGTACTCCTTGCGCCGGCGCAGCCGCGACAGCACACCGGGGCCGCTGGCCGGCAGCGCGCCGCCGACTGCGCTCACCGACATCTCCATCATCTGCCACATCCGGCGCACCGGCTTGACGACCAGCAGGAACACCACGGTGATCACGGTGGCCAGCAGCAGCTGGGCCAGCGGCGGGATGTTGTTGGCCGGGTCGAACAGCTCGGTGAGCACGAAGGCGTGCAGGCCGGCCATGGCCGCGACCACGATCACATTGATGATCACGGCGCCGAGCGCCTTGCCGACGTTGCGCAGCACGTCGTGGTGCAGGATCGCGACGAGGCCGACCAGCGGGCCGATCAGGATCAGCACCCGCAGCAGCACCTGGGACAGCAGGATGCAGGCCTTGGCCAGCAGTTGGAACAGCGACAGCGCGAATCCTTGGCCGGCCGCCAGGAACCCGGCACCCATCCGGCTGCCGTCCTTGCCCTGGAAGTAGCCGTACGTGCTGCCCATCTTGGTGGCCAGGTCCTGGTAGGCGGCCTTCTTGGCGTCCGGCGAGCCGGCGTCGCGCCCCTCGGCGACCTCCTGCTTGGTCCATGCCTGCGCGGCCACCAGGTCGTGGCCGTACTGGACGGCCTGTGGCGCCTGCGCCGAGCCGAACTCCCCGCGCAGCCAGTTGTGGTAGACGACGGTCTCGTGCAGCAGCGTCGGCAGCTGGTCGCGCTGCTCGACGCCCACCTGCTTGAAGAAGCCGGCCTGCACCGCCGACGTGCCGTCGATCAGGATCTCGTCCAGCACGTGGGTGTAGGTCAGCGGGGTGAGGTAGGTCAGCGAGGCGAACCAGACGGCGGCCAGCGCCCACATCGCCCGCTTGCTGATGTTGGCCAGGTCACCGCGCCAGATGGAGCGGAACAGCACCACCGCGAGGATGACCGCGACCAGCCCGAACCACGGCGCGTACACGCTGTTGTACAGCGCGATCGTGCCGGTCATCACCAGGTTGTCCAGGGGGTCGAGCAGGCCGCCGTCCAGCAGCGAGTAGTGCAGCCCGTTGGTCGCCGCGACCAGGTTCTTGCCGATGTTGAACACCTGGTTGCCGGTCCAGGTGTCGACGACGGCGTTGGGGTCACGCAGCCCGGACGGGCCGCAGCCGAGGTCATAGGTGTGCCACACCTGCCCGGCGTAGCCGAACTCGCGGTAGATGCTCGGGTCCGTGCCCTGGTCCAGCGGCGTCGGGTCGAACACACCGACCATGCCGGAGCCGGGCCGCTCGGGGTTCGGCGCCTCCTTGCAGTCGTCCATGCCGGGCAGCTGGGTGGGCTGCATCGGCCCGGCCAGCACGGCCGGCGCGCCGATGATGGCCTGCGCGCCGATCAGCAGCCCGGTGACCAGCAGCGCGGCCCGCCGGTGGCCCCCGGCGACGCGCGGCCGGCGGCGGCGGCGCGGCGGCGGGGTGGCGAGCGCGGCGGCCGTGATCGACACCGCGGCACGACCGGCCCGCAGGACGGCGGCGAGCACCCGCCACCAACCGCCCGGAGGGGGCTCGGGCCGTGCGGTGCGGTGCCGCCGCGGCGTTCTCATGCCGCGTCGTCTTTGCGGTTGGGCTTGTCCCCGTTGGCGCTCTGCTCGGCCGGCTGCGCCATCGCCGGCTCCAGCTCGCCGTCCAGCCCGTCCTCCAGCTCCTCGTCCAGGTCGGCCGTGTGGTCGGCGGCGGCCAGCGCGCGGTGCACCCGCTGCGCCTCGTCGCGGGCGGCGTCCGGCGTGGTGTCCAGCGCCTGCCCGAGGTGCCCGAGGTGCGGCCCCGAGAAGTCCACCCGGATGCGCTCGACGCCGCCGGCGCCGTCGCCGAAGATGAACTGCCGCGGCGCCCTGTCCCGCTCGGTACCCCGGTGCCCGCCAGGCCGCCGTCCCAGCGCGGCGATGACCTGCTCGTACCCGGCGCCCACCGGCACCTTGAGCAGCCGCAGCGCGTCGGCCTGGGCCTGCTCGTCGTCCAGCCGCCCGACGAACACGCTGTCCAGCAGCGTCACGAAGCCCTGGATGCGCAGGAAGTCCGCCGGGATCTGGGAGGACAGCAGGACGCGGACGTTCCACTTGCGGGAGTCGCGGGCGAAGCGGTTCATCAGCACCCGGCCCGTCGGCACCTCGGACAGGAAGAACGCCTCGTCGATCCAGACGCCCTTGCGCAGGTCCTTGGGCCGCTCGTAGATCGACCGCTGGGTCAGCCAGGCGGCAAGGTTGAGCAGCTCGACGCCGAGGGACTCCGCGTCGGTCCAGTGCTCGCGTCCGACGCCGTCCTTGGGCAACGTGAGGCCGGCCATGGTGAGCACGGTCAGCCGGTCGTCGCGGACGTGCGAGTACGGGTCGGCGTCGCGCTCCGGGATGAGCAGCGACATCCGGTCGCGCATCTCGTCGAGGAAGTCGGCCACCACGACGGCGTGCTCGTGGTGCTCCGAGGCGTCGCGGCGCAGCGCCTCGAACACCTGGCCAGGGTGCGCGTCCGCGCGCCCGCCGACGGCCCGCACCGCGCGCAGCAGCACGATCCGGCTCTGCGGCAGCCTGGCCACCTCGTACGGCAG
>Ga0184609_10000213_pt1 | contig 16192 bp, 13 predicted proteins | sample PLM1_60_coex_FD_133165 | JGI IMG/M metagenome (GOLD analysis project Ga0184609, IMG submission 133165) | Groundwater sediment microbial communities from an aquifer in East River, Colorado, USA - PLM1_60_coex | ecosystem: Environmental > Terrestrial > Soil > Riparian zone | place: USA: East... | reverse complement strand
GCGCCGCACCACGTGTCCGGACATTTTTCCGCCTGTCGATCGCTTGTGAAAATCTTCACAAAGCCGATTGATTAACTCGCCTTTACACGAATACTCGCGGATGAACTTGCGAAGCAGATGGTTTGCAGTGCCGGGGTTCATATGTATCGCGGCACTCTCCACCATGCTCTCTGCATACAGCGGGGCCTCTTCTTCGGAGGGGAACAGTCCGGTACAACCGGTCGCGTTCCGCCACACGATTCACGTGGACACTCTGAAGATGAACTGCCTCTATTGCCACTTTTCCGCCAACAAATCATTCGATCCGGGACTTCCGGCCGTTGGCACCTGCATGGGCTGTCACACGGTCGTGGCGGGAACCTCGGAGGGCAACAAAGCGGAAATCGCGAAGCTCGCCGCCTTCTGGAACAAGAAGCAGCCCGTGCCATGGGTGCGGATCCACAAGCTCCCGGAATACGTTCACTTCCCGCACATGCGCCACGTCAATGCCGGCGTCACCTGCCAGACGTGTCACGGACAAATCCAGAACATGAAGCAGGTATACCAGGCATCCTCGCTCAACATGGGTTGGTGCATCAACTGTCACATCGGACAGTCGAACCCGCCATTCCGTGCCCGGTACGACTGCAGCTCGTGCCACTACTAGTCGAATGAGCACTGAGCAAGATCACCCGGCTTTCGCGCCCAGCACTGTAAAGCGCCGCGACTTCCTCAAGGTTCTGGGAGTCAGCACCGCCGCCACGACGATGCTCGGCTGCGCGTCCGAGAAAGTCGAGAAGCTGATTCCGTACCTCATCTCGCCCGATCAGACCGTTCCCGGGGTCTCCACTTACTACGCCACGACGTGTCGCGAGTGCTCGGTCGCCTGCGGTGTGATCGCGGAGACGCGAGACGGACGCACCATCAAGCTCGAAGGCAATCCAGAGCATCCAGTGAATCGCGGCGCTCTGTGCGCTCGCGGACAGGCTGCATTACAGGGCTTGTACAACCCGGATCGGTATCGCGGCCCGATGGTTCGGCGGAACGGTCGACTCGAGGCCGTGACGTGGGATCAGGCGCTCCAGCTGTTCGCGCAGAAGATCAACGAAACGCGCAGCCGCGGCGGTGCGGCGAACGCTGTCTTCATCAACCAGCATGAGTCCGGAAGTTTCCCCGGCTTTCTCGACGCATGGCTCACCGGCTTTGGCATGCCGGCGCATCTCAGCTACGACGCGGGTGCCGACCACGCAGCGATAGCCGCCAACAGACAGAGCTACGGCGTAGCCTGGCCCAAGCTCGACTTCAGCGCCGCGCGCCTCGTCGTTTCAATCGGGGCAGATTTCCTTGACGGCTGGGGCGCGATGGTGCCGCAGCAGCTCGACTTCGCCGACGCGCGTGCAGATCACGAAAAATCTCCTCGGCTCATCTACGTCGGTCCGCGTCGCTCGCTCACGGGCCTCAACGCCGACCAGTGGATCGACTGCAAGCCGGGCAGCGAGATGGCGATTGTGCGCATGCTTGCCGGCCAGCTGCCGATCGAAGCGGTAGCGCAGGCCACCGGCGTCGCTGCGGCTGTCCTCGATGCGTTTGCCAAAGAGTTCGCGAACACGAAGCCGAACATGGTGATCGCGGGTGGTGGCGGTAGCGATGGTCTCGAGGTGGCGCTGGCCGCTAACGCGCTGAATCAGTCACAGGGGAACGTCGGCGTCACGATCAAGCCGAACGAAGGCTACCTCGGCTTCGACCGAATGGCGTCGCCGGCGGAGCTGCGCGCCCTCGCTGACCGAATGAATTCGGGAAGCGTCTCCTTGCTGATGGTACGCGGAACCAATCCCGCGTTCACGCTTCCCAAGTCGGCGGGATTTGCAGCCTCGATGGCCAAGGTCCCGTTCAAGGTCAGTTTCTCGAGCTACCTGGACGAGACGTCCGAGCTCGCCGATCTGATTCTTCCCGACCATCACACACTCGAGCAGTGGGGCGATGCGGAGCCCGTTCGCGGTACCATCTCGCTGCAACAGCCGACGATGGATCCGGTATTCGACACCCGCGCGACATCGGATGTGTTGATCGCAGTCGCGAAGACAGATCCGGGCAGCGCGGCGAAATACCCGATAGCTGATTACAGGAGCTGGCTGATCGGTCGATTCCCTGGCGGCGCTGCGGCGTTGACAGCGGCGCTTCCGCGCGGAATCGCTTCCGGATCGCTGGGTGAGCCAACAGCGTCGCGCCCGGTTCCAGCCGTGCGCGCTGCGGCGCCGATCGAGCAATCGAGTGGCAACATGTACCTCGTCCTCTATCCGCATCCGCTGATCGGCGACGGCCGGGGCGCGAACAAGCCGTGGCTTCAGGAGATTCCTGATCCGGTAACCAAGATCTGCTGGCAGACAGTCGCGGAGATGAATCCGGCCACCGCCGACAGGATGGGCCTGGCCAACGGCGATCACGTGACGGTGCAGACATCGGCCGGAAGCTTGACGCTGCCCGTGCTGCGGTATCCCGGTATGCAACGTGACACCGTTGCAGTTGCAACGGGTCGCGGACACAGCCACTCCGGCCGCTACGCGAGCGCCGGACTCAATCCGCTGGAGATTCTCCCCGCCGCCGAAGATCGCGCGGGTGGAATCGCATTCGTCTCGACCAAGGCGAACGTCTCGAAGGCAGCAGGATCCGCGCACATCGTCACCACCGAAGGCTCAGCGCGACAGCACGGAAGAGGCATCGGTCAGGCGATCGCCATCGCTGATCTCAGGGCCGGCAGACCCGGACACGACACCGGACTGGTGCACGCGGCCGAGGGTGCCGAGGGCGGGCACGCGGAAGAGATGGCGGGAGACGCTCCCCACGAATTCCTTCCCGGACTTCGGGCCCCGGTCGCGAACGATGCGCAAGGCGAGCAGGGTGAGGCCCGCTCGAACGAGAAGGGGATGTACGATCCGAATCACTGGAGCGGCATGGCGAAGCGCCGCTGGGCGATGACGATCGATCTGGCGCGGTGCACTGGCTGCTCGGCGTGCGTGAGTGCGTGCTACGCGGAGAACAACATCCCGACAGTCGGAGCCGACTGGCAGGGCGCAAAGGTCCTTCCGGACCGCACCGGATTTGGGGCGAATCTTCTTCGCAGCCGTGAGATGGCCTGGATTCGGATCGAGCGCTATTACGAGGGTGGGGAAGACGGCGGGGCGGATTTCGATACGCGCTTCGTGCCGATGATGTGCCAACACTGCGGCAACGCGCCGTGCGAGCCGGTGTGCCCAGTGTACGCGACCTATCACGCGCCCGACGGATTGAACGTGCAGGTATACAACCGCTGCGTCGGCACGAGGTACTGCTCGAACAACTGTCCCTACAAGGTTCGCTACTTCAACTGGTTCGGGTACGGTGAGCCGGCGAGGCCGCAGTACGCCTTTCCCGAGCCGCTCAACTGGCAGCTCAATCCCGACGTGACGGTGCGCGGAAAGGGTGTGATGGAGAAGTGCACGTTCTGCGTCCAGCGAATTCGCGAAGCGGAAGACCGGGCTGGGGCGGAGAAGCGTCCACTCAAGCCCGACGAGTTCACTACCGCATGCGCCGCGTCGTGTCCGTCGCGGGCGATCACCTTCGGTGACGCCGCGGACGAGAGCTGGACCGTCACGCAACTCGCCAAGGACGCAAGAGCGTACCACGTCTTCGAGGAGCTGAATACCTACACCGCGGTCGTCTACTTGAAAAAGGTTACGCATCCGGCGCCTTCGATCGCGGGGGCGCATTAGCAATGGCGACGATTACGCAGCCAATTCCCGCGCGCGACGAGCCGCGCCGACCAAACATCGCGACGGCCGACGTCCAGTTGCCGTCGGTCAAGGACTACGCGCAGGTCGATCGCGAGATCGTAAGCACACTACACCCGACCGTTGCGTGGTTCCTCGGTCTCGGCGTCGCTGTGTTCTTCCTGCTGATCGGAATCGCAACGTGGATGTACCAGATCTACAGCGGCCTCGGGGTCGCCGGCTACAATCCACCGGTGATGTGGGGTGTGTACATCATCACCTTCGTTTTCTGGATCGGTATCGGCCACGCGGGCACGCTCATCTCGGCGATTCTTTATCTCTTCCGCGCCGGGTTCCGCACGACGATCTATCGGTGCGCGGAAGCGATGACCGTGTTCGCCGTCATGACGGCAGCGCTGTTCCCGATTCTCCACCTCGGCCGGCCGTGGAAATTCTTCTGGCTGATACCGTATCCGAACTGGCGCTACATCTGGCCGCAATTCAAGAGCCCGCTCGTATGGGACGTGTTCGCGATCCTCACGTACTTCACGATCTCGAGCACCTTCTTGTTCATCGGGCTGATCCCTGACATCGCGGTGCTCCGCGATCGCGAGGGCATCAGTCCGATCAGAAAGCGGATTTTCTCGGTGCTCTCGCTTGGGTGGCGAAATACGGATAACGAATGGCGGCATTTCGCGCGGGCATACCTGTTCCTCGCGGCGTTCTCGACTCCGCTCGTTCTGTCCGTCCACTCGGTGGTGTCTTTCGACTTTGCCATGGCGCTGACACCGGGATGGCATACAACGATCTTTCCGCCCTACTTCGTCGCGGGCGCGATTTTCTCCGGAATGGGGATGGTCTTCACGATCATCATTCCTCTCAGGAAGTGGTTTGGGCTCAAGCACTACGTCACGATCAACCACCTCGACGCCGCCGCCAAGCTCTGTCTGTTCACGTCACTCGTGGTCGGCTCCGCTTACATGACGGAGTGGTTTGTCGCCTGGTTCAGCGGCAACGAGGTGGAGCAGAGCTTTTTCGCCAATCGCATTTGGGGACAGTGGTGGTGGGCGTCCGCGATCCTCTACACCTGCAACATGGTCCTGCCGCTCACGCTGTTCTCGCAGAGATTGCGTCGGAGCCCGACCTGGCTCTTCATACTCTCGTTCACCGTTAACATCGGCATGTGGTTCGAGCGGTTCGTGATCGTAGTGCCATCGCTGTCGCACGAATTCGAGCCGTGGCAGTGGACGAGCTACCGTCCGACCTGGGTGGACTACGGGATCCTGCTCGGGAGCTTCGGCTGGTTCTCGATGTGGTTCATGCTGTTCATCAAGCAGCTTCCAGTGATTGCGATTGCGGAAGTGAAGGAGATAATTCCGCCTAAATTGAAGAAGCCGCATCCGCACGGGATCGATCCGTCCGGACGGCACTTCGAGTACGAGGCGGATACGCCCGGAGAGTACGCGTAATGCAAGGCGTCCTCGCCGCGTTCCGTGAGCTCGACGCCGCCGTCAGCGCGCTCGAAGCCCTCAAGGAGAAGAACCTGGGCGCGATCCGCGTCTTTACTCCAACGCCGCGTCACGAGCTCGAAGAGGTCATAGAAGCACGTCCGAGTCCGGTGCGCCGCTTCACGCTGATCGGCGGATTGTTGGGCGTGACGTTCGGCTACTGGATTGCGATCTGGGTATCGGATTATTGGCCGCTTGTCGTTGGCGGCAAGCCGATCGCGTCGTGGGTACCGTACACGATCTTCGGCTTTGAGGTGATGGTGCTTATCGGAGGGCTCTCGACTGTCGTGGGACTTCTCATCAACGCTCGCGTTCCGCGCCTTACGATGATGGTCGGCTACGACCCCCGCTTCAGTCACGGCGATTATGGCATCTGGGTCGAATGTCCTCCGGAGAAAGCGAAGACGGCCGAGGAACTTCTGCGTGAGCACGGGGCGGTGGAGGTGCGGCGTGAGCGCTAGAATCCGAATCCTCGCGCTCGTGTTGCCGCTGCTGCTAAGCGCGTGCGAGTGGTTCACCGACTTCAAGCGCCAGCCATCGATCTGGACCTGGGAGCAGGTGAAGGACAGCACGACACCTTCGCGCGGGAACCCGCAGATGTCCGTTCCGACCACTGGTACTGTGATGGCGGGATATCAGGTTTCCTACGGCGCCCTTCCTGGGACGATCGACTCAATGGCGGGAATACCGAATCCCACTCCGGCCAGCGATTCCTCGCTCGTCAACGGCAGGAAGTATTTTCAGATCAACTGCGTGGTGTGTCATGGCGATCGCGGGATGGGAGATGGACCCGCCACGAGGTACGGTTTGCCCGGAATCAATCTCACCACCGACATGACCAAGGGCCGCACTGATGGCTACATCTTCGGGATGATCCGAAACGGGCGCGGACTGATGCCGCCGTACAACCGGATCGAGGAGATGGACCGTTGGGACGTTGTGAACTACCTGCGTGCTTTGCAGGGAGTGAACGGCAAGACCGTCGAGGTCGGACCGCTGGCAGCACCGGGAGTTACGGGAGACAAGTTGCCAGGACCGACGCGAATGGGACCAACGGTGCCCGCGCCCTTTTTCAAGCCCATCCGATGAGCAGCCACGACGCGCACGCTCCGACAAGAGAAGAAGTACTCGCCGGAATCGATCGGCCATCGTTGCCATTGCTGAAGACGATCTGCCTCGTATTGGCGGGAATCGGTCTGCTCGTGTTCGTCATTGGACTGTTCTTTGAGCCGGATCGCGCGTGGCAGGCGCTGCTGGTAAACTGGCTCTACTTCACTTCGATCTCATCCGCGGGCGTGATGTTCGTCGCGGTGCAACGGATCACTACCGCCCGCTGGTCTCGACCGATCGTGCGCTTCCTCGAGGGCTACGTCGCGTTCCTTCCCGTGGCGTTCGTCCTGCTGCTGCTCATTCTCTTCGTGGGTCGGGATCACATCTTCTGGTGGACGCACGACGTGCCCGCGATTCACGAGAAGCGCGTATACCTGAATCCGCCTTTCTTCATCAGCAGGGTGATTGGCACGTTCCTGATAATTCTCTTGCTCAGCCTCTGGTACATCTACACCTGTGTTCGACTCGACGTCGGAATCGTTCCTGAGGCTGGCTCGAGCTGGGCCCGCGGTCTTCGCGAGAGAATGCGGCGGAGATTCCGCGATGAGCGCCGGGAGCTGCACTCCACGCATTCGCTGCAGGGGAAGCTCGCGGTGTTCCTCGGCTTCGCGTTCGCGTTCGGGTGGATCGTGCTCTCGTGGGATCTCTCGATGTCGCTCGATCCGCATTTTCAGAGCACGATGTACGGGTGGTGGTTCTTCATGGGGGGCTGGGTTGCGGCAATTGCGAGCTGGACGATCATAGTCATGGCTTGGCGTCGCTATCTCGGCCGCTACGATCTCATTCAGGACAAACACTTTCACGATCTGGGGAAGCTGTGTTTCGCGTTCACGGCTTTCTGGGGCTATCTCACCTTCGGGCAGTATCTGGTGATCTGGTACGGCAACCTCGGGGAGGAGACCCATTGGGCGCGACTCCGGCTCATCGAGGGCTGGCGTATTCCGACGCTCATTACTGTCGGATTGATGTTCGTGCTGCCGTTTTTCGGACTCCTCTCTCGCGCGGCAAAGCTGTTCCTGCCGACGATGGTGTTATTTGCGGCATCGACCGTTGTCGGACTCTGGCTGCACCGGTACCTCGAGATCTATCCGTCGATCTACGGGGTACGCGACAACATTCCGCTCGGCATCTGGGAATTGGGTGTCACGCTTGGGTTGCTCGGCGTGTGGGGTTTCTGCTACCTCGCGTTCATGGATGCGTTCCCGCGCATGCGAGTGCTGCTCATGACGTCGCCGTTCCGGGATGAAGTGCAGATTCCGGTAGATCCGCGTACAATGGAGCCGCTCCCGGCGCACGAGTAGCGGCGTTTGGATCGCGGCGGTTCGAATGGCCTTCACAGAACAGAAGCAGGGAGCTGCAAGCCTTGCAGCTGCTTAGCCGGGAGCTTTCATGCTCGTATTCGAGACACGCGACAACCTGCGATCGCGCGCTTCCGCATCTAGGGCGCGCGTAGCGAATCCCACGGAGCAGTTAAGTAGGCCAAAAGAAAAGCTCTGAGCCATCAGCTGCAAGCTCAGAGCTCCCTGCTTCTGTTGATCGATGCCAGATCGCGTCGACTTCTAAAAGCCGCGTTATATTTCGCGACGAGGGGCGTTAGCTCAGCTGGGAGAGCGCCTGGTTTGCAACCAGGAGGTCGCAGGTTCGATCCCTGTACGCTCCATAGAATCCTGCTCTGTCATCGCCGCCACGGCGGGAATCCTGTTGCGGTAATGGTTCCGTTGCCGACGGCGCGGGCCGTCGCTAGTCCGGTTTTGGATACGACCGCGACTGTGGTGTCGGAGCTGCTCCACTTCCACGCCGACGCTCTGAGAACCCGACCCTGACCGTCGCGCGCCGTTGCGATGTACTGTACCGTTCCGGCGGGGTAGGCATTGCCGTTGGCCGGCGTCACGGTGATGATGACGACCGCTGGATGTACTGTTCGCAACTCGTCCATTAAGCTTGGAACTTCCAGGCGGTTCATGTCGGTTGGAGCTGCGCAGGCGACAAACACTGCGACGCTCACGATTGAAATTTTCATCTATCGCCTCCCGGGAGGTCGTAGGTAGACTATCCGCTGCTTATCGTGGCTCCGGGCCCTCCTTCGACCAGCTAGAAAACTGGAAGATCGTCGAAGCTGACGATGGTCTCGCTGTCCCCCTTGAAAGGGGCGTGATCGAGCGCGCTCTCCGCGCGGTGGACCAGCTCGGCGACATTGATGTTCGCAGTCGCAAGGTCTGACACGGCGGAAAATCCGGCACGCAGCCGAATCTCGCCCGCGATGCTCTTGTTCCTGGTTGCCTTGTCGAGCTCGCGCTGGAGGCGCGCTACAAGAAGGCGTGCGCCGGCTGCATCCGTATCCGGCGCCAGAATAGCAAACCGCGAGTCGCCCACGTGACCGACGACGTCCGACTGTCGGCTCTGCTCGCGAAAGACGTGCGCGACATCGGCGAAGCCGGCAGCGCTCTCCTTCCACAACATGCTCGATCCGACTTCGCGATCGTGCACCTGGGCCGCGACTGCAACGCAGGCAAATGGCTCGTGTTTTCTAAGCGCCTGCGCGCCGAGCTTTCCCGCGAGCTGCCGAAGGCCGAATGAGGTGTAGAGGCCAGTGGTAGCATTCACGAAATCCTCGGTTCGAGCGAGCACTAGCTCGTTGCGCCCCCGAAGCACGGTTTCGATCTTGACGAACACCGGTTCCAGATCGACGGGATGGCTGCAGTACTCCCAAGCGCCGGCGGCGAACGCGGCCATGCGCGCACGTGGATCGACCGGGGTGGGCGACGTGATCACGACTGGAATGGAGTGATCGAACTGCGAGCCGTCTCGAATGGCTTGGCAGACGTCTAGCGCACTGACATCGGCGAGCGATTCATCGAGTACGAGGACGTTGTGGTTGGCGAGTCTTGCCAACTCAACGGTCTGCACGCCCGAACGGGTGTGCGCGACGACGTACCCGTGCTGCTGGAAGACGCTCTCCAACGCCCTACTCATCCAATCGTCGCCGCAGGCGATGAGGGCAAGGGGCGGACGTTCCAGGGCCAATTGCATCAAGCCTCCTCTTCGGTAGCTCGACTGACTTGGCGCCGTATCAGCGCTTTAGCCTCGTAGCTTTGCGTCGCCACCTTTCGGTGGGTTTGCCGGTTTTCGGAGGTGCTGTCCCGAGCGGGCCGAAGCCACGAACAGGATCTGGGGTCTATTGGGAGACGACTAAACGGGCGTATGGGTTACCACAACGGTCCGGAACCTGGCGGCGAGCCGGGCGATGGTAATGCTAAGTTGTTGTGGTGTAAGGTGTTACTGAAGGATTGGGAGGGTGAGCACGAAGGAGAAGCGAGTCCCGTCCGTGCCGCTGTCGACCTGAAGCGTACTCCCCATCGCTTCCACCAGCGTGCGCACGATAGCCAGCCCGAGGCCAGCGCTGGAGAAACGGAGCTTCACTCCCTCGGGGGGAAAGCCGTAGCACAGCCTCTCGAGCACATCGTCCGGAATGCCGGGGCCGGTGTCCTCAACCCAGAACTCGACCCGGTCGTCAGACACCTCGCTGCACCCCATCGCAACCCAGCCCGCGTCGGTGTAGCGAAGCGCGTTGGACGTGAGGTTGACGAGCGCTTGCTGAATCGCCGACCCATGACCGACGCGTGCATCGTTGTCGGGGAATTCCATTCCGAGCGGAATGCCTTTCTCCTCGCACATCGGTTGAACGATGGCGCTCACCGAGTGCATGGTCTCGCTGACGGAGAAGGGCATCGGCTTGCCCTGCACCAGCCCCTCACCGCGTGCGGCTCCGATGAGGTTTGAAACGGTGGTACTCAACCCAAAAGCGGCGCCGTAAATCAGGCCGAGCTGACGCTCCCTGATCGGATTGGCCGCGGCCTTCTCGGCGTGACGGAGGGCGTCGACGAGAAGAAGGATCGAGCACAGTGGAGACCGGATGTCATGGGCGATCGCCACTACAGCGTCCGCGCAATCCGCACCCGTGAGCCGAGAGATGAATTTGCCGCGGTCAGTTCGCTTCCACGCATCCTCGGCTTCATCCAGCCTGATCAGCGTGCGCACGACTTCGTTTGCGTCGAGATCAGACGCGTTGGCAAGCTCCGCCAGCAAGTTGACTTTCAGCGTGGATACGTATTCGCGAGCGATTACCGGCGGGCAGGAAATGTTGTCATTTCCCCTGGTGCGAAGGCCCGCTACCAGCCACGCGACTACTTCGCTGAGACGTGCGCGGGCCTCCAGGCTCGTCTGCTTCGTTCCCTGAGCGATGGTCGTGGCCGTGCGGTCCGCGGCGAGCTCTAGCGCGCGGAGTAGCGATGTTGCCGTTTGAGAGTAGGCCGAGGAGGGTCGGGAGTCGCTCACGAGGGCACCCGCGTCGGAGGCTAGCGCAGGGGCGGTCGGTACGTAGTCCCGGAAACTACCGGCTGACGATGCACTTTTTGTTGCAGCTGGGTCCATCTGCGCCATGCCCTCTCCGTCACGACCGACCCTCGCGGACGCCCATATTGGGGGATAATCCCCATAAGGTCAAGAGTAGCTTGCCCGTACGCGCAACCGTTACGCCTGGAGCACAGTTTTCCGGTATCAGGGCTGCCTGGGTACCGACGGGTGGGGTCGGGCGAGGGGGTCGAGCGGGGGGGCGCCCGCTCAGGAAACGGGAAGCTCATCGAAACTGAGCACGCTGTCCTGCTGGCCGGTCCCCGAAACGTGCGCCAACGCACTTTCGGCTCGATGAACCAGCTCCGAGAGATTGACGTTCGCCGCGGCCAGATCGGACACCGCACAATATCCGGCGCGCAGTCGCATGGAACCGGGAGTCGTCGTATTCTTCGTCGCCGAATCGAGCTCACGTTGCAGCCGTGCAACCAGCAGCCGAGCACCTGCGGCGTCGGTGTCGGGAGCGAGAATCGCCAGTCGTGATTCCCCGGTCTTTGCAACGACGTCCGATTTCCGAGCCTGTTCGCGTACCACTTGCACCACATCGTCGAACGCGCCGTTCTCGTCGTCTGTTGATCTCCGCCGACCCGACTCCAACGGATCCTGTTGCGGCGAGAAAGCCAGACACGCGAATGCCTCGTGGTTCCGAAGAGCTCGCGCGCCGAGCTGCTCCGCCAGATGGTGGAGTCCAAACGTCGTGTAGAGCCCACTCGAGGGATCCAGCAGGGAGCTCGATCTCGACTCCGCAAGTTGCTCCCGGGCGCGGAGGAAGGTTCCGATCTTCAGAAACAGTGCGTCGAAATCAACAGGCTGATGACAATACTCCCACGCACCCGCAGCATATGCGGCGTTCCGGCTGGGCAGGGTCGTATGCGACTGGGAGATTATGCATATGGGAGTGGCGTGGTCAAACAGGGGATCGTCGCGCAGCGCAATGCAAACGTCGAGACCCGACAACTCGTCCATGCGCTCGTCGAGCATCAGCACGTCGAACCCGCCGCGTCTCGCGAGCTTGAGCGCCTGCTTCCCGGAAACGGACCGCGTAACTGCAAACGCCCTCTCCGCAAAAACGGTTTCCAGCGATCGACACATCCATTCGTCGCTACAGCCGACCAGCGCGGCACGTTTCGTAGGACTCGTCGGGATCATGGCGTCGCCAGCGTGAGGGGAGCGCCATCAAAGCGCGGGTGTGAGGCCAATCCGTTGGCGTGATGCGGAATAGTGACGGTTCGTCCTGCCGTGGTGCGCGCTCTCTCGACGTACCAATCGAGTGCTTCGGCCAATCCTCTTGCAACATCGTGCGTGGGCGAAAACGAAAGCATTCGGCGCGCCTTCTCGATCGAAGCGCACGAGAATCGGATATCACCTGGCCGGAAGTCGTCGTACTGCGGCACAGCGTGTGAGAACTGCGGATCGCTCAGCGCCAGGCGATCGCGGATCATTCGATAGAGCTGATTCAGCGTCACCGATTCGGCACAAGCGACGTTGTACGTCTGGCCGGTAGCGTTCACATCGTCCACTGACGCGGCCAACAGGTTGGCCTGAACGACATTCGCGACGTAGCAGAAGTCGCGCGAGGTCTCTCCGTCTCCAAAAATGCGGCACCGCTCGCCCCTCAGCATGCTTGCGATCCAGCGCGGAATGACGGCGGCGTACGCGCCGGCGGGATCTTGTCGTCGCCCGAACACATTGAAGTAGCGCAACCCGATCGACTGCAGGCCGTAACTCATTTGAAACGCGACGGCGTACGTCTCATTGGTCGACTTGCTCGCGGCGTAAGGCGACAGCGGGCGACCCAGCGTGTCCTCGAGTTGCGGATGGTTCGGAGTATCCCCGTACACGGCGCTCGAAGATGCGTAGACGAAGCGCTTGATACCCGCATCCTTCGCTGCGACCAACATGTTGACGAAGCCGTCTACGTTGACCGCGTTCGTTCGGAGGGGATCATCCATCGACCAGGGAACAGAACCGAGGGCCGCGTGATGGAGTACATAGTCTGCTCCCTGGCAGGCGGTGCGGCACGTCTCCAGGTCCCTGATGTCCCCTTCCACCATGCGGAAGTTCGCAAGGCTCCTGGAAGCTCCAGCCAGGACCTCGTCAATATTTGCGCGATGGCCGGTCGAAAAGTTGTCGACACAGACAACTGTTTGGCCGAGCGCAATTAGCTCCTGAAGCAGATTGGAGCCTATGAAGCCAGCGGCTCCCGTGACGACCCAGACCTTGGGAGCAGCAACAAGCTGTTCGCGAAGACGGCGATACGGTGCAGAGATCACGAGCTCGCAGTGGAAGACCCAATCGTATGCGCCGCCTCGCGCGGCACTCAGTGAGCGCGCAGAAAGCATCTTCCATTCCCCTATGCCGCAATCAGGCGCCATCCATAAGTCGCGTTCCGACAGGCGTTTAGCCGCGCGACGAAGTAGGGGCCGCTCTCAACACAAAAGTTTTGTCGCGATACTGCCCCAGTCATGTGGTAGTAGGACTACAGCAAACGGGTCGCTGTAAAGACGGACGCGTGGTGCCCGATAGGCTCCAGGAAACGGAAAGTGTTGAGCGGAGTGTTAGTCGCCGCGACAAGTGTCGCGAGAGCGCCACGGCGTTTCAGTGGAAAGATCGAGCTCAACAATGCGAGAGCCTTGGGAGCAAAGGAGTTACGGCCTTTCTCAAGTCGGCATGGCGTCTGCAAACCCCCAGGCGTCGTGCAGCGCATCCGACCATCCAAAACCTCTCGCCGACCGAACGTGAATAACGAATCGCTTGCCTCACTGACCGTTCCGAGCTTTCCGGATGCCGAATCAGAGCGAGTGCGTGGTGATGTCGTCGCCCTTCTCGACGACCTCGCGCTAGCCGGTCTCGTGGACCACCCCGAGCGGAAATCGGCGGCGTGACCCGAATCGGCGCCGTTGCTCGCGCGATACGCGCCGGACGGTGGAGCGAAATGCGCTATGTCGGAGAGGCGCAAATCGTCCTGCTGCGTGCTCAGGTAATGAGGTGGCTGAGACCGCTGGGAAAATTCGTGCAGATCTCGTCGGGCGATGCCCCTGCGACATTCGTCCCCACTGCCTCGCAAGCTCAGGCCAGCGCGCACATTGCTGCGGCGATCGATAGAGCGTCCCGATACGGCGTTTTTCGGCCGCTCTGCCTTACACGAGCCGTTGCGCTCAGCCGAATGCTGAACGCCCATGGCATCGCCGGGCATAACATCAGAATAGGCGTTCGGCACGACCGCGGCTCGTTCACCGCTCACGCTTGGGTCGAGCTCGGGCACCGGGTTCTCGGCGACACGACCGCGAACACGCTCGCCTATCTTCCGTTGACCCAAGTATCAGTGACTGGGAATCCCGCACTCTCCGGCATAGTGCGCCATCGACTTCATCGCGGGCCGCGTCACCCCGGTGACCGACTGAGGTGGGATCAGTAACTCGAAAGAGTTCCAGCACGGCGGGCACGCCCCCGATCCGCTGAGCGAAATCGCCTCGATCCCGGCCGAGACGGTCACTCCAATGCGCCTAGGCGGATGTGAGCTGGCTCTCGGCAACGCCTGTGTGCGAATGCCAGGCGATCACGCGCTCGACCACCTCGTCGACGACGGACCAGTCGCGCGAGACAGTGAGCTCGTAAACCGGAACCGATTGCACGATGGCGTCGAGCTGTTTCATCAGCAGCGCCGGATCTTCGCGACGCATCACGGGTCCGAGCTTCAGGTGCTGCATGAGAACCGGAATCGCAGCGGTCGGTGGGACGAGTCGGCGCGATACCGAGGCGCCGGTCTGGGGTGACTCGGCCGGGTTGAGTATGTAAATGGCGTTGAGCGGACAGCGGGACTGGTCGGGAGCATTCGAAGCGGACGACGATTTGGCGGACCCGACCTCATGGCGCGTCATGACGAACTTGCCGTCCGATTCACGACGAATTGCCCTTGCAGACGATGCGAGCCGCGTCCGGCTGTCGGAGCAGAGACGGATGATGTCGTCGCCGGGCCAGATGACTGGCTTCTCCCCGGCCTCCACCGGCAGTGTGTCGTCGCAAAGATGCTCCGCTCCGCCGCGCGTAAGCGCCAGCGCGATGGTCGACTTTCCGGACCCTGACGGTCCCAGAAAAGCTGCGGCGCCCGCAGCGATCCGGACCGCGCTGCCGTGCAGCCAGGTGATGGATGCGTGATCGACGCAGTACGGCAGCACCCGCGAGACAAAGTCGGTTCTGGCCCCGTCGAGGTCTCCGTGTGCGGCAGGCTCAAACAGGATGCGTCGGCCTTCCGCAAAAACTTCAAAGGACCCGGTGCAGGAATGCGAATATCGGAACCAGCCATCGCCGCGCGTGAGACGGATGCGACACGTCTGGGAAAGTGCGGCATCGGAGAGCACTTCCGCGTCGCCGTCTCGGGAAAGCGTTCCCATGCGCAGCATCCAATTGGGCGCGCGACCGTGGGCGTGCGTCAGCTCGGGAAACGTGAGCTCGGAGCGAAGGCAGCCGCCAAAGACGAAATAGTCAGGCATCTTGAGTGTGTTTCGAAGTGGAGTCATCGCAGGGCTGCCCGCCCGACGAAGGTGCGGCCGTAGTGGCCGCGACACCACGCAATCGGGAGGGCTGGCGGAGCGCATAACTCATCGAGCCTGACCCCGCCTTTTTTTCGGTCTCATCGACATCCCGCCTGTCAGTCGAGCGGACAGCCACGACTCAGCCTGGAGGGTGCAGTACAAGGACTCAGTGTGCGGGTAGGAGGCGCCCTCGTTGCGATAGCGAGTAATCGCGCGCGCGAGCTGGGCCGAGTCTACGATTCCCGCATCGGCAAGTGCTGTTGGGAGAGGGAGCCGAGTGAGCAGCGTGAGCCCCTCATTGCGCATGTGGTGTGCGAAATACGAAGCGAGCGTTCCTGTTTTGGCTTTGCGCGGTGCGAGCACCGACTCCGGCAGCAATCCGCGCATAGCTGCACCCAATAATCGCTTGTGATCGCCGGCGTCGTTCCGCTCTTCGGCCGGGCGAGACAACGCGAACCGGACAATGCGACGGTCGAGCAGCGGAGAGCGGAGCTCAACGCCATGATCGAGCGCGAAACCGGCCATCATAGCATTGACGCGCGCAAAAAACTGGTGCGTCAGGTAGAATTGCGCCTCGCGCTCGACTGCGGTTGGGCCAGCTTGACCTTCAGGTCCAAGCAATGCGAAGCGATCCGCGAGAGAGTGCTTTCGTACGAACTGCTCATCGATCCATGGCGGCGTGGCTCGCTGCATCGACGCTTGAAACGATCGGCTCACGCGTGCTGCGCGCAGCGCGGTCGTCGCCCACCGCGGCAGCAGGGGCTGCATTCCATAATGAAAGAATCCGCGCAGGCCCTCCTTGCCGCCATCCATCGCGCGCCAATCTCGCAGAGCCGTCGTCACGCGTCCACGCGCAACCAGATCGGACAGATAAATGCGAGATACCTGGAAGAGGAAATCGCCG
>Ga0184609_10000212_pt1 | contig 16199 bp, 16 predicted proteins | sample PLM1_60_coex_FD_133165 | JGI IMG/M metagenome (GOLD analysis project Ga0184609, IMG submission 133165) | Groundwater sediment microbial communities from an aquifer in East River, Colorado, USA - PLM1_60_coex | ecosystem: Environmental > Terrestrial > Soil > Riparian zone | place: USA: East... | reverse complement strand
GTCGCTGCTGGCTGGATGGTTCACCCGTACCGCCAGCACCCCCACGCGCAGCCCTTGGGCCTCTCACCAGGAAGAACGTCGCCCGCGAGCCTTCCAGCGTCCCCACGAACCTTCGGCAGATCCCGTCGAGCTCCAGCAGCCGCTGCGCCAGCGACGACTTGCCGACCCGCGGCGCGCCTCCGACCAGGTAGAGGCTGTGGCCACCCATCGCAGCATTATGGCTTGGTCGACCCCGTTTCCCCTCGCCGGCTGTTGGCGATCACGGAATTCCCCACCTGTAGGTACGCGCCGCGCGGTGCCCAAGATCGGCCAGGCTGTCGCAACCAGTTGACGGCCTATTTGGCGCTCCGATCGGCCGAGTCGCCGCGGTTGGTGAGGCAGCCGGCGGCGGTCAGGAGTCCGGTGAGGCCGAGCAGGCCGGCGCCCAGCCCGAGCGGGTTGGCGATGGCGGCCACCAGGAGGGGTCCGCCGGCGTCGCCGAGCTCGCGGCCGACTTCGGCGGCGCCCATGGTCTGGCCGGTGCGGCCGGGTGGGGCTTGGGCGGCGAGAGCGGCGAACCCCAGGGGAGTGACCAGGCCGGCGCCGACCCCGATCGCTACCGCGGCGGCGCCGAGAAAGACAGGTCCGGTGGCGACGGCCGCGAGGGCGAAGCCGGCCGCGGCCAGCAGCAGCCCGGCCGCCATGCCGGTTCGGCCCGGTAGGCGTCCGGTGTCGTAGGCGCGGCCGGCGCGGGGCTGAACGAGCGCGGCGCATATGGCGAGCAGGGAGACAATCGTTCCGGTAGCCATCGGGCTGAGGTGGGCGCCCCGGACGGGCAGGAACCCAACCCCGACGCTGAGGGCGGCGCTGGCAGCCCCAAGCGCTAGGACGGGGCGCAGGAAGTTCGGCTGGGTGAGGCGGCGGCCAAGTCCGAACAGGGTTTCCCGCGTCTTGGGGACGGGCGGGACGGCTGGGACCGCGAGCCGGGCCCAGACGGCAACAGCAACCCCGAGGGCGGCGAGGGTCGCGAACAGGACCGGGAACCCGCCCAGGGTGATCAGCGCGCCCCCGAGCAGGGGTCCCAAGGTGTAACCGAGCCCTTTCCAGGCGCCGTAGGTGCCGAACGACCGCCCTCGGCGGGTCGGCGGGGTGAGCTGGGCGACCACGGCGGCGGCGGCGGGGGAGAAGGCGGCCGCGGCCGCGCCTTGACCGAGGCGGGCCAGGCCAAGCGCGTCCGGCTGGCCGGCGAGGACGAAGCCGGCCGAGGCGGCCGCGAAGGCGAGCAGGCCGCCGATGAGGACTGGGCGGGGGCCGATCCGGTCGGCCAGCGCGCCGAAGGCTGGCTTGAGAACGACCTCGGCGCCGTCGTACAGGGCGAGCAGCACCCCGAGCTCCAGTAGGGAGGCGTGCTGGCCGATGGCGTAGCGGCCAAGAGAAGCAGCGATGGCATGGGCGCCGAACGCGGTGAGGAAGCCAGCCGCCAGTAGCGGCCACAAGACCGTCCGGCCGGCAGTGGTCTGGGCCGGATCGGAGGCCGGCTGCCCAGGCTGAGTGATCGCCACTGGCTACCCGAGCAGCCGCCAGGCCAGGATGGCGAGCAGCCCGGCCAGGAACAGCGGCACGCTGACCGACAGCACGACCAGGAACAGCCGCAGCCGGCGCAGGGTGGCAGGCAGCTCAGCCAAGATCTGCTCGCCGCGGGAGGCGGCAGCCTCACGGAGCCGCTCGGACAGGATGATGGTCGCCATGGTGGCCTCCTCACTGATGGCACGGCGGGGATGGTCAGCTGCGGTGCAGGGCCTGGAAGACGCGTTCGGAGTAATCCTCCAGGCGCTCGGCGCAATCCTTGAGACGCTGCTCAGCGTCGGCGGCCGAGGGCGCCCCGAACAGGTCGCGGAGCTTGATCTCGCGGTGCCAGCGCCGCAGCCGCTCTAGGCTCTGCTCTTCCTCGTCCAGCTCGGCCAGGGTGAACTTGGCGGTGCGGATCTCCTTGTCCAGCTCGGCCTCGTACTTGGCGCAGTCGGCCAGGAATTCGGCCCATTCGGCCTCTCGCGCGGCGGTGAACAGCGCCTCCAGGCGGGCCGTGTCGGCCTCCGTACGGCCGGCCGCTTCCAGGACCAAGGCTTCGCCGTCGCCGCGCTCGACCAGGGCGACGGCCCGGTCGACGGCCTGACCGAACGCCTCGACCGCGGGCGCCGCCCACACCCCCTGCCCGAGCGACAGGGCCCCGGCGCGTCGCAGCTCGCGCCAGACCGCCACCCGGTGGCGGGACGGCTCTGCCGGCAGCCGCACCACCAACAGCGTCCACCGCATCATGTCCCCTCCTCTTACAGCTAGTAGAGTAGCATGCGTTACATCATTGTCTGTGGCAGGTCACCCGACAGCCAAAGGGGTGTTGCTTTGTGGGCGGCCTCCTGCGTACTGCCGCGGACCTCGCCAGCCCATGGGCCTACATCATGCTCGGGCTGCTGGCCGCTGCCGAGTCGGCCGCCTTCGTCGGGCTGGCTATCCCCGGGGAGACCGCCATGCTGCTCGGCGGCGTGCTGGCTTTCCAGGGCCGGTTGAGCCTGCCGGTGATGATGGCCGCTGGCGCGGTCGGCGCGGTGGTCGGCGACTCGATCGGCTACGAGCTCGGCCGCCGGTTCGGCGCCCCGCTGCAGCACAGCCGGCTCGGCCGCCGAGTCGGCGACAAGCGCTGGGCCAAGGGCCAGGCCTACCTGCGGGCCAAGGGCGGCCGGGCGGTGTTCCTGGGCCGCTTCATCGGGGTCCTACGGGCCCTGGTCCCGGCCCTGGCCGGCATGTCAGGGATGCCATACCGGACCTTCCTGCCCTGGAACCTGGCCGGCGGGGTCATCTGGGCCCCCGGCTTCGTCCTGCTCGGCTACCTGGCCGGTGGCTCCTACCAGAAGGTGGAGCGGATCGCCGGGCAGGCCAGCCTCCTGCTGCTGCTCCTACTCATCCTGGCCGGCACGGTCGTCGTCGCGGCCCGCTGGCTGGCACGCCACCCTGAGCGGGTCCGGGCGATCATCGACCGCCAGCTCACCCGGCCTCCAGTGGCCCGGCTGCGGGTCCGCTACCGCCGCCAGCTGGACTTCCTCGCCCGCCGGCTGCGACCAGGCGGGGCACTCGGCCTGTCGCTCACCGCCACTGTCCTGGCCCTGGTCGGCGCCGGCTGGGCGTTCGGGGCTGTGTTTCAGGACGTGCTCGCGGGCGACGAGCTTGCCCTGATCGACCGGCCGACCGAGACGTTCCTGGTCGCCCACCGCGAGGCCTGGCTGACCCATGGCATGCGGGTGGCCACCGACTTCGGCGGCGCCGGCGTGCTCATCCCTCTGCTCCTGGTAATCGGGCTGGTCTGGCGGTGGCGGGCGTGCACATGGCGGCCCCTTGGCCTGCTCGCCGCCGCCTACGCGGGCGCCTGGATGCTGCAGGTCAGCATCAAGCTCCTGGTCCACCGACCTCGACCACCAGCCACCCTGGCCCTTGCCTACTTCTCCGGCTACGCCTTCCCGTCCGGGCACGCGACCGACTCGGCGGCCGTCTACGGCATGCTCGCCGCCCTACTCGCCACGGCCAGCATCCGTTGGGGCCGCAAGGTCGCCGCCTGGACCACGGCCGCCGGGCTGGTCGCCCTGATCGGCCTGTCCCGCCTATACCTGGGCGGCCACTGGCTGACCGACGTGCTCGGCGGCTTCGCCCTCGGCGGAACCTGGCTATTCGCCCTGCTCACCCTCACCCGAACCATCGCGGAATTGCACCGCAACCATGCGCCAGAGAGTTCCGCGGATACGCCGGACGGCAGCCAGCTCCAGGGCGGCAGGGATATCACTACGGGACGCCGCGGACGCCCGCACAGATAAGCCGGTCGCCCAAGGGAGGACGGCGCCGTGAACCCGGTGGAGCGGGCGCTACGAGGCGTCGACCGCTACCAACAGCGGCACAGCTGGCTCGGCTCCCGTTCGGTGTGGTCAAGAAGTTCGGCAACGACAAGGGTGGGCGCTCACGACGTTGCTGGCCTGGAACGGGGTTCGCCCCATTCCCCATACTGCTCATCCTGGCCGTCAGCGGGCGGCTGTTGGAAGGCTTCCGCAGCAGCGCTTATCGAAGGGGCTGCTGCAGGCAGCGTCGGGTCAGGTTGGGCATGCGCCGCCTTCCTTGACGCCCCGTGGCTTCTGATGCTTACTGATATCACCAAAGCCTGAAGTGGAGATGCTGTGACTCTGCCGTCGCCGTTTCGTCTGCCGCAGGCGCCGGCCCGCACCGATCTGGTCGCCAAGTACTTCCGCGCCCTCGGCGACCCGACCCGGCTGCGGATCCTTGGGCTGCTCCAGGCCGGAGGGGAGCTATCGGCCGGCGAGCTGACCCGCCGGCTCGCCCAACCCCAGCCCAAGGTCTCCAACCACCTGGCGTGCCTACGCTGGTGCGGATTTGTCGACACCCGCCGCGACCACCGGGTGGTCTACTACCGGCTGGCCGGCGACCGGGTCGCCGCCATGCTGGAGTTGGCCAACGGGCTGCTGGACGACAACGCTGACCACGTCGCCGCCTGCTGCCGCATCCCGGAGACGTGAGGTGCCCACCGCCAGCACAGCTCACCAGCCGCCAGGCCGACAGCAGCCGCTGGTCGAGGTGCTGACCTTCCCGGGCTGCCCCAACCGTGATGCCGCGATCGCGCTCGCCAAACGGGTCTGTGCGCAACTGGGCAGCAACGCCGAGGTGGGGGTGATCGACATTCCCGACCAGCAGGCCGCCGACCGGGCCCGGTTCCTGGGCTCGCCCACCATCCGAGTGGACGGGCGCGACATCGAGCCCGGCGCCGAGCGGAGTGAGGAGTACGTGCACGCCTGCCGGCTCTACCAGGGCCAGCACAGCCTGCGCGGGCTGCCCGACGAGGACTGGCTGCGTCAGGCGCTGGACGCTGCAGATGCGCGCCAATGACCGACCTGCCCCAACCCGCCGGATCTGCCCAACGGCGACCGCCACGGCGACGACGGTGGGGCACGGTGGGCTTCCTGGCCGTCTGCCTGCTGGTGTTTGCGCTGCTGGCCGGGTGGCTGTACCTCCTAGGGCCACGCTCCGCGCCACCTGGCGTCACCATGGCCGACCTGCATGGCGTCGCCGACCTGCAGGCTCGGTTCAACGCCGACCGCGGCCAGCCCCGCCTGGTGGTGATCTTGTCGCCCACCTGAACAGAGTGTCGACACGGCGCCGGTCTGGTGCAGTCCGAGATCCTCAGGGCCCATCCTCAGGCTCGCCTGCGGGTCTATGCCATCTGGGTCAACAAGGTGTTCGGGGACGCCCGCAACCGCTGGGACGCCGCCGGGCTGACCGACCCCCGGGTTATCCACCTGTGGGACGAAAAGGACGTGTCGGGAGACTGGCTGGCCAGCAACGTCCAAGGCAACCAGGGCAGTGACTGGGACACCTACCTGCTGTTCGGCCCCGACGCCACCTGGACCAGCCAACCCACGCCGCTGCGCAGCTCCGGAAGCACGGTCGCCTCGCAAATCGACCAGCTCAGCCAAGCGCTCAACCCGCTCCTCGTCACCGCAGCCCCCTGAGCCATCACAACCCATCGGGAGACGGCCCATGAGTCCAAACCTCGAGGTGCTCCTCGCCGCCTATCAGCGCGCTGGCCGAGACGGCGTCGACGCCGTCGTCGACCTGCTCGACCCTCACGTCGAATGGATCGCGGTGGAACCCGGGCGCTGGGACTGCCACGACCGCGAGCAGGTCCTGGACACCTTCCGCCACCAATACGCCCACGGCGTGCGGGCCGACTTCGGCGAACCCATCGAGGCCGGGGACAAGATCGTCCTCGACGTCCGCCCCTACAGGCACGATGAACACGGCAAACAGGCCGGCGATCGGCTCTGGCAAGTCCTGACCATGCGCGACGCCAAGATCGTCCGCATCCAGGACTACACCGACCAGGCCACCGCCCTCCAAGCGGCCGGGCTATCCAGCCGCTCGTAGCCCTCCGCGCCTGGCTCGATACTCCCTCCAGGATATTGCGGCCCTGGCGCTCTCCAGCCACCTGCGCCACCTGCGGCTTGGACAGCGCTCAAGCGCTTATGGTCCGCGACTACCTGGAGTTGTGCTGCCTCAACTGTTACAACTCAGGCGGCTGAAGTGACGACATGGTCAGGGTGTCGGTTTGAGTGCCGCGAGGGTTTCGCGGAGCCGCGCCGCCTGGCCCATCGCAACCCCGAACTCGTGGGCGTCGGCCACCGACCTGAGGTATCGGAGCTGGTCGTCGATGCCATTCGCATCAGCGCTGTCGAGCGCGATCCGGTCTCGGATCCACGCCAGGGTGGTGACATCACCGTGGACCGCGGCCGGGTCCTTGGCTGCCGCGTCCACCAGGAGCCGACGGGCCCAGAGCTCCAAGCGAGCCAGGTTGATCTGGACCGTAGGCCGGTACCGCAGCTGGAGATCGAGGCTGGCGTCGGCAACCTCAAGGGCCGCTTGGGAGGCCGTTGGGCTGCTACGCGCGGCAGCCGCTGCGGCCAAGGCGCCAAGGGCCTGGCGCATCCGGGCACTCAGCCTTTCCGGTACCTGGCCCGCCCGAATCAAGCTCCAGGAGCTGGTCATGGTCTTGACGGTGGCCGACGCCGCGGTCCAGTCCTTGGATCGGGCGGCGTCCATGACGTGATACGCGCCGTCCGACAGCGTCGTCAGCTCGGCTGGGGTGGGCGCCGGGAGCGCATCGGCGGGGACGGCCAGGGCGTTGGCCTCGAAGTCGTGTCCGCCGCCTGAGAACCACTCGCCGTGCCCGGGGGCGAAGGTCTTTGGCTCCAGGGCCGTCTCGTCCTGGTGGAGTTCTTGACCGACCATTGCTCCGTGGATGGGGCCGCTGGGGCCGTTCACGGTCACGCCGACCTGCTTGACGGTGACCTGCTCGAAGGCGACGCCGGGGATGTTCTCGGTTCGGTACACGTCGCCGACCTTCGGGTGGCCAGGCATGATCATCGCGGCGGGACCGTCGAGGCCGACCCGCCAGGTGCCTTCGGTGGTGGCCGCGACGCCCTTGGCGTAGTCGACGACGTCCTCACCGAAGTACCAGACCGATCCGTCCTGGGCTTGGCCGTACAGGTCGACCGCGACCTCGGTGATCCGCCCGTTGAGGTAGGCGCAGAACTGGGACTGGAGCGCCTCTACCCGCTGGCCGCTCCACTCCACGGTCCTGGTCTCGGGCAGCAGCGTGGTCTCGATCCTCAATGGTGCACCGTCGACCTCGCCGACAATGACCGCGTTGAGCGTGCTGATGGGGAACAGCGGGTTGGTGACCTTGGTCGGGTCGGAGAACGACGGCATTTCGAGATCGACCCGCGCGCTGTCCGGCGCCAGCCGGCCACGGGTCAGCTTGCTCAGGTTGCTCAGCGGTGGCTGCGGGATCAGCTTGGGGCTGGAAGATGCGCTGCCTGCGCTGGAGGGACGCGAGGTTGTCGGACCCGAGCCGCTGTTGCCGGTGCAGCCACTGGATACCAGCGCCGCCACCACAACGGTGATCAGCACCACAGCAGGTCGGCGCGCCCCTCCGGTTGGTCGCGTCGGTGCGTCTGCCCGGCGGCCCATGGCGCCCCTCCTTGGTTGTGGGGATCTTGCGATCAGTCGTGGTTGGCCGTCCTAATCCTTTGGGGCCGCCGCCGGCCGCGCCTGGCGAGGTCGATGAACAGAAAGGTCTACCTGCCCGCTCCGCGCCTGGGGTCGCGCCGGCAATCGGGTGGGCGAGATCAGCCCGGTCGGGCGGGGGTGGCCTGGCGAGCTGCCAGACCACCCTCGGCCCGGTCGCCTCACCAACAGGTCGGGATCTCGCCGCGACACCATCGACACAGTCTCAGGTCAGGAAATGATCTCGACGAGCTTGAGCGCCTCGCGCGGGCCCTTGACCGACAGTTCGGCGACCTCACCGATGCCCTTGACGTAGTACTTGTTGTCCAGCACATCCGGTTCCAGGGCGTTGGTCTCCTCGGTCCGCAGGGCGTGGCGGAACGAGCCGTAGGGCACGGTCACCGCTGCCGAGCGGCTGATCACCTTGAACACATCCTCGGCGTGGCCCTGGTACCACTCCTGGCGGAACCTGCGACCGACCTGGGGGTGGGCCTGCATGAACACACCGGGTTGGGCGCCGTCGACCCCGGCGTGGAAGGAACCCTCGGTGCTGACCACGTTGCCGTGGCGGTCCAGCTCGGCGGTGTCCTCGCCGAAGTACCAGACGTTGCCGCAGCGGTCCTGGGCGTAGTAGTCGCTGGTCCGCTCCTCCAGCACGTTGTTCAGATACAGCCGATCCTCGACCACCCGGGTGGTCACACGGTCGATCACCCTGGTCCTTGAGGTGGTCACGACCAGGTCCAGCGCCTTCCTGCCATCCTTGGTGCCGGTGTAGACCAGCGTCTTCCCTGGCGTGAGGGGGAAGAACTTGTTGGTGACGTTGGGGCTGAAGTTCGCCGGGTTGATGTGGGGTTGGTAGCTGCGGCCAGGGCCGAACTTGGGCAGCGGACACGATGCGCCCGCGCCCGCGGCTGCGGGAACGATCAACACCGCAGCCGCCGCGAGGGCGAGGGTTCCCACGACGGTGGCAACACGTCTGAGCATGATTCTCCTCCGGTTCCTCGGGTCGTTCACTGCTCGGTCAACGGGATCAGATCACGCCGAACCTGAGGACAACCTGAACGACGTCCTGCCGTGCCAACCTGCTCAAAGCTGCGGACAGACCTCCCCCAGGGCGCTGAACCTGCTCATCAAGAAGGGCAAGGGCATAGGCCACAGCTTCCGCAACTCGGCAACTATCGGCGGCGGCTGCTATTGCAGTGCGGCGCCACGTGGCAGACCCAGCGACGCGATCCGGGGCCGACCGCGCCCGGAGCCAGGATCGTGCCGCCGACGATGCGAAACGCATGGACCCACGGTAGTGGCGCCAAGGCCAACTCCCGTGGCAATCCGGACAGGCGGGGTGCTACCTACCAGAATACAAGGAGCGAATACGCCACCAAGCTCAACGTGAATTGAATCCCGAAGAGCACAATCGGCTCCATCGTTCGCTCCTCCCGGTTCACCATAGCAATTCGCCAACGTGCCAGTCCGTGGCGGGATGTCAGACCTTCGGCGCCGGTCGCTCGCCGCGGAAGACGGCGGCATGCCGCTCGGCGAACTGGTCGAAGCTGGTCGCTCGTCGCCTGAGAATCGTCTGGACGACGGGTGAGACCTGCGCTTCCTTGCCCTTGCGCCGCTCGGCGAACAGCTCCGCCAGCGCGTCGGCGGTGAACGGGGCCATGCCGGCGGCAAGCTGGGCTCTGGTTGCTTCCTCGGAAGCGACGTTGATGTACTCGATCCTCTTCCCGGTGGCGGTGGAGAGCTTCTCGGCGACGTCGGCCATGCTGAGCGCCTCGGGACCGGTGAGGGAGTAGATGGTCCCCTCGTGTCCCGAGCCGGTCAGGACGGCGGCGGCGACCTCGGCAATGTCGCCGACGTCGATCGACGCGATCCTGGCGTCCTCCATGGGCAGGAGCAGCCTCCCCTTGGTGACGATCGACGACACCTGCCGGAAGTACGCCTGCATGAACTCGCCGGCGCGCAGGTGCGTGAACGCCATCCCCGAGGCCTCCAGCCTCCGCTCGATCTCGCCATGCATCCGAGCGAATCGAAAGGGGGAGTCGAGGTCCGGGATGATTCCAGAGAGTTTGACGACGTGCTTGACGCCCGCCTTCGCGGCGGTGTCGATGAAGGTCGACTGGACCTCCAGCATCGTGGGGTCCGAGGACGAGATCAGCATGGCGCGGTCCACATCCCGCAGCGCCTCGCTGAGCGTCGCGGGGCGCGCCATGTCACCTTCCACGAGCTCGACCCGCGGCAGTACGAAAAGCCCCTCGGCCCGGGTGGCGCTGCGCACCAGGGCGCGCACGGGGATGCCCATTGCCGACAGTCGACGGACCAGTGCTCCGCCGGTCCGTCCGGTGGCGCCTGTCACGAGGATCATTGTCAGCCGGCCGCGCCGAGCTGGCGCATCATCGACGCCATGTCGACCAGGCCCCAGTGCTCGGCGATCAAGCCGTCGTCGGTGAAGCGGCAGAAGTCGGTGTTGCTGATCGTGAAGGAGTTCCCCGTCGGCGGGATCCCCATGAACTCGCCGCGGTGGGTGCCCTGCACGCGGGTGAACGCGCCGACCATGTCGCCCTCGGCGACCATGAGGTCGGTGGTGAACCGCAGGTCCGGGAAGGCCCCGATGAGCATGCGGAACAGCTTCTTGAACCCGTCGCGGTCGCGGGTGAACTCAGGCGGGAAGGTCGGGTCGTGGTCGGGTCGGTCAGGGGTGATCAGCTCGTCGGCCGCGTCGACGTCGTGCCCGTTCATGACCTGTTCGTAGAGGCGCTGCAGGTTGGCCTTGTTGCGTTCCGCGTCCGTCACTTGACCTCCTCGATCTCGAACATCGGACCTCCTGGCTCGGCGGTTGCCCAAGGGTCAGGCCCCGGGTCGTGGCCCGCCGCGGCCAGCGCGAGCCGCGCCAGGTAGTGAGCCCACCCCGCGGCGCTGCCGCGGCGGATGTCCTGCGGCACGCCGCGGTGGACCAGGCGCAGCAGCGTGCCGTCGCCGTCCGGGGACAGCGTGACCTCGACCATGCTGCGCGCCGGCGGCGTCGCCGCGCCGCGGTCCTCCCATTCCCAGGTGAACACCACGCGGCGGGGCGGATCGATCTCCACGTACTGGCCGCGGGCGACGTCCCCTCGACCGGTCACGTCCATCCGGAAGACGCCGCCGGGGCGGGCGTCGAGCTCGGCACGCGCGGCCTTCCACACGACTAGCTTGTCGGCGTCGGTAAAATACGGGAACACCTCGTCGGGACTAGCGGCGATGCGGACCTCGCGGACGATCTCCTCGGGCTCGGACGCCATGGACGCCATCAGGCCCGCCGACCCCGCGCGTCACCCTCAGCTGACCGCTTGATCGCCTCGAGACCCTCGTCCCAGAAGCTCTCGAGGAACCTCCGGGCGTCGGCGAGCCGCTCCGGCCGGGCTCGGTACAGGCGCCGGGTCCCCGCACGGCGCTCCTCCAGCAGCCCAGCCTCCTTGAGGATCCGCAGGTGCTTGGAGATCGCCGGCCTGCTGATGTCGAAGTGCGCGGCCACGTCGCCGGCTGCCCGCTCGCGCTGCCAGATCAGGCGGAGGATCTCCTGGCGCCGGGGTTCCGCGATCGCCTTCAGCACGGTCTCCACGAGCCAAGCGTATCCCATCGATTACGTATCCGTCTAGTTACAGAGCAGACGGCGCGGGATGCGGAACGCTGACAGGGGCACTGTTGCATCAGGGCGAAGGGCATTGCCGGCACGGATCAAAGTGGAGGTATTCCCCGCCAAGACGGCTGCAAGAGTGCTCAAAGCGATCAATCCCGAGCGTCGACGGGCGGCGTTCAGGGCTCTAGGCCGACCAGGTCGAGATAGACCCCTCCAGCATCTGAAGCGACTTGCTCCTGGGCTGCGGGACGGCGATGAGGCTAGCGAACATCGAGCTATCCCTCTGGTCAAAGCGCCCGACCGTGCGCATGTGCCCACTTGAGATAGGGTCCCTCCAAATCGACACAGGGGGGATAGCACGCATGTCTGACCAAGACACCAGACCTCGACGGCAGGAGCCAGGCGAGCAACACGGAGAGGTCGCACGGCTGGCTCTGGCGGCTGTGGACGACCGAACCGAAGCTGCTCGCCGGTCTCGGCGCGCTGCTCGTCGGGATTGCCGCACTCGCTGGCCTCTTCTTGAATGTCCAACGGAGCTCACTCTCGACGATCCCGCCTGCCACAGCTGCGCCAACGGTCGGTAGTCCACCTGTGCCGACTACCGCCGGCCTGGATGTCACATCGACAGCTACGGATACCACCTCAGACCCTGGTCAGCCCAGCGACTTTCGCAATGTCCCCGGTCCTGGCAGCATCAACTATGAATTTACACTCGCCTATAAGGAGGGAGTGGATCTCGATAATCAGCGCAAGGTATCAGCCATCGCTGCCGGTATGGATCTAATGAATGGGCTCGGGGCACCAAACACTCTTGACGTCTACGATACCTCCGGCCGGCAGAAGATGTATCGGTTTACAGGCCAACCCACACGTCGGAACTGCGAGAGGCTTACCGAATCAAACGGAGCTTATGAGGTAGGCGTATTCCTCAACGAGGTTCACAAGGGCGATCAGTTCTGCTTGAGAACCGACGGAAAGCATCTCGCCCATCTCCTGGTTGTAGACGTTCGTCGAGGCATTGCCGATGAGATCGACATAGATTTCAAGGTTGCCCTCTGGAGCTGATCGGCAACGAATCAGAGGTTGGTATGCCTGATGAGTTGTCTCCGTCGTCGGCGCCTCCACCTGAGACGAACTGCCTCACCGCTTTCGGGCTAACGAACGCGGGAGGAAGTAAGTGTGGAACTCTGGTCAGATGGCGGCCGGATTTCCCTCCGACCTCCCTCCCCCCCGACGCCAGGCCGCGCGGGACAGGGCGGACCTGGCGGGGACGCCAAGTGACGGCAGAAGCTGTCGACAGGCCGTTTGTGCACGTCACGAGCGATAATGGGGATCAAGTGGGGATAGGACGGGACCCACGAGGCGACGGCGGTGCGACCTGTAAAATCGCCGGCATTGCCTACACAGGTTCGAATCCTGTCCCTGCCACACCCGCCCTGACGTGCGAAAACGCGGCTGCTGGGTGGGCCATCACGCCGGCCTGAACGGTCGGCTTTCCCGCCGGTTTCCCTCCGCCCGACCCAGCGCCGACACCGGCCGCGCGTGTCTCGCTCCGCTGGGCCGAATTAGTCCTCGATCAGCCGAGTCGATGTCTTCCAGGCCGGGCGGCCCTGAGCTCCGGCCGCCCGGCCGGCTGCTGCCTAGCGCAGCTCGACGTTGGTGAAGATGTCAGTCTCCCCGATGCCGGTGCTGTTGATGGCGTTGTTGCGGCCGTCGGTCCACACCGGGTAGATGGCCCGGTTGGAGGCGGCGATGCCGTTGTAGTCGCCGATGAACGCGCCGGAGGTGAAGAACCCGAGGTCGGGGTTCCATGACCGGGTGCTGATCCTGGAGGACGTCCAGCTGTGGCCGTCGTTGGTCGAGGTCGCCTGCCATGTGTCGATGTTGCGGTTGGCCGGGTCGCGTCGCCGGTCGAACCAGATGGCGTACAGGTTGCCGTCGGGGCTGGAGTCGACCCATGGGAAGAACTGGTCGTTGCGGACCGGGCCGCCACCCGCGCCGGTGCTCAGGAACCGTGCGTCGGTCCAGTGCAAGCCACCGTCGCGAGACTGCTGCACCGAGATGTCGGCCCGGGACACCGCCCCGTTGATGTAGTTCTGGTAGGCGAAGGTGAGCGTGCCGGTGGCCCGACTGTAGTCCAGCGACGAGGTGTTCGGCGCCCGGAACACCGTCGGTGGCAGCAGGTCGGCCGGGTCGGGGTTGTCGACGAATTGACCCGGCTTGTCGATCCGGATGGGACTGGCGAGGAAGCTGGCCCCGCCGTTGGTCGACTTCTGCAGCCGGAAGCCGAAGTCCAGCCCGGTGTTGCAGTCCTCCAGGTTGTAGCTGATGTCCAGCGTCCCGTCCCGTTCGACCTGGGGCACGCTGTGCTGGTTGGCCGATTCGCCCAAGCCGCCGCCGCCCGGGTTGTCGGGCGCGACCGGGGTGGTCTGGAAGACCGCCAGCGACGGGTTGGCGGTCGGGATGTCGTCGGTGTGGGCGAGCTGGATCGGGCAGTAGTCGCTGGACCCGTCGGGCAGGAGGTGGAACTTGGTGTAGGTGACGTAGACCCGCCCGTAGTGGGGGCTGGTCGGGGTGTTGTCGATGTCGATGTATTCCTTGTCGTTGAAGATCGAGTCGTCGACCGTCCCGGTGGTGTAGTCGAAGTTGCTGGCCGCCCGGGCCGCCTGCCGGCCCGGTGTCCAGGTCTTGCCGTTGTCGACCGACTTGATGACGTGGAGCTCGGAGAACGGCAGGGCGCGGAAGAAGCACAGCTGGGAGATGTAGAAGGCGCGGTCGCGGTGGCTGTAGGCGACCGCCGGGTCGCCGCCTGTGCAGAAGTCCCGGGTCCCCAGGAACTGGGGGGTGACCCTGGTCGTGCGCCAGCTCTGGCCGCCGTTGGCGGTGCGCATGATCGCCACCCCGCCGCTGACGTAGTCGTTGGAGGCGGCCACCGCGACCAGCGGGTTGCGGGTGTTGTAGGCCACCGACGTCTCGTTTTGGGGCAGCGGCGGGTTGGAGTCGTCGTTCATCTGCACGTTCTGCAGTGCCTGGGCGCTCGGCGCCTGGGTGCTGGCCGTGCCGCTGGCCCGCAGGTGCCTGGCCCGGGCGGCCACGGCGGCCGGGCTGATCATCGCCCGCACACCGCTGGAGATACCTCCGGGGAAACGCTGGGTGTGCAGCACCCAGCGAGGGGTCGGTTGACTGGTCGCTGCTCCTGATGGGGCCACCATGGTCAGCATTGCTCCGACAATGGCCAGGGCAAGCAGGATGACGCGCGTTCGCTTCACGGACACGCTCCTTGAACCGGAGGAAGAAAACCCGATTGCCGGCAGGGGTCGGTGGTGCCCGGGCGCCGTCACTCCCGGCCCCGCACGGGCTGTCTCGCGGCGTCTGTGCCCGAACCACCACCCGCTCGCCCCTGCACTCTCGCTCAAAGCGGCCGGATACATCCTAGGCTAGACGGACCAACCCGCGCAGAACAGCCCGAACAGGAACTTTCGTCGAGCATCGGATGGCTCTGGCGTCCTGTCCATCGTGGACCCTGCCGGGCGCCGATTCACCCCATGACCCGCCAGCAGTCAGGCAGGTCTGGAGCAACCTCGCACCTTCGACCATTCCGGTCGAGAGCACCGTCGACCAACCAGCAAGGGACCGACCCGATAAGGGTCGGCCCCTTGGGCTGATAGAACGCCGGAATCCAGCGACGTCGACTTCCCGTTCGGCTCAGCGGGCCGTGTGCGCCGACCCGGGTCCTGGGCCGACCATGCGGCCCGCGCCACGCGGTGCGACCACCGGGCCGGTGAGTGCTCGGCGGGCGCCGCCGGTGATCTGCAGGCCGCCGGTGGGCACATACATCGCCTCGTTGAAGATGCCGCCGCTGGGCGCGGTGGGCGCGACCGCGATAATGGGGAAGGCGTTGGCGCCATTGCGGATGGAGGTAGAGATGTAGTCGCCGACCATGCGGCCCTGGGAGGTATTGGCGATCCAGGAGAGCGTCATCGGCCCGGCCAGCTGGGTCGCGGCGCTCCAACTGGCGCCGCCGTTGGCCGAGGAGATGAAGCCGATGTCCAGCTGGCAGGTCGCCGCGGTGCAGCTGCGGTTGGGGTAGAAGTAGTAGGTCAGCCCGATGCGGGCGCCGCCGCCGGCGGTGGAGCGGTCTACCCCGATCCCGGGGATGAAGTGATCCACCGTGCTTGAGGTCGGGTCGATCGGTACCCGGGTCACCGGCCCCCAGGTCGTCTCGCTGGTCGACTTGCTCATGACGATGTCGTTGGCGGCGCAGCCAGAACGGAACCGGCAGTCCTGCCACACCACGTATACGGTGCCGGCCGCGTCGACCTCGGCTGAGGGCAGCGGGCTGGTCCGCAGCCCACCCGCCACGGTGTGGGCTTGGATGGTGGAGACCAGCACCGTGGCCCGCCAGCTCGCCCCGCCATCGATGGAACGGAAGGACCGGATCTGGCCTGAGGAGCTCTGGAAGGGGACCAGCACGGTGCCGTTGGGTCGTACCACCGGTTGGCCGCCGAGGCCGCTGGCCGCATCCCCGGTGTTCAGCGCTGGTCCCCAGGTGAGCCCACCGTTGGTGGACCGGCTCATCTTCATGCGGTTACCGGCCGCGTTGTTGTCGAACTGGGTGTAGCAGTTCCCGAAGAATGGGCTGGTCGAGGTGGTGTCGCAGACGATCCAGTTCTTGTCCAGGTTGCTGCCGGTGGCGGTGGTCACCGGGTTGCTCCAGGTGAGGCCGCCGTTGGTAGAACGGCTGGTGACCACGGCCGCGCCGTGCACCCCGCCGCTCTCCGACAGCGCCAGCGAGGAGATCATCCACACGTTGCGCCGGGGATCGAAGGCGACCGCGGGGTCGCTGGCCCGGTCAAACGGGCCGCCACCCTGGAACTTGGTGATGCCGGGCAGGAACCCGCTGGTCCAGGTGGCGCCGGCGTTGGTGGAGGTGGCAAAGCCGATGGCGGACCCGCCGCCGTCGAAGAACCGCCCAACCTGGAACGCGGTC
>Ga0184609_10000211_pt1 | contig 16261 bp, 14 predicted proteins | sample PLM1_60_coex_FD_133165 | JGI IMG/M metagenome (GOLD analysis project Ga0184609, IMG submission 133165) | Groundwater sediment microbial communities from an aquifer in East River, Colorado, USA - PLM1_60_coex | ecosystem: Environmental > Terrestrial > Soil > Riparian zone | place: USA: East... | reverse complement strand
TCTGGTCGCATGGCCTGCAGGTCGTCCAGGGTCAGGCCGGGGCCTTCGATCACCGCGGCCGGGTCTGGCGTGGTGCGCAGCCCGTTGATCAGCAGGTCGAGGTGCCGGTGGGCGAGGCGGTTGTCCAGCTCGCGGGTGAACCTGCCCGGCAGCGGCCGGGACAGCCGCACGACCAGCAGCCCGATGTCGCCGAAGGTCACGTCGGGGCGCAGCGTGCCGGCGCGGTGCGCTGCCTCGACCAGGTCCTGGACGAGCCGGGTGCTCTCCTCGCGGGCGCGGCCGGTCTCCTCGTCGTCCAGCGAGATCTCCTCCAGCAGCGCGGGGATCACGGCGGCGGTGCGGATGTCCAGCACCCGGTGCATGTAGCCGGCGAGGGCGGCGAACGGGTCGGGCCCGTCGGCGGCGGCCAGGCCGGCCGCGTCCGCGGTGCGCCGCAGCGCGTCGAGGACGACGGCGCGCATCAGCGCGTGCCGGTCGGGGAACCGGCGGTAGAGGGTGGCGATGCCGGTGCCGGCCCGCCGGGAGATCTCCTCGAGCGGTGCGGCCGGGCCCAGCTCGACGAACACGTCGCGGGCGGCGGCCAGGATCCGGCCGCGGTTGTTCCTGGCGTCGGCCCGCAGCGGGCGCGCGCCGCCGGTCCTGACCGTCTCGCGCATGGCCTGCCCAACCCCTCGTGTCCCGAGCGACCGTACCAGTATCCGGAGGAAATTTCTCCAGAAAACTCGCCAGAAGTGGAGACGCGACCTCCGGATCGTGCTAGCGTCGGCCCGAGGGTAAACGGAGGAGAGCCCTCCGGAACGTCTGAAGGAGGTGGCTGGGATGATGGACCAGCAGACCGTGCCACGAACCGAGGACGGGCTGGACCGCAGGCTGGTCGCGCTCGGCGCGGTCGTGGTGCTCGGCGTGATCATGTCGATCCTGGACGCCACGATCGTCAACGTCGCGACCAGGACGCTCGGCCAGGAGTTCGACGCGTCGATCTCGACCATCCAGTGGGTGCTCACCGGCTACCTGCTCGGGTTCGCCAGCGTCATCCCGGTCACCGGCTGGGCCGGCGAGCGGTTCGGCGCCAAGCGCGTGTGGATCGGCGCGCTGCTGATCTTCCTCGCCGGCTCCGTGCTGTCCGCGGCGGCCTGGTCGGTGCCGGCGCTGATCGCCTTCCGGGTGCTGCAGGGCGTCGGCGGCGGGCTGATCCTGCCGGTCGGGCAGGCCATCCTGGCCACCGCGGCCGGACCGCAGCGGATGGGGCGGGTGATGGGTTTCGTCGGGCTGCCGATGCTGCTCGGCTCGGTGGCCGGCCCGGTGATCGGCGGCCTGATCGTGTCGACGGTGAGCTGGCGGTGGATCTTCCTCATCAACCTGCCGATCGGCGCGGTCGCTGTTGTGCTCGCCATCCGGCTGCTGCCGCAGACGCCGCCGCGAGCCGGCGCGCGGCTTGATGTGCGCGGCCTTGCGCTGCTCTGCGGCGGCGTGGCGCTGTTCGTCTACGGCATGTCGCTGGCCGGCACCCACGGCTTCGGCGCGGCGGGGACCTTGGCGTTCCTCGGGGTGGGCGCGGCGCTCGTCGGTGGGTACGGCGTGCACGCCCGGACCAGGGGCGCGGCCGCACTGATCGACCTGGCGCTGTTCCGCAACCGCGGCTTCGCGGCCGCGGCGGCGACCAACTTCGTGGTGGCGATCGCGCTGTTCGGCGTGCTGGTGCTGCTGCCGCTGTACTGGCAGGTGGTGCGCGGCCACGGCCCGCTGGCCACCGGGCTGCTGCTGGTGCCGCAGGCGCTCGGCGCGGCGGCGGCGATGCCGCTGGCCGGTCGGGTCACCGATCGCGCGGGTGCCGGCGTCGTGGTGCCGGTCGGGATCGTGCTGGCGCTGCTGGGGACCGCCGGGTACACCCAGGTCGGCGCGGACAGCCCGTACGCCGTGCTGGCCGCCGCGCTGTTCGTCATCGGGCTCGGGTTGGGCGCGACCATCATGCCGTCCATGGCGGCGGCCTACCGGACGCTGCCGCGGGAGGCCATCGCGAAGGCCACCAGCGCGCTGAACACCGTCCAGCGGCTGGGCGCGTCGATCGGCACGGCGATGCTGGCCGTCGTGCTGCAGCACGGCATCACGGTCGACGTGCCGCAGCTCGCCGGCGCGCCTCTCGGCCCGTTGCCGGCAGGTGCGCGAGTCCAGTTGGCGCCGGCCCTCGCGCACGCGTTCGGCTCGTCGTTCTGGCTGGCGTTCGTGCTCACCGCGCTCGCCATGGTGCCCGCCGTGCTGCTGCCGCGGACGTCACGCAGGGACCGCAAGACCGTCACCGGATAGGGCGGCCGGCCGCCGATCCGTGCCGTCGCCGCCATGGCGTCCTACCAGGTCGACGAGGCCGCCGTGCACGACGTCCGGCGCGCCCTGCCGGCCGACCGGTCGCTGGTCGAGCTCGTCTCGTGGGCCAGCCTCGCCGCCGCCCGCCGCATCGGCTGCTGGCTGTGGGAGGACGCCACCGTCCGCGCCCGGTCCGCCGAGGAACCCCCGGCCGCCTAGCTGTAGCGCCGTCGGCCTCGCCGGTGCCGGCGCTGGGGCCCGCGTGTCGATCACTCACCAAATCGAACGCATGTTCTATGCTTGCATGGTGGTGGCGAGTGCTGCGTGGGCGGGGCAGGTGTTCACCCGAGGATCCCATCCAACCGGGCAGCGCCGCCTACTTGGCCGAGGCAGCCCGCGCCGCGCACGGCGAACGGGTCGACAAGTCCGCCCTGGTCACCCGCATCAAGGCACGGTACGAGGTGGTGCCGTCCAACCTCGTGATCGTTTAATCAAGCGGGCAACATCAGCTTCGGTCACACTTGCTCACCTTGATGGTCGGCGTGAAGAATTGCGGGATGGGAGGGTGGAGATGGCGACGTCTCCAATGCGGCTGCCACCCGCCTTAGACCCATTTGAAGCGACACACGTGGCGCAAACCCGAGCGACCGAAGCTTGTCAATGTTGGCCACAAGTCGGTAGGTATCGAGAAGCATCGTGCGGTCCTCGGTAAACGTCGGACTCCCTTCAAGCATAGCCGCTATTTCAAGGACAAGTTGAACCATAGACGTTTCAGTTCCGGACCCAAGATTGTACGCCTCGGATGGGATTCCCGTGTCTGCCAGATTGATGAGTGCAGCGACAACGTCGTCAACATAGACAAAGTCCCGCGTCTTCGCCGCGGCGTCACCTATGATCGGTACGGACCCGGTTGAAATATACCAGCGCAAGTATCGTGAGACCTCAACCAATGCATTCGTAGGGTCCTCGCCCGGACCGTAGACGCAGAAGGGCCTTACAATTACTGCAGGTATACGGTAGGTCGCATAATAGGACCTGCAATAGAGTTCACCGGCGAGCTTTGAGACGCCGTATGGCGTTGTCGGATGCAACTCGTGTGACTCGCGGATTCGCGATGATTGTGGGCGTCCGTATACTGATGCGGACGACGCATAGAGCAGGCGACGGACTCCCTGACTTCGGCATGCTTCCAGCACGGTCAGGGCCCCAGCGGCGTTGGTGTTAAGATCGCTCCAAGGATCGAGAATTGCCTTCGTGGTACTCGAATTTGCCGCTAGGTGAAACACAATCGTCGATTCACTCAGGAGACCGCGCAGAGAGGTAGCATCAGAGATGTCGGCGTGGACGTAGTGCACATTCCGCGGCAGGCAGTCTGGTCTATGTCGCATGTCAACGACATAGACGCAGTCGTGTACCCTGGCCAGCTTCGCAGCGAGACGGCGGCCGATAAATCCGGCTCCGCCTGTGACAATGAATCGCGACGTTCCGGAGAGTTCACCCACAATCGTTTCCAAACATCGATGCCGAAGGGTTGGCGAATACCGGCACTAGCGGCCTCCGGCGATCCGCCGACGGATCGCGTCGTATGAAGCCCTGCTTTCGATCGATAGAGGGGTGTGCCGTACCAAGCGATACCTCGCGACCGCGGGCTGCGCGTCCATATTCGGTTTCCTCCTCGCTTAGTTGGCCAATTGACTCGTGCATCGCCCCAAGGTCATGCGAGGCCTCTAGCGACCCAGCATGGTCCGTCCCAAAGAGTCGGTCCCAGAATGCTCGCACAGTCCGAAGTTCACTAATTGCATTATCGGCCTGGCCTAATCTGGCCACTAGAAGTGCGAGTGCCTGCCGCGTTTCGAGTGTACCGGAGTGCTCTGGACCCAACATTTCGGTCCTTCGTCGAAGAACTTCCCTCATTAGGGTCGCACCTTCTTCAAGGAGCCCAACGGTAGCCAATTCGCTTGCCAGTTCGTGCTGCGCAGCCAGAGTCCTCGGATTGTCCGATCCAACGGTTCGCAGACGGGCCGGTACAACCTGTTGAAAGATCGCAAGCGCCTCTCCGTGTTGTCCGGCTCGACCAATAACTCTTCCGAGCTCGTGAAGGCTATGAAGTGTATCTCTGTCTTCCGGACCGAGAACCCTACCGCGGGCTTCGTAGACGGAGCGAAGTTCATCGATCGACACGGGCAGGTCCCCCTTTTCACGAAGACTATGTGCCATTTCTTGGCGGATCTCTAAGAGCTCGGGAGTATCTGCAAGGCCCGCGTGATTTCCTTCGGCGATTGGCTCCCTAAAGCTATCTTGCAACTGACCTAGAGCATCAAGATGCCCATTGGCGAGCACCAACCGGCCCCGTACGGCAATACTCGTGGCGAGGTCGGTGGCGCGCGGAACCAGGGTCGATAAGGCTAACGAACCGAGGGTTTGCTCGGCTCGAACATCGCAAGTCCACAATAGGAACCCCATTGCGGCGTGCGTCGCGGTAAGCAGTCTGTCTACTTGCGCAACTGGGAGATCATCACGAGTGACTTCAATTACAGCATGGAGATGCGGTATTAATTGGCGCCAGTGTGGCCACGACTCCGGCTCATCAATGCGCAAACGCGATGCCATATCCGCTGCCAACTCGGCAGCGGAAGCGTAGAGTTGATCCTTGGTCCGGGCGGTGTCAGATCCGTTCGCTGTGTGCACGCGGCAAGTTTCAGCCATAAGTGAGTGGACTATATTTTCGGCTATCCCAGTTGCATCCAGACTGAGTTCAATTAGACCCGTACGCGCGAGTACTCGGAGGTGCTGCTCGACTGATAAAGCACGTGCATTAGACGTGGGAGGGAATAGTCCCGGAAACGCAGGTGCGATCACGTCGCCTCGGAGCATGCTTACTGGCAGCGGAGTGGCCGGAGCAAGGCAGACGATTATCCGCATCAAGACTCTACTTGCAGGCATAGTCCGACGGAGCGCATCCAAGGATAACTCCCATGTTTGGAGAACGACCCTGCGCGGCTCAACGGTACTCGATTGGTCAGAGTCGTCGATCAGGATGTGCGGCCCAATCTGATCAACCCGCTCTTGGAAGCTCTCGAACGTCCTCCAAGTTGAGTATTGTGATGCGATTGCTGCCCCGGCGAGGTGCAGAGCGAGTGGCAAATAGCCGAGGCGTTCGGCGAGCTGCTGTGCCGCTTCGGAGCTGCCGGCATCCTCCGTCATGTCTAATAGGATTTGTGCTGAATCAGATCGGTTCGTGGGGGCTACAGCGTGGACGTCGCAATGCTCACCCCACACTGCCGGGTCGCCGACGCGCGTTGTCACGATAACGACGCCTCGGCTTGATTTCCTAACCCAGCCCGTTCCATCGCTGACACGTGACGAATATTCCTTGCTAGCCAGGAGTTGGGCCGCTTTGATGCCCCTGGTTGCTGTGCAATGTTCAGCATCGACGCGGTCCGACCTATATCATTTGTCGCAGGAACCCACCAGACGTGTCGTCTCCAAAAGAGACGCGGTCGCGAGGCTCGCTCGCAGATTGCGAGCGCGATCGTGGATCTTCCGACTCCTCCCATTCCGGCCAAAATCTGCGCCTTCGCGCCATTGAGGCGACCTTCAAGCGCGCGAATCATCTGATCGCGACCGCGTACAGTCGGCAACCTGGCGACGGGTGGGGAATTGCTAGTGAAGGGAATCGGATCCGAATCTGTGTTCGATCGCCCGGCAATCGCAAGCCTGACCTGCCAAATAGCGAGCGCAACGGCGAGGGCACCAGCGATAGCGCCGACTGCATCCCAAGGGATGGCGGCGACTACACCCAGGTTAGAACTCATCCAATCCGGTCCAGAGGTCGGGAGCGACAGGTTGGCTTCGAAGGTTAGAGCAGGTTAGCCCGCACGTGCGCTCATGCGCGGGAGGGCGCGAGGTCACCTGCTCGCCGGACGGGCGGCGTCGGCGACGCGGGCGCGGCCCTCGCGGAAGAACGCTGCGACGTCGGCGAGTTGGCTGATCGGGCGCGCGGCGCCGAAGGGGAAGTTCCAGAACTCGCCGGTCAGGGGCTGCCACGGGCCGACGTAGGCATAGGGCTCCGGCAGGTTCGCATCTCCCGGTGAGACGCCGTAGTTCACCTCGTCCACCGTGATGGCGACGTCGAAGTGTTCCGGCCACAGCACCGGCTCGACGTCAGGTGCGAGGTCGCGCAGCGCGGCGTCACCGCGGCCGAAGCCGTCGGCCAGCAGCGCCGCGGCGTCCGCGTCGACGTGCAGGATGTCGTCGACGCCGATGTTCGACCCGCCGTGGTAGACGTCGCGCAGCGCGCTCGCCGACACGCCGGCGGCCGCGGCCAGCTCGGCACAGGTCCGGCCGTCGATCGGCAGCCGCTCGCCGGCCGCCCCAGCCGCCCCACCGACGCCGGCCCCGCCGGCCCGACCGGCCCCACCGACGCCGCCAGCGCGACCGAGCCCGGCTGCCCGCACCACCAGGAAGGCGCCGCCTACCAGCAGGTCGGGCTCGGCGACCGTGCCGAAGCCGCCGGGCGTCACCCTCAGCCGGATGTCCTCGGACCGGCGGTACTGCGGCCCGGCCAGCACCAGTTCGGCCACGCCGTGCAGCGCCAGCCGGGTCCTGACCAGCACGTCACCATCCACGATCGCCTCCTTGCCGGACGGGCGTGTAACGCCGTCGCGGTGAACAGGAACAGAGATGATCCCATGGTGTCCGGCAGGCAGGGAGGCGTTACATGGCTGGTGACGGGTGGCACCGGGTCGATCCGGTCGACGTGCCGGATGACGGGCGGGTTCGCGGCGTGGTGGTCGGCGGCCGGACCGTGGCGATGGCGCGGTGCGGCGCGCGGCTGGGGGCGCTGGAGAACCGCTGCCCGCACCAGGGCGGCCCGCTTGGCGAGGGGTCCATCGAGAAGGGGCTGCTGCGCTGCCCGTGGCACGGCTACGACTACGACCCCATCACGGGGCGGCCGCCGGAGGGGTTCTCCGACGGGGTGACGTCCTACCAGGTGCAGGAGCGCGCCGACGGCGTGTACGTCCGGCTGCCGCCGCAGCAGCCGCGCCGGCGCACGGTCGCCGACGTGCTGGTCGAGACGCTCGTCGGCTACGGCGTGACGACCGTGTTCGGCATGGTGGGGCACTCCAACCTCGGCTTCGCCGACGCGCTGCGCCGCGCGGAGGACCGCGGCGAGCTGCGCTACGTCGGCATCAGGCACGAGGGCGCCGCGTCGTTCGCGGCCAGCGCGTACGGCAAGCTCACCGGCCGGCCTGCTGCCTGCTTCGCGATCGCCGGTCCCGGCTCGACCAACCTGCTGACCGGCCTGTACGACGCCAAGCTCGACGGCGCGCCGGTGGTGGCGATCTCCGGCCAGGTGCCGTCGAAGGTGCTCGGCCGCGGGGCGTTCCAGGACGTCGACCTGTCCGCCGTCTTCAGGGACGTGTCGGTGTCCACCACCACGGTGCACGCCGGCAGCGACCACGCCGAGCTGGCCGCGCTCGCCGTGAAGCACGCGATTGACCGGCGCGGGGTCGCTCACCTGGTGCTGCCGGACGAGGTGCAGGTTCAGCCGTCGGATGCGCCGGCGCGGACGCCGGTCGGGCGGCTGGCCGACCGGCGGGTACGGCCGGACGAGGCCGCGCTCAGCAGGGCGGCCGCGCTCGTGCGCGACGCACGCAGGCCCGTGCTGGTCGTCGGCCATGGTGCGCGTGGCGCGGAGCGCGAGGTCCGCGCGCTCGCCGAGCGGCTGAACGCGCCGGTGCTCACCACGTTCAAGGCCAAGGGGCTGGTGCCGGACATGCACCCGCTCGGCGCCGGGGTGCTCGGCCGCAGCGGCACCCCGGTGGCGAGCTGGCTGATGAACGAGTCGGACCTGCTGGTGGTGGTCGGCGCCAGCTTCGCCAACCACACCGGGATCGCGCCGTACAAGCCGACCGTGCACCTCGACGACGACCACGCCGCGATCGGCCGCTTCGACGCCGTGACCGCCAGTGTCCTCGGTGACGCCGCGCTCACCCTCACCGCCCTCGCCGAGGCCGTCGGCGACCAGTCGAAGTCCGAGGACCAGCGGCCGGACGTGGCCGCGCGCTGGGCCATCTGGCGCGCGGAGAAGGCCCGCAGGGTCGCTGACGACCGCGGCCGCGGCGTCTCGGCCGCCGCGGTGTTCCACGCGCTCTCGCAGCACCTGCCGGCGGACGCGGTGTGCACGGTCGACGTCGGCAACCACGCCTACTCGTTCGGCCGCTACCTCGAGTCCGCCGGCCAGCCGGTGCTGATGTCGGGCTACCTCGGCTCGATCGGCTTCGGCTACCCGGCCGCGCTGGGTGCGTGGGCGGCGGCACCGGAGCGCCCGATCGTCGCGGTCACCGGGGACGGCGGCTTCGGCCAGTACGCCACCGAGCTGACCACCGCGGTCAAGTACGGCATCCCGATCAAGCACGTGCTGCTCGACAACCACGCCCTCGGCAAGATCAGCAAGGAGCAGCTCGCGGGGGACTACCCGGTGTGGCACACCTCCCTGCACAACCCGGACTGGGCCGGATACGCCCGCCTGTGCGGCGCCACCGGCATCCGGGTCGAGCGCCGCGAGCAGCTCGACGCCGCCATGAACGAGCTGTTCGCCGCCGACGGCCCTGCGCTGCTGTGCGTCGAGCAGGACGCCGAACTGCTCTGAACCGGAAAGGACCGACACATGACAGAGCCGCGCTACGACGACCTGACCGCGCTGGTCATCAACTGCACGCTCAAGCGCTCGCCCGAGCGCAGCCACACCCAGGGGCTGATCGAGGTCAGCACCGCGATCATGGAGAAGCAGGGCGTGCGGGTCGAGGTGCTGCGCGCGATCGACCACGACATCGCCACCGGCGTCTGGCCGGACATGACCGAGCACGGCTGGCGCAGCGACGAGTGGCCGGCGATCTACCGGCGGGTGCTGGCCTCGGACATCCTGGTGATCGCGGGGCCGATCTGGCTCGGTGACAACAGCTCGGTGACCAAGCAGGTGATCGAGCGGCTGTACGCCTGCTCGCACCTGCTCAACGAGGCCGGCCAGTACGCCTACTACGGCCGCGTCGCCGGCTGCCTGATCACCGGCAACGAGGACGGCGTCAAGCACTGCGCGATGAACGTGCTGTACAGCCTGCAGCACCTTGGCTACACCATCCCGCCGCAGGCCGACGCCGGGTGGATCGGCCCTGCCGGCCCCGGCCCGTCCTACCTCGACCCCGGCTCCGGTGGTCCCGAGAACGAGTTCACCAACCGCAACACCACCTTCATGACGTGGAACCTGATGCACCTCGCGCGGATGCTGAAGGACGCCGGCGGCATCCCGGCGCACGGCAACCAGCGGGCCGGATGGGACGCCGGATGCCGGTACGACTACGAGAACCCCGAACACCGCTGACCGGGGTCGGGACCGTCTACAGTCGGCCGGTGACGGGCGACGCGCTGCCGCCGGCAGACGTTCTGGTGGCGGCGCTGCGCGCCGGCGACGAGGCGGCGTTCGCCCTGCTGCTGGACGCGTGGTCGGGCTCGATGCTGCGGCTGGCCCGCTCGTTCGTGTCCACCGACCACTCCGCGGAAGAGGTCGTCCAGGACACCTGGCTCGCGGTGCTCAGGGGCCTGTACGGCTTCGAGGGCCGCTCCTCGCTGCGCACCTGGGTCTACCGCATCCTGGTCAACACGGCCAAGAAGCGCGGCGTGCGGGAGAAGCGGGTGGTGCCATGGACCAGCCTGCTGCCGGAGGGCAACGACCACGGCGCGACCGTCGACCCGTCCCGGTTCCAGGGCCGCGGGCAGCGCTACCCCGGCCACTGGCAGGCCTTCCCGCATGCCTGGCCGTCCACCGAGGGCACCGTGCTGGCCAACGAGCTCAGCGCCGTCATCGCCGAGGCGTTGCGGGCGCTGCCGGACAAGCAGCGCGTGGTGATCACCCTGCGCGACGTGGACGGGCACAGCTCGCAGGACGTGTGCGAGACGCTGGGAATCACGCACGCCAACCAGCGCGTGCTGCTGCACCGGGCCCGCGCCGCCGTGCGCGCCCGGCTCGCGGACTACCTGGCGACAGCGACGTCCGAGGGGGGACGATGACCGACGAACTGGGCTGCGCCGAGCTCGTCGAGCTGGTCACGGCGTTCCTCGACGGCGCGCTGGACGCCGACACCGAGCGCCGCTTCATCGAGCACCTCGCCGACTGTGAGGGCTGCGAGCGCTACCTCGACCAGTTCCGCCAGACCATCAGCGCCCTCGGCCGCCTGACTCCGCGCGCCATGCCGCAGGACGCGAAGCAACGCCTGCGAGCCGCCTTCCGGCACCGCCACGCCGGCTGACCGCCGCCCCTTTGCCGCCCCCCGCCGCCCCTTTGCCGCGATACGCGGGCTTATCGCGGATCTGGGCGCCATGAAACGCGCGTTGCGCAGGCTTATCGCGGTGTGGGGTGGGTGGGGTGGGTGGGGTGGGAATCGGCAACGGCGAGGTCGCTGTGGTGACGAACCCGCCGCTGCCGACGTGCTGATGCCGGCTGCTGCACCGCCCGGGCGCCCGCCGGCCGCTACGCCGCGCGGGCGGTGAACTGGCCGGGGGAGCGGCCCTCACCGGCCGGACCGCGGTAGGCCTGCGCGATGTCCAGCCAGTGGTCGGCGTCCGCGCCGGTGGCCGTCAGCGCGAGGTCGACGCTGTGCCGGCGCCTGGTCACCAGCAGGCAGAAGTCCTCGGCCGGGCCGCTGATCCGCTGCGCGGCGTCGGCCGGCCCGAACTCCCACCGCGCGCCGGAGGCGGCGGTGAGCTCGAAGCGGAACTCGACCTCCGGCGCCTGCTGCCCGCGGGCCAGGTAGCCGAAGTCCCACACGCGCACCGCGAACCCGACCAGGAAGCCGATGCGGTCTGTCCGCGCCGGCCGCACGCCGAGGGCGTCCGCGATGTCCTGGCTGTGCCCGAACAGCTCCATCATCCCGGCGGCGGCGAGCACCGGCGCCGGCAGCGGGCGCGGCGCGCTCATCGGCCTCGCCACCACCGGCGGGGTGATCACCTCGGCTGGCCTCGTGCTGGCCGGCACCTTCGCCACCCTCGGCACCCTGCCGCTGGTCTTCTTCGCCGAGCTCGGCTTCGCCGTCGCCTCAGCGTCCTGCTCGACACCTTCATCGTCCGCTCGGTCCTGGTCACCGCGCTCAACCTCGACCTCGACCGCCGGATCTGGTGGCCAAGCAGGCTCGCCGCGGCCCCGGCCGCCGTGAACGCGCCCGGCACCACCAAGAAACCACCCGCGCTCGTCCGCTGACGCCATCTTTCGGTGCGGACCCCGCGGGCGGTGTGCCGGACTCCTCCGTCGGCATACCGCCCGCGGGGTTTCGGCTCCATGTGGTCCCCTCGGTCCGGTGACCCGGTCGCGGTGCCCCGGGTCGCTGTGGCGCTGTGGCGCTGTGGTCTTTCCGGCGGGGCCGTTATCACCACAGCCACAGATCGTGATCTTGCTCATTCGCGGTCGGGTCCGTCTGCCGGGCGCAACCCGGTGGTTGTCGTCGAGTCGCTTTGCTTTGAGAGCCGACTGACGCCTGCCAAGCCCGCAGCTCGGACACCAAAGCCGCAGGTCATCGCCCGTTGCCAGACTGCTCTCAGAGCAAAGCACCGCGCGAGAACACCCGCACCGTTCGTCCCCACCGTCCATGATCACCGACAGTGTCAAAGCTGGTTGCGTCAATCGCAATCCCAGGCGACACTTCCGGCGATCATGGAACAGCACGCGAGCCTGGGCACTGCGGCCACCGCGGCCGGACCGGCGCCGGCAATGCAACGATCTACGGGTCGCCGTATGGGGCATGATCGCCGGAACTGTCGATTGAGGTTCGGCGTCCGCAATCTCGGCCCGACACTATTGGCGATCACCTCCTCGACTGGCACGACGTGCGTTCGGTGGCAGCGGTGCCGCCGCTGCGCCCGCTTCGTGATTCCCGTCGACGGCAGGCGATCACGCGGTCGGCTCGGTGTCGACAGTCGGTTCGGCGCGCGCGGGCGAGGTGGGGACGTCAGCGGGCGAGGTGGGCGCGGCGCGTAGGTGGTCCAGGGCGGCCTCGACGCCGAGGTGCCAGGCGTCGCGGTCGGCGTCCCAGCGGCCGAAGACAGCAGCGGCGGCGGTGGCGAGGTCGGTCGGCAGGCCACGCTCGGCGAACGCCTCGGCGGCCTCGTGCATCTCGGGGCCCCACCGCCAGGCGCGGGCGGCGACGGCAGGGAGGTGGTCGCGGTCGGCGAGGGCGTTGCGGCCGAGGGCGGTGGCCTCGGCGAGCAGCGCTGAGGTGACGCCGTAGTCGTCGGCCAGTGCGTGGCTAATGGCGGCCAGCGCGCGGCTGGCCTTCTGGAAGCAGCCGAAGGCCATTTTCAAGGCACTCGCCGTACCAGTCCGCCGGTCGAGGTCGACCGGCTCGGCCGAGCTGCCGGCGAGCAGACCGGACACCAGACCGACCGCGTCCGCCGGCCCGGACAGGTACACCCGGGCCGTGCTTCGCCCCGCGGGTGGCCCGCCGATGATGGCGCCGTCCAGCACGGTGATGCCGGTGCCGGCGAAGAGGTCGACGATGTGGGCCACCCGGTGCGGGCTGATCGCGTTGGCCTCGACGAAGACGCCGGTGAATCCGGCAGCCGGCGCCGCGCCGGCCACCTCGGACGCCACGTCCTCCGCGGCCGCCGGCGGGCAGATCGACAGCACCACGTCGCTGGCCGAGAGCAGCTCGGCGAGGGTGTCCACGCCGAGCAACCCGGCGTCCGCGGCCCGGCCGGCGGTGCGCGGCCCGCGCCCGGCGCGCCACCAGAGCACGCCGTGCCCCGCCAGCACGAGCTGCGCCCCGACGGCGGCGCCCATCTGGCCGGGATGCAGCAGGCCAATCGTCACGGCGGTCACGCGTGCACACCCTAGAACGGTGGGGTGAATGGACCATTTCACCACTAGAAGCGCGCAGATGGTCCATTCACCCCGCGGGGGGATGCTGCCGGGGGACGCCGAGCGGGTTACCGCAGCGTGCGGAGGAAGGCCCGCACGTCCCCGGTGAGCAGCTCGGGCTGCCCCTGAGCTGATGGCCCCGTTCGCCGCCGACGACCTCGCCGTCGGCGCCATCCAGGTCTTCCAGCACCCCTTCGTCACCGACGGTGAGCTCGGCGCGGCCTCAAGTACTCCGAGATCCGCCGCCGGCTGCTCTCCCAGGAGGTCAGCGCCGACATCCCGGACGGCACCCTCTGGACCCTCGACGTCGACCCGTCCGGCGGCACCTTCGGCAACATCAAGTTCAACCGCAACGAGTTCGACGAGTCCACCATCGCGGGCATGGTGGACGCCTTCACCGCGGCCCTGCGCAAGATCGTCACGACGCCGGACTCGCCGCTGCCATGAGCACCGAATGTGGCATTCGTTGCGCTGAGCGCACCCGATGCCACATTCGCGGCGGCAGCGGGCGGCGAGCAGGGGTAGCGGGCGGCGAGCAGGGGTAGCGGGCGGCGAGCAGGGTAGCGTCAGGCGCCTTGACGGAGGCGGCGGCCGCCTGCGACATTGCCATACCGACCGGTATGTTGCCAAACCGTCGACGTACCGACTAGTCGGTTTGGAGGATGGCATGATGGACGTGCGTGGCCGGGGCGTCGTTGTCACCGGCGCCGGGCGCGGCATCGGGCGCGCCATCGCGACCAGGATGGCCGCGGAAGGCGCCCGCGTCGTGGTGAACGACCTGGATGCCGGCACGGCACGGATGGTCGCGGCCGAGATCGGCGGCCACCCGGTGCCCGGTGACTCCGCCACCGACGCCGGCGTTCGCGCCCTCATCGACTCGGCCCGCGGACACCTCGGCGCGATCGACGTCTACTTCGCCAACGCCGGCATCATCGGCGGCGCCGGGCTGGCCGCAACGGAGCAGGACTGGGCCAGCGCCATCGAGGTTAACGTGATGGCACACGTGCGGGCCGCCCGCTACCTCGTGCCGGTCTGGCTCGAGTCGGGCGCCGGCCGGTTCGTGGTCACCGCCTCGGCCGCCGGCCTGCTCACCGCACTCGGCAGCGCGTCGTACTCGGTGACCAAGCACGCGGCCGTCGCGTTCGCGGAGTGGCTGTCGGCCACCTACGGCCACCGCGGCATCGTCGTGCAGGCCATCTGCCCCCAAGGGGTCAAGACCAGGATGCTTGACCAGAGTGGTCCCCTCGCCGCCCTGGTCAGCCACGACGGCGCACTCGAGCCCGACCAGGTTGCCGATGCGGTGTGGCAGGGGCTGCAGGACGACCGGTTCCTTGTCCTGCCGCACCCCGAGGTGCTTGGTTACTACCAGCTCCGGGCGGCCGACACCGATCATTGGTTGGCCGGTATGCGCAAGCTGCAACGTCGTCTCGAGGAGAACCCATGACCGAACAGAGCACCCGCACCGCCATCGTCACCGGGGCGGCCCGCGGGATAGGCGCCGCCGTCGCCCGCCGGCTCGGCCGTGACGGTTTCGCCGTCGCCGTCCTCGACCTGGACGAGGCCGCCTGCGGGCCCGTTGTCCAGGAGATCGAGACCGTCGGGGTCCCGGCGCTGGCCGTCGGCGTCGACGTGGCCGACGAGCGGGCCGTCGAGCGGGCCGTTGCCAGGGTCGCCGAGGAGCTCGGCCCGCCCACCGTGCTGGTGAACAACGCCGGCATCACCCGCGACAACCTGCTGTTCAAGTTGACCAGCGACGACTGGGATGCGGTCCTGAACGTTCATCTGCGCGGGTCGTTCCTGATGAGCCGGGCGGCGCAGCAGTTCATGATCGAGGCCGGCTGGGGCCGCATCGTTAACATGTCCAGCGTCTCCGCGCTGGGTAACCGCGGCCAGGCGAACTACTCGGCGGCCAAGGCCGGCCTGCAGGGGTTCACCAAGACGCTGGCGATCGAGCTGGGCAGGTTCGGCGTGACCGTGAACGCCATCGCTCCCGGGTTCATCGAGAGCGAGATGACCGCCGCCACCGCCGCGCGCCTTGGTGTGCCGTTCGAGCAGTTCAAGGCCGCCGCCGCTGCGCAGATCCCGGTCGGGCGGGTCGGCCAGCCCGCGGACATCGCGGCCACCGTGTCGTTCTTCGTCCGCGACGATGCGTCGTTCGTGTCCGGCCAGGTCATCTACGTCGCGGGTGGTCCACGCGGCTGAGCGGGCCGGTACGAGCCAGGGAGAGAGCTCAAGCGGCAGGCACAGCACCGCCCCGCCGGGTGGGACGCCGGTAGCGCTGCCACGATCCCCGCGGCTGTGCCAGCCGGTCCGCGATGACGGCCAGCGCCAGGGGGTTGTGCCCGAGCCCGGAGTGGCTTCCCCGGACCTCGACGCTCTCGCTGGTGGGCCCCTCGCGCTCGAGGCAGGCCCGCCACGGCACGACCCCGTCGGACCGGGTGTAGATGGCCGTGGCGGGAACCGGCAGCGGCGGGAGGTCGTCCTCCTCGGGCCGCTCGACGATTCGCCGGCTGTGCCGCGGCCCGAGCGCCCGGTAGATGCCTTCCGCGTGGGTCAGGTGCCGGCCGGCGTACTTGACCGGCAACCGGAATGGGCTGCCCAGGGTGATGACCTGGCGCACCAGGTCCGGATGGTCGCGCGCCAGGTCCCGCGCGTAGCTGCCGCCAAGGCTCACGCCGACCACGCTCACGGGCCGCCCGGTGGTCGCATGGAGATCACCTAGGCGCCGGGGCAGGCCGTCCATGATGGCGTCGGTCGGACCGAGGTTGCGGCCAAGCCGCCAGGGCCGCGCGTCGTAGCCCAGCCGGTGGAGGAAGGCGCGAAGCGGCCGGGTCGAGCGGTCCGAGGCCAGCAGGCCGGGCAGCACGAGCACCCCATGGCCGTCGCCGCGCTGCGCGAACCTCGCCATCGGCCGGCTCGTGAAGTAAGCCACCAACTCGCCTATCGCGCGAGGCGCCTCGAGGTCCCGCAACACTCGCGACGGCCGTCGCCAGTGATCCGCCGTCTCGTTCACGATCACCTCCGACCTCATGACGACCGGGAGGCGCTGCG
>Ga0184609_10000207_pt1 | contig 16465 bp, 20 predicted proteins | sample PLM1_60_coex_FD_133165 | JGI IMG/M metagenome (GOLD analysis project Ga0184609, IMG submission 133165) | Groundwater sediment microbial communities from an aquifer in East River, Colorado, USA - PLM1_60_coex | ecosystem: Environmental > Terrestrial > Soil > Riparian zone | place: USA: East... | reverse complement strand
TAGAAGTCGAGCTGATCGGCCTCGAGCAGCATCAGGGGCGATTCGATCTCGACGTCCTCACGCACCCGAGCCGTCGCCAGCGGGAGAAACCGGTGGCCTCCGTCGCGGCAGCGAACGTCGAAGCCGACCGGCCGTTTGCCGCCTTCGTCGAGGATCACGTCGACGACGCGGCCCAGTTCGATTCCGCCCATGATGACTCGCTTGTTCAGGAGGTCGACGTCATTCATCTGCCGGCCTCTTGTGCCCAGGCGCGGCTGAGCAGAAACCCGAGTTAGTGGATCGAGAAGCCGTCCTCGCCTTCGGGCTCGCTCCAATCGACCTCAACTTCCTCGACTCGAGCGCCGGCCGGACCCCGCCGACACCATTCGACCATCAACTCCACTCGCTCGTCATCGCCCTCGAAGACAGCTTCCATTGTTCCGTCGGGAACGTTTCGGACCCAGCCGGCGAGCCCCAGCGAGCGGGCCCGGTCACGCGCCTCCACGCGAAAGAACACGCCCTGGACAGCGCCGTGAACGATCACCTTCGCCCGCTTCAATCCTCGAAACCCTCCTCCCCGACAAGTGGGACGAACCGGCAAGGAACCGAGCGGACGATCGCCGGGCCCTCCGGACTGCGGACGATGACCTCGAGGCGCTGGCCCCAGCGGCCGCCGACGGGCACGACCAGGCGTCCCCGCGGCTCGAGCTGGTCGTAGAGCCGGCGCGGCAGGCCTGGCGCAGCCGCGGCTACCGCGATCGCCGCAAACGGTGCCTCGTCCGGCAGCCCGAGCGACCCGTCGCCGACGTGGACCTGCACCCGGTCGTAGCCGGCTGCGGCGAGATTCTCCCGCGCCTGCTCGGCGAGCTCCGGGATCCGCTCGATCGTATGCACCTCAGCCCCGAGCTCGGCGAGGACCACCGCCTGGTAGCCCGAGCCCGTGCCGACGTCGAGGGCACGCTCACCGCCGCTCAGCGAGAGCGCTTCGCAGATCCGGGCGACCATGTAGGGCTGGGAAATCGTCTGCCCGTGCCCGATCGGAAGGGCCGCGTCCGCGTAGGCGCGATGCCGCTCGCCTTCGGGGACGAAGAGCTCGCGGGGCACGCGCTCCATGGCCTCGAGCACCCGCTCGTCGACGATGTCTCTCGCTCGAAGCTGGTCTTCGACCATCCGCAGCCGCGCGTCGCGAAAGGCGTCCTCAGCTTCCATCTACGCTGAGGTGTCGAAGCACGAGCGGCGCGACGTCGACGATCCGCGCGGGTGGCGAGCCGAGCCCGACGGCGAGCATCGGAACCTCGGAATCGCCGAGCTCGAGCGAACCGTGGCTGCCTCCGCCCACGTGATGGCGCCCGCCGAGATCGGCGAACTCGACCCCCGGAGCGGCCGAGACGATCAGGTCGCCTGCATTCGGGTTGGCGAGCGCTCGCCAGGCCCGCTCGAATGCGTCCGGCTGCGGAAGGACGTCGATGTCACCGGTGGTTTGCCAGCCGCTTCCGTCCGGCGCGAAGCGAAGTTCCTCTCCACGCCGCCTCGCAACGGCCTCCCCGCCTTCACGGAAGAGCACGACGTGCGGGCCGTCGTCGAGGCGGTTGGCCAGCTCACGCGGTTCCGCGGCGCACCCGGGGAGCCGGTACACCATGCCCGCCCGGTTGGACGCCGTGACTGCGAGCTCGGCGCGCCGGCCGTTCCCGGGCCGGAAGAGTCGGAAGCTTGTGAAGGCATCCTCGAGCCGGGCGGCCTCGTCGACGCGCGTCTGTCCATGGTCCGAGCAGAGGAGCACGTCATAGCGCTCGAGGAACGCGTCCGGCCCACCGGCCGCCTCGAGCAGCGATCCGATCGCACGGTCGGCCCGCGTCAATGCCGCGTGCGCGCCCTCGGGCCCCGCAACGTGCGATGCGAAGTCGTAGTCCGGCAGATAGAAGACGAGAAAGTCGAAGCCGTCACGCGTGACGAGCCAGCGTCCGACCACCCGCGCGTACTCGTCAATCGATCCGCGCGCCCGAGTCCGAATGGCGAGTGGAGATCCCGTGACGTCCGACTCGAAGAGGTTGTAATAGAAGAAGCGGCGCGGTCCGAACGCAGGCCGGGCGAGCCCCGGGACCGTCGGCGCGTGCCTCGTCGGCCCCCGGTAGCAGACCATGTTCACGGCTGCCGTGACGAGGCCGGCGCCCTCGAGCGCCTCGAAGACGGTCACAGCTCGCGTCGAGAGATGCTCCTGGTTCATGTTGAAGACGGCATCGCGCATCGCCCGAGTCGTTCCGACCGCCCGCACCGCGCCGAACGACGAGCCGTATTCGACGAGCCGCTGCTCCCGGCGGTGGTACCAGACGAGGTGCGGGATCTCGTGCACATCCGGGTGCGCACCGGTTGCGAGCGACGAGAGGCAGACGGGAGTCAGCGAGGGAAAAGTCGTGATCGCACGGCGGTACTCGCCGTGCTCGCTGAGGAAGCGAAGCGCGGGGACGTCCTCGCGCTCGACCGCCTGCTCCAGCATCGCCGGCGTGAGGCCGTCGATGACGATCAGGACGAGCTTTCGCGCCGCCACGGGCCTAATCGCGCGCGAGGCTGCGAAGGCCGGCGTAGCGCTTCCCGCCCCGGCGGCGCAGACGGGCGCCGAGCGCGGGCAGAACGATCGCTTCGACGTAGCCGACGCCGGGAATGAAGGCAAGCGCGGCGACGAGGATCGCGCCGAGGGCCACTAACAGGCCAGTCGCCATGCGCGTGCCACCGCGACCGAGAGCACCGCGCACGAGCTCCAGGGCTCCGGCCGCCCCGAGCAGCCCACCCACTCCTCCGCCTGCGGCCTCATCAGCATTCGCGAAGACGACCCCGAGCACAATCCCCGCGGCGGCGGCGAGGAACGGAGCCGCCAGGCTCATGCGGCGCGCTGCGAGCACGGCCGCGGCCACGATGCCCAGCGCGACCCCGAGGCCCGCGAAGACCCCGACGGAGTACCAATCTCCCATGTTCGTCAGTGTAGTGCGAAGCGTTTCGCGCTTCCCCGGCCCGGGAAAAAGAGGGCCGATGACCGGCCGCTCCGGGGGGCCCGGCGGCAATCGTCGGAATCTCCTCGTCTTCTTCTCCGACTGGCGATCCGGGCCTGCCCGGCGCATGGACAGCCTGCTCGCGCAGCTCGCGCGGAAGGAGCGGCACCGGCTTCAGGTGGCGCGCGTCGACGTCGAGCAGCAACCCGAGCTCGCGAAGCGATTCAATGTTCGCCGAGTGCCGACGCTCGTGCTCCTGAAGGGCAAGCAAGCCGTCGCGAGGCTCGAAGGCCGGGCGAACGCTGCCGAGATCGAGCAGCTCGTCGAGCCGCACTTGGAAGAGTCAAAATCCGATAAAGGCCAAACTTCGTAGGTCCGAACGACAATCGAGGGGAGGAAGAGCATGCGTAAGCTTGCGATCGTTGCTTCGTTGCTGGCCGCTGCGGGTCTGATGGTCGTTGCCGCTGCGGCCCTGGCCGACCGAGGCGGGAACGGTCACGGCAACAACCTCGGGGCCAATCTAAGCGGGTACCAGGAGACGCCTGCGGAGTCCACGCCCGGGCGCGGCAGCCTTCGGGTCCGTGTCGTTGGCGGAAACACGATCCATTACACGCTCCACTACGAGGGCTTCGAGGCGGCCGAAGGGAGCACGCTGTTCGCGCATATCCACTTCGGGCAGCGCGGAGTAGCCGGCGGAGTCGCCGCGTTCCTCTGCGGCGGAGGCGACAAGCCGGCGTGTACTCCGACCCAGGGCACGTTCGAAGGCGACATCGACGCCGCTGACGTTATCGGCCCAAACGGTCAGGGCATCGCGCCCGGCGAGATGGCCGAGCTGCTCCGGGCAATGCGCAAGGGGTTTACGTACGCGAACGTCCACACGACCCTCAACCCAGCCGGCTTGATCCGCGGCCAAATCGATCGCGGACATGGTCACGGGCGAGGACCCGGCGACCGCCGGTAGACGAACACCCTGCTGATCAGGCGAGAGCCCGGCCCGGCGCCGGGCTCTCGCCTTTAGGAGCGGCTCTTTTCCAACCGGGCGATGACCGAGAGCCCGAACTCTGCGGCGCGCGCTCCGTCGACCACTCGGTGATCGAACGTGAGCGCGATGTGGCCGAGCTGCCCCACGCCGAGCCCGTCCTCGCGGACGACCGGTCTCGGCGCGATCCGGCCGATGCTCAGGATCGCCACCTCCGGGTGGTTGACGATCGGTGTCTGAAAGAGGCCGGCGAGCTTGCCCGCGCTCGTCACGGTGAAGGTCGAGCCGCGAAGCTCTTCCGGCTTGAGCGTTCCGGCCCGGGCGCCCTCGGCGAGCCGTGCGACTTCCGCTGCGAGCTCGTCGATCGAGGCCGTGTCGCAGCTGCGGACGACAGGCACGACGAGCCCGTCGTCGGTCTGGACGGCGACGCCGAGGTCGTAGCGCTCGAGATACACGATCTCGTCGCCTTCGAGCCTGGCATTCAGCTCCGGGAACTCCTGCAGCGCCTCGGCGCAGGCCTTGAGGACCGTCGGCACGAGCAGCTTCAGATCGACCGCGCCGAAATCGCACTCCTCGACCCAGGTCACGGCCGGCACCTCCCGGTGCGCGCGCGCCATGTGCTCGGCGATCAGCCGCCGAACCCCACGGAGCGCCTCCCGCCGTCCTTCTGTGCCCTGTCCCGGTGCCTGACCCCCTGACATGGCCGCTGCGCGCACGTCCGCCTCGGTCACGCGTCCCTGCTGCCCGGTTCCGGTCAGGCCTTCGAGGTCGACGCCAAGCTCTTTGGCAAGCCTGCGTACGAGCGGCGTCGCACGGACACGCCCGGACGGGGCCTGCCTCGGTGCCTGACCCCTGGACATGTCCGTCGTTTGCTCGACGCCGTCTTCGCCGATGACGACGAGCACGGTGCCGACGGCCACGACTTTGCCTTCCTCGACCAGGATGCTCGCGACCTTGCCGGCCGCAGGAGACGGAATCTCGACGGTTGTCTTATCGGTCTGGATCTCCACGAGAGGCTGGTCCTCCGCGACCTCGTCGCCTTCGGACACGAGCCAGCGGGCGACCTCCCCCTCCGTCAGGCCCTCACCGAGGTCGGGCAGCTTGAACTCGTACGCCACGGCGGCGGAATCTACCGGGGTCGCCCCACCCAGGCGTCGGCCGGAACGATCAGAGCCCGCAGGCCGCCCTCGACTCGCCACAGCGAAAACGCCTGCTCGTCTCCCGCGAGCATGGGAGCGGACTCGCGCGGGACGTAGCCGAGCTGAAGCGTGCGCTCCTCGTTCCAGATACCGACCGCGCTCGGATCGTGCGGGTTCTCGGGCTCGGGAACGAGCGCCAGCGACCGGCCGGGATCAAAGGACGGATGCTCCAGCGCCTCGATACGGAAGGAAACCCCGGCGACGGGAATGACGAGGATCCGCGGGTCCTCCCAGCGCACGACCTCGCCCGTCGCCGCGTCGCGGAGGCGGTAGCCCGACTGTGCGCGCTCGAGCAGGAGACGAAGGCGCTCGCTCAGAAGTCGAGCAGCTTCTCGACCGCGTCGACAACGCGCTCCACAGAGGGCATGTACGCGTCCTCGATCTGCCAGTACGGGTAAGGCACGTCGTAGCCGGTCACGCGGAGCACGGGCGCCTGCAGGTCGAGCATCGCCTTCTCGGCGAGGATTGCCGCCAGCTCGGCGCCGTAGCCGGCCGTGCGCGGGGCCTCCTGGATGATCACGACCCGGCCGGTCTTGCCCGCCGCCGCGATCAGCGCCTCCTCGTCGAGCGGCTTCAGCGTCCTGATGTCGAGGAGCTCCACGCTCGCCCGACCCTCCAGCGCGTCCGCGGCTTGCTCGGCGAGCGGCACCATCGAGCCGTAGGCGACGAGCGTGACGTCATCTCCTTCCCGGACTGTTCGCGCCTGGCCGAGCGGGACGATGTGTTCGCCCTCGGGCACTTCGCCGCGCATCGTCCGATAGTGGAGCTTCGGCTCGAAGATGACGACGGGATCGGGATCGCGGATCGCGGCCGCCAGCAAGCCCTTGGCGTCGCTCGGGGTCGACGGGATCGCGACCTTCACTCCAGGCGTGTGCACGTAGTAGGCCTCGGGAGAGTCGTCGTGCAGCTCCGGCGCGCGCACCCCGCCGCCGTAAGGCATCCGCACGGTCAGCGGGAAGGCCATCTTCCCGCCGGTCCGCCAGCGGTAGCGGCCGACGTGCGTGATCAGCTGGTCGAGCGACGGGTAGCTGAAGGCGTCGTACTGCATCTCGCACACAGGACGGAAGCCCGCCATGCAGAGACCGATCGCCGTGCCCATGATCCCCGCCTCGGCGAGCGGGGTATCGACGCAGCGATCCGGGCCGAACTTGTCGCGGAGACCCGCGGTGGCGCGAAAGACCCCGCCGGCGCGACCGACGTCCTCGCCCATGACCATGACGTCCTCGTCCCGTGCGAGCTCGACGTGGAAGCAGTCGTTGATCGCCTCTACGAGTGTCAGCTCACTCACTTTCGCCTCCCTGGCCGGCTGCCGCTCCCGCCCGGCGGAGCCGGGCTCCGCGACAGCCTGACGCCGAAAGAGCAGGTGGGGATGTCACTCACCAAGCACTCTCCTCAGCTCGGCGAGGTCGGTCTCGAACGAGGCGGGCGGATCGGCCAGCGCATGCTCGAAGAGGAGCCCCAGATCGGCCGGCGGCTCCGCCTCCGCGGCCCTGATTCCGGCGCGCATGGCCTGCTCGGCCTCGGCCCGAATGGACTCCGCCATCTCGTCGGTGAGGATCCCGGCCCGCCGCAGATAACCCTCGTAGCGGCCGACGCACTCGGTCTTCTTCTCCTCCTCTACGCGCTCGAGGTCGATGTAGGCCTTCGGGTCATCCGCGGTCGCGTGCGGGGCCGTGCGGTAGGTGACCGCTTCGATGAAGGTCGGCCCCTCACCGGCCCTGGCGCGCTCGACCGCCTCGCGCGTCGCCTGGTAGACGGCGAGGATGTCGGCCCCGTCCACGCGCAGCCCGGGCAGCCCGTAGCCGACGGCCTTGTCAGCAAGCGTCTCGGCCGCGGTCTGCGCTTCGAGCGGGGTCGAGATCGCCCACTGGTTGTTGTTGCAGAAGAGCACGAGTGGCGCGCGCATGACGGCGGCGAAGTTCGCGCCCTCGTGGAACGCGCCCTCGGAGGTCGCGCCGTCGCCGAAGTAGGCGATCGCGCAGGCGGTTTCGCCGCGCAGGCGCTTGCCCCACGCGAGGCCGGCGGCATGGGGAACGTGGGTCGCGATCGGCACGCAGATCGAGGCCACGTTGTAGTCGAGCGGGTTCCACCATCCTGCCGGGTGGCCGCGCCACCAGGAGAGCACCGTCGCCGGCGGCATGCCACGCAGGAGGCCGATCGCCGACTCGCGGTAGCTGGGGAAGATCCAATCGTCGTCCGCGAGGGCGTACACGGAGCCTGCCTGCATCGCCTCGTGGTTCCAGAAGATCGCGTAGGTGCCAATCCGGCCCTGGCTGTGGTAGACGACCGAGCGCTCGTCGTAGGTTCGGAGGAGGAAAAGACCGCGGTAAAGCTCGACGAGATCGTGGTCGGAGAGCCCCTCGACCTCACCGTCGGGGACCGCCTCTCCGTCGCCGATCACGCGCCGTAGATCGCGCTCAGCAGGGACAACCTGAGCCATTAGGCTCTCGAATCTACCTCAGAGGCAGAGCGATGGACGAGCACGCCCAGCAGGGCAAGCGCGCCGATGACAGCGGCGATGCCCGCGGCCTCGAGCACAGCGCCGCCTCCGCCCCCTGCTGCGGCCAGTACGAGCACGAGCGCGGCGACGGCCGCCGCCCCGGCGCAGGTGACGACGACGTAGGCCAGCCGGCGGAATGGAAGCTCCGGATCGCTCCACGCCTCGACACGCGGTTCGATCGACCAAAGGCCGAGCTCTGCGACGAGGATGAACGCCGCGGCGTAGGCCGGCGTCAGCTCGTCGAGCGCGGATCCCTGCTCCGCAAACCAGACCGCGTACTCGCCGCCGAGTGCGGCGACGCCCCAGCCCAGCCCCGGCCCGGAGCGCGAGACGAGGGCAACAGCCAGCATCGCCAGCGCCAGCGCGCCCATCCCCAGGGCAAGCCGTTGCAGGCGAACGTCCTGGGCCGCCGGATAGGCGGCGAGCCCGGCCGCGGCCGCGAAGGCGGCAAAGCCGGTAGCTACGCGCGCACGACTCGGGCGTGGCGCCTGAATCCGCGCACCTCCTCGACAACGGCCGTGATCGGTACGTCCTCACGCCACTCGACGATCGCCACGCCGAGCGCCGCGTAACGCGACCGCATCGCCTCCCGCCGCAGCCGCCACAGCCGGAGCGCGAGCTGGCCCGTCTCGCTCAAGTCCTCCTCGATGAACGGAAAGGGCGACAACTCGAGCACCGCCAGGTCGAAGCCCCGGGCCCGCAGATCCATGAGCGCTCCGATCGCCCGCTCATCGAGAAGCGGGCTCAGCGCAATCACCAGCGCACGCGGGGGCAGCGTCCTCGCCGGAATGACGTCGAGATCCTTCCAGGCATAGCTGAGCACGATCTGGGCGTCGAGCAGCGAGTCCACGACGCGGTAGAGCTGGGTGATCCCGCTGGAGACTGTCAGCCAGTTCAGCACCCCGCCGAACGACACGAGCCCGACCCGGTCCTTCTCCTTCAGGTAGTGCGAGGCGAGCGTCGCCGCAGCCCGAACGCCGAGGTCGAGCGTGCCCGCGCCCGCCTTCCTCGCCTCCGCGAAGGTATCGAGGAAGATGACGACATCAGCGTTGCGCTCCGGGTGCGCCTCGTTCACCCAGGGCGCGCCACGTCGGGCGGTGGCCCGCCAGTTCACGCGCCGCACCCGGTCGCCGGGCGTGAACGGCCTGAGGTCGGCAAACTCGATCCCTTCGCCGCGCGTGCGTGCAACCTGGTTCCCCGAGAAAGCCTGAGTCTCGAGCGGCCGCAGAACGTCGCGGAGCGCCTCCCCGCGCGGATACACCTTGAGCCAAGCCTGCTCGCCCGAAGATCCTTCGAAGGTGACGAGGCCGAACGCGTCGCGCGCCCGCCACACAACCTGCCCCACGTCATGCGCCCCCCAGTGGACGCAACGAAGAGGGATCTCGAACGAGTGGCCCTCGTCGCCGGCCAGGCGAATAAGACGCGGATTTGGCTCCTCCGCTTCGAGCCCCTCCGGAAGCTCGAGCAGGAGCTCGAGCCGCTCGACCGGGCGCGTGGCGGCGACCTCGAGCTCGACGCCGACGTGCCGACCCTCGAGCTGACGCTGGCGCTCCAGCTCGGCGAAGATCCTGAGTTCGGGGCGGTGGGCCAGAGCGAGCCCGATTCCGACGAAGACCGCGAAGGGCGCCGCGACTGCCGCCAGCTCCGGCCGTCCGAGGGCGAGCGCACCGATCAGGCCGAGCCCGGCGAGTGCCGGATAGACGCGCAGCTTCGCCGTTGCCGTACGAGTCACTGGGGCGCGGGCTGCTGCTCGACGGCCGGTGTCGGCACCTGGTCGAGGAGCTCGCGAACGATGTCGTCGGAGCGGAGCCGCTCGACCCAGAGCTCCGGCTTGAGCGCGAGCCGGTGGGCGAGTGCCGGGACGGCGATCGCCTTCACGTCGTCGGGGGTCACGTAGTCGCGTCCCGAGAGCGCGGCGCGGCAGCGCGAAAGCTTGAGCAGAGCGAGCGAGCCACGGGGACTCGCGCCGACCTGGACGCCGGGGGCGCTGCGCGTCGCGACGACGAGATCGACCATGTAGTAGCCGAGGCTCTCCTCGATGTGCACCTGCTCGACGGCCTGCTGCATCTCGAGCAGCGTGGACCGGTCGACGACCTGGGCGAGCTCGACCTCTTCCTGGGAGCGCTCCTGCCGCCGATCGAGCATCTCCCACTCGTCGTCGCGAGACGGGTAGCCGACGCCCATGCGCAGCACGAAGCGGTCGAGCTGCGCCTCGGGCAACGGATAGGTGCCCTCGTACTCGATCGGGTTCTGCGTGGCGAGCACGAGGAACGGCGGCTCGAGGATGTGCGTCTGGCCCTCGATCGTCACCTGGCGCTCCTGCATCGCCTCGAGAAGCGCCGCCTGGGTCTTCGGAGGCGCCCGGTTGATCTCGTCGCCGAGCAGGATGTTCGCGAAGATCGGCCCGGGTCTGAACTCGAAGTCGCCCTGCTGCTGGTTGTAGATCGAGGAGCCGGTGACGTCGGCGGGCATCAGGTCGGGCGTGAACTGAATCCGCGCGAAGTCGAGACTCGTTACGCGGGCAAAAGAACGTGAGATCAGCGTCTTCGCGAGACCCGGGAAGTCCTCGATCAGGACGTGCCCGTCGGCGAGCATGCCGAGGAGGACGAGCTCCAGCGCCGCGCGCTTGCCGACAACGGCGCGCTCCACCTCGGTCAGGATGCGCTCGGCTTGCTCGGTCAGCTGCTCGATCGTCACAATTCCTCTAGCTGCTCGATCGTCAGTCGCACCTCGTCCAAGCCTGGGCCGGGGCCTTGCCGATTACGCGGAGGCTCGCGATCGGGGCGCGCGAGCTCCCAGAGCTCCTCGCCGAGCCGCTCGCGCACTGCGTCGCTCCCGGAGTCGAGTCGGAGCCCTCGCCGCTCGAGCCGGCCGGCCGCGATCTCACGCACGACCGGACGCAGGCGGTAATGGAGGTCGAAAGCCCGCGCAGCTCCCATGTACACCTCTCGCTCCAGCCGGTCGAGCTCCGCGATCCGTGGCGGCTCCGGCGGTTCTTGGCGGAGGGCCTCATCGAGCTCGGATTTGCCCGCGGGCGGAGCGACCTCGCGCAGCCAGGAGGTGACGGCGAGCAGAGCGATGAGCCCGAGGACGAGGATGTAGACGTCGAGCTCGACCTCGTGGCGCCCGGGTGCCGCAACCCGGGCGACGTAAAGGCCGATCGTCGCGAGCGTGGCCCCGAAAACCCAGCCGAGGACGAAGCGCCTCAACCCGCAACCTCGAGCTCTGCCCGCAGTCCGGTCAGAGCCTTGATCGCGTCGTCTTTCATGCGAGCGTCGATCTCGTGAGGGCTGAACCGGGCGCGCCCGAAGAGCTTCGTCAGGCGACGCACGGAATGCGAGCTCGCCTGGACGTAGTCGAGGATCCGTTCAAGATACTCGAGCGGCGCCTCGGAGGGCTCACGGGGCATGCCGCGCACGGCCAGGCTCCGTTCCATCTTGGCGTAGGCGGCGATCACGGCCTTGCGCGGATCGGGCTCGCGGTAGAGGTCGTCGAGCGTCTCGGTCAGAACCGCCGAGACCTCGGCCGCGGTCGGCCCCTCGGGCAGAGTCCCGTAGCGACGCCGATAGGCAACGTAGCCTGCGGCCCCGCCGAAGGCGACCACGAGCGAGCCGAGAATGACCAACGGCAGCCAGCGGAATTGCGCCTGTGTGGTCGGGGCCGACTTCGAGCTCGCACCCTTCTTCGTCGTTGTCTGCCCGGGGGCCGTCGAGGTGTTTGCCGACCGCCTGTTGAAGGTTGACGGGAATTGGCTTCTCAGGACCGCGGCCCCGCCGAGGACGATCACCACGAGGACGACTGTCACGAGCGTCCGTCCGCGGCCGCGCTTTCCGATCCCCGCCTGCTGCCGCTGGCGTCGCGCGAAGGCCGCCCAGATGATCAGGATGACGCCCACCGGCACGAAGAGGAGGGCGATCGTGCTGATGTAGTCGACGAGCAGCGTGGGCGCATGGCCGCTCGGCCTGCTCTCACCCCCGGCCGGTGCGCGTCCGGCTGCCGCGATCGCCACGACTCCCACGAGCCCGAGCAAAACGACGATCGCCAACGGCGCACGCCACGCGCCCTTGCCGTTTGCGCCGGCCGCCAGACCTGCCATGGCAGCACACTAGACGAGCCCGGCAGCCCCGCTTGCCCTCCGCGCGGGAATCAGCTGGCGGAGTGGCCCGCGATGAACCCGTCGACAGTCGGGCGTACTGGGGGGTCGAGCAGGAGTGCCACACCGTGCTCGTAGCCGGAGACGATCATGAGCCGCTTGTCCGGCGAGGCACAGGCGGCATACAGTTCATGGGCCTGCTCTTCGAACGGCGAATCCCCGTCCGCCGCGATGAAGAGGGCAGGTGCCTGGAGCGCGCGCACCGCTTTGACGACGTTGATGCGCAGGTAGCGCGCAGGGCTGGAGAGGCTGATCACTCCGTTCACAGGCGGGGTCGCACGGGCGGCGGCCGAGAGCACCGCACTGGCGCCGAGCGAGGCTCCCGCGAGCACGATGCTCGTCGCCCTCCGCGCGCGCATAGCCCGGATTGCGCCGAGCACGTCGTAGTCGACCCGGGTCACTCTCGTCGAGCGAGAGGCGTTGCCCGAGGAACCGAAGCCTCGATGGTCGAAGACGAGAACCCGGTAGCCGGCAGCTGCGAGCGTGCGGCCGTAGGGCACCCAGCCGCAGAGATCCGGCGGGCCGCCGCCCTGGTGGGCGAGTATGACCGTGCGCGGACCGCTCCCCAGCACCACACCGATCAGCCGGACGCCGTCACTCGCTCTGAACCTGAGGATCCCGCGGCGCTCGTCGCGCGTGATGCAGGTCTCGCGCAGGCGCAACGGCCTCCGCGCCTGCGCACGGTGCAAGCTTGGGCTCTGGCGCGCGATCCCCGTTCTGCCGGCCGTCGAGCCCTGCGCTTCACCGGATTGCGCCGTCGGGACCAGGGCGAGAGCCGCGAGCAGAACGGCCCCGGCGATCCTGCTCATCGCTCGCTCTCCGCAGTGAGCTCACGCTCTGCTTCGACCGCCCAGCGAATCACCGCGTCGGCGTAGAGCTGCCCGTACCTGCGCGTCAGCCGAGGATAGAAGTCGTGCGGCCTGTCACGCGGCTGCTCGTCGATCGCGTTCAGCTCGGCCTTCAGACGCTCCGCCTCCTCGCGGCGCTCCCGCACTTGGGCGACCAGGGACTCGGGGGAGCCGAGCTCGCCGAAGAAGATCTTGAGGAGCAACGGGTTTCGGTCGGGGGGCCGCTCGGCAGGCGTCCACTCGATCCATTCCTTCAGCGCCTCCCGCCCGTGGGCGGTGATCCGGTAGACCTGCTTGTCGGGCCGCTGCGACTGGGCGACCCGTCTGCACTTCACGTAGCCGGCTTCGACGAGCCTCGGAAGCACGGCATAGATCTGGCTCTTCGCCGGCCCCCAGAAGTAGCCCACGCTGTGCTCGATTGCCTTCTTGAGGTCGTAGCCCGACTTCGGCCCTCGAGTGAGCAGCCCGAGCACGGCACACTCGGTCGCCGTCAGCGAGGCCTGCTTGGTCTTGACCGGCATAGTCCTGACCGGACTATACCAGCGGCACGAGCACCTCGACTCCTGCGCGGTCGGCCTCGAAGACGGCGCTCTCGACGTCGCCGAGGTCCTCGCCGTCGGCCTGCAGCGGCAGCGGCTGGTCGCAGCGGATCTCGATCCGGTCGAGGTCGTGCGCGTAGACGACATCGCGTGCGCGCGACTGCCCGCGTCCGAGGAGCACGTATCCGAGCAGTCGAGGGAGATTGAACGGCGAGACTCTTCTCGGAGCGACGAGATCGAGCCCGAGCTCGAACCGTGCCTGCGGAGCGACATGCAGCGGAACGAGGCCCGCGTAGGTGTAGGGGTCGGCATTGGCGACGAGCGCGAAGGCCGCCCGGCCGTGGCCCGAGATCTCGAGAGTCGGCTCGAAGCGCCCCCGCCGCTCGGCGACGAGGCGGAGAAGATCCCAGGCGAAGGCGAAGTTCCCGGCGCGGCCTAGCTCCTCCGACCGGCCGCGCTCGTCGACCCGGCGAACGGCCTCCGCGTCGAGCCCGATTCCCGCCGCGAAGCCGAAGCGCCGCCCGTTGACCCTGCCGACCGAGATCCTCCGCGTCCTGGCGCGGACGACACGCTCGGCGGCGCGAACCGGATCACGCGGCAGGCCGAGAGCCCGCGGAAGCACGTTCGCACCGCCGCCGGGGAGGAAGCCGACCGGGGTCTCCGCGTCGACCCCGTTCAGGACCTCGTTGAAGACGCCGTCGCCGGAGAGGACGTAGAGCGCTTCGACCCCACGCGCCTCCCGGGCCAGCTCGGTCCCATGGCCGCGATGCTCCGTCCGCCGCACCTCGACGTCGCCGAGCACGGCGGTCACCGCGGCGATTAGCTCCTCGTTGACCCCGCTCGCGTACGGGTTGACGATCAGGACCCGCATAATCCGCGGCAGGATGGCACGAATCGATCATGCAGCTTTCGAGACGGAGGATCCAGACGGCGTGGCCGCCTTTTACGAGCGCATTCTCGGCGCGCGGGTCGTCAAGGAAGAGGGTCATCCCGTCATGGCCTACCTCGGCAACACCGGCCTCGCCTTGCACAAGCCCGATGGGCCCGGCCCGCACACGGGAGTGCGAGTCTCCGGCGAGGAGCGGGCCGAGATCGAGCGCCGACTGGCCGCCGAAGGGATCCCCTCAGAAGAGCGTGACCACGGAATCGCAGTCAGCCTCTTCTTCGAGGACCCAGACGGCCGAACCGTCGAGGCCATCACGTACCACCGCGGCGACGACCCGCGCCGGCCTAACTCCTGACGTACAGCGCCAGAGTCACTGCTCCGGGACAGCCGAGGATCCCGTTGACCTTCCACTTGCCGTGCAGGTTCGGGCCGGTGAAGAGGGCCTCGGCCTCGTCCATCTCCGCGTCCCCGGCGCCGTTCCGGAATCCGGCCGCGGGCAACTTCGTGACGAAGAACTGAACCGCGCTGCGAAACTCGTGTGGCACGACGCCGGTCACGAGCGTCATCCCTCCAATCGGGCGGGCGACCGAGGTCAGCACGGTCTCAGGAGGAAGCACGGCCGCGGGAACCTCGGCGGGGCGGGCGACTGCCTTGCTCATGTGCGAGCACGGGGGAGTGCTCAGGGGAGAGCCTGAGGCCCGAGCGCCGCTGTCGCCGCTCTGTCCTGCGGCGACACCAACCGCAACGGACCCCAAGGCCATGCAACAGAGCGCAGCGATCGCCCGCCGTCCGATCCGAGGCGGGGAGCCGGGCAGGCCGGCTCCCCTTGCCGCAAAGCGAACCACTAGTGCACCTGCACGTTTCCGCTGGTGAGCGTGCCGCTCCGCGAGTAGCCGTCGGTCAGAGAGACGCTGAACACGTCGGAGCTTCCCGCCTCACCGTTGTCGATGACCTCGACGGTGAAGTTGACCATGTGGCCGTTGTTGGCCCCTTCGCCACGGATCGTCCCGTGGCCTGCGACACCGCATGTCACCTCGGTGATTCGCGTCGAGCGGAAGTTGGCAGCCGCGCCGTCGCGATATTGCACCTTGCCCTTGAGGCTCACGTGTGCGTTGAGGCTGAACTTGCCCTCGGTCGTCGGACCGGTCGGAATCGTGCCACCGCCGGTGACTTTGCACCCAGTGCCCGGCGGAGGCGGAGGCGGAGGCGGCTGCCCTCCGCTGAACCGATAGTCGAACGACCTCGTGGCATCCAGATCCGCGTAGAAGTCCGACGGGGTGCTGTTCCTGCCGCCCGACAACGCCGTCACGTTGAAGAGCGTTCCCCCATAGATGGGGCGGTTCGGGTCAAAGCCGCCCTGGAGCGGTACGTCGATCCTGATCACGTTGCCGCCGACGACCGAGCCGCTCGCCGCGATCTCGTTCGGGTACTGGACGACCTTGCAGTTTTCGGGCGTGGTCGTGGTGCAGCCGTCGCCAGGGATGGCATCGTGCGCCGAGTCGCCGCTCCCTGTAAGGAATTGATTGGGAGCGCCGGCCCCAGCACGCTCCGCGCCGACGTAGAAGATGCGATAGGACTCCTCGCCCTCGTCGCCGATCGATGGTGCTTGGAATCGGGTTAGCCAGAGCGAGTTCGTCTTCCCCGCCGGCGGCGTCGCGGTCGCCAGGTTGGGCGTGTTGAGCGTCATCTCGACCCGCAGCGTCCCGGAGCTCGGCTGGCTCAGCCGCAGCTGGGTGAAGTCGAACTGCGGCAGGCTCGCGCCCGTACCGGCCGGCGAGTAATGCGGTGACTGGGCATCGCCGGTCGGGTCGGCGACGGGGTTCGCCGGCACGCTCCTGCTGACCGTTCCACCGGTGCTCGCGCTCGGCCCGCCAATCTGGCGGACCTCGAACAGGTGAGCGCCGTGATGCTGACTCGTCGTGTCGTTGTAGACGATCCGGATCGCCCCGTCGACGCGGTCGAGGACGAAACCGAAGAAGTCCGCCATCGTCCGGTCGGAGCCCGGGTTCGTACTGCAGCCGAGCCCACCGGCGCAAATCTGCCCGTAGTGCATCGGCTGATCGGTGAACCGTTGCTGGATGATGGAGGGCGAAGCGCTCGTCGCGTTCCTGATGATCGACGCGTAGCCGTACCACTTGAACGCCGTCGCGCTCTCGCGGTTGTTGTACCAGGAGGGCATGAAGTCGCTGTCCACATTCGAGGCGTTTCCGTACCAGGCAACCGCGAGCGTCCCGGCACTGCCTCCCTGAACCCACGGCATGATGTTCGAATTGGCGTCGTTTCCGCTGACCTGCAGCGGGGTCGTCCAGGTTTCGCCCTGGTCCGTGGAGGCGGAGTAGTAGACGTTGTTGTCGAAGGTGTCGACCCACGCCATGTAGACGTTTCCGGCCTGGTCGGC
>Ga0184609_10000206_pt1 | contig 16468 bp, 12 predicted proteins | sample PLM1_60_coex_FD_133165 | JGI IMG/M metagenome (GOLD analysis project Ga0184609, IMG submission 133165) | Groundwater sediment microbial communities from an aquifer in East River, Colorado, USA - PLM1_60_coex | ecosystem: Environmental > Terrestrial > Soil > Riparian zone | place: USA: East... | reverse complement strand
GCACAGCTAGCCGAGGTACTGCGCTCGTGGAGCTAAGGACGTGTCTCGGTGCCAGGCACCGGGGCCTGGCTCATTAGAACCAGTACCGGCGGGGGTCGCGTCAGGCGAGGACGGCGGGCGTGTCCAGCAAGTGACGGGCCAGCACGTTCACGATCCGCTCGGACGCCTTGCCGTCCCAGCGCGGCGGCACCGCCGCCACGTTCTTCCGCGCCATGGCCAGCAGGGCCGGCACTTCGCTGATCCGCTCCGGCGCCAGGCCCAGCAGGACGTTCGTGCCCATCTCGATGGTGATCGGCCGCTCCGTGTTGGCCCGCAGCGTGAAGCACGGCAGGCCGAGGTACGTCGTCTCCTCCTGGATGCCGCCGGAGTCGGTGAGCACTCCTGCCGAGCCCTCGACCAGGCTCAGGAACTCGACGTAGCCGACGGGGTCGAGCAGCTTCAGCCGCTTCGAGCCGGGAAAGATGCCCATCGCCTGCATCGCACCTCGGGTCCGCGGGTGCACCGGGAAGACGACCGGCAGCTGCGCGGCCACATCGGCCAGCCGCGTCAGGGCCTCTGCGAGCAGCGGGCCGTCGACGAGCGCCGGGCGGTGCAGCGTGACGATCAGATAGCCGCCGCGCTCGAGCCCGTGGGCGCTCGGCGCGTCGAAAGCCTCGATCCGCGGCCGCATCGCGATGAGCGAGTCGATCATCGTGTTTCCGACGTCGTGGATGTGCCCCTCGAAGACACCCTCGTCGATCAGGTTGTCGCGCGCCTCGGGGGAGTGAATGAAGAGCAGCTCCGAGAGCTGGTCGACGACGATGCGGTTGATCTCCTCCGGCATCGTGCGATCGAACGAGCGCAGGCCCGCTTCGACATGGCCGATCGGGATGCGCAGCTTCGACGCCGTCAGCGCCGCGGCCGCCGTCGAGTTCACGTCGCCTGGGACGAGCACGACGTCGGGCTCCACCTCGAGCAGCACCGGCTCGAGCCGCTCCATGACGCGCGCGGTCTGCTGGGCATGTGACCCCGAGCCGACGCCGAGCGAGTAGTCCGGCTCTCCGACCCCTAGCTCCTCGAGAAAGATCTCCGACATCTCGCGGTCGTAGTGCTGTCCGGTATGCACCAGCACGTGCTCGAACTCGGCCGGACGCCCGGCCAGCGCGGCCGCGATCGGCGCGATCTTCATCATGTTCGGGCGCGTGCCGACGACCGAGAGGATCTGGCGGCGATTGGCCACGCCAGCAGGATAAAGAGCCTGCCCGCCGACCTCGCTCGCCGCTAGCCTGCCTGCGATGAAGCAGGTGGTCATGCGCGACGGCAAGCCACAAATCGTCGACGCGCCCGCACCCGGCCCCATGGCAGGGGCGCTGCTCGTCGCGAACGCCGCCTCAGCGATCTCCAGTGGAACGGAACGCTCCGTCGTCGCGCGTGGCTCCGGCTCGCTGGCCGCGCGCGCGATTCGCAATCCAGACCTCCTCCGCCAGACGCTCAAGCACGCGCGCGAGCACGGGATGCGCGAGACGGTCGACCTCGTTCGCGGCGCGGCGGCCACCGACTCTCCGCTCGGCTATTCGAGCGCCGGCACCGTGATCGACACCGGCGGGCTCGCAGATTTCCGGGTCGGCCAGCGGATTGCCTGCGCCGGGGCGGGCCGCGCGAACCATGCCGAGGTCGTGTCGGTCCCGGGAAACCTCGCCTGCGCCGTCCCCGAAGGCGTTGCCCAGGCTCACGCAGCCTTCGGCGCGATCGGGGCGATCGCGCTGCAGGGGGTTCGCCGTGCCGAGCCGGCGCTCGGGGAACGGGTGGTCGTCGTCGGCCTCGGGCTGCTCGGGCTCCTCACGCTGCAGATAGCTCGCGCCGCAGGGTGCCGTGTCGTCGGTATCGAGCCGGTCGAGCGCCGCCGCGCGCTCGCCGGGGAGCTCGGAGCCGAGCTCGTGGTCGGCCCCGACGAGGCGGAGGCTGCCGTCGAAGGCTGGTCGGAGCGGCTCGGTGCCGACACGGTGATCGTCACCGCCTCCGCGGCCGGAGACGAGATCGCCAACTCCGCCGTCCGCATGGTGCGCCGAAAGGGTCGAGTCGTGCCGGTGGGCGACGTCGGGCTCGGGTTCGACCGCGAAGCGCTCTACGAGCGGGAGGCCGATGTCCTCATCTCGACGTCGTACGGCCCCGGGCGCCACGACCCCTCCTACGAGGAGGCGGGCATCGACTATCCCCCGACGTATGTCCGGTGGACGGCAGGCCGCAACATGGAGGAGTTCCTGCGGTTGCTGGCGACCGGCGATGTCGCGCTGGAGAAGCTCGTCGAGCTGGAGCTGCCGGTCGACCGCGCGGGCGAGGCGTATGCGGCCCTCGCCGGAGAGGATCCGCCGCTGGCCGCCGTCCTCAGGTACGCGGAGTACTCGCCCGATGCTGCAGCCGTTTCGAGATCGGCTCCCGCTGCTCGCGCAGCCTCGGACGGCGAGGTGCGTGTGGCCCTCGTCGGCGCGGGAAACTTCGTCCGCGCCGTGCACGTGCCGAACCTGCGTCGTGCCGCAGGCGTACGCGTGACGACGGTCGTCAGCCGCCGCGGCGGGTCGGCAGTCTCGGTCGCGAGGTCCCTCGGCGATGCGCGCTCCGGGGCAGACTGGCAGGAGGCGCTGGCCGATCCCGATGTCGATCTCGTGTTCGTCGCGACGCGCCACGACACTCACGCCGAGATCGCGGCCGCCGCACTCCGCGCCGGCAAGGCGGTCTTCCTCGAGAAGCCGCTCGGCCTCACGCGCGAGGAGATCGACGACGTGTGGACGGCCGGAGCCGAGAACGACCGGCTGGTGATCGGCTTCAATCGCCCGTTCTCGGAGCTCGCGGCCCGGCTCGGCGAGGAAGTCCGCGCCGCAGCCGGCCCCATCCAGCTCGTGTACCGAGTCGCGTCCCCAGCACCTCCCGAGCACTGGCTCAACGACCCGCTCCAGGGCGGCGGCCGGATCCTGGGCGAGGCCTGTCACATGTTCGATTTCGCCAACTGGCTGTGCGGCACGCCTGAGCGCGTCTTTGCAGTTGCGCCACCGGCGCCGCGCGGAGCCGCTTCGACCGAGAGCGCGTCGACGACGATTCAGTACGCTGACGGCTCGGTGGCAACCGTCCTCTACTCGGGCGTCGGTTCCACTTCGATGCCGAAGGAGCGAATCGAGGTCATGCGCGGCGACCGCTCCTGGATCCTCGATGATTTCAGCACCCTGACCGTCTACGGCCCCGACGGCGAGCGCACGGAGCGGGCGCGCGGCGACAAGGGCCACGCCGCCCTGCTCGGGCAGGTGCTCGCGGCGGCACGGGGCGAGCGACCCTACGAGCCGGGACTCGGCGCCGCGTACCTCGCGCAGAGCGTCGCGCTCGCCGCGCTCGAATCGATCGCCTCCGGGGAGCCGGTGCCCGTCGAGCCCCCGCCGGCCAGGACCGCCTGATGTGCGGCATCTGCGGGATCCTCGCCACGCGCGACGGCTTCGACGTCGGAGAAGAGCTCGTCAGCGCGATGAACGACACCATCGTCCACCGCGGGCCCGACGACGGCGGTTCCTGGTACTCGCCGGAGCATCGAGTCGCGCTTGCGCACCGCCGGCTCTCGATCATCGACCTCTCCGCCGCCGGCCACCAGCCGATGTCGAACGAGGACGGCACCGTCTGGCTGACGTTCGGCGGCGAGATCTACAACCACATGGAGATCAGGCCCGAGCTCGAGGCCAAGGGGCACCGCTACCGCTCGCACACCGACACCGAGACGATCATCCACCTCTACGAGGAAGAGGGCCCGCGCTGCCTGGAGCGGCTCGACGGGATGTTCCACCTCGCGATCTGGGACTCACGGACACGCGAGCTGCACCTGGCGCGCGACCGCCTCGGTAAGAAGCCTCTCTACTACGCGCAGACCGAGGGCGGGCTCGTCTTCGGCTCCGAGATCAAGGCGCTCCTGGTGCATCCAGCGATCAGGCCCGAGCTCGACGAGGAGGCCTTCTTCCACTACCTGACCTTCGTCTGCACGCCGGCGCCGCTGACGATGTTCCAAGGGATCCGGAAGCTCGCACCGGCCGAGCTGCTGACCGTCCGCGCCGACGGCTCGACGACCAACACGACCTACTGGAGCCCGATGTCCGAGGAAGCGGCTCGCGAGGTGGCCGGGGCGACCGAGCCCGAGCTCGAACAGCGGCTCCTGCAGCTGCTGCGGGAATCGATCGGCGCCCGAATGATGTCCGACGTCCCCTTCGGAGTCTTCCTCTCGGGCGGGCTCGACTCGTCGACGAACGTCGCGCTCATGTCCGAGTTGATGGCCGACCCAGTGCAGACCTTCTCGGTCGGTTACGGCGCCGAGTACGCGCGCTACAACGAGCTGGAGCACGCGCGGAAGGTCGCGCAGCTCTACGGGACCGACCACCACGAGATCGTGATCGACGTCGCCGATCTGGAAGCGTTCGTGCCCGACCTCATCTACCACCAAGACGAGCCGCTGGCCGACTGGGTCGCGGTTCCGCTCCACTACGTCTCGAAGCTCGCGCGCGACAACGGGACGATCGTCGTCCAGATCGGCGAGGGCTCGGACGAGCTCTTCCACGGCTACCAGAGCTACATCAGCCACGCGCGGTTCCACTCGCGCTACTGGCCTCCGTTCCAGCGAGTCCCGGCCGTGATCCGACGCGGGATCGGACGGGCAGCGACCTCGCTTGCCTTCAGCTCGGGACGCTTCGTCGCGCACGCGCAGGCGATCGAGGATGCCGCCGCCGGGCGGATGCCGTTCTGGGGCGGGGCGATCGCCTACCAGGGCGAGCTGAAGGAGCGCGTCCTCTCCAACGGTCAGCCGCACCCCGATTCGTACGAGATCGTCGAGCGCCTGTGGGAGCAGGCCGAGCGCGAGCGCCCAGGCGCCGATCTCCTCCAGAAGATGTCCTACCTGGAGCTGAAGAACCGGCTCGCCGAGCTCCTGCTGATGCGCGTCGACAAGATCACGATGGCGAACTCGGTCGAGGCGCGCGTCCCGTTCCTCGACCGCCGTCTCGTCGAGTTCGCAATGGCCCTGCCGCCGGAGATGAAGGTACGAGACGGCGAGGGCAAGTACCTGCTCAAGCGCGCCGTGTCGCGGCTCCTTCCGCAGGAGATCATCCACCGCACGAAACAGGGGTTCTCGGCCCCGGTCAGCGAATGGTTCCGGGGCGACCTCGGCGAGCGGGCCCAGCGCGAGATTCAAGAGTCGTCGCTGGCCGAGCGCGGCCTCCTGGACTACGGCGCCATCGACCGGCTCTGGGCCCAGCATCGCTCGGGCCGGGGTGAGTGGGCCTTCCAGCTCTGGAACGTCTACAACGTCAGCGTCTGGCACGACCTCTGGGTGGCCGGGCGCGGCCGCGCCTGACGGTGCGCCCGAGCGCCCGCGACGCTGTCGCGCAGCTTCGCCGCGCGGGCCTGAGGCGCGGCGCGAGGGGAGCCGTCCAGGGCGGGGCGCGCCTGGCCCTTGGCGTCGCCAGGGAAGCGCAATTACGTGCTCGGCCCGTGACCGTCGGCCCGGGCGAGCTCCTGGCCGCCCTTGGGGGCACAGACCCCGTCCAGGCGCTGCGCGGACACGTGCTCGAGGCTCTGCCGACCGTGGCGCGCTTCGAACGGGAGGTGGAGCGGACCGACGGCCTGCGGGAGCGGGCCGACGAGATCTGCGCGCACCGCTTCGATCTTCTGGGCTCCGGTCCAACCGACCTCGGCCCTGAGATCGACTGGCATGCGGACTTCAAGGCCGGCCGCCGCTGGCCCCTTCGCCACGCCTCGCTCCTGCCCGTCGCCTACGGCGATGGTTCCGACATCAAGGTCCCGTGGGAGCTTTCCCGGTGCCAGCACCTGCCGCTGCTAGCAGCCGCCTGGCGACAGACCGGGGAGCGCCGCTACCTGGACGAGCTCGGCGCGCAGCTCGCTTCGTGGATCCGCGCGAACCCTGTCGAGCTCGGCCCGAACTGGGCGTCCACGATGGACGTGGCGATCCGTGCGGCGAACTGGGTCGCAGCGCTGGCTCTCTGCGCAGAGGACGCCGCCGAGGAGCCCTGGTTCCGGCCGACCCTCGAAAGCCTCCTCCTGCACGGCCGGTACATCCGCACGCACCCCGAGGACGGCGATGTTCGCGGCAACCACTATCTGTCCGACGTCGTCGGGCTGCTTGTCGTGGCCGCACTGTTCGCGGACGGCTGGGAGGGCAAAGGCTGGGCCGGCTGGGGGGTCGGCGAGCTCGTCTCCGAGATGGAGCATCAGGTGCGCGGCGACGGCTGTGCGCACGAGGCGTCGATCCCGTATCACCGGCTCGTGACCGAGCTCTTCGTGTGCGGGACGCAGGCCGCTGACGCGCACGAGCCGAACCGCGTGCCCGACTGGCACCGCGAGCGTCTCGAAAGGATGCTCGCGTTCACTCGCGACTACACGCGGCCGGACGGGCTCGCACCGCAGATCGGCGACGCCGACGACGGCCGCTTCCTGCCGCTCGGCGACTACTGGCGCCTGGACGCCCGCGACCACCGCCACCTCTTTCGCCAGGCCGACCGCGAGTACGCCCCGGCCCGAGAGAGCTCCGCCTACCCGGAGGGTGGGTTCTACGTGCTGCGGACGGATGGCCTGTACGCGATCGTGCGCTGCGGCGACACGGGCCGCTACGGACATGGCGGCCACTCGCACAACGACCAGCTTTCCTTCGAGCTCGTCGTCGGCAGGCAGCCGGTCGTCGCCGACCCTGGGACTTATCTCTACACCGCCGACCCCGAGGCACGGAACCTCTTCCGCTCGACGAGGTACCACGCAACCCTCCGCCTTGGGGGCGAGGAGCAGAACGAGCTGCGCACGGACGACCTGTTCGCCATGGAGAACCGCGCTCAGGCCGAAGCGCTGGCCTGGGATGAGCGGAGCTTCGAGGGTCGGCACCGGGGACATACGCGCCGCCTCGAGCTCGGCGGCGGGGAGCTGCGGATCACGGACACGGTCGAATCGGCCGGAGGACAGGAGCTCGAATGGACGCTTCCCCTAGCCCCGGGAGCCGAGCTGGAGGTTCGCGCCGAGGGGCTGGAGTTCCGCGCCGAGGACGGGTGGCACTCGCCGAGCTACGGCGTCCGGGTGCCGACGAAGTTCCTGCGTGCGCGTCGGTCCGCCCGAGCCGGCCGAGACGTGCAGGAGCTCGTCCTCAGAGCGCCTTCCTGACCAGGCGCCAGTAACCGCGCACGAGCGGATTCGCCAGGCGAAGGGGAGCGGGCACCGGAACCATCCCCGGCGAGAACGTAGCCGTCAGGTGCTCGGCGAGGTCGCGGTCTCGTACGCGGCGGAGACCCTGGGTCGCACGGCGCCGCTGACGAACGACCTTTCCGTTCCGAGCCAGCCAGCCCCACCCGGCGAGCTTGTCTCGGAACCAGTGCTCCTTGACGGCGAGCCCCACCATGCCGAGCTCGGTGGCCAGCAGCACCGGCGAGAGCAACAGCAACTGCCGTCCCGAGTAGGCCGAGAGGCAGAAGATGAGCCGGTTCCGCTCGAGGAAGTAATTCTTGCGCGGGTTCCGGCCGTACTCGTACTCGTGGAAGACGTCCGCCGCGGGGTCGACGACGACGCGGAGCCCGGCCAGACGCGCGCGCCAGCCGAGCTCGAGATCCTCGAGGTACATGAACAGCTCCTCGGCGAAGCCGCCCAGCGCATGGAACGTCTCGGCTCGGATCGCCATCGCGGTGCCGCTGGCCGAAGGCACGTCTCCGACCTCGCTCACCGAGTCGGCCGGCTCGCCGTAGCCGGCGGCCCAGCCGATACCGGTCACATGGACGTCGACGCCCGAGGCGTTCAGCCTCTCAGGGTGGTCGAGCAGACGGAGCCGGGCCATTGCAATCCCAATCGTCGAGTCCTCGAGCCTGCGCGCGAGCTGCGCGACCGCCCCCGGGGCGACGACCGTGTCGGGGTTCAGGAAGACGATGACGTCACCCTCCGCCTCGCGTGCGCCGAGATTCGACCCTGCCGCGAACCCGAGGTTCTCGCCGGCATCGACGACGCGCACTCCTGCACGCGCTCGAGCCTCGTCGATCTCGGGGCCGCCTCCTCCGTTGTCGACGACGATCGTCTCCGCCAGCCCGTCCTGCTCCTGCAGCGAGACGAGCAGCCGCCCGAGCGCAGGCCCGGAGCGGAAGGCCACAATGACCGCGGAAGCGCTAATAGGCTCCTCGCCGCGCGAGGACGGCGGGGATCGTCTTGAGCAGGATCGAGATGTCGAGCCAGATCGACCAGCGCTCGATGTAGTAGAAGTCGAGCCGCACGAGGTCGTCGAAGCCGAGCGACGATCGGCCCGCGATCTGCCAGAGGCCGGTCATGCCCGGCAGGACGAGGTAGCGCTTGCGGTGCCAGGGCTCGAGGAGCTCGAAGTCGCGGATCGGCAGCGGGCGCGGCCCGACGAGGCTCATCTCACCGCGTAGGACGTTCAACACCTGCGGCACCTCGTCGATCGAGTAGCGCCGCAGGAAGCGGCCTACTCGGGTCATGCGTGGGTCGTCGGCGATCTTGAAGAGGGCTCCTTCGGCCTCGTTCTCGGCCTCGAGCTGCGGCTGCAGCGCAGCGGCGTCTGCCCGCATCGTCCGGAACTTGAACATCCCGAACTCCTGCTCGGTCAGCCCGATACGTGGGTCTCGGTAGAGGACGGGGCCACGCGAGTCGAGCTTGATCGCGGCGGCGATCAGCAGCCAGAAGGGCAGGCCGAGCACCGCGGCGATGCCCGACACGGCGAGGTCGAACGCACGCTTGACGACCCAGTCGGTTCCGACGAAGACGGGCGGGCGCAGCTCGAAGAGAGGCACGCCCTCACCGGGCACATATTCGCCGCGGCGCTCGATGAGGAACTCGCTGGCCCGGGAGGCGATCCGCACCTTCACACCCCGGCGGTGCGCGTGCTCGACGATGTCTACGAGCTCACGATCGTTGTAGTCCGAGTCGGTGACGATCAGCTCGCTGACGTCATGGGTCGCGAGCACCGAGGGCAGCGTCTCGAGCGACCCGAGTGTGGGCAGGCCGTTGTCGTCGGTCGAAGACCGCCCCACCGCTCCGACGAAGTCGTAGTCGATCCCGCCGCGACCTTGCCCGAGCGTTTTCCGCAGGCGAGCGAGATTCTCTCCTTCGCCGACCAGGATCGCCCTCCGGCGGACGCCCGCCAGCTTGAGGACGTCACCGGTGAGGATGTCGTAGCTCCCGCGCAGGAGCCCGATGCAGATCGCCGAGAGCACAATCGCGGTCGGCGCCAGGCCGTACGTCGAGAACCGGTGGCCGGTGCCGAGCGCGAAGATCAGCGTGATCGCGCCGACGAGCACGAGTGAGCCGATGACCCGGCCGAAGCCGGCCCGCCGCTCGCGCTGGGCGTAGAGGCCGGCCTGCCAGAAGACGAGCACAGTGACGAGCGTCAGGAACGGCAGCCAGTCCGACTCGGCCTTCCAGAGGACGCCCCACAGCACGGTCCGGTCGTCATAGACGACATCCCGCAGAGCCAGGGCCGCGTAGACCCCGAGAACGAGCCCGACCAGGTCGAGCAGGATCAGCGACGTGATGCTCGCTACGCGGCGCGCGAGGGAGGTCAGCGGATGCGCCGTCAGGAAGTAGGGGCGACTCGAGCGGATGTCGCCGATCGCCTCGCGGTTGACCGCGGGCGGCGGGGGCGTCGACGCCGGCGCCCGTTGGGCTTTCTCGGTGGCCACGGGCCGCCTCATTGTACGGAGGCGGCCCGGACCATTGTCAACGAGTTACTTTCGGAGGCGTAGGAAGGCGGTATAGCTCGGCTTGCGTGTGTTGTTGAACCTGAAAAAGCCGGATTGCCAGCCAGCGGCGAGACGCGGATCGTCGCGGAGCAGGAACCACAGCATCATGTCGATGCGCGGGTGCCGCCGTCCGATCGCGAACGACTGGGAGACGTAGCGGGCCTGCTGCTGGAAGCTGACCCCGAAGGTCCGCTCGGGCAGAGTCTGGTACCCATACTCGGTGATCCAGATCCGCTTGTTTCCGATCACGCGGACGAGGTCGCCGATATTTCCTAGCAGCACCGCCGTCGAGCCCTTCTTCGTCGGCCGAGTCGTGGGTGTCTCGGAGCGATGGCCGTAGTAGGGGTGATGAGCGTAGGCGTCGTACCGGGCCCCCCACGTCCTCATCCCCTTGGCGAAGTAGATCGGGGAGAGCGACGGCCGTGAACTGCGTGCGCTGTTGTTGCCGCGCGGGGCCGTGACGCCGCACGCCACCTTGTTGCCCGATCGTATGACTTTGACACCCGAGTAGATCGCGTTGCACATCTGCGAATAGATGCGCGGGCTCCACGGAAGGAAGCGGCTGCCCGCCGTTTTGAACTGCGGCGAGAGGAAGACCGGGTTGTTCGGCTCGTTCCAGGCCATCCAGTAGCGCACGAGCGGCAACGGGTCTTCGTCTGGAATCGGATAGTAGTTGCCGCTGTAGCGCTTGGCCGCCGCAATCGCGAAGTTGCGCAGGTCGGCCATGCGGGTCGGCGCGCCGTTCTTCCTGGGACCGGCCCAGGGAGGTGTCCAGAGGATCGAGAAGACCATCTGGATCCCGTTTTCCTGCGCCTGCCTGACCGTCCTGTCGTAGACCCACCAGTCGTAGGCCGGGTCGGCCGGGTTGGTCGGCTGCACGGGGCGCCGGCGCCGGGCCACACCGAGCACGTCGCCCCAGTAGAGGTTGACCCTGAGGACCTTGACCCGCAGGGCCTTGTACTTGGGGAAGGCCCAGTTCGGCCTTCCGATCGTCGACGGCTCGTCGTAGATGCCGACGAGCATGTTCCTGGATGCACTCGCCGAGGGTGCGGCAAGGCCGGCGACCGCTCCAATGAGGGCGGCCGCCAAGGCGAGGCGTCTAAACACGTATGGGCTCCCTTCCGAGGGTAGGCAACAAGCGCCGCAGGCCTTCCTCGAGATCGATCTCGGGGGTCCAGCCGAGGATCTCCTTCGCACGCGTGATGTCTGGTTGGCGGATTTGCGGATCGTCCATGGGCAGGGCTTCGAAGACGATCTCGCTGTGTGAGCCGGTCACTTTCAGCACCGTTTCCGCGAGCTCGAGAATCGTGAACTCGGTGGGGTTGCCGAGATTGATCGGCTGGTGCTCGTTGCTCGTGGCCAGCGCGTAGAGGCCGTTGATCAGGTCGTCGACGTAGCAGAAGCTCCTGGTCTGTGAGCCGTCCCCGAAGATCGTCAGCGGCTTATGCTCGAGCGCCTGGCGCACAAACGTGGGAATGGCGCGACCGTCGTACGGCCGCATGCGGGGGCCATACGAGTTGAAAATCCGAGCGATGGCGGTGTCCACGCCCTGCTGGCGGTGGTACGCCATCGTCATCGCCTCGGAGTAGCGCTTGCCCTCGTCGTACACGCCGCGCGGGCCGACCGGGTTGACGTTGCCCCAGTAGGTCTCGGGCTGCGGGTGCACCTGCGGATCGCCGTAGACCTCACTGGTCGAGGCGAGCACGAAGCGGGCGCGCTTGAACTTCGCCAGGCCGAGCGCGTTATGCGTCCCGTACGAGCCGATCTTGAGCGTCAGCAGCGGCAGCCGCAAGTAATCGATCGGGCTCGGGATGGCCGCCAGGTGGAACACGTAGTCGACCGGCTCGTCGATCTCGATCTGCTCCATGACGTCACCGTTGACGAAGGAGAACGCGTCGTCACGAATGTGCTCGATGTTCTGGAGCGACGCCGTCTCGAGGTTGTCGAGACAAATGACACGATGACGGTTCGAGAGCAGGTGCTCGCAGAGATGAGAGCCGAGGAATCCGGCTCCGCCGGTGACGACACAGGTGGCCACGAGGCGGAAATGGTAGCCGCGCCGGCGGCTTGCTCGACCTTCCTTACGAAGGTTTTACGCCGTCAGTCGTTGCCGTGACGAGGAAACCACGACGCCCGCGAAAAGGAAACTCGATGCTCGGGAAGCCGGCGGCGGTGAGCAGCGCCTCCGTTCCCGCTTCGGTGTAGTCGAAGATCGGGCAGCCGTGGAGCAGTTCGTAATGGAAGTGGCGAATCGGCGCCTTGACTCGATCCCGGCGGGTAAACGAGGCAACGAGCGTCGACGAGCAGCGGGCGCGCATCCAGCGGGCAGCGCGCGCCGGTTCTGCGAGATAGTCGAACAGACCCAGCGCGAGTACGACGTCGAACGTTTGGCGGAGATCCCTGTCCCGGAAGTCGCCTTCGTGGAGCTCGACCGAATTGAACCGCTCGAGGCGCTCGCGTGCGAGCGCCAGCATCTGCGCCGAAAGGTCGATGCCGACGTACGTTGCGGCGCCGGCGTCGAGGACCGCCTCCGCGACGCGGCCGGGGCCGCATCCGACGTCAAGGACGCTCGCGCGCGGGTGACGGGCCACGACCGAGACAGCCAGCTCACGCCCGCGCCACGGCCCGGGTCGCAGCAAGCGCGTAGCCATGTTCGGCTCCGCGTAGAAGCGGTCAAACGCTCGAGCGTGCTTCTCGAAGTAGCGTCGAGTCGACGTCATCGTGGCCAGAGTCGAGGATGTCACGAAACGTCACGAGCCGGAACCGCGCAGAGGCCTCGCGGAGCCGGACGGCGATGAGGTTCCGCCGGGCGTTCTTGTACAGGCGCCTCGTTGTTTCGCGGAGCCGCTGCTTGCGGGTCGCTTGCCCGGTCAGCACGACACGCAGGGGCTCCTTCGCGAACTCGTAAGGGTGGAAGTACAGGACGGGATAGGTCGAACGACGGGCGATGTCCTCCAGGCCGTGCCAGAGCGCGACGCCTGGAACAGCGCGCCAGTATGCGCCCCCTCCCAGCGGAAGCGCCGCCCTGCCGCGCCTCCAGACGGCGATCGGGAACTCCCAAAGGTCGTCGCCGGCGCCGGCGCCGATGCGAAAAGGGCTCGTGGGTATCGGTCTGATTCGTTGTGGGACGAACGGTGAGTCGTACAGGCTGGAGTCGTACCGGAAGCCGAGCTCCCGCAGGACATCGTGCGCCCAGAGCGATTGACGGGTGATCGAGAACCACGGTGCGCGATAGCCGATCGGCGTCACGCCGCAGATGCTCGCGACCACCTCCAGGCAGCGAACGACGTCGTCCTTGAACTCCTGAGGAGTCTGCTGGAACGCCCTCCGGTGCTCGTAGCCGTGGCAGGCGATGTCGTGCCCTCTCGCAGCAACCTCCTCGAGCGCTCGCGGGTGCCGCTCTGCAGCCACACCGGCAACGAAGAAGGTCGCGCTGACGCCGAGCTCGTCGAGAAGGTTCAGGGTCGTCGACATGTACTCCTCGAACTGCGCGCTCCCGGCGCGCCAGTCGGAGCGCCCCAACCGGCGGTGGACGAGTTGGTGCCAGTCCTCGAAGTCGAAGGTGAGGACGAACGTTCCCTGCTCCGTCTTCACCGAGCAACGACCGCGCTAGCAGGGACGATCTGCGCCGGGACCGCGTGCATCTCGGCGAGTGCTGCGCGCACGCCGGCCGCCGACGCCCGTTCCACATGCCGGGCGAGCGTTGCGATCCAAGCGTCGAGCCAGGCGGGATCGACGTGGCGCATCGGCGATCTGAACACTCGCTCACAGGGCGTCCCGGCGATCTCGTCGCCTTCCCAGCAGAGGTGCTCGTGGAGCCTCTCGCCGGGCCGCAAGCCGACGAAGTCGATGGCGACATCGCGCGAGGCCGCACGGGCGAGCCGCCGGGCGAGGTCGAGCACGCGCTCCGGCGGGCCCATGTCCAGCCAGAAGATGCCGTTCGAGTCCGCCAGCGCGCCCGCGACGATCGCGAGCCCGGCGGCTTCGCCCGCAGTCATCAGATAGCGCGTCGTCTTCGGATGCGTGACCGTCACGGGACCGCCGCGCGCGACCTGCCGCCGGAAGAGCGGCAAGATGCTCCCTGCCGAGTCGACGACGTTTCCGAGCCGAACCGATGCATAACGCGCGTGCGCCTCGCGTCCCGCAGCCGCGACGATCCACTCGGCGACTGACTTCGTCTGGCCGAGGATGCTCACCGGCTGCACGGCCTTGTCCGTTGAGAACAGCACCAAGCGCTCGACACCCACGCCACGGGCTGCATCCACGATGTGCTTCGTCGCGAGCACGTTGGCCGCGACGCCCTCGACCGGATGCGCCTCGAGCAAAGGCACCTGCTTGTACGCCGCAGTGTGGAAGACCACGTCCGGACGATGCTCCTCGAAGACCTTGACGGTCCTGGCGGCCCTTCTGATGTCGGCGAGGACGGGTACCGCGTCCGTGAAGCCGTGCTCGTATCGAAGCTCTGTCGCGAGCTCGACGAGCGGGGCCTCGGCCTGGTCGACGAGGACGAGCTCACGCACGCCGAGCCGGGTCAGCTGCGCACAAAGCTCGGCGCCGAGCGATCCTCCGGCACCGGTGACGAGAACGGTCGCGTCGACGATGTAGTCGGCGAGCTCACGGTCGCTGACGTCGATCACCGAACGACCGAGCAGCAGCTCGACGGAAACGTCTTCGGCACGCAGCTGCCCGTTCCGTGCCCCCGTACCCGTACGCGCGGACGGGGTGCGCGATGCATGCGCTCGGTTCGGCTCGTCTCCTACAGGAGCTACTTAAAGCAGGCGCGCGACGGTTGTCAAGCCGTTGCCAGCGCTCGAGCCAATGCGTCGGCGACCCGTTCCTGATCGCTCGACGACAGCCCGGTGTGGAAAGGCAGCGCCAGCCCCTGGGCACCGGCGGCCTCGGCGACGGGGAACACCCCCGGGGTGAAGCCGAAGCGCTCCGCGTAGGCGCGCTGGAGGTGGATCGCCGGCAAGTACGGCTTGGACGCGATTCCCTCGGCTGCGAGGCGCTCGATCACCGCCGAGCGCTCGACCCGCGGGTCGACCAACACGACGTACACGAACCACGACCGCTTGTAGACATCGTCGTCGGCGCAGAGCAGGCTGACACCCTCCACGTCAGCGAGCAGTTCGTCGTAACGGGCCGCCACCTGGTCACGCAGCGGGAGGATCTGGTCGAGCTTCCCCAGTTGCGCGACGCCCAGCGCGGCCGACAGCTCGTCGAGGCGGTAGTTGTAGCCGATGCGCTCATGGGAGAACGTCTCGCCCCGGTCCGTGCGGCCGTGGTTTGCGAGGCTCTTCACGAGCTCCCATTCCTCTTCGGTCCCTAGCGCGACCGCACCACCCTCCCCGGTCGTGATCTGCTTATTGGGATAGAAGGCGAAGACCGCCGGATGGCCGAAGGAGCCGACGGGTCGCCCTCGGTACGTGGCCCCGAGCGCTTCGCACGCGTCCTCGACGATGGCGAGGCCGTGGCGCTGCGCGATCTCGTGGAAGGCGTCGAAGTCGACTGGGTACCCGAAGAGGTCGACGAGGAGGAGCGCCTTTGTCCTCGGGGTGATCGCCGCTTCTACTGCCGCCGGATCGAGGTTCAGCGTCCGCTCGTCGACGTCGACGAAGACGGGGACGCCTCCCTCGTAGATGATCGCGTTGGCGGACGCGATGAAGGAGAGCGGAGACGTCACGACCTCGTCGCCGGGGGAGATCTCGGCGAGCTTCACGCAGAGGTGCAGGCCGGCCGTGCCGCTCGACACCGTCGCGACGTAGGGGGCTCCGACACGCTCGGCGAATTCCCGCTCGAACCGCTCGATCATCGGCCCGAAGGCGAGCCGTCCCGACCGCAGGACCTCGAGCACGGCTTCCTCCTCGGCCTCGTCGGTGTACGGCGCCGAGAGGCCGATCGGCTCATACGTCGTTGAGCTAGTCACCGTTTCGCATGCTGACACATCGCTCGACGGTTACCTGAGGTCCTTGTTCGACTCCATGTCGAACAGCATCGCGAAGAGCGTGAACAGAAGCCCCATCATCAGCAGCAGGGCGACCAGGACGACGGTGGCGACCGTCAGCTCGTTGCCGAGGAACCGCAGCACGGTCACCGTCACTCCCAGGACAAGGCCGATCAGCGAGAAGAGCATCCCGAAGACGTAGAAGAAGACGAGCGGGTGGAAGTCGCGGATCACGTACTTCTCGCGCATCCGCCAGAAGAACGCCTTCGTCAGGAGCCACGAGATCGCCGGCACCACCTTCCGCAGCCGGATCCCGGAGCTCTCGCCCACGCCGTACACCGGACGTGACGGCACATCGCGCACCCGCGCGTTGATGACGTTCAGGTGCACGAGCATGTCGTTCGGAAATCCGTAGCGCTTGTAGATCCGATCGAGGTCGAGCAGGTCGAGCGTGTCCCGCGAGATCGCGGTGTAGCCCGACTGGGAGTCGGCGACGTGCCAGTAGCCGGAGGCGATCTTCGTCAGCAGCGAAAGCACCGCGTTCCCGAGGTAGCGCGTCCGTGGGATCAGCTCCCAGGCGCGTCCCGTGAAGAGCCGGTTCGCCTTCGCGTAGTCGACCTCGCCGCGGGCGACCGGCGTTGCGATCGCCTCCAGGTCCGCCGGGTCCATCTGGTTGTCGCCCGCCATGACGGCCGTGACGTCCATGCCGTCGGCGAGCGCGAACCTGTAGCCGGTCAGGATCGCCGCGCCCACGCCCTGGTTCTTCTCATGCTCGATGAGCTCG
>Ga0184609_10000202_pt1 | contig 16518 bp, 15 predicted proteins | sample PLM1_60_coex_FD_133165 | JGI IMG/M metagenome (GOLD analysis project Ga0184609, IMG submission 133165) | Groundwater sediment microbial communities from an aquifer in East River, Colorado, USA - PLM1_60_coex | ecosystem: Environmental > Terrestrial > Soil > Riparian zone | place: USA: East... | reverse complement strand
TCGCCGAACTTCTGGTTGGACAGCGCCTTCAGGGGGGTGGTGTAGAACGCCTTGCCGCCCGACCGCAGGGCCAGCCAGACCGCGAACTCCCCCACCACCGTCTTGCCGGCCCCGGTGGGCGCCGCGACCAGGGCACCCTGGCCGCCGGCGAGGGCCAGGCAGCCGCGCCGCTGGAAGTCGTCGAGCTCGAAGCTGTAGCCGCCCGCGAACTGGTCGACCAGCGCCTGGGGGTCAAGGGGGCTCATGGGTGGGCCCCCGGTGCACAGGGGTCGGCAGGATCCTGGATCATGGGGCTCATGCTGCCAGCCGGCAGCCCCCGGCGCTCGCCGGCTACCGGCCGGGGAAGCCGGGGGCGTCGTCGGCGGCCAGGACGGTGATCGCGGCCCGCCGGACCTGGAAGGTGGCGGGCAGGGTCCCGGCCGGCTCGCCGTCAGCGTAGACGGCCAGCGGCCGGTCGGCGTCCAGCTCGACCCGGCCGGCCCGGTGGACGCTGACCGCCGGGTGCTCGACGTGCCGGCCCGAGAACACCTTGGGGAAGGTCTTCAGGAACTCGAGCTTGCCGATGTCGTGGATGACGACCACGTCCAACAGGCCGTCCTGGAGGCTGGCGGCCGGGGCGACGCGCATGCCGCCGCCGTAGCTCGGGCCGTTGGCCACCGCCACCAGCCAGCCCCGGTGCCGGCTGGCCTGGTCGTCCAGGACCAGCTCGAAGCTGGCCCTGCGGCCGACGACCAGCTCGGCCAGGAGGGCGCCGACGTAGCGGGGTCGGCCCTTGGCCCACCCCAGCCGCTGGTTGGCGACCCGGTTGACCTCGGAGTCGAAGCCGGCCCCGGCGACGTTCAGGTAGGCCCGTCCGGCCACCGTGGCCAGGTCGGCCGGTCGTCGCTGCAGCCGCGGCAGCAGCCCGGCCGCGGCCAGCGGGTCGCCGGCGGGCAGGCCGAAGCTGCGGGCGGCGTCGTTGCCGCCCCCGGCCGGGACCACCCCGAGGGCGGCCCGTGCCCCTGGGCCGGCGTCGGCCAGCCCGGCCGCGCACGCGCCGACGGTGCCGTCGCCCCCGACGGCCACCACCGCGTCGAACGCCGCCGCGGCCTCGCAGGCGGCCACCCGCCCATCCTCCAGCGACCTGGTCCGGTGCTGCTCGACCTCGACCCCGGCGTCGCGCAGCCGCGCCAGCACCGCCGGCACCAGCCGCCCGGCCCGCCCACCCCCGGCCGTGGGGTTGTGCACCATCAGCGCGCGCACGTGCTCAGACCACCCTGCCCGGAGGCCGCCAACCCGCAGCCCCCGATCCGGGTGCGGGGAGCCCGTCCACGGCGGCCACGCAGATCCCTCGAACCCGGATGCCTGGCCGGGGTGCTAGTTCGGTGGCAGGACGTTGGTGGGGGACGCGCCCGACTGGTAGCGGGCGCCGAAGGCCTCGGTGGACTCGCCGGGCATCTGCCTGGTCAGGTCGAGGTCGTAGCGGGCGTGCAGGCGGGCCAGGGTGCCGGCGGCGGCGTCCATCGCCCGCCCGGCCGTGGCGGCGGTCCCGGCGCCCTGCTGGAGCAGGGCCTCGGCCGTCTTGCTCTTGGCCGGGGCCTCGCCGGCCTGCTGGTAGATGGTGGCCGCGTTCACGTACACGCCGAAGGCGGCGACGTAGGCGTCGCGGACGCTCGACAGCATGGCCACCCGGCCGCCGACGGCGTTGGCCGGCTCGCCGTCGCCCCCGGGATCGGCCGGGGGCTGGCCGACGGTGATCGACTCCACCTGACCCTGGATCTGGCCGAGCTTGGCCGACCAGCCGCTGGCCCGGACGGCCAGCTGCTTGGGCGTGAGCGTGCCCTTGGTGAGGTCCTGGGCGCTGGGGAACCCCGGCAGCTCCCTGGTGCCGGTGCCGAGGACCGACGGGAGCTGGTCGGTCTGGGTGCGCAGGGCGGAGGTGAAGCGGCGCACGTCGTCGCGGGCCCAGCCTTCCTGGACCCGGTTGCCGGCGGCGATCAGGGTGCCGAGCAGGGCGATCACGGCCAGCGTGACCGGGAACGCGGGCGCCCGGTACCAGGGCAGGCGCCGTTCGACGGTCTGGATCCGCGGCCCGGTGGCCGGCCGCCGCACCGGCCGTCCCTGGCTGCGCTTGCTCTTCCCCTTGATGGCCACCCTGGCTACCCCGCTCCCGCCGTGCTCGCCGTTGTCGGTCGGCCTACGCGCCCGATCCGAGCAAGGGTACCGCCAGGTGCCGCTTTCCCGGGCCGCGATGGCCGCGGAATTGTCTGCCGGGCCACCGGCCGCGGTCAACGACCCCCCGGCCGGTGACCGGGACGACGACGGCGACGACGATGACGCCGGGGGCCTGCGCCGCCAGCGGTCGCGGGACGGCTAGCCCACCAGCTGCTGGCGTCTGGCCCGGCGCGGCTCGATGATGTAGCGGGCCACGGCGGCGGCCGCGAAGTAGAAGCACCACATGGGCACGGCCATGGCGAACAGGCTGATCGGGTCCTGGCTGGGGGTGACCACGGCGGCGACGACGATGATCACGGCCGCGGCCGGCCGCCAGGCCCGCAGCATGGCCGCCGACGACAGCACCCCCACCATCGACAGGAAGACCAGCACCAGGGGGAACTCGAAGGTGACCCCGAAGGCCAGGCCCATGAACAGCACGAAGCGAAGGTAGCGGTCGGCCTGGAAGAAGCTGGCGATGCCGCTGCCGCCCATGGTGACCAGGAAGCTGATCGCCTTGGGCAGGGTGTAGAACGCCAACGCCACCCCGGCAACGAACAGCAGCGTGCTGGCCAGCGCGAACGGGATCGCGAAGCGCTTCTCGCTCTGCCTGAGCCCTGGGGTGATGAACCGCCACAGCTGGTAGGCGAGAAACGGCATGGCCAGCAGCAGGCCGACGGTGAGGGAGACCCGGATGCGGATGGAGAGCGGCTCCAGCGGGCTCAGGGCGGCCAGCCGGCAGCCGCCGTCCCCGGCGACGGTGCCGATGCGGACGCTGGCCGGCAGGGCGCAGTAGGAGCGGAGCAGGAACTGGATGACCGGCTCGTACAGGAACGCGAAGGCCACGGTGGTGGCCACCACCAGGGCAACGCAGCTCTTGAGCAGCCGGCTTCGCAGCTCTCCGATGTGCTCGAGGATCGACATCTCGCCCGACGGGTTGGCCCGTGGGCGGCGCGACAGTCGCACGGTGGCTCCGGGGAGGATGGCGGGTGGCTAGGGGGTCGTGCCCCGCTCGCGCTCGTCGGCCGGCGCCGGCTTGCCGCTCTCGTCCTTGTCGTTACGGGAACCCTCGGTGACGCCCTTCTTGAACTCCTTGATGCCGAGGCCGACGTTGCGGCCCATGGCCGGCAGCCGGCTGGCACCGAACAGGACGACGATCACGACGATGACCCAGATCCACTCCGGCCCTGGCATTGCTCGACTCCTTCGCGTCGTGACCGTTTGCGCACGCTCGGTCCGAGTCTACCGCTCCCTGGCCGCTCTGGCTCCCCGCTCCGACAGCCGGGCCGCGTGCTCGGCGGTCTCCTGGCTGGCGGTGCTGAGCTGGTCGAGGACCGGGGTGAGCCGCTCCCCCAGCTCCTGCACCGACGCGGCGATCGCCTTGAGGTTGGCCACCATGCGCCAGACGGTGAAGGCGACGGTGACGAGCACGGCGAGCCAGAACACGCCGAGCAGGATGGCGAGCCAGAGCGGCAGCGTGACCTCCGGGCGGAATGGGTGTCGGCGCCGAATGCTACCCGGTCGACCGGCTCAGCGGCACGCCGCCTCGAACCGGGCCCACCAGTCGGGCGACTCCAGCTCCAGGTGCAGGTCGAGCAGATCGTCCCAGGTGAGCCTTGGGCCGGTGCGCGCCTCCAGGATCTCCCCTGGCGGGTCCCACGGCTGGGCCGGGACCCCGCCCGAGGTCAGCAGCCGCACCACCCGCTGGTCGGCCGGCTTGGTCACGGTCTGGTAGCACTCCGGGCAGACGAACGCGTAGAAGCTGTGCTCCTCTTCCCGGCACACCCGCAGCTCGACGTCGGGCGGGGTCAGCTCGACCTCGCCGCAGCCCGGGCAGGTGGCTCGGATCCTGGTCGGCGGCATCGAATCGTGGCTCATGCCCCGGGGTATCGGCCCCGACCCCGGTTGGCTTGAGCCGCGCTAGGAGGCGTAGGCGGCCAGGGCGCTGCGGGTGGCCTCGGCGACGGCGTTGCGCAGCTCGGGCGGCGAAACCGGCTCGGCGTCGGGGGCCAGGCGCAGGACCAGCCGGACCAGCCAGGAGAGCTGGTGGGTGGCCAGGCGGACCCGCAGGCGGCCGTCGGGGCGGCGTTGGCTGGCCAGGATCGGGAAGTAGTCGGCCACCCACTCGACGGTGTGGCCGAGGTCCAGCTCGCACTGCAGGCCGCCGGCGAACAGCTCCAGGCCCGGCGGCTCGCCGTGGGCGGCCGGGTCGAAGCCGGCCGGGCGTTCGAACGGCTCATCGGTCGGCCGCACCGAGACCACCCGGTCGACGCGGAACAGCCGCTCCCCGACCGCCTTGTGGCACCAGCCGGACAGGTACCAGTGGCCGGAGGCGCTGAACACCATCCACGGGTCGACCTTGCGTCTGGTCAGCTCGCCGCGGGAGCCCGACCAGTACTCGATCTCGACCCGGCGGCCGCTGGCGGCGGCCCGGGCCAGCTCGGTGCGGTGGGTGGTCTCGGCCGGGTCGCCCTCCAGGTCGACCGAGACCTTGCCGGCCAGCTCATGGACCCGGTCCAGCTGGTCGGCCGGGAGCACCGCCTCCAGCTTGGCCAGGGCCCGGGCCAGCGCCCCCTGCTCGGCCACCTCGGGCAGGGCGTCAAGGGCGCGGCCGGCCAGGTACAGGCCGGCCGCCTCCCGCCAGGTCAGCCGGGGGGCGCGGGCGAACCAGTCGGCAAAGCCGATGTGGACCTTGTCGCCGTCGACCCAGGCCTCCATCAGGTCGCCCGGGCCGTATGGCGGCACCCCGGTGACGTACAGCAGCTCCAGGTCGGCGATCAGTGTCTCCCTGGTCATGTCGAAGCGCTCGCAGACCTCGTCGACGGTCGCCCCCGGATGGTCGAGCACCCACGGGACCAGCGCCAGCAGCCGCTGCAGCCGCCCGGCGGCGCTGGTGTCGGGACCCCGTTGCGGACTCACGGCTCCACCACCGCCCGCAGGCCGGCCAGGCGGCGCCGCGCCTCCGCGCGCAGGTCGGCCGGCTCGACGATCTCCACGCTGTTGCCAAGGGCCCAGCCGAGCAGGCCGTCGCGGTCGCCGACGGGCAGGCGCAGGGTGACCAGGCCGTCGGGGCGGGGTGGCCCGGCCGGGGCGGCCCCGCGCAGCTCGGCCAGTCGTGACGCCGCCCTTGGCGCCCTGACCAGCGCCATCGGAGCCCCCTCGGGCTCACCGGCGGTCGGCAGCAGTTTGCCCGGGTCGAACCCGGCCGGGACCTCGAAGTCGGCGCCGCGGCTGGTCGGACGGAGCTTGCGGATGTCGGACTCGATCCGGGACACGCGGAAGGACCGCAGCGCGTCGCGGTCGCCGTCGTGGCCGACCACATACCAGGTGCCCCGCCGGTTGACCAGGGCGTAGGGGTCCAGCCGGCGCTCGGTGGCGGTCCTGCCGGGCGGGCGGTAGGTGAACACGATCCGCTTGCGGCCCGACACGGCCTCCAGCAGGCCGGCCAGCAGCGGGCTGGCCCCGTCCAGGTTGGCCCGGAGCGCGTCCGGCCCGGCGCCCGGGTCGAGGTCCAGCTTGGCCAGGCCGGCCACCGCCGCCGGGTCGCGGGTCGCCCCCGACCAGGCCCGCGCGGCCAGGGCAAGGGCCGCCCGCTCGTCGGGGGCCAGGTCAAGCTCGGGCATGCCGTAGGCCTCGGGGTCGATGAAATAGCCTTCCTCGCTGCCCCAGGCGTCGATCGGCGCCCGCTCGACCGGGACGCCGAGGCTGCGCAGCTCCTCCTTGTCCCGCTCGAACATGCGGCGCAGGCTCTCCCCGCTGGCCTCGTACCCCGGCACCAGCTCCGCCACCTGATCCAGGGTGAGGGGCCTCCGGGTGTCAAGCAGCAGGGCGATCAGATTGACCAGCCGCTCCACCTTGCGCATGCCCCGATGCTAGTGGAAACCTCCGCCGCCTGGGGTGTGGTCGTTGCTCTGGTGGGAACGACGGCGCTAGCCTGGGCCGATGAGCGAGCCAGCTGGAAACGCGCCCACCCGACGCGCGGTCCTCGACCTCCTCAAGCGCAACGGGCCGCAGACGGTCGCGCAGCTCGGGGCCGCCCTCAGCCTGTCCGGGGTGGCGGTGCGCCGGCACCTGGAGACGCTGGAGCACGTCGGGCTGGTCCAGCAGACGACCCGGCCCCAGGCCCGCGGCCGTCCGGCCTACGTGTACGCGCTCACCGAGCTGGGCCACGACCTGTTCCCCCGCAACTACCACCAGCTGGTCGGCCAGCTGCTGGAGGCCGCGACCAGCCAGCTCGGCCCCGAGGCGGTGGATCGGCTGTTCGACCACCGGCAGCGGGAGCTGGCCGAGCTCTACGCCGGCCGCACCCAGGGCCGCCCCCTGCCCGAGCTGGCCAGCGCCCTGGCCGCGATCCAGGACGAGAACGGCTACATGGCCGACTGCTCCGGCATGCAGGACGGCCGCTGGCTGGTCAGCGAGCACAACTGCGCCATCGCCAGGGTGGCCGGCGCCTGGCCGACCGCCTGCGCCCACGAGCTGGCCCTGTTCCGGCAGCTGGCCGGGCCGGGCGTCGACGTCGAGCGGGTCTCCCACATCCAGGCCGGTGACCCCGTCTGCGCCTATGTGCTGCGGGCGGCCGAACGGGACGGCCAAGCTCAGCCCGGACACTGAGCCGCCAGTGGTCCGCATCCGCAACGGGCGGGTCATGGCGATCGGCGACCGCCGGCCGGGCGCGACCGAGCTGCGGGTCCAGATCGACGGCGAGAGCGCCGCGGCCACCGCGATCAACTACGACCAGGTCACCGGGCCGGTCGAGGTCGGCGACCGGGTGGTGCTGAACACCACCGCGGTCGAGCTCGGGCTCGGCACCGGCGGCTTCCACGTGGTCATGGCCCGGGTCGGCGGGCCGGTCGACGCCACCGGTCCCGGCCATGTCATGAAGGCCCGCTACACCCCGGCCCAGGTCAGGGTGCTGGCCGTCGAGGAGGAGGCCAGCCCCCACCGGGCCGCGGTGGCCGCCTGTACCGACCTCGGCGGCCTGCCGGTGGTCTGCGCCGAGCTGCACTCGATGGTGCCGGTGGTGGCGGCGGCGGCGAGGTCGGTGGGCGACCACCTGGTCGTCGCCTACGTCATGACCGACGGAGGGGCGCTGCCGCTGGCGTTCTCGCGGCTGGCCGCCGAGCTGCGCGCCGGGGGCCTGGTCGCCGGGATCGTCACCGCCGGCCAGGCGTTCGGCGGCGACCTGGAGGCGATCTCGCTGTACTCCGGCCTGGCCGCGGCCAAGGCGGTGCTCGGCGCCGACCTGGTCGTGGTCGCCCAGGGTCCTGGTGGGATGGGCTCGGGCACCGCCTTCGGGTTCTCCGGCACCCAGGTCGCCGAGGCGGTCAACGCGACCGCCGCGCTCGGCGGCCGGCCGGTGGCCTGCCTGCGGCTGTCGGGCGCCGATCTGCGCCCGCGGCACCGCGGGGTCAGCCACCACAGCCTGACCGCCCTTGGCCGGCTGGCCCTTGCCAGGTCGACGGTGGCCGTGCCCGAGCTGGCCGACCCCGAGCTGCGGGCCCTGGTCGACCGCCAGCTCGCCGACGCCGGTGTCGCCGGCCGCCACGACCTGGTCAGGGTGGCCACCCCCGAGCCGGCCAAGCTGCTGGCCGCCTGGGACCTCGAGGTGACCTCGATGGGCCGGGGACCCGACCAGGACCCGCTGTTCTTCGCCGGTGCGGCCGCCGCCGGGTCCCTGGCCGGCCGCCTGGCCGCGGGTGGCCGAGCGGCCCGATGAGGACCCTGGGGCGGCTGTCCGACCGGGCGGTGTTCCTGGCCTGCCTGGCCGGGCTGGTCGCCGGGGTCGGGCTGTTCCTGGTTTTGCCCCTGGCGCCCAGGTTCCTGGAGCTGCACCGGCTGCCCACCAACCGCGACTTCGACGTCGAGCTGCGTCCCCAGGGGCAGGTGACGGCGTTCTGGGTCGTCTCCATGGCCTGTTTCGCCCTGGCCGTCTGGCAGTGGCGCCGGGGCCGGCGCCCCAGCTGGGCGCTGCTGCTGGCCGGGATCGCCGTGCTCCACCTGCTCGCCCTGCTGGTCCCGCCGGTCGCCTCCAAGGACGTCTACGCCTACTCGTTCTACGGCAAGGTCCAGACCGAGTACGGCGCCAACCCCTACCTGTCGTTCCCCGACCAGCACCCGACCGACCCGTGGCACAAGTTCTGGTCGTGGCGGCTGTTCGGTCCCGTCTATGGGCCGCCGTTCCTGCTGCTGCTTCGGCTGCTGGCCATGGCGGCCGGGCCGAGCCTGCTCAGCTGGGTGGTCCTGACCAAGCTGGTGCTGGTCGCGGCCGAGCTGGCCGCCATCTGGCTGCTGGTCGGTGCCCTGCGGGCCGACCCTGGGCTTGGCGAGGACCCGCGCTGGCCGCTGCTGCTGATCGGCTGGAACCCGATGGTGCTGCAGTCGATCGGGATGTCGGCCCATGTCGACGCCCTGCTGCTGCTGGTGCTGGCCGGGGCCCTGCTCGCCCACCGCAGGGGCCGCCACCTGCTGGCCTTCCTGTTGCTGGTCGGCTGCTTCCTGGTCAAGGTCTACATGGGGCCGCTGGCCGCCCTGTACGCGATCTGGCTGGCCGCGGGCCGGCCGAGTCCACGGGCCAAGGTGGCGACCGTCGCCGGGCTGGGGCTGCTCGGCGCCCTGCTGACCGCGCTCGTCTACCTGCCCTACGCCAGCGCCGGCGGCAAGCTGCTCACCAGCGCCGTCGACGTGAGCGGCCACTTCTCCAGCGGCAGCCCGCCCAACCTGGTCCGGCGGCTGCTGGCCGCGGTGCTGCCGGTGTTCGGCCTGTCCGACCCGGCGGCGGCCGCCGTGGGGGCGCGGCTGGGACGGCAGCTGGCCATCGCCGGCATCCTGGTCGCGTTCGTGCTGGTCGCGCGGAAGCTACGGGCCGGTGTCGACCCGTGGCCGCGGATCGCCACCTTCTTCCTGGCCTACCTGCTGCTGACTCCCTGGGTCTTCTACTGGCACGAGGTGCCGTTGCTCGGCATCGTGGCCGCGATCCCGTGGGGCCTGACCAGCCTGGTCGCGGTCGCCCTCTCGATCACCCTTGTGCCGCTGGCCCCGGCCGGCCCCCCGGCGGTCGGCACCGGCGCCCGCGGGTCGCCGGCCGGCGACCTGGTCGACACCCTGGCCGGGTTCGCCAGCCGCTACGGCGGCGCGTTGTTGGTCCTGTGGCTGGGCTGGCGGGCCCGCCGCCGTGTGGTGAAGGGCGGCGGTACGGCGGCACCGGCGGCTCCGGACGCGGAGCGCAGCCCGGCCCCCCACTGAGCCCCGCGGGTCAGCTGGGCCGGTAGTAGCGTGTGAAGCAAGAGGAAGGCCAGGGCGGTCTCCATGGAGGCGGCGGTGAAGACCCAATGTCGACCGCGATCTTGATCTCGGGTCTGGTGAAGACCTTCGGTGCGACTCGGGCGTTGGATGGGTTGGATCTGCGGGTTGGGACCGGGGAGGTGCACGGCTTTCTTGGTCCTAACGGCGCCGGGAAGACCACCACCATCCGGGTCCTGCTGGGGCTGCTGCGCGCCGACGCCGGCCAGGTCCGGCTGCTGGACGGCGACCCCTGGGCCGATGCGGTCGCCCTGCACCGGCGGCTGGCCTACGTGCCCGGCGACGTCACCCTGTGGCCGAACCTGTCGGGCGGCGAGGTGATCGACCTGCTCGGACGGTTGCGCGGCGGGCTGGACCCCAAGCGCAAGGCGAGCCTGCTGGAGCGGTTCGACCTGGACCCCCGCAAGAAGGCGCGCAGCTACTCCAAGGGCAACCGGCAGAAGGTCGCGCTGGTCGCCGCGTTGGCCTCCGACGTGGAGCTGCTGTTGCTGGACGAGCCCACCTCCGGGCTGGACCCGCTGATGGAGGCGGTGTTCCGCGACTGGATCAACGAGGAGGAACGAACCCGCGGACGGACCGTGCTGCTGTCCAGCCACATCCTGGCCGAGGTGGAGGCGCTGGCCGACCGGGTCAGCCTCATCCGCGGCGGCCGGATCGTGGAGTCGGGCACGCTGGCCGAGCTGCGCCATCTGACCCGCACCTCGATCTCGGCCGAGCTGGCCGGCCCGCCGTCCGGGCTGGACCGGCTGCCGGGCGTGCACGACCTCCAGGTCAACGGCACCCGGGTGCGCCTGCAGGTCGACACCGCCGGGCTGGACGGGGTGCTGCGCCACCTCACCGCCGTCGGCGTGCGCAGCCTGGTCAGCCAGCCGCCGACCCTCGAGGAGCTGTTCCTGCGCCACTACCAGACCGGGTTGCCCTCCGCACAGGAGGTGTCGTGATGGACAGCCTGGCTGGGACGCGCGGGCTGGTCCGGCTGATCCTGCGGCGCGACCGGTTCCTGCTGCCCCTGTGGATCGTGCTGTTCGCCCTGCTTCCGGTCCAGTACGCGGTGGCCACCGACCAGCTGTTCCCGACCGTCGCGGCGCGCCAGGAGTACCTCGACTCGATCGTCGCCAACCCGGCGCTGCTGGGGCTGCTGGGGCCGGTGTTCAACGCCAGCCTGGGTGCGCTGGTCACCTGGCGGATCGGCGCGCTGCTCGCGATCGTCGGGCTGGTGAGCCTGCTCACCGTCATCCGGCACACCCGCACCGAGGAGGAAGCGGGACGCCGCGAGCTGCTCGGCGCCACCGTGGTCGGCCGGCATGCCCCGCTGGCGGCGGCGCTGGGGGTCACCATCGGCGCCAACCTGCTGCTGGGTGCCCTGCTGGCGGCCGGGATGACCGGCCTGGACCTCCCGGGCACCGGCTCGGTCGCGCTGGGGCTGTCGATGGCGGCCGCCGGGTGCATGTTCGCCGCGGTCGGCGCGGTGGCCGCCCAGTTGACCCAGAGTGCCGGTGGCGCCAGAGGCGTCGCCATCGGCGCGCTCGGCGGGGCCTTCCTGCTGCGCGCCGCCGGCGACTCCGGCGGCCCCGACAGTCGGCTGGGGTGGCTGTCGTGGCTGTCGCCGCTGGGTTGGGTGCAGCAGGCCCGACCCTATGCCGGCGAACGCTGGTGGGTGTACGGGCTCGCGCTCGGCCTGGTGGTGGCGCTGGCCGCGGTGGCGTTCGCGTTGCTGTCGCGCCGCGACATCGGCGCCGGGATCCTGCCCGCACGGCTGGGTCCGGCCACCGCCTCGCCCATGCTGCGCAGCCCGCTGGCCCTGGCCTGGCGGCTGCACCGGGGCATGCTGGTCGGCTGGACCACCGGGTTCGCCGTGGCCGGCGCGGTGATCGGCAGCGTCGCCCAGACCACCACCGACATGGCGGCCGACAACGCCCAGCTCCGGGACATCCTCGAACAGCTGGGCGGCCAGACGGCGCTGGCCGACGCCTACCTGGCCGGGACCATGGGCTTCCTGGCCCTGGCCGCCGCCGGCTACGCGGTCCAGGCCACGCTGCGCCTGCGAACCGAGGAGGAGGGGTTGCGCGCCGAGCCGGTGCTGGCTGCCGCGGTGGGCCGGCTTCGGTGGGCGGCAAGCCACCTTGCCTTCGGGTTGCTCGGCCCGGCGGTCGCGCTGGTGGCGTTCGGCCTTGCCGCCGGGCTGGCCTACGGGCTGACCACCGCTGACGTGGCCGGCCAGCTGCCACGCGTGCTCGCCGGCGCGCTGGTGCAGCTGCCCGCCGTCTGGGTCCTGTCCGGGATCGCTGTGGCGCTGTTCGGCCTGCTGCCCCGGCTGGCGGCCGCAAGCTGGGCCGCGCTGGCGGTGTTCGCGCTGCTGGTGCTGTTGGGTCCGCTGATGGAGCTGCGCCAGTGGATGCTGGACCTCTCGCCGTTCACCCACACTCCCAAGGTGCCCGGCGGCGAGGTCGCCGCGACCCCGCTGGTCTGGCTGCTTGGCGTGGCCGCCGTGCTCGCCGCGGCCGGGCTGGCCGGGTTCCGCCGCCGCGACCTCGTCGTGTAGACCCCTGGCCGGCGGCGCCCTGGGATGCCTACATGCTGGCGATCAGCTTGTCGACCCGGTCGTCGTGGGCCCGGAACGGGTCCTTGCACAGGACGGTCCGTTGGGCCTGGTCGTTCAGCTTCAGGTGGACCCAGTCGACGGTGTAGTCGCGGCGGCGCTCCTTGGCCTGGCGGATGAACTCCCCCCGCAGCCGGGCCCTGGTGGTCTGGGGCGGCTCCTGGGTGGCCCGGTCGATGGCCAGGTCGTCGCAGATCCGCTCCACCGACCCGTTGCGCTCCAGCAGGTAGTACAGGCCGCGCTTGCGGTTGACGTCGTGGTAGGTCAGGTCCATCAGGGCGACCTTGGGGTGGGACAGGGGCAGGTTGTGACGTGCCCTGGCCCGCTCGATCATCAGGTACTTGGTCACCCAGTCGACCTGGCGGCCGATGCGGTCCAGCTCCTGGTGCTCCAGCGCCTCCAGCACGTGCCCCCACATGTCGACCACCTTCTTGGCGGTCTCACCGGCGTCGCGGCGGTCGACGAACCGGGCCGCCTTCTCGTAGTACTCGCGCTGGATGTCGAGGGCGCTGGCCTCGCGGCCGTTGGCCAGGCGGACCTTGCGCCGGCAGCTCATGTCATGGGAGATCTCCCTGATCGCCCGGATCGGGTTCTCCAGGGTCAGGTCGCGCAGGACGGTGGCCTCCTCGACCATGGACAGGACCAGGTCGGTGGCGCCGACCTTGAGGAATGCCGACCACTCCGACATGTTGGAGTCGCCGACGATCACGTGCAGGCGACGGTAGCGCTCGGCGTCGGCGTGGGGCTCGTCGCGGGTGTTGATGATCGGCCGCGACCGAGTGGTGGCGGACGACACCCCTTCCCAGATGTGCTCGGCCCGCTGGGCGATGCAGTACACCGCCCCACGGGGGGTGGCCAGCACCTTGCCGGCCCCGCAGAGGATCTGGCGGCTGACGAAGAACGGGATCAGCACGTCGGCCAGGCGCTGGAACTCGCCGTAGCGCGAGACCAGGTAGTTCTCGTGGCAGCCGTAGGAGTTGCCGGCCGAGTCGGTGTTGTTCTTGAACAGGAAGATCTTGCCGGCGATGCCCTCCTCGTGCAGGCGGGCCTCGGCGGCGGCGAGCAGGCTCTCAAGGATCCGCTCGCCGGCCTTGTCGTGGGTGATCAGCTCGGCCACCGAGTCGCACTCCGGGGTGGCGTACTCGGGGTGGGAGCCGACGTCCAGGTACAGGCGGGCCCCGTTCTCCAGGAACACGTTGGAGGAGCGGCCCCAGGAGACGACCCGGCGGAACAGGTAGCGGGCGACCTCGTCAGGGGACAACCGACGCTGGCCCCGGAACGTGCAGGTGACGCCGTACTCGTTCTCGAGCCCAAAGATGCGACGGTCCATGCGGCCATGCTACCGGACCGGGGCCGGCTTCTCGGCGGGTAGAGCTACACCAGCGTCGCCTCGGAGGCCCGCTTGGCCCGATCCGGGCCGACCAGGACGCCGAGGCTGGCGAGCAGCTCGGCGCGGTCGCGTTCCAGCAGCGTTGCGCCGGCCGCGGCGCTCGCCTGGTCGAAGTCGACCAGCCAGGGCTGCCGCTCCTGGTCGACCATGACGTTGGCCGCGACCAGCTCGCCGTGGGCGATCCCGGCCCGGTGCAGCAGGGCGACCTGGCGCCCGAGCTCGGTCAGCAGCGCGTCGTCGACCTGGTCGGCGCCCAGCTCATGCAGGTTCTGGCCGTGGATGCGGTGCTCGGCGAGCAGGCCGGCGCCGTTGTCGAAGGACCGCACCAGCAGGATCTGGGGTGTGCGCACCCCGGCGGCGGCGGCCAGCAGCGCCATCGAGGCCTCGTGCTCGACCTCGTGGTGGGGCGTGCCGACCCGGACCGGCCGGGTCTGGTCCCGCCGGATGAGCCGGCGCCAGGCCCGCCACAGCAGGTCGCCGTCGCGCCACTCCCTGACCACGACCTTCACGAACAGCCCTTGCTCGGTGCCTCGCGCTCCTCCAGGCGAGCTTCCGTTACCGGTCACGTAGCGGGTCGAGCGGCGAACGTCGCCCCCGACCGGCTCCAGGCCGGTGGGGTCGAGGCCGTGCTCCTGCAGGGCGTTGCCCACCTTGGCAAGCGACGGGCGTGGATCGGGAGCGCCGAGGACGAACAGCACCAGCGACCCGGCCGCCCAACCGAGGGCCGCACCGCCGACGACGTCGAACGGCAGGTGCGACCCGACGTAGATGCGGGCCAGGCAGACGCAGCCGGCGAGGATCCAGGCGACCCGGCGGGCCCGGCGGCCCAGGTAGGGGCTGGCCACCGTGGCCAGGGCCACAGCAACGGCCGAGTGCCCGGAGACGTAGCCGAGGCCGCGTGCCGGCTCCCCGAGGATGTTCACGTCGTCGAGCAGGGTCTGGGGCCGGCCACGCTGGACGAACTCCTTCACCAGCTTGGCGATCAGGTAGATGCTGCCCGCGGCTAGGACGGCGTCCAGGGCCAGGCGGAGCCGTTTGGTGGCGAGGGCGAGGGCCGCCACCAGCGGCACGGCCCCGATCACGCCCAGCTGCATCACCAGCCAGACCGCCGGCCAGGTCCATCCGGGAAGGGCCAGCTCGTTGACGACTCGGAACAGCGCCGCCTCACGGTCGCCGACGAAGTTCTTGTGGATGGCCAGGGTGGTCACGGTCAGGATGGCGCTGCCAAGGACCACCCGGATGGCGTCGCTCGGGTGGCGGGTGTAGCCGGGCCGGGGCAGCCACGCCATCAGGCGACCCTCCTGACCTCCCCGGCGGCCGCGCCGTCGGCACCCTCCGGGTCGGGGGTCCGGGCGGGGCTGCCGAGCAGCAGCCGCACCAGGCCGCCGACGGCCAGCCCGAGGGCGGCGCCGCCGACCATGTCCAGGGGCAGGTGCGCCCCCACGTAGATGCGGGCCAGGAACACCGCGGCGACGGCCGCTCCGGCCGCCCAGCGTCCCCAGCGGGGCAGCCAGGGCCAGGCGACCAGGGCCAGTGCGGTCACCACCGCGATGTGCCCGGAGACGAAGCCGAGCCCGTGCGGGGCGGCGCCGCGCACGACCACGTCGTCAAGCACGTCGGATGGGCGGCCACGCTCCACGAACCGCTTCACCACCTTGGCCAGGACGTACACGCCGACGCCGGCCAGGGCCAGCCCGGCCGCCAGCCGCCAGCGCCGGAAGGCGAGCGCGGCCAGCACCGCCGCGGGCACGACCAGGAAGTTGCCGAGCTGCATCGGCACCCACACGATCGCAAACGGCAGGCTGGGCAGGTCGTTGACCAGCCGGAAGGCGTCGGCCTCGAGGGCGGCGACCCGGTCGGCGTTGACCGGCAGGGCGGACAGCACCAGCAGCACCGCGCCGGCGACAAGCCACAGCAGGTCGGTCGGGCGGCGCTGGATGGGCCGGCCGCCGGTCATCGCCGTCCGGTCCCGGTCGCGCTGGCCGCGCCCTTGGCTGGTGCCGCCAACGACTGCCTGCGCCACCACAGCAGGCAGAGCACCCCGACCAGGATGGGCAGGGCCCAGGTCAGCGCCCGGTAGACCAGCACGGCGGCGACGACCTGCGCCTTGTCGCCGCCGGCGGCGGTCATGCCGGTGATCAGCACCGCCTCCACCACCCCGGCCCCGCCGGGGGTGATGGGGATGGCGGTGGCCAGCCGGGCGAACGCGAACACGGCCAGGACCTCGGCCCAGCCGACCTCGGCGTCGCTGACCCCGACGGACCGTAGGGTGGCCAGCAGCACCAGGTACAGCGACAGGTGGCTGACCAGCGTGGCCGCCGTGATCGGGATCCAGCCGTGCTCCAGCAGGTCAAGGGTCCTGGCGCGGAACTTGACCGTCGCGATCTCCCAGCCGTGCACCGGCGGCCGCCGGATCAGGGCGAGGACCCGGGAGGTGGCTCGTCCGGCCACCACCCCGACCCGTTCGGCCATGTGCTCGCTGCGCAGCATCAGCGCGAACACCACGATGGCCGCCACCAGTCCCGCGATGCCGAGCAGGGCGGCCGTGACCCGACCGGCGCCGGCGTCGCCCTGCAGGGCGACAAGGGCGAGGGCGAGCACGGGGATGCCGAGCTTGGCGAAGGCGTTCCAGACTCCGGAGACGAGCACGGCGATGGTGGTGCGGGAGCGGGAGAACCCCCATCCCCCGAGCATCGCGTAGGTCATCCCGATGCCGATCGCCGACCCGGCCGGCACGGTGTTGGTGACCGCGGTCGTGGCCTGGGTCATGATCATGGCCCGGCCGAACGACAGGCCGGGGGTGACCGTCATCCACACGAACGCGTAGGTGCACAGGTTCCAGCCGGCGGCCACCGCCAGGGTGGTCAGCTCGGCCCAGGTCATGGCCGTGATCGCGGCCCACACGTCGCTCAGCGAGATGTCTCTGAGCAGGTAGTAGAAGATGACGACGATCAGCACGATGGAGATGGCGATCCGCAGGGCCATCTTGCCCGGCGACGAGCGCTTGGCGGTGCCTTCCGCCGCGTCCTGACTCATC
>Ga0184609_10000200_pt1 | contig 16529 bp, 20 predicted proteins | sample PLM1_60_coex_FD_133165 | JGI IMG/M metagenome (GOLD analysis project Ga0184609, IMG submission 133165) | Groundwater sediment microbial communities from an aquifer in East River, Colorado, USA - PLM1_60_coex | ecosystem: Environmental > Terrestrial > Soil > Riparian zone | place: USA: East... | reverse complement strand
TCGTTGCCCCAGTGCAGGCTGGCGATCACCACCTCGGCACCGGCCTGCTTGGCGGCCCGTGCCGCGGCGAGCACCGCGTTGACGCTCAGCTCGTTGGCCAGCCACGGCATGCCGGCGGGTTCGCGGAAGCCGTTGAACCCGAACGCGAACGAGACGTGCCCGACCTTCACGCCGTCGACGTCGATGATGTGCGGCGCGCTCGCCTCCTCGGCGCTGCGGGCCGACCCGGTGTGCTCGATGCCGGCGGCATCCAGCGCGTCCAGCGTGCTGCGTACCCCGTTGGGCCCATGGTCGAGGACGTGGTTGGACGCCGTCGAGCACTCGTCGTAGCCGGCGTCGGCGAGCGCGGTGGCGATCTCGGGTGGCGAGCTGAACGCCGGCCAGCCGGCGAACGGCCCCGCCGGCCCGGCCAGCGGCACCTCGAGGTGGCAGATCGCCAGGTCGGCGGCGGACACCACCTGCTTGACGCCGGCTATCAGCGGCCGGTAGTCCCTGGTGCCGTTGCCGTCGGCAACGGCCTGCGCGGTCAGGTCCGGGTGGATCAGCACGTCGCCGCTGGCCACCACGGTGAAGTTGGTCCGCGGCGGCGCCGTCCAGCTCGGCAGTGGCTGGCGGGGCGGCAGCCCGGATGTCTCGGCGGCGTTCTGCCCCTGCTTGGCGCTCGACGCGGGGTCGGAACAGCCGGCGAGGAGCGCGCCGCTGAGCGCGGCCACTGCCGCGACAGCGAGGGCTGCCAGTCGTCGCATGGGTTCTCCCTCGGGTCTCCCTCGCATCGACGTCGGCACATCCTGTCCCAACCTGGCCACTCAGCGCGAGGTGCCCATGGGTGCAGGAGTTCCGGAAATGCGAAGGGACCCCGAGGTGTGTGGCCAGTGGGGTCCCTTCGGTGCGCCGGCCGGCGGCTCAGCCGCGGCGGCGCAACCAGCGAAGTAGCAGGAGCACGACGAGCACGGCGACCGCGACCGGCGCCAGCCGTTTGAGCACCGATTGCCCGGCGAAGCTCAGCAGGTCGATCTCCTCGGCCGAGCCGGCCGGGCGGACCGGCGTCGACGGCGACGCCGGCTTGGGTGATGGCTCGGGCTCCGGGGACAGCCCGACCGACGAGGACGGCGCGGCTGGCGCTGACGACGTGGACGCCGGCTCGGCGGGCTCGGCGCCACCGAGCTGCGTCGCGAGGCAGCCGGCGAAGGCGTCGATGATCTTGCCGCCGACCTCGCCGATGAGCCCGCGCCCGAGCTGCGCCGGCCGGCCCGTGATGGTCAGGTCGGTGATCACGTCGACGGTCGTGCTGTCCGCCTCGTCTTGCCCGGGTCCGAGTGTCCCGGATGGAGTCAGTGTGGCGGTGACCGCGGCCGACGCCGTGCCGTTGCCACGGGAGTCCTTGCCGGTGGCCTCCAGGACGACCCGGCGGGCCGCCTCGTCCACCGCGGTGAAGCGCCCGGTTCCCTTGTACAGCAAGGAAACCGGGCCCATCCGCACCTTCACGGTCCCGGTGAACTCGGAACCGTCGACGCTGGTCAGGGTGGCACCGGGGAAGCACGGCGCCACCCGCGCCGGGTCGAGCAGTGCCTGCCAGGCCACCTCGACCGGCACTGGCACCGAAAAGCTGTGCTCCAGCTGCATCGACCTAACCTACGCCAGCCGCGGCGCTAACGGCTCGACGAGTGAGGACGCCGGCAAGGTGGCGCCGGTAGTCGGCGTCGGCGTTGAGGTCCGACGGGGGCGACGTGCCGTCCGCTGCGTGCGTCGCCGCCGCCCGGATCGCCTCCGCCGAGGCCGGCGCACCGACCAGCGCCTGCTCGACGGCACGCGCCCGCACCGGTGTCGGACCCATGTTGGTCAGCCCGACCCTGGCCTCGGCGATCGAGCCGCCGTCCACCCGCACGGCTGCGGCGACGGCCACGATCGACCACGCCTGCGCCGTGCGGTTGAACTTCTCGTAGTGGGCGCCCCACCCGGTGAGCTTGGGCACCCGCACCTCGACGAGCAGCTCGCCGGCGTCCAGCGCGGTGGTGAAGTAGTCGACGAAGAACTGCGACGCCGGCACGGTCCGGCGCCCGTCCATGCCGGCGATCACCATCTCGGCGTCCATCGCGACCACGGCCGCGCCGAGGTCGCCGGCGGGGTCGGCGTGCGCCAACGACCCGCCGAAGGTGCCACGATGCCGGATCTGCGGGTCAGCCACCGTGGCCACCGTGCGGGCCAGCAGCTCGGCGTGGGTGGCGATCAGGGGGTCGCGGCCGACCTCGTAGTGCGTGGTCATCGCGCCGATCACCAGCGCGTCGCCGTCCTCACGGACGCCGCTCAGCTCGGCCACCCTGCCGAGGTCGATCACCATCTCCGGTGCGGCGAGCCGCATCCGCAGCACCGGCATCAGGCTCTGCCCGCCGGCCATCACCTTGCCGTCCTCGCCGGCCTCGTTGATGGCCCGCACCGCCTCGTCGACGGTCGTCGGCGCCTGGTAGTCGAAAGCGGCCGGGATCACTGGGTACCTCCCTGGTTGATCGCCTGCCACACCCGCCGGGGCGAGCACGGCATCTCGACGTCGCGCACGCCGAGGTGGCGCACCGCGTCGACCACCGCGTTCACCACGGCCGGCGTGGACGCGATGGTGCCGGCCTCGCCGACGCCCTTCACCCCGAGCGGGTTGGTGGTGGCCGGCGACTCGGTGCGGTCGAGCGTGAACGACGGCAGGTCCGCGGCCGACGGCACGAGGTAGTCGGCCAGTGTGCCGGTCACCAGCGTGCCGGTCTCGTCATGCACGGCCTCCTCGAACAGCGCCTGCGCGATGCCCTGGGCCAGGCCGCCGTGCACCTGCCCCTCCACGATGAGCGGGTTGACCACGACGCCGACGTCGTCGACGGCGACGTAGGAGCGCAGCCGCACGGCGCCGGTCTCGGTGTCCACCTCGGCTGCGCACAGGTGGGTGCCGTGCGGGAAGGAGAAGTTCTCGGGATCGTAGGTGGCCTCCGAGTCGAGGTTCGGCTCGACACCGTCCGGCAGGTCGTGCGCCGCGAACACGGCGAGCGCCACCTCCGCGATCGACTTGGCGTTCGACGTGCCGCGGACGGTGAACTTGCCGTCGGCCCACTCGAGGTCGTCCTCACCGCACTCCAGCATGTGCGCCGCGATGGGCCGCGCCTTCTCGATCACCTTGTCGGCGGCCTTGAGCGCAGCCATCCCGCCGACCGCCAGCGACCGCGAGCCGTACGTGTCCATGCCCTTCTGCGAGACCAGGGTGTCGCCGTGGAGCACCTCGATGTCCTCGAACGGCACGCCGAGCCGGTCGGCGATGATCTGGCTGAAGGCCGTCTCGTGGCCCTGGCCGTGCGCCGACGAGCCGGTGACCACCTCGACCTTGCCGGTCGGCAGCATCCGGACCGCGCCGTGCTCCCAGCCGCCTGCGCCGTACGAGAGCGACCCGAGCACCCGCGACGGCGCGAGCCCGCACATCTCGGTGAAGGTGGAGATGCCGATGCCGAGCTGCACCGGGTCGTTACGCTCGCGGCGCTGCCTCTGCTCCTCGCGCAGCGCGTCGTAGCCGAAGAGCTCCATCGCGCGGGCGGTGGCCGCCTCGTAGTTGCCGGAGTCGTAGGTCAGCCCGCACACCGTGGTGAACGGGAACTCCTCGTGCGTGATCCAGTTCTTGCGGCGCAGCTGCATCGGGTCCATGCCGAGCTCGGCGGCGAGCTCGTCCATCATCCGCTCGATGCCGAACGTGGCCTCCGGCCGGCCGGCGCCGCGGTACGCGTCGGTCCACGTCTTGTTCGTGAACACGTTGGTGCACGCGAACCGGTACGCCGGGATCTTGTAGATGGCGTTGAACATGAACGCGCCGAGGATCGGCACCCCCGGCGTCACCAGGCCGAGGTAGGCGCCCATGTCGGCCATCAGCTCGACCTTGAGACCGGTGATCGTGCCGTCCTTGCTGGCCGAGATCGTCAGGTCCTGGATCTGGTCGCGGCCGTGGTGCGCCGAGACCATCGAGTCGGACCGCGACTCGGTGTACTTGACCGGCTTGCCGAGCCGGCGCGCCACCAGGAGGGTGAGCACCTCCTCCGGCGTCAGCTGCAGCTTGCCGCCGAACCCGCCGCCGACGTCGGGTGCGATCACCCGCAGCTTGTGTTCCGGGATGCCGAGGGTCAGGGCCAGCATCACCCGCAGGACGTGCGGGATCTGGGTGGCCGACCAGATGGTGAGCTGCTCGCCGGTCGGGTCGACCAGCACGCTGCGCGGCTCCATGAACGCCGGGATCAGGCGCTGCTGGCGGAACCGGCGCTTGACGACGACCTCGGAGTCGGACAAGGCCTGCTCGACGTCGCCGCCGGTGCCGGCCTCGCCGGAGTCGAACACCCACAGCGCGTTGCGGTTGGTGCCGAGGTCCGGGTGCACCAGCGGGGAGCCGCCGGCCAGCGCGGCCTCCATGTCGAGCACGACCGGCAGGTCCTCGTAGTCCACGTCGATCGCTTCGAGGGCGTCGGCCGCCAGGTACGCCGACCTGGCGACGACGACGGCGACCGCATCACCGGCGAACCTGACCGTGTCCACCGCGAGCGAGGGGTGCTGCGGCGCCTTCATGTCCGGGGTGACCGGCCACGCGCACGGCAGGCTGCCCTGCTCGCCGGCCAGGTCCGCGCCGGTGAACACGGCGTGCACGCCCGGCACCCGCCTGGCCGCCGACGCGTCGATGTGGGTGATCCTGGCGTGCGCCGCGGCGCTGCGCAGGATCGCCATGTGCAGCATGCCCGGCAGCTGCAGGTTGTCGGTCCAGCGGGTGCGGCCGGTGATCAGCCGCGCGTCCTCCTTACGGCGGCGCGCCTTGCCGATCTCCCTGCCGGGACGTTCGACGGTGGCAGTCATTCCCCACCACCCCCGGCTACCGGAGCGGTCTCCCGCTGCTCGGTTCGTTCCAGCTCCGGTCCGGCGCCAGGGCTCATCTTCTTGGCGGCGTCCAGAACGGCGCGCACGATGTTCTGGTAGCCGGTGCAGCGGCAGAGGTTGCCTTCCAGACCGTGGCGGACGGCCTGCTCGTCGGGGTCGTGGTTGTCGGCTAACAGGTCGATCGCCTGCATGATCATGCCGGGGGTGCAGAAGCCGCACTGCAGCGCGTGGCTGTCGTGGAAGGCCTGCTGCATCGGGTGCAGCTTGCCGTCCCGCGCCAGCCCCTCGATCGTGGTTACCTCGCGACCGTCGGCCTGCACGGCCAGCACCGAGCACGACTTGACGCTGTGGCCGTCAAGGTGGACCGTGCACGCTCCGCAGTTGCTCGTGTCGCATCCGACGACGGTTCCTACCTTGCCTAGCCGTTCGCGCAGGTAGTGCACGAGAAGCATGCGCGGCTCGACGTCGTCCTCGTATCGGGTGCCATCGACGGTGACTCGGATTCCGACCACAGACCTCACCTCTTAGTCGGGTGTTGGAGCGACTGGCTGGTGATCTGTCACACATGACACTCCTGGTGACTGCCGGCCGCAAGCCCCGCCACGTCGTTGCCGCCCGACGGTGATCGACGGGGTCGACTCGCTGCCCCGATCCCAGCGGACATGCCGTAACGGCCCATGGGGGAGTCGTATGGGTTCGTGGCGGTCCAGCCAAGTAACGGAACGGTAACTATCCCGGTGGACGTCCGCCGCGCGTTCGGGCTCGACAAGTCGGGGTCTCAGGTCGAGGTGTTCGTGCGGGACGGCGAGATCGTGCTCGTGCCGCACATCGCCGTCCGCGCCGATGGCCAGCAGCCGAGGCGTCATCGAGGCTATGAGCCTTGGGACGACATACCGACGGCCCGGGCGCCGAGGTGATCCGCTAGGCGCGGGCCGCCGAGTGGGTGTGGTGGATCGCGCCGTCCATGGCGGACAGGCGCTCACCGCGGCCACCCCAGCGCAGGGCGATGATCTCGGCGGCGATCGAGACGGCGGTCTCCTCCGGGGTGCGGGCGCCGAGGTCGAGGCCGATGGGCGAGGAAAGCCGCGCGAGCTCGCCTTCGGTCAGGCCCGCCTCGCGCAGCCGGTCGAGCCGGTCGTCGTGGGTACGGCGCGAGCCCATCGCGCCGACGTAGGCCAGCTCCATCCGCAGCGCCACCTCGAGCACCGGCACGTCGAACTTGGGGTCGTGGGTGAGCACGGCCACCACGGTCCGCTGGTCGAGCCGGCCGGCGGTGGCCTCGCCGGCGAGGTAGCGGTGCGGCCAGTCCACGACCACCTCGTCGGCGGCCGGGAAGCGCTGCGGCGTTGCGAAGATCGGCCGCGCGTCGCACACGGTGACGCGGTAGCCGAGAAAGCTGCCGACCCTGGCCACCGCGGCCGCGAAGTCGATCGCGCCGAACACGAGCATCCGCGGACGCGGCGCGAAGGAGTTGACGAACACCCGCATGCCCTCGCCGCGGCGCTGACCCTGCGGCCCGTACTCCAGGGTCGCCGAGCGGCCGGCGGCGAGCAGGCCACGGGCGTCGTCGGCGACGGCGTCGTCGATCCGCCGCGACCCGAGGCCGCCTTCCGTGGTCTCCGGCCACACCAGCAGGGTGGCGCCGAGGCGTTCGGCGTCCGGGTGCTCGATCACGGTGGCGATCGCGACCGGACGCCCCTCGTGCACGGCGGCGGCGACCTCGTCAAGCCACGGCCAGCTCGTGCGGTCGATCCGCTGCACGAACACGTCGATCACGCCGCCGCAGGTCAGACCGACGGCGAACGCGTCGTCGTCGCTCACGCCGTACCTGGCCAGCGCCGGCTTGCCGGCCGCGATCACCTCGGTGGCCAGCTCGTACACCGCGCCCTCCACGCAGCCGCCCGAGACGCTGCCGGACACCGCGCCGCGCGGGCCGACCAACATCGCGGCGCCGGGGGCCCGCGGGGCCGAGCGGAACGTGGCGACGACGGTGGCGAGCCCGGCCGGCTCATCCGACCGCCACCACCGCAGCAACTCATCGAGCACTTCACGCACGGCGCACCTCCGCGAGCAGCTCATGGAGGCTGGCCAGGCTGTGCCCGGCCAACAACCGGTCAACGTGCGGCAGCGCAGCCGCTATTCCGGACTGCACCGGCGCGTAGCCGTCCCGGCCGGCGTGCGGGTTGAGCCAGAAGATCTTGTGAGCCAGCCGTCGCAGCCTGGCCAGCTGCTCGCCGAGCAGCGCCGAGTCGCCGCGCTCCCAGCCGTCCGAGCAGATCACCACGACCGCGCCACGCGCGGCGCCGCGCTGGCCCCAGCGGTCGATGAACGCCCTGATCGTCTCGCCGAGCCGGGTGCCACCGGCCCAGTCCGGCACGGCCGCGGTGGCACCCGCCAGCGCCCGCTCGGGATCCCGCTGCCGCAGCGGCAGCGTCACCCTGGTCAGCCTGGTACCGACGGTGAACGCCTCGACGGCGCTCGGCGCCCGCCGGACCACGGCATGCGCGAAGCGCAGCAGCGCGTCGGCATACGGGCTCATCGAGCCGGACACGTCGAGCAGCAGCACGACCTTGCGAGGCCTGCGGCCGCGCCGCCGGCGCAGCGGCCGGGCCAGCTCACCGTGCGCCCTGATCGTCGCGCGCAGGGTTCGGCGCGGGTCCACCTCGCCACCGCGGGCCGCGCGGTGCCGCAGCGACGTCCTCGTCGGCGGGTCCGGCCGAAGGGCGGCGAGCACGGTCCGCAGGTGGTCCCGCTCGGCTGCGGTCAGCTCGGCAAGGTCGCGCCGCCGCAGCGTCTCGGTGTCGCTGGCCGCGGTGCGCAGCGGGTCGCTCTGCTCGTCCTCGTGGTCGCCGCCTGGCGCGGTGAGCGGCGCGGTCAGCATCGCCATCCGCCTCGGCTGCCTCGGCGGCCCGACCGTCCTCGGCGCCGGCATGCCGGCAATCCCCCTGCCGTCGCCACCCTGGAACCACGCCGAGAACGCCGCGTCATAGCGGGCCAGGTCGTCGGGCTGCGAGCACAACGTCAGCCGGCCGGCCCAGTAGGTCTGCACCGGGCTGGCCAGGTCCACCCGGTCCAGTGCCGACAGGTACGCCACTACGCGGTGCGCGTCCACCGCCAGCCCGGCATGCCGCAACGACCTGGTGAAGCCGACCAGCCCAGCCAGCGGATCCATGCTCGACACCAGGCCATTGTGCCGCTCTTCGACCGCATGTTTCGACCTGTGGCGCTCGGCACTTAACTGAGTTGATCGACGAAGTACTTCAGCGCCGTCGACAACGTGCGGTCGATGAGTTCGGCGACCTCCGGCCAGCGTTCCTCCGCGGAGTTCGTGTGAACGAGGGTCACACTGTCTTTTGCGGTCGGCTCGAACGCGCGCCTAAAATCTATCGGACCTTGCGAGCTCTTGGTCTTGGTAGCCTTTTCCTCGATGACCTCCGCAAAAGTGGTCACTGCTAGCACACCCAGATCGCCGTGTCCGACTTTCTGAACCACAACCATGTAACGCAACGTTTGACCAAGAGCTTGGACCTGCATGCTGGTCCACCAGCTTCCGTCACGGAGGTTCGCAAAGAAGTCGACCCGGTCCGCTGTATAGACGATCTGGCCTCGCCAGTAATTCGCTCTCGGCCTGCCTGGCGCCGCCCAGTCCACTGCGACCCTGGCGGTATGGTCGACGGCCCGAAACTCCTTCTCCAACTGGCTCGTCAGCCGGCGCAGCTCACGGACCACACGCTGTTGTACGGTGGTTGCCAGCTTTGCACTGGCAGCCGCTCGCTGCTCGTCCTCTGTCCTTCGCCGCTCACGGAGGCGTCCGACGAGCTCGCGCGCAACCGGCAACACCCCCGTTGCCTGCGACGCCTGAGACACCGGCCCGCTGAGTTCGGACTTGAGAGCCACCAGTTCCAGGCCGGCGAAAAGCCGGATAAGGCGTCGGAGATCACCATCGTTCGCAGCGTCCAGCGCGTCGAGGTAGTCGGACCGCTGGTGACGGTCAACGACCAGTGGTGCGTAGTTCGCCCGCAACAAGACCATGAGTGTCAACGCCCTGGCGACCCGCCCGTTCCCATCCTGGAAAGGATGAATAAGCACATAGCCATGGTGCAGCCAGGCCGATCGAACAACAGGGTGCGCATCGACTGCTTCTTCGTACAGCGCAAGAAGCTTCTCCATCTGGCTCTGCACGTGCTCGGGCGGAACGTACTGGAGCCGGGACCGTAATCGCCGCATGAAGCTCTTTCACGAAAGACAATGTCAGCGGGCGCCCGGCCCGAACAGCGTCGACAAGCATGCCCAGCGCGTCGAGCTGGGAGTTGATGATGGCCAGGGTGTCTTCCGAAATCCCATCCTCGCGGGCAGCGGCTTGCCGCGTTATTCCTTCGGCTACGAGTGCCTCTGTTACGCCCCAGCTTACGTCGTAGAGCCGTTCGATGATGCCCGTTTCGATCGCATGGCGACGCAGCGTTCGGAGCCTGGCCGCCTCGAACTCTTCGCGTGAGACGAGCCGAAGATGCTCCTCCCAAGCGCTGCGCACCGTGTCGACAGTTGCGAGCAAGTTATCCGTGTCGCCGTTGATTTTCGGCAGCGGTTCGATCTCCCGCCAGCGAATGACCTGCTCAGTCATGCCGAGAGACTAGCCCGCGATCGACGGTCGGCGGTGACGGACGGGATCAGCAGGTGTCGACCATGTTTGCAATGGCCCGCTCGCCCCTGGCCTGGTCGTCGGCCTTCACCGCGGCGAAGAACTCGCCGGCGCCGTCGGCGCACTTCTGGAGCTCGGCGTTGCGGGTCTCCAGGTCGGCGGCGCGACTCTCCTGCTCGCGTTTGGCCTGCTCGGCTGAGGTGAGCTTGCCCTTGGTCGAGTCCAGCTCGTCCTGCAGCCCGTCGAGCTGGATCCGGTGGGTCGTCACCTGCTGCTGGGTGCGGTTGTGGGCCGACCGCTCCGAGAGGTACAGCGCGCCGAGGACCGCGGCGGCGATCAGGAACACAGCCGTCGCGGTGGCGAGCAGGATCGTGGCGCCACGCCGCGGCCGGGCGAGCGGCGGCGGGGCGGCGGTGCCCATGGTCGGCACACCGGGGGCCTGGCCCCACGTGCCGCCGTACCCGACGGCCGGCTGCCCGCCGGGTGGGGTGGCCGGCCACTCGGCCCTCGGCTGGCCACCGGGTGGCGTGGCCGGCCACTCGGCACCGGGTTGCGCGGTCGGAGGGGTGGGCGGCCGCTCGGCGCCGGGCTGGGCGGCTGGTGGGGTGGGCGGCCACGGCGCTGGCTGCGCGGTGGTGTCGGGGAACTGCCACTGACCGCCGGGGGGCTGGTCGGAGGGTTCCGGGTTCTGTCGGGTGTCCTCTGGCTCGGGCATGCCTCTCCCCTGTCACCGCCCGTCGGGCTCACGGAGGCTGACAGTGTACGGCGGCACGCCGGCGCGCTAGGACGCCAGCAGATCGGCGACGGCGTTGCGCACCCGGTCGGCGTCCTCGCGGTACTTGAGTACGGCGCCGAGCGTGATGGCGGCCGAGTCGGCGTCGAGCTCGTCGCGGCCGAGGGCGATCAGCGCGGCCGCCCAGTCCAGCGACTCGGCGACGCCGGGTGGCTTGAGGAGCTGCATGGCGCGCAGGCCGCGCACGGCGTGCGCCACCTGCTCTGCCAGCCGCTGCGACACCTCCGGCAGCCGGCGGCGCAGGATGGCGACCTCGCGCGGCAGGTCGGGGTGGTCCAGCCAGTGGTAGAGGCAGCGCCGCTTGAGCGCGTCGTGCACCTCGCGGGTGCGGTTGGACGTGAGCACCACCAGCGGTGGTGTCGACGCGCGGACCTCGCCCAGCTCGGGGATGCTGACCGTGTAGTCGGCAAGGGCCTCCAGCAGGAATGCCTCGAACTCGTCGTCGGCCCGATCGATCTCGTCGACGAGCAGCACGCACGGCGCGTCCTCCAGCGCCCGAAGCAGCGGCCTGGCCAGCAGGAACCTGCGGGTGTACAGCGACGCCTCCGCGGCGTTGGCGTCCAGCGGCCCTTCCGTGCCGGCCTCGAGCGCACGCAGGTGCAGCAGCTGCCGGGGGAAGTCCCAGTCGTAGAGTGCCTGCCCGGCGTCGATGCCCTCGTGGCACTGCAACCGGATCAGCGGCACCTCGAGGGCCTGGGCCAGCGCGGCGGCCAGCGCGGTCTTGCCGGTGCCGGGCTCGCCCTCGCAGAACAGCGGCCGGGCCATCCGCAGCGCCAGGAACGCCGCGATGGCGATGCCCTCGTCGGGCAGGTAGCCGGTGGCTTCCAATGCCCTGCCGAGCTCGGCCGGCGACGGCACCGCGTCCCACATGCCTGTGACGCTACGCCGGCGAGGTGTCCGGTGTGTCGCGATCTCGCCCGCTGGCCAGGTCCGCGCACTCGACCAGGCGCAGGTCGGGCCGGGCGGCGAGCCAGTCGCGCGCGCCGTGGTCGCCGGTGGCGGTGCGCGCCACCGCCGCCCAGTGGTCGCGGCCGATCAGCACGGGATGTCCCGGCGTGCCGTGATAGGTCGCCCTGGCCACCGCGGCCGGTGCGGCGTGCTCGGCGATCCTGCGGACCACGCCGGCGCCGACGTCGGGCAGGTCGACGAGGTGCACGAGCGCGGCCGCCGGCGGCGGCACGAGCCGTGCCAGCGCGTCGAGCCCGGTCCGCAGCGAGGCGGACATGCCGCTGTCCCAGTCGGCGGCGACGACCGCGAGCTCGGGCGACGGCAGCAGCTCGACGGCCTCGGCGGCGCCGGCGCCCAGCACCACCCGCACCGGCTCGCACCCGCCGTCCACCAGCGCGGCGAGCGCGCGCCGCAGCCACTCGCCGCCGTTGGCCAGCGCCTTGGGACCGCCGTAGCGCCGCCCGGCGCCCGCGGCCAGCAGCAGGCCAGCAGTGCGCGCCACCGTGCTGTCCGTCACCGTGCTGTCCGTCACCGTGCTGTCCGTCACCGTGCTGTCCGTCACCGTGCTGTCCGTCACCGTGCTGTCCGTCATCGGCGGCCGAGCACGCGCCGTACCACTGCGACCGTGATCCCGGCCGTCACCGTCGCGGCGCCGGCCACCGCCGGCAGCACCAGCCGCGGCAGCCGCATCACCCGCGAGCCGTCAGCCGCGGCCGGAACCCGCTCGGCGTCGCCGAGCCTGGCCGCCAGCGCGGTGCTGGCCCGGTGGACCATCCGGTTGCCGACGTCGGTGACCACCGAGCGGCCGAGCCGTCCGCCGGCCCGCGGCGCGCGCAGGTCGGCGTGCACGGCCACCGTGCTGTGCTCGGCGCCGGCCGGGGTCACCGTGATGGTCACCGTGCCGACCTCGTCGCCGTCGCGGCTGGTCACCTCGACCACGGCGCGCCTGGCCCGCGCGTCGCGGGTGCGCAGCCGCCCAACGCCCTGCCCGACCAGCCCCACCGGACCGATCCGCAGCCGCACCGATCGGATGCTCGGCGGCGTGTGCGGCGGGCTTGCCGAGACGCTCGGCGTGGACGCCGCGCTGCTGCGCATCGCGCTGGTGGCGGCGACCCTGCTCGGCTTCGGCGCCGGCGCCGTCATCTACCTCGTCTGCTGGCTCGTCGTGCCGGAGGCCGACCAGTCCTGACACCCGGGCCTGGCCCTTTTCGCCCGCGCATGCCGCGTCTGGCGCCCCGCCGGATGCGGCATTCGCATGTCCGGTGAAATCCGAGGAAACGGATCACGGCCGCCGTACGTCGAAGCCCGCGACCGTACCCGTTCTGCACTGGAGATGCGCATGGCGAAGGCGCGTGGCCCCGGCCGTTCGACGGCCCTGCTGTGGGCCGCCATCGCCGAGGTCGTGCTCGGTGGCCTCGTGCTGGCCCTACTCACGACGTTCGACGCCGACGACGGCGTGCCGTTCGGTGTGCCCGGCGCGTCCGTCGCGATGGTGGCCGCAATGGCCGCGACCGCGGTCGGCGCCGTGTTCGCTGCGACCAGGGCCGGCGCCGCAGCCGGCCGGCGGCGGGCCGTCGCGCTGCTCGTGGCGCTGCTCGTGGCCATCGCGTCCGGCATGGTGGCGGCGCTGGCGATCGCCTGCTTCTTCTCCTCCAACGGCAGCGTCGCCGGCCTCGGCATCCCGCTCGTGCTGGCCGTCGTGGGAATGAACGTGGTCGCGGCCGCAGTCGCGGCAAGCAGACGACAGGGAGCGTCATGACCACAGACCTCATCCGGGAGCTGCAGCAGATCCAGCGCTACGCCGCCGGCCTGCACGACCTGCTCGCCAAGGCCAAGGCGCAGGCGCCGCGACAGGCCGAGGGCACGGACCGCAGCGGCGCCGTGCGCGTGGTGCTCGGGCCGGACGGATTCCCCGAGACGATCAGGGTGGACGGCGGCTGGCAGCGACGGCTGTCCGCGGCGGCGTTCGGCGGCGCCGTCGGCGAGGCGTTCTCGGCCGCCACCGGCGATCGCGTCGCGGCGTGGACGACGACGCTGCGCCAGCAGGGGTGGCAGGCCGGCGTCGACCGGCTGCGCGGCGACGTCGACCGGGGCAGGTCGACGCCAGGCGCCACGCCACCGGCGGTGCGGCGCGGGGTGCGCCCGGTGCGGCCCCGGCCGCTCGACGCGGTGGCCGAGGACGTGATCAAGGCGTTCGATACGGTGGACGAGCTCGCGGCGCCGCCCGCGCCGGCCAGCGGCACCGGGTCTGCGGCGGCCGGGCGGCTCTCGCTCACCCTGTCCGCGTCCGGCGGGCTGTCCTGCGCCGCGGACGCGCAGTGGGTCTCGCGGTGCAGCGCCGCGGCGCTGATGACCGCGCTGAGCGAGGCGCTGCAGGCGGCAAGGACCGACCTGGCCCGCATCAGCGCCGACACCAGCGCCAGCAACACCACCGCGCGCCTCGACGGGCTGCTCGACGAGGCGTTCGCGCTGCTGAAGAACCCGCTGACCGCGCTCAACGGCTCCTGAGAGGACGGCACCAGTGCCCCCCACCGCGCAACAGATCAAGGTCGCCACCGACGCGCTGCGCGCCGAGGCCGGCGTCTGGGACACCCAGAGCGGCCAGCTCGGCACCATCCGGTCCAAGGTCGGCGAGCTGACCTTCAGCCGGCTCGAGGCAGGCATCTTCCAGGTCCTGGTCTCGGTCAACGACGAGCTGGTCGGCCATGTCACCGCGCGCTGCGGCGAGGGCAGCACGCAGCTGGCGGCGATCGCGTCGACGCTGCGCTGCGTCGCGGACACCTACGACGCGGAGGAGCGGGCCAACGAGCACTCCTTCCGCAACCTGTACTGAGAGGCGATCCGATGACGTTCAGCATTGCGCAGTACCAGGCGACGATCGACAAGCTCAACGCCGGCATGCAGGACCTGTCGAGCAAGATCGGCCAGGTCGGGCCGGCCGCGAACGCCGCGGTGAACCACTGGTACATCCCCGACTTCGTCGCCGACGCCATCATCTGGTGCGCCGAGAAGATCATCGGGCTGGCGAGGTGGATCTGGGACAAGATCGTGGAGCTGCTCAGGGGCGCGGCCGCGCCGGTCTACATGTTCATGCACGCGATGGACTGGCAGCAGGTCAACGGCATGGTGACGACCGTGCAGGGCACCCTGCGCGCCGAGGCGCTCAGCGCCGACGACCACTGGAAAGGCGCGGCGTCGGACTCCTACGTCGCGGCGATCAAGCCCCAGTCCGACGCCGCCGGCAAGATCGGCACGATCGCCGACAAGACCGCCCAGGCGCTGGTCGTCTCCGCGGTCGCGTCGCTGGCGTTCTACGTCGCCCTCGGCATCATCCTGATCAAGTTCATCGCGGCCATGGTCGCCGCGATCGCCGCCTTCGGCTCCGCGGTGTTCTCCTTGGCAGGCGCGGCGATCGTCGTCGAGGAGGCCGGCGTGAACACCGCGCTGATCACGGCGGCCGTCACCACCCTGCTGGCCGCCCTCGGCGCGCAGGCGCAGCAGCTCACCGTGCTCGAGGGCGAGCTGGTGGACAACAGCACGTACCCCGGCGGCCACTGGCCGGACGCCACGACCGGCAACTACTCCGACGCCACCGTCACCGACGGCGACGCGGACTGGTCCTTCGAGCGCTGAACACGCTCACAGCTCGAAGGCCGCCCGCAGGGCGTTGTCGACATTGCGCATCGTCGACGGGCTGACCGCGCCCCCCGCGCGCGCCACCTCGTCGTTCGCGATCACATAAGGGTCGTCGCACAGCACCAGGCCGACCAGCGGCCGATCCGCCTCGGTGAGCTCGACCACCGTCGGCAGGCTGGTGGCGCGTATGGAGGTGGTGATCCGCACCGCGACGAAGTCACCCTTGCGGGACGCGTTGCGCTGGTTATTGGAGATCACCAACCACGGCTTGTGACCGTGCCCAAGATCGGCGTACACGATCTGACCACGCAGGTAGGCCATCACTCCCACCGGGCATCGAAGCGGGCCGCCCGCTCGCGGCGAAGGTCCGCGGGAACCGGCTCCGGATCGCCCTCGGTGTAGAACGCGTCGTAGGCGTCGGTCAGGGCATCCTGCCGCACCAGGCGGAAACCCGACTGCAGCCAGTCGGCCAGGACCTTCGCCCGGCTGGTGCCCAGCTGCTCCGCCGCCCTTGCCGCCGCTTCAAGTAGCTCGGACGACACCGGCACGCTGGCCCGCTGCCGTTCGCGCATCAGATCTGCCTCCGTACCTGATTCAGAGCGTGATGCCGACCTGCAGCATAGCTGATGACAACCTCGCGGGGCGCCGAGCGCCGGTCAGGTCGTAGCGTCCGTCGGCCAGCGGGCACATACTTGCTCATCACCCGGGGGTGAGTATGAGACGACGCCATTGGTGGCCGATCGCGGCAGCGCTGATGAGGCTAGCCGCGGTGATCGTGGCTGCCGGCATCTTCAAGCCCTCCCAAACCAAAGGCTCCTTCGGAGACCCGCTGACCAGCAAGTGGCGTTACTACTGCGAGGCGGGATGTACCTGGTCTACAACGGTGGACGAGCGGATTCCGAAGGAGCGGTATCCGCGCTGTGAGGGTGGACATGGCCGAGTGACCGGGGAGCAGGAACTCGACCAGAAGGGGTAGCCAAGCGCTGATGTTGTCCGACCTTGTGCAAGCCGGCACGAAAGCTCTCGGTGGGGCACGATTCAGCCTGGTCAACATCCTGCCCGGCGCATTGCTCGCGGCGATCGTCGTGGCCGCCACACGATCGGGCGCCTACGGTTTGGGCGAGGTGTCTGTGCAGAAGGTGATCCCGTCGGCGTCCGAGTTCTCGGCCGGAACCGCCGTCGTGTCCGTATTCGCGCTGTTTGTGTTCGGCGTGCTGCTGCTGCCGTTTCAGATCGCCCTCGTTCAGCTCCTCGAGGGCTATTGGGGCCAGGGGATTCTTGGCCGCACCCTTGGCGGGCTCGCGGTGGAGCGGCACCGCAGGCGCTACACCACGGCGAGCGTGCTGCGGATCACGAAGGCTCCCGAGCCGCCCGGCCATACGTTTGCCCAGATCGCGAAACTAGCCCGAGACCAAGCCGCAGCGGCACGGCGCAAGAGCCGTGCCGAGGCGCTGCTAAAGCAGTTTCCGCTCGATCCGGACCTCTTGATGCCGACAATGCTCGGCAATGTGCTCCGCAACGGAGAAGACTATGCGGGCTCCCGCTACGGGCTGGATGCCCTGACCGTCTATCCCCGGATGTACCCATCGTTGTCCAAGCCGCTGAGCGACGCCATGACCCGCCAGCTCGATC
>Ga0184609_10000198_pt1 | contig 16622 bp, 14 predicted proteins | sample PLM1_60_coex_FD_133165 | JGI IMG/M metagenome (GOLD analysis project Ga0184609, IMG submission 133165) | Groundwater sediment microbial communities from an aquifer in East River, Colorado, USA - PLM1_60_coex | ecosystem: Environmental > Terrestrial > Soil > Riparian zone | place: USA: East... | reverse complement strand
TTCCAGGGTGGACCGGGCCAGCGACCGGGCCGCGAGTGCGTAGAGCCGGGCGAGCAGCACGATCGCCGCGATGCCACCGCGCTTGAGGTCGACGCTGCCGCCGTCGGTCCGGATCCGCCCGAATGGGCCGAGGGGCGGGCTGAACTTGGTCGCGGCCCGCGCGAGCTGGACCAGGAACAGCTGCCGGTCTGCTCCCGTGAGCAGGATCTGGTTCAGCGGCGCGGGTGACAGCTCGCCATGGACGTGGCGGAAGTCGAGGAACACCTCGGCCTCGAGCAGCGCCTGCGCGTCGGGCGTCTGGATCCACTGCCGGAAGACGTCCTGCCAGGCAGCCAGCGGCCGGCACCAGTTGGTGGCCATGTAGCCCCCGGGACAGGGCGGAAAGCCCGCCTGCAGGAGCCCGGCGACGACGCGGCCAGCGAGCATCTCGAAGTAGGCGCGCGCCTCGGCCGTGTCCTCCAGGTAAACAAGGGCGTTGTCCTGGTCGCTCAGGAGCACCTGTTCCATCCGGCCCTCCGAGCCGAGCACGAGCCAGGCGTACGGGCACGGCGGCGGGCCGAGCTCCGCCTCGGCGAGCTGTAGGAGCTTGCCGGTGAGGGCGTCGTCGAGGCTCGCGATGACCCTGGCGATCCGGACGGGCTCGACGCCGCCCGCGAACAACGCCTCGGCGGTCGCCGCGATCTCGTGCGCGTACCCCTCGAGGGCTTCGAGCCGGTCGAGGGCCCGGATCCGGCCGAGCACGAGCAGCGGGCTCCTGGCCTGCTGCCGGAGCAGGTCCATGTCGGTCACCATGCCCACGATCCGTCCCGCCCGGGTCACGGGGACGTGCTCGAAGTCCTGGTCGAGCATGAGCAGGAGCGCCGCGTACAGCGGCGCGTCGGCGGGCAGCGACCGGAGCGGCCGGCTCATCACCGCCCGGACCGGAGTATCCGGCGTGCGTTCCTCGGCCAGGACCCGGTTGCGCAGGTCGCCGTCGGTCACGATGCCGGGTGGGTCGTCGGCGACCAGGGCCGAACTCACGGCCGCCTCGCGCATCGCCCGCGCCGCTTCGGCGATGGTCGCCTCCGGGGAGACGAACAGCGGCGGCCGGGTGACGAGCGTCCCGACCGGGGTCGCGAAGTCCCCTCCGAGCCCCGAGACCTCCAGGCTGGGCGCGTCGGGCCGTGACTCGCCGGCCTGGGAGACGTGCTCGGGCTCGCCATCGCTGGGACGGCCGCCGGACCGGGTGGGCTCGATGAAATCGACCGGTTCCACGTGATCCCCGTCGGCTCCGAGGGTGTAGCGGCGGAGGCCGCGCGGCCAGTGGACCTCGTCCTGGAGGAGCCGTCAAGCCTCCCCGACCGGGCGTCGAGGCAGCCTCCATGCCGGCCGCAGGAACCCGGCAGGCGAGACGCGGTGACATGCCTGGAACCAGGCGGCGGTCGCCACCGGTCGCGCTGCGCGGCCGACGTGAACGCGGGCTCGATCGGGATCGTGCTTCGACCGCCCGGCGGTTGCGGTCGTGGACGTGTGCCTGGAAGCTGCCTGAGGAGACGGTCGGCAAGATTGCCCCGTAGAGGCGGAAGCATCAGCCGGGATCCACCGTTGCCGGGCAGGTCCAGGTGTGCGGAGGAGGCTCGAGGAGCTCGACCCGTCGAGACGTTCACCGCCAATCCACGAGCCCTGGCGAGCGGGGACCGAAGTTGCGTCTCCTACTTCGACGGTTGGGGCAGCTAGCACTTCGACGGTTGGGGCAGCTAGCACTTGACCTTCGGGTTGACACCGGCGTAGTTCAAGGGGCCGGCGACGATCGTGACCGCGATGGTTCCCAGCTTGGCGCAGTTGACGTTCGAACTGGAGAAGTAATTGCGCTGCGCCGCCGCGACCACGCCGATGACCAGCCAGATGACGACCAGTAGTGACCCGATGCGCCTCACAGCTACCTCCCATGCCGGATACAGATCGCGACGTTGACGACAGGGCGGCCTCCAGCCCCCCGCGTTTCACAAGTCCGGGCACCCATGGTCAGCAACGAGAGCCGCCGGCCCTCGCGTGCTCTCAACAGATGCCCGCTCACAGGCACCTTGCTCGTACGGCACCGTCATCGGGTCAACGGGGTGGCGCGCCTGCGCTACCAGTAGTGCCGGCGACCGCGAACCGGGCGTCCCATCGACCCCAGGATCCACAAGACGGCGCCGATGATCAGCAAGATGATCCCAATCGTCCACAGAATCGCGATCTTGGCGACCAAACCGATGACGAGCAGGACCAATCCGAGAATGATCATGCTGCTGCCTCCTCCGGCCCCACCTCCACGCGTCGTGCGCCGAGGGACCTGGCCGACCGTGACTTTGATCGTTCCCACGCCGCAGTGTCAATCCAACCTGGCCGGCGCGTAATTGTTCAGGGCCTGTCGCCGCGCGGTGGCCGGTTCGACCGTGGGACGGCTGCTGGTGTGGCTGGGCCCTACGGCCCATGGGCAAGTGGGCTCGACCGCGTTCGTGGTCGGGGCCTCATGGTCGCACGCTGCCGTCTGACCGCTGTCGCCTGCCTGACCGCTGCCCTGGCGCTTGCCGGGTGCGGCTCGGGTACTGCAGCCGCGCTCCCTTTGGGGCCAGCGAACACCAGCCCATTCGGCTCCCGGGGCGGGAACCGGTCGAGGTGGTCGCGGAGCAGGTCGATCGTCTCGGCCGCCAGTGCGATCGTCCGTGGCTTGCCTACCCCCTTGGTGGGGCCGATCTTAAGGCGGGCAGCCCCACCTCGGGCTGCTGCCCTAGATCCGCCAAGCAGCAGACTCATTTTCGGGACTGCTGCCACGCTCTGCCCCTGAGCGCCTCAGGTGATACCCCAATGGCCAGGTGGGGACTGTTGCGTCCATGCGGAAGGCGTCGTTGGAGGTCGGCGGCGTGGAGGCCGCGCCCACGATGAACGCCTCGAGATCGAGCCGAAACGCGCGATCGCTACCGTGGTCGACGGGGTGTGAAGGGCAGCGTCGGGGCAGCCGAGCCAGGTGATCGCTAGCTGCAACAGTCCCTTCTGATCAGGCCAGCATGGTGAGCCAGGCCGGTGCCGGGCAGCACGAAGACGAATCGGAATCAAGGCACGCCACAGGCGGCCAAGGCGGAATCGGGTCACCCGCGCTACCCGGCACAGCCTCCTCCACAAGGCAGCCAACAAGACAAGTCGCCGTGCCGCTACACCCTCTCGACCCGGCACCAGACCGAACCATCTAGCCCAGTACCAGACCCCAGTCTCACAGGCGGATTATCGGCTGCGGTGTTGGCTGTCCGGTCCCCACCAGGGTTGAACGCCGCATGAGCTGCATGAACGCATTTCCGTACCCCACGAGCTGTGGCAGCGCCGTAGAACTCCATCAGGAAGACGACCCCGGCCGGCGCCGAGCAGGTGGCGGTGCCCTCGCCGGCGGCCTCGTGGCCGAGGGGTTACCTCGGAGCCCTTGGAGTACTCCTGGCGGTCGGTGCCGCAGATGGCGTTCGCGCGGACCCGTAGCAGGAGCTGGCCGGGGCCAGGCACGGGGACGGGCTTCTCCGCGGTCTCGATCCGGCTCCCGCCGGTGAACGTCGGCACCTTGACGGTGGTGGGTGTCATGGTTGGACCGCGGCCGGCCGGCCGACCGTGCTCTCGCGGACCGCGAGCCTGAAGTCAGCCTGCAGCTCGCGCGGCGGCTCGGCGTTGCCCTCCCTGATCCGCGACAGCAGCAGGTCCACGACGAGGTTGGCGATCTGTGCCTTGTCGGGAGAGATGGTGGTCAGCGACGGGGTGCTGAACCGTCCGTCCTCGATGTCGTCGATCCCCGCCACGGCGACGTCCTCGGGGACACGGTAGCCGCGGTCGAGCAGCGTGCGGATGGCACCCAGGGCCATCAGGTCGTTGAAGCAGAAGACCGCATCGGGTGGTTCCTCCAGCGCCAGCAGCCGCTCCATGGCGCCGGCACCGCCCGGTCGGTCAAGGGACCGGGTGGGCACGACCAGGCGGCGCTCGACGGCGGCGCCGGCGTCGCGGAGTGCCGCCGCATAGCCACGGTAGCGGAGGTGCTCTGCCACCAGGTTGGTGGTCTGCCGGCAGCCGATCGCTGCGATCCGTGTCCGACCGAGCTCGAGCAGGTGGGCGGTGGCCGTACGGGCGGCGGCGACGTTGTCGATGGCGACGTGGTCGGCGGGACACCGGTAGGCCTGCTCGCCGAGCAGGATGAGCGGGGTCTGGTCGTCTCGTGCACGCAGATCCTTGGGGCGCAAGGCCACAGGGTTCAGGATGAGACCGTCGATCAGGTGCGGGCCACCGTTGGCGAACAGACGCTTCTCGCGCTGCGGGAGGCTGTCGGTCTGCTCGATGAGGACTGTGTAGGAGTGCCGCTCGGCGGCCTTCACGATGTGCCGGGCCAGTTCGCCGAAGTACGGCACGTCGATTGCCGGGACCGCGAGGGCGACGATCCCCGAGCGACCCGTGCGCAGGCTCCGAGCCGCCAGGTTGGGCCGGTAGTTGAGCTCGTCGAGCGCCCGCTGCACCCGCGAGCGTGTCGTCTCCGTGACGTAGGGGTAGCCGTTCACGACGTTGGAGACGGTCCGCACGGACACGCCAGCGAGCTTCGCGACATCCTTGAGGCCGACCGGCATGCGCCCTCCCTCGTTTGGCCCGATCACCCTACCGCCGTCGGCCTGCCCGCTTGGAGCTCTTGACAATCCACAGCGGGTCTGGTACTTCTCTGCAACGTTGCAGAGAAGTGTAGCACAGTTGGAGCTCGGCCGGCCTCGACTCTCCAGGAGGCGGGAGGATGGCCACTCTCGAGCAGACGGTTCGTGTCCCGGCGAAATCCCCCGTTGCCACGTGGGTTCGCCGGTACCGCTTCGAGCTCGCCCTGGTCCTGCCGCTGGTGACCTATGTGCTGGTGCTGACCGTCGCCCCGATCATCGACACCTTCCGGCTCTCCTTCACCTCTGCCGACGGCGGGCTCGGGTTGCAGAACTACCGGGCGATGTTCGGGTCGGAGGTGTTCCGGACCGCGGTGGTCAACACCCTGATCGTGGCGCTGCTGTCGCTGGTCTTGGAGATCGGCGTGGGACTGACGGTGGCGTTGGCCCTGAACGTGCCATTTCGGGGCCGGGGGTTCGTCCGCACCGTCACGCTGGTCCCGATCGGGGTGCCGACGATCGTCTCCGGGGCGGTGATGCTGCTGATCTTCGCCCGCTCCGGCTACCTCAACTCCCTGCTTGCCGGCGTCGCGAACCTGGTCAGCCTGCTCCCGGGTATCGACTGGACCTTCCGCCCGATCGGGCTGACGGTGGCCGGGGGGTGGAGGACCCTGCTGACCGTGGCCGTCGCCGACATGTGGAAGGTCCTGCCGGTGATGATCCTGATCTTCCTGGCCGGCCTGCAGTCCATCCCCGAGGAGCTCTACGAGGCCGCCGACGTCGACGGCGCCACCAGGTGGCAGCGGTTCCGGCGGGTCGTCCTGCCCCTGCTGATCCCCTTCATCACGATCGCCGTCATCCTGCGGGCGATCGACGCCTTCAGGATCTATGAGCTGGCCCTGGTGCTGTCGGGGCGGGTCGAGCCGGTCCTTGGCACCTACATCGGCACGGTGTACCTGCCGCCCACCAGCGACCAGTACACCGCGGCGGCGGGGTCCATCGTCCTGTTCGCGATGATCATGGTGTTCATCGTCCTGTACCTGCGGTTCGTGGCCGCTCGTGGGGAGATCCGGTCATGAGCACCGCCTCCGTCACCGGGCCCCGGACCAGGCGGGACCTCCTGGAACGGCCGCTGAAGGTCGTGTTCCCGCTGTGGGTGATCGGGTCGGTCCTGCTGGTGGCGTTCCCGCTGTACCTGGTGTTCCTGGTGTCGTTCGCGCCCGGGTCGGCCCTGTTCGGCGACACCCCCAAGCTGTTCTTCACCGACTTCACCCTCAGGTGGTGGCAGCGCGTCATCGAAGGCGGCGACCTGGTTCCGCCGCTCATCAAGAGCCTCACGGTGGCCAGCATCACCACGCTGCTGGCGATCGTCATCGCCGCGCCCGCCGCCTACGTGATCGCCCGGCTCCGGCCCAGCCTGCGGTACACGATCGTGATCGGGCTGCTGGTGACCCGGATGTTCCCGGAGTTCGCCATCGGCATCTCGGTGGCCACGCGGTTCGCCGGATGGGGGCTGGTCGACACCTACCTCGGTCTGATCCTGGCGCACCTGATCGGGACGCTGCCGTTCATCGCCTGGATCCTTGTGGGCACCTTCGAGACCGTGCCGATCGAGCTCGAAGAGGCAGCGCAGCTCGACGGCGCGTCGCGGATGGCCACCCTGCTGCGGGTGGTGTTCCCGATCGCGGCGGGGGGGATCGCGGTCGCCTCCCTGTTCGTGTGGCTGTACTCCTGGAACGAGTTCCTGTACGCCCGCCTGCTGATCACCAACCAGAACACCCTGCCGCTGCAGGTCTTCCAGGCGATCGACCGGGGCAGCACCCAGACCATGGCGACCGTGGCGGCCGTGCTCACCCTACCGATCCTGCTGGTCGTGTACTTCCTGCAGCGGCATCTCCGCCCCGGCGCGTTGACCGGGGCCGTCAAAGGATGAGGCATTCCTCTCGTGTGTTGGTTCGAGATGGAGGTGGACCGATGAAGCGACGTCACCTGCTGTGGCTCGCGCTGCTCGCGACCCTGGCCCTGGTGGCTACGGCCTGCGGCGGCGGCGAGGAGGAGGGCGGTCAGCCCGCGGCGGGCAAGACCCTGTCCGGCACCACTATCACGTTCAGCACCGTGCTGGCCGAGGCAGAGCTGCCCGCCGTCCGGGAGGTCCTGGGCAAGTTCGAGGCCCAGACCGGCGCCAAGGTCAATTTCACCCAGGTCACCTCCGCGGACCTGCCGCAGAAGCTCCAGGTCGAGGTCGGGTCCGGCCAGCACACCATCGACCTGTTCGCGCAGGACAACCTGGCGCTCAAGGTCCTGGTGGACCGGAAGCTGGTGGAGGATCTCTCCGCCGTGCAGATCCCCGCCGGCGTCAAGCAGGAACTGCTCCCGGAGAAGTTCGACGGCAAGCAGTACTTCCTTCCCTACCGGCCCAACGTCCGGGTGGCCTACACCAACAACGGCAAGTTCCAGGAGGCCGGCGTCCAGCCGCCCACCACGGTGGAGGAGCTCATCTCGGTGGCGCAGAAGCTCAAGCAGGCGGCCGGCGGGACGCCCAAGGTGACGCTGTCGCTGGCGCAGGGCGACCCCGCGGCGGTCACCATCTCGGAATGGGTCGTCTCCTACGGCGGCAACCCGCTGATCCTGAACGATCAGGGGTCGGTGCAGGCCTTCACGACCCTGCAGCAGCTCTGGAAGCAGCAGCTGCTGGCCAAGGAGAGCCTGCAGGCGAAGTTCGACACCGAGGTGAACTACCTCCAGGGCCAGACGTCCTGGCTGGCGCAGAACTGGCCGTTCACCTCCAGCTCGCTCAACGACCAGGGGCTGCTGGAGGAGTTCAACGTCTACCCGGGATGGGCCGGGCCCGCGCGCGCCGCCCACGTGATCGGCGGGGAGGTCCTGGGGATCCCCAAGGGGGTGAGCGGCAAGCAGAAGGACGCGGCCATCCAGTTCGCCAACTACCTGATGTCCAAGGAGGCCCAGGAGATCTTCGTGGCAAAGAACGGCTGGCCGTCGGTCCGGGACGACGCCGCCGCGCAGGTGCCCGAGGAGCTGAAGACGACGTTCGACGCCATCCAGAAGGCCCTCACCGACGGCTGGTACCGCCCCAACGTTGCCTACTGGAGCGATGCTTCGGACGCGATGAACGCAGCGATCCAGCGGATCATGGTTAAGGGTGAGTCGCCCAAGCCGGTGCTGGACGACCTGCACCGGGACATCGAAGCCGCCGCCAAGAAGAAGGGAGCCCAGTACCCGCCGAGCTCCTAGCTCGCAGACCAGGTGCGCACGACCCTTCCCCGCCCGGAGTACCCGCGGCCGCAGCTGCGCCGCGGCCGCTGGCACAGCCTCAACGGTACCTGGTCCTTCGCCTACGACGACAACGACCGTGGCCGGGCGCGCGGGTGGCAGCACCTGCGCGCCCACGACCTCGACATCGGGAGCGGGCCGCTCACGCACCGGATCGTCGTCCCGTTCTGCCCGCAGTCGCCGCTGTCGGGCATCGGCGACGCCTCCTTCCATGACGTCGCCTGGTACGCACGCACCTTCATCGGGCCGCGGCGCTCGGATCGTGAGCGGGTCGTGCTCCACTTCGGCGCCGTCGACTACCGGGCGGCGGTGTGGGTCAACGGGCAGCTGGTCGCCACCCACGAGGGCGGCCACACGCCGTTCCACGCGGACATCACCGACGTGCTGTCAGCCACCGACAACGTGCTGGTGGTCCGGGCCGAGGACCCGGGGAGCGACCCGACCATTCCACGCGGGAAGCAGGACTGGCACCAGCGCCCCTCCCACACCTTCTACGGCCGCACCACCGGCATCTGGCAGACTGTCTGGCTGGAGGTCGTCGACCGCACCCACGTCAGCGACCTTCGCTTGGAGCCGGACGTGGACGCCGCGGCACTCCACGCGGTCGTGCACCTGGCCGGCTGGGAGCCGGGCACCCACCTCCGGATCGTCGCCACCAGCCAGGGCCGGCCCGCCGGCGCCGCCACCGTCGCTGCGGCGACCGACGAGCCACAGGTGACGGTCCCGCTGGGCGAGGCGCCGCTGCGGGTCTGGGCGCCGCAACACCCCGCGTTGTACGACCTGACCGTGGAGGTCGTCGACGCCGCCGGGCAGGTGCGGGACCGCGTCACCAGCTACGTCGGCATGCGCAAGGTCGACGTGGCCGGCGACCGGCTGCTGCTGAACGGCAGCCCGCTCTACCTCCGGTTGGTGCTGGACCAGGGCTACTGGCCCGACGGGCTGCTGACCGCGCCAAGCGACGAGGCGTTACGCCGCGACATCAAGCTTGCTCTGGCGATGGGCTTCAACGGCGCGCGCAAGCACCAGAAGGTCGAAGACCCCCGCTGGCTGTACTGGGCGGACCGGCTTGGCTTCCTCGTCTTTGGCGAGATGGCCAACGCCCACCGGTTCTCAGCTCGCTACGTGCAGCGCATCACCCGCGAGTGGCAAGAGGTCATCGCCCGCGACTACAACCACCCATCCCTCATCGCCTGGGTGCCCATCAACGAGAGCTTCGGCTGCCGCAGCCTCGCACCCGACCAGCGCACCCCGGTCGGGCCGTTCCAGGCCCACCATGCCAGCGCGATGTACTTCCTCACCAAGTCGCTGGACCCGACGCGTCCGGCGCTGTCCAACGACGGCTGGGAACACACCCACTCCGACCTCTGCACTGTCCACGACTACCGCGGCCCGGAGGCGTTGGCCGATCGTTTCGGCTCGGTGGGACGGCTGCTCACCGCACCCGACCACGGCATGCGGGTGTATGCGGACGGGCACGGGCACCGTGGGCAGCCCATCCTGGTGACCGAGTACGGCGGCATCTTCCGCGACACGCCGGTCGACGGCTTCGACTACGCCGTCGTCGACAGCGACGAGGACTTCCTCGTGCGTCTGCGCGCGCTCACCTCAGCGCTGCTGGAGAGCCCCATCGTCAGCGGCCTCTGCTACACCCAGCTCAGCGACGTCGAGCACGAACGCAACGGGCTGCTCACCGCCGACCGCACGCCAAAGATCGACCTCGCCCGGGTCCGCGACGTCATCGCCGCACCCCACACCGGCACCGCAGGAGGGGACATCCATGCGCACTGACGTGACCGGGGCCTTCCCTGCCGGGTTCCTGTGGGGGGCGGCGACGGGCGCGCACCAGATCGAGGGCGGCAACGTCAACAGCGACCTGTGGGAGTTGGAGCATGCCCCCGATACCGCATTCGCCGAGCCCAGCGGTGACGCCTGCGACAGCTACCACCGCTGGCGGGAGGACCTGGACCTGCTCGCCGGCGTCGGGCTGAACACCTACAGGTTCAGCCTGGAGTGGAGCCGCATCGAGCCGGAGGAGGGCGAGATCTCTCGGGCGGCGCTGGACCACTACCGGCGGATGGTCGACGGCTGCCGGGAGCGGGGCCTGTCGCCGGTGGTGACGCTGCTGCACTTCACGATCCCGCGCTGGATGCACCGCAGCGGCGGCTGGCGGGACCCTCGAGCGCTGGACCGTTTCGCCCGCTTCTGTGAGGCCGCGCTGCCCGTCGTGGCCGAGGGGGTCGACTGGGTCTGCACCATCAACGAGCCGAACATGGCCGCCATGACCGACCGCACGGCGAAGACCTCCACCAGCCCTGCCGGCGCGAGGCCGGCGCCGGACCCGGCGCTCTCGGAGGTGCTGGTCGGCGCCCACCGGCGGGCCGTGGAGGTGCTGAGATCTGTCGATGGCCTCTTGGTGGGGTGGACGGTGGCCAACCAGGACTTCCAGGCCGAGGAGGGCGCCGAGGAGGCCACGGCGGCGTGGGCCTGGCCACGCGAAGACCGCTTCCTTGCGGCGGCCAAAGGCGACGATTTTGTCGGGGTGCAGGCCTACACCCGGGTCCGGGTCGGCCCCGACGGCGCGCTACCCGTCCCCGAGGGCGCCGAGGTGACCCAGACCGGCTGGGAGTACTGGCCCGACGCGCTGGAGGAGGCCATCCGGCACACCTGGCAGGTGACCGGCGGCACACCCATCATCGTCACCGAGAACGGCATCGCCAGCGGCGACGACCGGCGGCGCATCGACTACACCCGCCACGCGCTGCGGGGCTTGAAGGCCGCCCTCGCCGACGGCATCGACGTCCGCGGCTACCTCCACTGGAGCGCCCTGGACAACTTCGAGTGGGTCTTTGGCTTCCGGCCGACGTTTGGCCTCATCGCCGTGGACCGCACGACCTTCCAGCGGACCCTCAAGCCGAGCGCACGCTGGCTCGGCGCGATCGCAACGGCCAACCGGCTCCCGGAGTGACGGCCAGCACGCCCGCGAGCGTGGACCGGCCCTTCACCGACGTTGCCGCGGTCGTCTGCAACCCTCCCAGCGCGCGGGTGTACGAGCACGGCTGGCAGACGGGGAGCCCGACCACGACCTACGGCCTGCGCGACCGGCCGTACCGGCCCGCCAGCGAGACGACCCGGGTGATGTGCTACCGCCCGGACCGCTGGGTGCCCGAGGGTTCTTCCAGGGGGAAGGCCTGCTCGCGGTGCAGGAGAGCGCCGACGGACCGGTGCAGGTGTTCGCCGGCCGGCCGGGTGCGACCGCCGTGGCGTCCATCCGCGCCCGCGTCGGCAACAACTGCGTCGTCGTCGCCAGCGATGGCGATATCGAGCAGCTGGTCGACCCTGGTCCAGGCGGGATGGTCGGCGCGCTGGGCCGGTGGGCCGACCGCTACGCCGACGCCGTGGGTGTTGGTCCCATCCGCTCGCCCCCGACGATCTGGTGCTCCTGGTACTCCTACTTCACCAGGGTCACCGAGCAGGACATGGTCGAGAACCTGGACAGCATCGACCAGCTCGACCTGCCGGTCGAGGTCGTGCAGTTGGACGACGGCTACCAGGCCGGAATCGGTGACTGGCTGGAGCTGTCCGGCCACTTCCGGTCGCTGCGCGACCTGGTGGCCCGCATCCGAGATCGGGGCCGGCGCGCGGGAATCTGGACGGCGCCGTTCCTGGTTGGCGAACGCTCCCGGCTGTACGCCCAGCATCGCGGATGGCTGGTAGAGGGCGCGTTCGCCGGCCGCAACTGGGCCCAGGACCTCTTCGCCCTCGACATCACCCATCCCGGCGCGGCCGCGCACCTCCACCAGGTGTTCTCGACGTTCCACGAGCTCGGCATCGACTTCTTCAAGATCGACTTCCTCTACGCTGCGGCGCTCGACGGCGCGCGCCACCAGGACGTGCCGCCAGTGGAAGCCTACCGGCGGGGGTTGCGGCTGGTGCGCGACGCCATCGGGCCCGCGGCCTACCTGCTGGGCTGCGGCGCGCCGATCCTGCCCAGCGTCGGCCTGGTCGATGCGATGCAGGTGAGCCCGGACATCGGTGCGACCTACGAGCCGCCGCAGGGCGACCTGAGCCAGGGCTCCCAGCGGTCGGCCGTGCTCAGCGGCGTGGGCCGGGCCTGGCAGCACGGCCGCTTCTGGGTGAACGACCCGGACTGCCTGATCGCCCGTTCCCAGGTGGAGCGCCGCCAGGAGTGGGCCGCGCACATCCAGCGCTACGGCGGCTTGCGCGGATCAAGCGATCGGCTGCGCGGCCTTGACGAGTGGGGCCTGCAGACCACCCATCGGCTGCTGTCGACCGTGCCGCCACCAACACCGTTCGCGCTCGAGGCCGGCTGAAGCTCCCTCCACAGACGCCAACCACTGCTGTTGGTGGGGCGGTGCGCGTTCTCGGGAAGCCGGGGGCTGGCCACGCGGGCCGGGCAGGCGCCGGTTCTGGCTCTACCGGACGATCGCGCCCAACTGGGGGTGGCGGGGCCGCGGCTTGGCGGGGATGCGGCCGGCGAGAAGCGGGTCGCCGGTGGCGACCCGCCACCGCTGCAGCATCGCGGCAAGCTCCTCCCGCTGCTCGGCGTGGTCGGGGTCGGCAGCCAGGTTGTGCCGCTCCAGCGGGTCGCCGTGCAGGTCGTACAGCTCCTCCGGCGGCCGCCGGCGCAGGTGGTCGTCGCCGAGCCCGTAGCGGGTGGGGCTGCCCTCGATGTCGAGGGCCAGCAGCAGGTGCGGCCGGTCCTCGAAGCTGCGGATGTACTTGTAGCGCTCGGTGCGCACGGCCCGCATCGGATCGTAGGCGTCGTGGAAGTTCTTCTCCGCGTAGATCTCACCGCGGACGGGCGACGGGTCGCCAGCGGCCAGCCATCGTGCGTGGCTGACTCCCTGGACACGCGCGGGAACCTCGACGCCGAGCCGGTCGAGCACGGTCGGCACCAGGTCGACGTGGCTGAACAGGCGTCCCTGGGCGCCGTCCGGCCGTGGCCAGCCGGCGGGCAGCCGCATCACCAGGGCGACGCCAATGCCGGGGTCGTACAGGGTGGACTTCGCGCCCGGGAAGGCGATGCCGTGGTCGGTGGTGAAGATCACCCAGGTCTCGTCGGCCAGCCCGGTACGGTCGACGGCGTCGAGCAGCCGCCCGACCGCCGCGTCGGCGCTGCGGATGGCGCCCTGGAAGGCGGCGAGGTCGTCGCGGGTCCAGTCGTTGTCGGGAGGAACCCCGGCACCTCCACCGTGGCCGGGTCGTCGGGCGGGTAGCGGTCGGGCGGGTAGGGCCGGTGCACCTCGTGGAAGCCGACGGTGAGCAGGAACGGGCGGCGCCGTTGGGCGGCGCGCTCCGCCTCCAGGACGGCGATGGCCGCGTCGGTGACCGGGCCGCAGTACGCGGCGGCGCTGAGCGGCCCGCCGGGTGCGACCACCTGGTCGAAGCCGACCCCGTGCGGGTCGAGGCTCTCGTGTTGCAGGCCGGCGAGCACGGTGTGGTAGCCGGCGGCGCGCAGCAGCACCGGCAGGGTCTGCTCGCCCGGCGCATACTCCCAGCCGAGGTGGGCGAGGCCCATCAGGCCGTTGGCGTGCGGGTAGCGACCGGTGAACAGCGACCCGCGGGCCGGTGAGCACAGCGGCGCGGTGCAGAAGGCACGGTCGAAGCGCAACCCGCTGGCGGCGAGGCGGTCCAGGGTCGGGCTTTGGACGCTGCGCACGCCGTACATCGCCAGGTGCCGCCCGAGATCGTGCCAGTGCACCAGCAGGATGTTGGGACGGGCATGCGCGTCAGGCACCAGCCGGCCTCCTCTCCTCGTCGTCTTCGTCTTCGTCTCCGTGGCCGCGCCGGCGCTCAGGCGTCGCTGGCGCACCCGGAACCCCATGTTCCCGGTGGAGCTGTCCGGGGTGTTGCTGCTGCGGGCGGCGCAGCGGTAGCGGTTGCAGCAGGAGTCGTGGCAAAGGTTAGGAGCCGCCCTTGATGACCTCGGCCACCCCGTTCGGAGGGCCGGCAGGGTCGATCCGGGGGCCGTCCGCGTGGAGGTCCGGGCTGAACCAGTCGGCGCACCACTCCCCAGACGTTGCCGACGGTGTTCCACAGGCCGAGGCGGTTGGCCCGATAGGCCTCCACCGGTGGTGCCGAGGTAGCCGTCTTCGCCGGTGTTGCGCACCGGGAACTGACCCTGCCAGATGTTGCTGCGCCAGGCGCCCTTCGGGCAGACCTCGTCACCCACGGGTAGCGCCTGCCCTCCGGGTCGCCGCGGGCAGCACGCTCCCATTCGACCTCCGTGGGCAGCCGCTTGCCAGCCCAGGCGCAGTAGGCGGCAGCGTCCTTCCAGGAGACGTGCACGACCGGGTGGTTCTGGCGGTCGCCGACGCCCCATCTCGGCCCCTCCGGCGTGCGCCAGCACGCTCCTCGCACCGGCAGCCACCAGGGCGCCCCGGCCACCGCAGCGCTCACCTCCCGGTCAGCGTCGGGCAAGGCGAGCTGGTAGAACACGAACGACCAGCCATAGCGTTGCGCGTCGGTGACCTGGCCGGTGTCCCGCGCGAACGCCGCGAACTGCGCTCCGCCGGCGGAGTCGCCGACAGCGCGGACGTGGACGGCGCTCCGCCGCCGGGACGGCCCGGCCCGCAGCACGGCGAGCGCGAGGGTGGCTGCTTCACCGTCACCACCTCCTGCTTCCCCAACCGACAGCGTAGATCCTTCTTGGGCCCGGGAGATGAGTGTCAGGGGTGTCGGTCAGCCGATGCCCTCCTCCGGCACACGATGTTCCGCAGATGGGCGGAGGCGCTGGAACTGCCCGGGCGTGAGCCCGACTCTGCGTTTGAAGATGCGCCGGAAGTAGCGGTCGTCGCTGAACCCGACCTCGGCGGCGACCCGTTGGATGGGCCGGTCGGTGGAGCGAAACAGCATGCGTGCCCGGTCGATGCGCAGCCGATGGATGTGGTCGGTGGGGGTCTCGTCGAAGGCGTCTCGGAAGGTGCGCCCAAGGTAGTCGGCATTGCATGCGATCGCGTCGGCGATCCGGGCGGTGCTCAGGTCCGGGTCGGTGAGGTGGTCGGCGATGAATGCAGCAGCTCGTCGTGCAAGCTGGGTGGTGGCCGCCTGGCCGGTGGCAGCCGGTGCTTGGAGCAGGATCTCCGCCAGCAGAAGCTGCAGGTAGCCGCAGGCGGCAAGCGGCGTGAGGATGGCTGCCAGCTGGTCTTCGAGCAGGTGCTCGAAGACCACTCGGAGCCGCTTTGGGCGGGCGACCGGCCCGGTCTGGCGTCCTCTCAGCACCGCAGGCTGGATGTCATCGGCGTCTGGCGGACGGTCGCCGAAGCAGACCCAGTAGAACCAGGTGTCCTGGTCCAGGTCGTCGTGGCCGTAGTAGCGACGGCCGGCTCGAAGCAGCACCCAGTGGTCGCGGCGCACCGCGAATCGTTGGTCGTCCTCGGCGATCGGCAGCATCCCGGATTGCACGACGATCAACTCGTGCACCGGCAGCACCCGGTCCGCGTGCCGGCGCATCAGCCCGGGAGTGTGCACGCCCGCCTCCACGACTGGCGCCGCTGGTGATCGGCTGCCTGCCTGCTCACCCATCCGCCCCGCCTCCCCGATTTCTGAGGTCGGAATCGTACTGATCCTGGTCGGAGGGCGCCCTCGCCTACGGCCAGACGGGTAAGTACGTTCCTTGCCGAGGGTCGGAATCAGCCCGAAACAAGGAGGAAGGGCCATGCTTACCGCCCAGCAACTCGGCCAGTTCCACCGTGACGGCCTGCTCGTGTTGCGTGGCGTCTTCCGCGACCGCGAGCTGCAGGCCCTCCAGCAGGCGGCCGAGGAGGTGCAGCAGGAAGCCCTGGCTGGCGCTGGCAGCGGGCACGGCTACCGGGACGTCGACGGCCACCGGCAGTACTACCGCACCGACGGGGGCCTGTGGGAGCGCCACGGCGCCTTCCGGATGGCCACGGTCAACCCCAGCCTGCTGGCGGCGGTCGGCCAATGCCTGGGCCACCCGTTCATGCCGATCAACGACTCCCTGGTGGTGAAGCTGCCCCATTCGGGCGTGGCCATCCCCTGGCACCAAGACCCCCCCTACGACGGGCCGGAAGGGCTGGCCGAGACCTTTGGGATCCCCAACTTCGACACCGACATCTACCTGGACGCCGCCACCATCGACAACGGCTGCCTGTACGGCCTGGCCGGCTACCACCTCGCCGGCCACGTCGAGCTGGAACACCTCCAGGAGCAGGAGCTGTACGGCCGGACCGACGCCATCCCGCTGGAAATGGCGCCGGGCGACGTGCTGTTTCACGCCATCAGCGAACCGCACGGGTCAAAGGCCAATAACTCCAACACGCTCCGGCGCGTCTTCTACGTCCACTACATGGCGCAAGAGGTCCTGGAGACCCTCCATCCGGACTGGGCCGCGACCAAACGCGGCTTTGCGCAAGCTGACCTTCAACGTGCCCAGGCGATGCTCGAGGAGCGCCTCCGGGCTGGCCTGGCCGGACCTGGTACGGCGAAGGTCGAACTCACCCCCGATGGATTCGTCTTTGCCGGTGAGCCGGTCACCCCTCCACGGTACTGGCAGACCCTCATCGCCGACCTAACCCCTCGACAGCTGTAAGGGTCCGCTTAGGGCTCACCGCACAATAACGTTGCGGCTTAGGGGGGCTGGGAGAGGGCATCGGGAGCAATGGTGTAGTTCCATTCGCCGTGGAATTCATGCCGGCGGGTCGGCACCGCAGCCAGCTCGTT
>Ga0184609_10000196_pt1 | contig 16723 bp, 17 predicted proteins | sample PLM1_60_coex_FD_133165 | JGI IMG/M metagenome (GOLD analysis project Ga0184609, IMG submission 133165) | Groundwater sediment microbial communities from an aquifer in East River, Colorado, USA - PLM1_60_coex | ecosystem: Environmental > Terrestrial > Soil > Riparian zone | place: USA: East... | reverse complement strand
GCGGCGGTGCAGGTAGCTGGCGACCGGGCCGTCGAAGGAGACGACCCTGCGCAGCTCGAGCTTCTCGCCGATCCGCGCGGACAGCTCGGCGATCGCCTCGGCGACCGTCCTGCCGTCCAGCTCAGCGCCGGCGAGGATGTCCACGTCGGTGGCCCCGGTCTGCTTGGCCACCGCGACGATCTTGTTCGCGAGCTGCTGGAACTCGTCGTTCTTGGCGACGAAGTCGGTCTCGCAGTCCAGCTCGACCATGACGCCGCCGTCCACGGCGACCAGCCCGTTGGCCGTGGTCCGCTGGGCGCGCTTGCCGACGTCCTTGGCGCCCTTGATGCGCAGCAGCTCGGTGGCCTTCCCGAGGTCGCCGTCGGCCTCTTCGAGGGCCTTCTTGCAGTCCATCATCCCGGCCCCGGTGAGGTCCCTGAGGCGCTTGACGTCGGCGGCGGTGAGGTTCGCCATCGTGTTCTCGTCCGTCCTAACTGGTGGTGGTTGTGCAACGTCCTATGACGCCGCCGGCGGGTCTGCTCGTCCGCGGCGGCGCTTGCGGGTGGTCTCGGGTGCGCTCAGCCCTTGGCGTTCTGGCCCGCGGCCGCCGGTGCGTCCCCGGCCGCCGTGCGGACCAGCAGCTCCTGCTCCCACTCGGCCAGCGGCTCGTCCGTGCCGACGCCGGGCTCGGGCTTGTCCTCGCCCTCCGCGGCGCTGCTGCGACCGGAACGGGACATCAGCCCGTCTGCGGCCGCGTCGGCGACCACGCGGGTCAGCAGCGCGGCCGAGCGGATCGCGTCGTCGTTGCCGGGGATCGGGTAGTCGACCTCGTCGGGATCGCAGTTGGTGTCCAGGATCGCGATCACCGGGATGTTCAGCTTGCGGGCCTCGCCGACCGCGATGTGCTCCTTGTTGGTGTCGACGATCCACACCGCGCTCGGCACCTTCGCCATGTCCCTGATGCCGCCAAGGGTCTTCTCGAGCTTGTTCTTCTCCCTGGTCAGCATCAGGATTTCCTTCTTGTTCAGCCCGACGAAGCCACCGGTCTGCTCCATGGACTCGAGCTCCTTGAGCCGCTGGAGCCGCTTGTGCACGGTCTGGAAGTTGGTGAGCATCCCGCCGAGCCAGCGCTGGTTGACGTACGGCATGCCGATCCGCTGCGCCTGCTTGGCGATCGCCTCCTGGGCCTGCTTCTTGGTGCCGACGAACAGGATGCTGCCGCCGTGGGCCACGGTCTCCTTGATGAACTCGTAGGCCCGCTCGATGTAGGTCAGCGTCTGCTGCAGGTCGATGATGTAGATGCCGTTACGCTCGGTGAGGATGAAGCGCTTCATCTTCGGGTTCCAGCGGCGGGTCTGGTGCCCGAAGTGTGTGCCGGAGTCGAGCATCTGCCTCATGGTGACGACGGCCATTGCCGGTTTGCACCTCGTATGTCGTGGCGGTTGTCGCGGTGGACCGGGTGGTGCCACCGCCCTGGTTCCCGCCGGCGCCCGCTCCCGCCGACCAAGATGATCTCGGACGGCGGACCGCGCGGGCGCCGCACCGGCCTGTTCGGCCGGCGGCGCGGGAACGCGAAGTCGGCCCGTACGCAGACGGGCCGCGCACACAGTGTACGCGCCCACGGGGGCTGCTCCGGCAGTCGGGCCGGAGTTGTCCACAGTGCGGCCGGTTGTCCACAGGTTCGCGCCGTCCGGGGCTCGGCGGTCGGCGGTCGCGGCCACCCTTGGCGGCATGCGAACTCTGGTTGTCGGGGCCCTGATGGGCTCGGTACTGGTCGCCGGCGTCGGTGCCGTCGGTCTCACTGCTCCGGTGGCTCCGGTGGCTCCGGTGGCTTGGGTGGCGGCTGGGCCGGCGGGCGTGGCGCCGCTCGGCGAGTTCGGGTGGCCGCTGCCCGGCTTCCCCACCGTGCTGCGCCCGTTCGATCCGCCAGACCACCCGTACGGGCCCGGCCATCGCGGGGTGGACCTCGGCGGCCGGGACGGTGAGCCGGTGCTCGCCGCCGGCGCGGGCGTGGTGGCGTTCGCGGGCATGGTGGCCGGCACGCCGGTGGTGTCGGTGGATCATCCGAACGGGCTGCGCACGACGTACGAGCCGGTGCTCGCCTCCGTCTCGGCCGGCCAGCACGTCGCACGCGGCCAGCCCATCGGCACGCTGCAGGCCGGACACGACGGCTGCCAGGCGGCGGCGTGCCTGCACTGGGGCGTGCGTCGCGGCGAGGAGTACCTCGACCCGCTCTGGCTGCTCTCCCCCGGCCACCTGCGGCTGCTGCCGGACGTCAGCCCGTCGCCGCGTCGTTGAGCTTGGTGCGCAGCCGGAGCACAGCGCGGGTGTGCAGCTGGCAGACCCGTGACTCGGTGACGCCGAGGACCTTGCCGATCTCGGCCAGGGTGAGGTTCTCGAAGTAGTACAGGGTGACCACGGTTCGGTCCCGCTCGCCGAGCTGGGCGATCGCCTCGGCGAGCAGCCGGCGGTTCTCCCGGTCCTCCATGGCGGCGACCGGGTCCTCGGCGTGGTGGTCGGGCAGCGTCTCGGCCAACGAGCCGGTACCGCGGCCGGCGGCCACCAGTTCGTCCAGCGCCGCCACGCTGGTGAGCTGCAGTTGGCTGAACAAGTCGCGAAGCTCGTCAAGGGTGATGCCGAGCTCGTCGGCGATCTCGGCATCGCTGGCCGAGCGGTGCAGCTGGGCCTCGAGCCGCTCCATCGCGCGCTCCACCTCGCGGGCACGGCTACGGACCGACCGGGGTACCCAGTCCTGGGCGCGCAGGTCGTCCAGGATCGCGCCGCGGATCCGTTGCATCGCGTAGGTCTCGAACTTCAGCCCACGTTCAGGCTCGAACCGCTCGATCGCGTCGACAAGGCCGAAGATGCCGGACTGCATGAGGTCGCCGTGGTCGACGTGGGCCGGCAGGCCGGTGCCGATCCGCCCGGCGACGTACTTCACCAGTGGCGCGTAGTGCAGGACCAGCCGGTCGCGGTTGGCGGCGCTGCGGTTGTCGCCGAAGGAGCGCCACAGCGCGACGATGCCCGCCTCGACGGCGGCCGGGTCGATGGGTGGGCGGGCGGAGTTCGGGTGCGGACCGGCGGCCCCGTCGGGCGGCCGGTCGGGAGCCCCACTGGTGGCTGGGTTCGCCGTCGGGTCGAGATCGGGGGGCCTACCGGCGGCGGTGCTGACCGACCGGGCACCAGTTGCGCTGTCATGCCCGGGGGTGGGTTCGGTCATGAATCGCCTTCAGCCGGTCGACGGTCACATGGGTGTAGAGCTGGGTGGTTGCGAGCGTAGCGTGACCGAGTAGTTCCTGAACGCTACGTAGGTCCGCGCCGCCCTCCAGCAGGTGTGTCGCGGCGGTGTGTCGCAGGCCGTGCGGTCCGAGGTCCGCCGCTCCCGGCACGGCACCGACGGCGTCGTGCACGACGCGACGTGCGGTGCGCGGGTCGAGGCGGCCGCCGCGGGCCCCGAGGAACACCGCTGGCGGGCCGTCCGTACGGGCCAGCTCCGGCCGGCCGAGCCGCAGCCAGGCGTCGAGGGCGCGCCCGGCAGGAACGCCGTAGGGCACGGCGCGCTCTTTGCCGCCCTTGCCGAGCACCCGCAGCAGCCGGCGGCTGCGGTCGACGCCATCCAGGTCGAGCCCGCACAGCTCGGAGACCCGCACGCCGGTGGCGTACAGCAGCTCGACGACGGCGTGATCGCGCAGTGCCACCGGGTCGGCCTGCTCGGCGCCGGCGGCGGACGCCGCCATCGCGGCGGCCGCCTGGTCGGGGCGCAGCACGGCCGGCAGCGTGCGGTGCGGCCGCGGGCTGGCCAGCCGCGGTCCTGGGTCGGCCGCAATCCGGCCGGTCCGGGTCGCCCACGCGGTGAACGTCCTGGCCGCGGCGCCACGCCTGGCCAGCGAGCTGCGGCTGGCGCCGGCCGCGCGCTGTGCGGCCAGCCAGCGGCGCAGCAGGGGCAGGTCGACGGCGTGCAGGCCGGCCTCGGGTCCGTGGTCGTCGACCAACCTCGCCAGCAGCGATGCGATGTCGCCGAGGTAGGCGCGCACCGTGTGCTGGGAGCAGCCGCGTTCGGCCACCAGGTAACGGCGGTAGTCGGCCAGCACCTCGACCAGCCGCTGCGGCAGCTCCCCGGGTGCCTTGGTGGAGGGTGCCGCCGCACTTGCGGCCGATGCCTTGGTGCGGGTGGGTTGTGCGGCAGGCCGGTGCGGATGGTCCTCCGGCCGCCCCGGTGCGGGTGCCCCGCGAGGCTCGGTCACCCTGCGACGTTCGACGTCGGCGGGCGCCGCGTCAAGCACCGCCACGCGATGCATGGTCGGTTGCTCCATGTTTCACCGCGCACCCGCGCCGTGCCGGCTCAGCCGGGCCAGCCGCCAGCCGGACTCGCAGCGCTGGGCGAGGCCGAGGTGCTCCAGCTTCGGAAGCACGGAGCGGACCAGCTCGAGCGGCACGCCGGCGTCGCGGGCCAGCCAGTCCGCGGTGCGCGCGGCGCGGGCCCGCAGCGCCTCGTGCACCCGCAGCTCGACCGGGTCGAGGCCGTCTGTGGGGCGCTGCGGGGTGGTGGCCGGTGAGCCGAGGTCCTCGCCGAGCCGGCCGATCGACTCGAGCACCTGCTGCACGCCGTCGACGAGAACAGCCTCGCCGGCGCGGATCAGCGCGTTGCAGCCGCGGGACATTCCCGAGGTCACCGGGCCGGGCACGGCCATCACCACCCGTCCGAGCTGCCTGGCCGCGGCGGCGGTGTTGTGCGCGCCGCTGCGGGCGCCGGCCTCAACCACGACGGTGCCGTCGGAGAGCGCGGCGATCAGCCTGTTCCTGATCAGGAAGCGGTGCCTCGCCGGCGGAGTGCCCGGCGGGTACTCGCTGACCAGCGCGCCGTTCTCGGCGATGCGGCCGAGCAGGCCGACGTGCCCGCTCGGATATCCGTAGTCGACGCCGCAGCCGAGCACCGCCAGCGTCGGGCCCGCGGCCGCCAGCGCGCCACGGTGCGCGGCGCCGTCGATGCCGTAGGCGGCCCCGGAGACCACGGTGACACCGCGGTCCGCCAGCTCGTAGCCCAGCTCTGAGGCCACGTGGTCGCCGTAGGAGGTGGCGGCCCTGGCTCCCACCACCGCGACGGCCCGCGTGCTCAGCTCGTCAAGCCGCGCCGGGCCGCGGACCCACAGCGCGAGCGGTTCGACCGCCCAGTCCACGCCGCGCGCCGCGGCGGGTCCGAACGCGATGAACGGCCAGGCCGGCCACTCGTCGTCCTCGGGCACCACGAGCCGTGCGCCCAGCGCCGCGGCGGCGTGCAGGTCGGCCGCGGCACGGTCCACGCACCGGCGGGCCTGGGTCTCGGCGAGCACGGCCGCCGGCACCTCGCCATCGCGCACCCGAGCCGCCGCCTGCACCGGCCCGCATCGGGCCACCATGGCGGCCAGCGCGGGCGCCGGTGGCTCCGCAACCCGCAGCAGGTAGGCCCTTGCCGCCCGCACCGGGTCCACCGCGTCCACCGCGCCGCTCAGGCCGCTCACGCCGCTCATGCCGCTCACGCCGCCAGCCGCGGGCCGTGCAGGCTGAGGGCGGCCCACACCAGGTGGTCGTCGGGGCAGGTGCGCCCGGCGAGGTCGGCCAGTGTCCATGCCAGGCGCAGGCAACGGTCGGCGCCGCGGGCGGTCAGCCGGCCCTCTCGCAGCCGCTGGTCGATGGGGCGGACGGTGGCCCGCGGCAGCCGGAAGGTACGGCGCAGCGCCGGCCCCGGCACCTCGGCGTTGGTCCGCCAGCCGTGCTCCGACCACCGGGCCGCCGCGCAGGCCCGTGCCTGCACGACGCGCTCGCGCACCGCGGCGGTGCTCTCCACCGGTCCGGCGTCGGCGAGCGCCGCCGCGTTCGACGGCAGCATCTCCAGCCGCAGGTCGACGCGGTCCAGCAGCGGGCCGGACAGCCGCGCCCGGTAGCGCCGCCGCGCCGCGCCGGTGCACACGCAGTCAACGTCGCGAGGTGGCGCGCACGGGCACGGGTTGGCCGCCATCACGAGCTGGAACCTGGCCGGGTAGCACACCACGCCGTCGGTACGCGAGATCCGGATCTCGCCCTCCTCCAGCGGGGTGCGCAGCGCCTCCAGCGCCCTCGGCAGGAACTCGGCCACCTCGTCGAGGAACAGGATGCCCCGGTGCGCGAGGCTGATCGCTCCTGGCCGGCCAAGCCCCGAGCCACCGCCGACCAGCGAGGCCAGCGACGCGCTGTGGTGCGGTGCGACCAGCGGCGGGGTGTTCAGCAGCGGCGCGGACGGCGACAGCCGCCCCGCGACCGAGTGGATGCCGGTGACCTCGAGCGCCTCGTCGACGGACAGCTCGGGCAGCAGCCCGACCAGCCGTTTCGCGAGCATGGTCTTGCCGGTGCCCGGTGGGCCGGTGAGCAGCAGGTGATGGCCGCCGGCCGCGGCCACCTCGAGGCCCCAGCGGGCGTCGGGCTGGCCGACCACGTCGGCCAGGTCCGGTGCCTGCGGCGGCTCGACGGCCGCCGGCTCACCGGGCCGCACCAGCACCGACGAGCTGCCGCGCAGCCAGGCGAGCACATCGCGCAGCCGGTGCGCCCCGAACACCTCGACGCCGCTCACCAGCGCGGCCTCGGCCAGCGTGGAAACCGGGACGACGGCCTGGCGCAGGCCCACCCGCCGCGCGGCCAGCAGCGCCGGCAGCACGCCGACAACCGGCCGCAGCCGCCCGTCGAGGGCCAGCTCGCCGAGCAGCACCGTGTCGCGCAGCAGCCCACCGCTGGGTACGGCGCGGTCCGCGGCGAGCACCGCACACGCCAGCGCCAGGTCGTAGGACGAGCCGACCTTGCGCAGTGTCGCCGGGGACAGCGCGAGGGTGGTGCGCCGGTTGGGCCACTGCTCCTCGGAGTTGAGCACGGCCGCGCGGACCCGTTCCTTCGACTCGTGCAGCGCCGCGTCCGGTAGCCCGACCAGCGCCAGGCCGGGCAGGCCGACACCGACGTGCGCCTCGATCTCCACCGGCACGCCGTCCACCCCGCGCAGGGCGACCGACCAGGCCTGTGCCAGGCCCATCAGAACACCCCCTGCAGGTGCTCGACGTGCGGCTCACCGTCGGGTGGGCAGAGCACCGAGAGCACGTCGAAGCGCACCTCGCACCAGCGCACCCTGTGCTCGGCCAGCCAGCAGCGGGTGAGCTGGCGGATGCGGCTCATCTTGCGCCTGGTCACCGCCTCGGCGGGGTGGCCGAACCCGGTGCCGGAGCGGGTCTTGACCTCGCACACCACCAGGCGGCGGCCGTCGGCGACCACAAGGTCCAGCTCGCCCTGCCGGCAGCGCCAGTTGCGGGACAGCACCACCATCCCCTGGCGCACGAGGAACTCGGCGGCGATCTCCTCGCCCAGCCGTCCCAGCTCGACAGTGTCCACCGCACGCTCCCCCATGAACCGACCGACCACCCCGGACGCCGCACAGCGTGCACCACCGCGACGTCACGACGCGGCCGGCGATGATCAACCTGTGGACAACCTGGGCAACTGTGGACAACCGCGGCCCGAACGATCTTCGGGCCGCGAGAATGTCGGCCGGGGGTGCTAAGGGCCGCCGGGGCCTCCAAGCCGGAATGGTGGCGGTTAAAGGCCCATTTCGGGCGCAATGGCGGTACTTGGAGGCACGCCGAAGCCACCCGAGCGATCAGGTCCCGAACGGGCCGGACTCGGGCAGCCGCAGGTCCGGCTTGTCCAGCTCCTCGACGTTGACGTCCTTGAACGTGATCACCCGCGCGCTCTTGAGGAACCGCGCCGGCCGGTACATGTCCCACACCCACGCGTCGGACATCCGCACCTCGAAGTAGACCTCGCCGTCGGCGTTGCGGGCCTGCACGTCGACCCCGTTGGCCAGGTAGAACCGGCGCTCGGTCTCCACCACGTACGCGAACTGGCCGAGGATGTCGCGGTACTCCTTGTAGAGCTGCAACTCCATCTCGGTCTCGTACTTCTCGAGATCCTCTGCACTCATCGGACCCGAGCTCCTCCTTGTTCGACCACGGCGCCGCCTACCGGCAACTCTCCATTGTGGACCACGCCGGGCTCCAGTACCCGCGGTGGGACCGGCCGCGCCACCCGACGAGGTGCTCGCATGCCGTGCGCGGCGGCCGCCTCGACGACGTTGATGTAGGAGAACCGGTGCACCAGGCTCGGGCCGTGCTCGGCCAGCGCGGCATTGTGCTGCGGCGTGCAATAGCCCTTGTGCTCGTCGAAGCCGTAGCACGGCAGGTCGACATGCAGCGCCGTCATGATGCGGTCGCGGGTCACCTTGGCCAGCACGGAGGCGGCCGCCACGCAGGCCGCGGAGCGGTCGCCGCCGACCACGGCCACCGCCGGCGCGGTGAGCCCTGGCACCCGGAAGCCGTCGGTGAGCACATAGCCGGGGTGCACCGAGAGGCCGGCCACCGCGCGGCGCATCCCCTCGATGTTGCAGACGTGCACGCCGAAGGCGTCGACCTCGGCCGGCGGGATCACCACGACCGACCAGGACACCGCGCGGCGGCGCACCTTGTCGTACCAGTGGTCCCTGGCCGCCGGGGTCAGCAGCTTGGAGTCGTTGAGGCCGTCGAAGCGGGCCCCGTCGCCCGGTCGCAGCACGCAGGCCGCGACCACCAGCGGGCCGGCACAGGCACCGCGTCCTGCCTCGTCCACACCGGCGACCGGGCCGAGCCCGCAGCGGTCCAGCGCGGACTGCAGCGTCCACGTGCTGTCCCGGTGGCGTAGCACCACCCGCGGTGGCCGGACCGCCTCGGACACGGTCAGCGCCGCCCCCGCCGCCCGCGCCGGCGCCGCGCGACGACGCCACGGCCGGCCAGCCCGACGGCGGACGCGCCGCGCCACGCCGGCCAGGCCAGCAGCACGCCGAGCGCGGCCGGCAGGTCCGCCAGCCAGCCGGGCGCACCCAGCGCTGCGGCCTGCGGGTTGTGGTCGTCGATGCCGCCCCAGCGCGACGGCGGCAGCACGATCACCCGCGCCTTGCCGATCACGTTGTCGACCGGGATGGTGCCGGAGCTCTCGTCGTCGACGTGCCGCCGCGAGTCCGAGGAGTTGTTGCGGTTGTCACCCATCACCCACAGGTGGCCGGCCGGCACCTGCACCGGCGCGAACGGCTCCTCGGCACTGCCGCGGCCGTTCTCGAAGTATACGTACGGCTCGTCGAGCGGCTTGCCGTCCACCTGCACCCTGGCGGCCCGCTCGTCGCAGCACTGCACGATCTGGCCGCCGGTGGCGATCACCCGCTTGACGAAGTCCCGCTCGTCCGGGTGCGCGAGCCCGACCAGGGAGCCGAACTGGCGCAGCCCCTTGGCGAACGCGTTGGACGGCTCGCTGGCGTCGAACTCGGGGTTGTCGCCCCACGAGTCCGGGCCCTTGAACACCACGACGTCGCCGGGATGCGGGTCGGTGAACCGGTAGGTCAGCTTGTCGACAAGCACGCGGTCGTTGGTGCACCCGGTGCAGCCGTGCAGCGTGGTCTCCATCGACTGCGACGGGATGACGTACACCCTGGCAAGGAAGGTCTGGATGAGGAACGTCAGCAGGAGCGCCGTGACGATCAGGATCGGCAGCTCGCGCCAGAACGAGCCCTTCTTCTGGCTGGCCCGCCTTCGGCGTCTCGCGCGGCCGGTGCCTGCGGTGTCACCAGCCTCGGAGTCATCCGCAGGCGGCTGAGTGAAGGAGTCGACGTCGGCCACGGAGCCCAGGCTACGGGAGTGCCGGCGTCAGTTGGCCGAGGCCTGGCGGTGCGGCTCGCGCTTCTCCTTGATCTTGGCGGCCTTGCCGCGCAGCTCACGGAGGTAGTAGAGCTTGGCACGCCGGACGTCGCCGCGGGTCACGATCTCGATCTTGGCGATGTTCGGCGAGTGCACCGGGAAGGTCCGCTCGACGCCGACGCCGAAGGACACCTTGCGGACCGTGAAGGTCTCCCGGACGCCTCCGCCCTGGCGGCGGATGACCACGCCCTGGAAGATCTGCACCCGCTGGCGCGAACCCTCGATGACGCGTACGTGCACCTTCAGCGTGTCGCCTGGGCGGAAAGCCGGGATGTCGTCACGCAGCGACTGGGCGTCCAGAGCGTCCAGGGTGTTCATCGGTGGGTCCGTCCTCGTGTGATGCTGCTACTCGGGCCGCCACGGGCGCGCCACGGCGCTGGTGCAGGCTCCTGTCGGGCTGTCCGGGCCGCACAGCAGGGACGACGTGTCCAGCGCGCGGCAACTCCGGTCCAGTGTGCCAGACGCCGGCCCCGCCGGTGAAATCGGGCTCACGGGGCTCACGGGGCTCACGGCGGCGAGGATGTGGAATCTCCCCACTCTAGGTGGGGAGATGTCACATCGTCGCCGAATGGCTCGGCGGCGAGTACGGCGCGGTCATGGCGGTCGAGGCCGGTGGGGTCGAGCTTGGTGAGGAGGTCGGGGCGGCGCTGCGCGGTGCGTCGCAGCGCCTGGTCGCGGCGCCAGCGGGCGATCGCGGCGTGATCGCCCGAGCGCAGCACGGCGGGCACCGCGAGATCGCGCCACACCTCGGGACGGGTGTACGACGGTCCCTCGAGCAGGCCGTCGGAGTGCGAGTCCTGCAGCGCGGACGCCGGGTTGCCGAGCACACCGGGCAGCAGCCGCACCACGGCCTCGACGATCACCAGCACGGCCGCCTCGCCGCCGACCAGCACGTAGTCGCCGATCGACACCTCGTCCACCGGCATCCGGCCGGCCGCGTCCTCGATCACCCGCTGGTCGATGCCCTCGTAGCGGCCGCAGGCGAACACCAGCCACGGCTGCGCGGCGTACTCCTGCGCGAGCTCCTGGGTGAACGGCCGGCCGGCCGGGGTCGGAACCACCAGACGGGGCGGGCTGGCGTCGGCGCGGGGTGAGCACACGGCGTCCAGTGCCTCCCCCCACACCTGCGGTCGCATGAGCATGCCGGGGCCGCCGCCGTAGGGCGCGTCGTCCACGGCGCGGTGCACGTCGTGCGTCCAGTCCCGCAGGTCGTGCACGGCCAGCTCGACCAGTCCCCGGTCGATCGCCTTGCCTGGCAGCGCCTCGCGCAGCGGCGCCAGGTAGCCGGGGAAGATCGTGACCACGTCGATGCGCATCATGTGCTCACGAGCCCTCCAGCAGCCCATCGGGCGGGGTGAGCACGATCCGGCCGGCGTCGAGGTCGACGGTGGGCACGATGGCGCGCACGAACGGCACGAGCGCCTCCTGCCGGCCCTCGCGGGCGATGGCCAGCAGCTCACCGCCGGGGCCGTGCACCACCTCGGTCACCGTGCCGACCACGGTGCCGTCCGCGAGCTGCGCGGACAGTCCCTCGAGCTGGTGGTCGTAGAACTCGTCGGGGCCCGACGGCGCGGCTAGCTCCGACGAGTCGACGGTGAGCAGCGCGCCGCGCAGTGCCTCGGCGGCATACCGGTCGGCGACGGCGTCGAACCTCACCAGCAGCCGCGCGCCGTGCGGCCGTGCCACCACCACGACGAGCGTGCTGCGCTCGCCGGAACGCAGCGTCGCCGCCAGCGAGACGCCGGCTGCGAAGCGCTGCTCCGGCTCGTCGGTGCGCACGTCGACGACGAGCTCACCGCGCACGCCGTGCGGCCGTGCGACGCGCCCGACGACGAGGTCCACGGCTGGTACCGCGTTCGGCTCAGCGGTCGGTGTCGACCACGTCGACGCGCAGGCCGCGCCCGCCGATACCGCCCATCACGGTGCGCAGCGCCGTTGCGGTGCGCCCGCCACGGCCGATGACCTTGCCAAGGTCGTCGGGGTGGACGTGCACCTCGAGCGTGCGGCCGCGGCGGTTGGTCACCAGGTGCACCCGCACCTCGTCCGGGTGGTCGACGATGCCCCGCACGAGGTGCTCGAGGGCGTCGGCCAGCACGCTCACGCCTGCTCGCTGCTCTCGGCCGGCGCCGCGTCCGCGTCCGCCGCGCCGTCGGCCTCACTGGCCTTGCCCCTGGCCTCGGCCTTTGCGTCGCTGGCGTCGGGCTTCGCGTCGCTGCCGGCGTCGGGCTTGGCGTCGCTGCTGGCCTCGTCGGGCTTGGCGTCGCTGCCGGCGTCGGGCTTGGCGTCGCTGCTCGCGCCGGACCCGGCGTCGGGCTTGGCGTCGCTACCGGCGTCGGCCTTCGCGTCGCTGCTCGCGCCGGACCCGGCGTCGGGCTTGGCGGCGCTACCGGCGTTGGCCTTCGCGTCGCTGCTCGCGCCGGGCTTAGCGTCGGGCCTGGTGCCGGGCCTGGCGTCGCTCCTGGCCTCGTCGGGCTTGCGCCCGCCGGTCCTGCGCCTCGGCGTGGTGGCCTCGGTGACCGGCTCGGACCCGGCCTCGGCCAGCGCGACGTTGAACAGCTCCTGCTTGCTTGGCTTGGGCTGCGCGACCCTCAGCGTGCCCTCCGTGCCTGGCAGGCCCTTGAACCGCTGCCAGTCGCCGGTGACCTCGAAGAGGCGCTGCACCGGCTCGGTCGGCTGCGCGCCGACGCCGAGCCAGTACTGGGCACGGTCGGAATCGACCACGATGAGGCTCGGCTCGGCCTTGGGGTGGTACTTGCCGATGGTCTCGATCGCCTTGCCGTTGCGGCGGGTGCGGGAGTCGGCGACGACGATGCGGTAGTACGGCTGGCGGATCTTGCCAAGTCGCATCAGCTTGATCTTGACGGCCACGAGTTCTTACTGCTCCTGTCGGCGGTGGTGGTCGCGGGCGCGGCGGTCCGAGTGGGGACGGATCACCGGCGCTCGTCAGGTCTGCGGCAGGGCGTGGTGAGAGGGCCCGCCCAGCGCTCAATCGGTCATTGTGCCAGACGCAGGGGCAGATTCGGCAAACGGCACCAGCTCGACCCCCACGCCGGTGAGCGCGGCGCGCACCGCGAAGGCGTCCGTGCCGGCTCAGCCCGCGATCGGGTGGCCGAGGAGCAGCAGCATCAGCCCGATCGCCGGCAGGAAGTTGTTGATCTGGTGCGCGATCACCGGGGCGGCCAGCCGGCCGCTCAGTAGCCGCGCCATGCCGATCGGCAGGCCGATCACCAGCAGCAACGGCGCTCGGATCGGCTCGAAGTGGGCCAGTGCGAAGGCCGCCGTGGTCACCCCGAGGATGATCCAACGGTTCCACTCGCGGCGCTCCATCGCGCCCCACAGCAGGCCGCGGTAGAGGATCTCCTCGCAGATCGGCGCGATCAGCCACACGTCGAGGAACACCAGCACTGCGAGCACCACCGGCATGTGCAGGCTGTCGAAGACCTGGCCGACGGCCGAGTTGGCGTTGTCCTCGCCGACGATGTACACCCACAGCCAGCCGAGCGGGACGGTCAGGAACAGCCCGACGAACCCGCAGGCCGCGCCGATGCCGACATCGCGCCAGCCGAACTTCAGCCGCAGGTCGACCACGGGCCCGTTGCCGCGGACCTTCGTTGCCACCAGCCCGACCGCCGCGGCCAGCAGCGGTGGGATGGCGAGCGCCGCGACCAGCACCGGCCCAGGCAGGGTGGCGCCGTCGCGCGCGATGCTCCGGTCGCGCAACACGTACGGGATCATCGCCACGATCGGCACGAGCAGCGAGGTCAGCAGGAAGGTTGCCTCGGCGAGCAGGAACGCGCCGAAACCCCATCGGTGCGGCGGCGGGGCCTGCGCGGCCGGCTTCTGCGGCGCGGGCGGCGGCTGGTACGGCGGATACGGGTAGTACGGGTACGGCTGGTGGTTCTGTTGCTGGCCCCAGCCCGGTTGCGGGCCCCAGCCTGGTTGCGGCTGGACCCAGCCCGGTTGCGGCTGGCCCGAGCCAGCTTGCGGGTCCCAGCCCGTTTGCGGCTGGCCCCAGCCAGCCGGCGGGTCCCAGCTTGGTTGCGGGTCCCAGCTTGGTTGCGGGTCCCAGCCAGCCGGCGGCGGTGGCATGGGTTGCGGTTGCAGGGGTTGGGGGCCGTCCGGCTCGATAGTCGGCCACTGCGGCGTCGTCACGTCGGGCCAGTCTGCCGGCTCACCCCGCCGACGCTACCCGCCCGTGGCGCGGTCGGCGCGCCGCCGCTTCGACGGACGATGGCCCTCAACCGACGATGGCCCTCAACGGACGATCGCACCGCGCAGCACGATGCGGGACGGGTGCCGCAGCACCTCGAGGTCGGCACGCGGGTCGGCGTCGTACACCACGAGGTCGGCCGGTGCCCCGTGCACCGCGCCGTTGGTCAGGTCGGGCAGGCCGAGCCAGCCACGGGCCAGCCAGCTTGCCGCCCCAATCGCGCCGGCGCGGCTCATGCCGATCGCGTGCAGCGCGGCGATCTCGTCGACGATCCGGCCGTGCGCGACCAGGCCACCGGCATCCGTGCCGGCGTACACCGGCACGCCGGCGTCGATCGCCGCGCCGATCCGGTCGCGCAGGCCGGCGTACAGCGAGCGCATGTGCGCGGCGTACACCGGGAACTTGGCCGCGGCACGCTCCGCGATGCTCGGGAAATGCTCGATGTTGATCAGTGTGGGCACCAGCGCGACACCCCGCCGTGCCATCTCCGCGATCGAGTCGTCGGTGATGCCGGTGGCGTGCTCGAGGCAGTCGATGCCGGCAGCCAGCAGGCCCGTGATGGCCTCGGCGCTGAACACGTGGGCGGTCACCCGCGCGCCGTGCTCGTGCGCGGCGGCGACGGCCTCGACCAGCACGGCATCGCTCCACAGCCGGCGCAGGTCGCCGGCGTCGCGGTCGATCCAGTCGCCGACGAGCTTCACCCAGCCATCGCCGCGCTTGGCCTGCTGCGCGACGGCGTCCGGGAGCTGCTCCTCGTGCTCCAACTCGAGGCCGACGTGCGGCAGGTATCGCCTCGGACGGGCCACGTGGGTGCCGGCCCGGATGATCCGCGGCAGGCCGCCGCGCTCCTGCAGCGGGGAGTTGTCGATCGGCACGCCGCAGTCGCGGATCAGCAGCGTGCCGGTGTCCCGGTCGGTCTGCGCCTGGGTGAGCGCCTCGTCGAGGTCCACCGGGCCGTCAGGGCCCAACCCGACGTGGCAGTGCGCGTCCACCAGGCCGGGGACCAGGAAGCCGCCGTCCGCAATGGACTCCGCGCCGGCGACGGGCGAGCTGTGCAGCACGCCGTCGGCCACCCACAGGTCGACCTCATCGTCACCCGGCAGCAGGACGCCGCGCAGGCGGTACCTGCCGCCGGTCACTTGTTCTTGGGCAGCTTGAGCTTGCTCGGGTCGAACGGCAGCGTGTCGAGGCCGGCGAGGCCGGGCGGCAGCTCGTTCAGGCCGGGCGGCAGGTGCGACCGGTCGGGCATGCCGGCCGGACCCGGCAGTCCAGGCAGGCTCGGCATGCCGCCGCGCACCTTGGGCGGGGTGGGGCCGCGGCCCTTGCCCTTCTTGCCCTTCTTGCCGCGGCGTGCGCCGGCCCGGCCGCCGGCGCCTGGCAGCCCGAACCGGCCGGCCATCTGCTGCATCATCTTGCGGGCCTCGAAGAACCGGTTGACCAGGTCGTTGACCTCGCTGACGGTCACGCCGGAGCCGCGGGCGATGCGCTGCCTCCGGGACCCGTTGATGATCTTGGGGTCGGACCGCTCCGCCGGGGTCATGCCGCGGATGATGGCCTGCACCCGGTCGAGATGCTTCTCGTCGACCTGGGCCAGCGCGTCCTTCATCTGGCCGGCGCCTGGCAGCATGCCGAGCAGGTTCGCCAGTGGGCCCATCCGGCGTACCGCGAGCATCTGCTCGAGGAAGTCCTCCAGGGTCAGCTCGCCTGAGCCGATCTTGGCGGCGGCCGCCTCGGCCTGCTGCTGGTCGAAGTGCTGCTCGGCCTGCTCGATGAGGGTCAGCAGGTCGCCCATGCCGAGGATCCGGCTGGCCATCCGGTCCGGGTGGAAGACGTCGAAGTCCTCGAGCTTCTCCCCGTTGGACGCGAACAGGATCGGTTGGCCGGTGACCTCGCGGACGCTCAGTGCGGCGCCACCGCGGGCGTCGCCGTCGAGCTTGGTGAGCACGACGCCGGTGAACCCCACGCCGTCGCGAAACGCCTCCGCCGTGGTCACGGCGTCCTGGCCGATCATGGCGTCGACCACGAACAGGATCTCGTCCGGCTCGGTGGCGTCGCGGATGTCGGCGGCCTGGCGCATCATCTCCTGGTCGACACCGAGCCGCCCGGCCGTGTCGATGATCACGATGTCGTGCTGGCGCAGCCTGGCCTCCGCCAGGCCACGGGCGGCCGCGTCGACCGGGTCGCCGACGCCGCTGCCCGGGTACGGCGCGAACACCGGCACCCCGGCCCGCTGCCCCACCACCTGCAGCTGGGTCACCGCGTTGGGCCGCTGCAGGTCGGCCGCGACCATCAATGGGGTGTGCCCGGCGCCCCGCAGGTGGCGCGCGAGCTTGCCGGCGAGGGTGGTCTTGCCGGAGCCCTGCAGGCCGGCCAGCATGATCACGGTCGGCGGGTTCTTGGCCAGGTTGAGCCGCCGCGTCTGGCCACCGAGGATCTCGACGAGCGCGTCGTTGACGATCTTGACGACCTGCTGCGCCGGGTTGAGCGCCTGCGACACCTCGACGCCCTTGGCGCGCTCCTTGATCCGCGCGATGAACTGGCGGACGACCGGCAGCGCGACGTCGGCCTCCAGCAGCGCGATCCTGATCTCGCGGCAGGTGGCGTCGATGTCGGCGTCGGAGAGCCGGCCCTTGCCTCGCAGGTTGCCCAGTACCGAGGTGAGCCGGTCGGAAAGATTGTCGAACATGCCGCTCCCGAGGTCTGTGCCCGTCACCGGGCCCTTTCCAGGGTAGACAACCTCGCGGTGACGCCTGCCGCCGCT
>Ga0184609_10000193_pt1 | contig 16770 bp, 15 predicted proteins | sample PLM1_60_coex_FD_133165 | JGI IMG/M metagenome (GOLD analysis project Ga0184609, IMG submission 133165) | Groundwater sediment microbial communities from an aquifer in East River, Colorado, USA - PLM1_60_coex | ecosystem: Environmental > Terrestrial > Soil > Riparian zone | place: USA: East... | reverse complement strand
CGCTCCGGACCGCGGCCACCTGCCCGTCCATCATCCCGCTGGGTGCGATCACCGACGCCCCGGCCTCGGCCTGGGCGACGGCGATCCGCCGATACCGCTCCAGGGTCGGGTCGTTGGCCACCACCGGGCCCCCGGGCGCGTCGGCGATGACCCCGCAATGGCCGTGGTCGGTGTACTCGCACAGGCACAGGTCGGCGATCAGGGCGACCTGGTCGCCGAGGTCGGCGGCCAGGGCCCGCAGGGCCCGCTGGACGATCCCTTCCGGCGCCCAGGCCTGGGAGCCCTCGGCGTCCTTGCCGGCCGGGATACCGAACAGCAGCAGGGCGGGGACGCCGAGGCCGGCCAGCTCGGCCGCCTCCTTGCGCAGGCTCTCCAAGGTGTGCTGGGCGTGGCCGGGCATCGAGGCGATCGGCGCCGGCTCGGCGACGCCTTCCTTGACGAACAGCGGCGCGACCAGGTGGCGGCGTGACAGCTCGGTCTCGCGCACCAGGTCGCGCAACACCCGGGTGTGGCGCAGCCGCCGCGAACGGCTCACCGGAAACGGTGCAGGTTGCATACCGACTCCTCGGGTTGTTCTGCTCGGCCGGGTCAACCCTACCTCGCGACGGCGCGCTCGATGGCGGCGACCAGGCCGGGGATGGTGTGCTCGGCGGCGGTGGCCACCACCCCCATCCCGGCCGAGCGGGCGGCGTCGGCGGTCACCGGGCCGATCGCGGCCACTCGCACTCCCGCCGGTGGCGGGCCGCCATACCCGCGCAGGAACCCCTCGACCGTTGAGGAGGCGGTGAACGCGACCCAGTCGACCTCGCCGCCGTCCAGACGCCGGCGGGCCGCCGGATCGAGCTCCCCGACCGGGACGGTGTGGTAGGCCACCACCTCGAAGGTCTGCCAGCCCTTGTCGCGCAGGACCGCCCCAAGCGCCGGGTTGGCGAGGTCGGCCCTGGCCAGCAGGACCGCGCCGGTGACACCACCGGAGCGGTCCGGGAACGCCTGGCCGAGCGCCGCGGTGGTGGCGACCTCGGGGACGAGGTCGGGGGCGACCCCCCAGTCGCGCAGCGCCGCCTCGGTGGCCGGACCGACGGCGGCCACGCTGACCGGGCCGAGGGCGGTGGGGCCAAGCCCCAGCGCCTCGGCCCTGGCCCGGACCGCCGCCACCCCGTTGACGCTGGTCAGCACCATCCAGTCGAAGCGCCCGGCGGCCAGGGCCTCGACCGCCCGGTCGAGCTCGGTGGTGAAGGTGACCTGCCGGATCTCGATGGTCGGTACCTCAAGGGCCTCGGCCCCCCGGGCCCGCAGCAGCACCGACAGCCCACCCGCCTGGTCCCGCGCCCGCGGCACCAGCACGGTCAAGCCGGCCAGCGACCCGTCCCGGTCCACCGGAGCTCCCCCGGCCCCATCGGACGGTGACAAACCGTACCCGCCACCGGCTGGGCCTTGGTGGAGTCCCCCGGACCGCTCCGGTGACCTCACCGGCGGCTGTCCTCGACCAGGGAGCGGACCTCGGGGCCGCAGGCGTCGAGGAGACGGTCGGCCAGGGCCTGGCCGAGGGCCTCGGGCTGGTCGGCGGGGCCGCGGAGGCGCTCGCGGACCAGGCCCTTGCCGTCGAGGGCGGACAGGAAGCCCTGGATCTCAAGGGGGCCGTCGTCGACCCGGCGCAGCAGCGCGCCGGCCGGCAGGGTGCACGACCCGCCGAGGCGCTCCAGGAACGCCTGCTCGGCCCGCAGCGCGACCCGCGACGGCCGGTGGGTCAGGGCGCTCAGCATGCCGAGGGCGCCGGTGTCGTCCTCGCGGGCCTCGACGGCCAGGGTGCCCTGGCCGGGGGCTGGCGTGAACGCCTCCGGGTCGAGCGGGACGGCCGCGTCAAGGCCCAGCCCGAGCCGGCGGAGCCCGGCCGCGGCCAGGACGACCGCGTCCAGCTCGCCGCCGTGGACCCGGCGCACCCGGCTGTCGACGTTGCCGCGGATGGGGACCAGCTCGAGATCGGGCCGGAGCCAGTTCAGCAGCGCGACCCGGCGTGGGCTGCCCGTGCCGACCCTGGCCCCGGGCGCCAGGTCGTCGAGGCCGGCCAGCCGGCGCCGGCCGACCAGCACGTCCCGAGGGTCGTCGCGCTCGGGCACGGCCGCCAGCACCAGGCCTGGGACCTGGGCGGCGGGCAGGTCCTTGGCCGAGTGGACCGCCAGGTCGGCCCGCCCGTCCAGCACCGCCTGCTGCACGGCCGCGGTGAAGATGCCCTTGCCGCCGAGGGCGGCCGCCGGCAGGTCGCGGCGCCGATCCCCCTCGGTGACGACGGTGACCAGCTCGGTGCGGACATCGGGCCAGGCCGCCCGCAGGCCGTCGACCACCAGCCGGCTCTGGGCCAGCGCCAGCGCGCTGGCCCGCGTGGCCAGCCGCAGCCGGCCGGGGCTACCGCTGGTCATCGTCGGCGGGTTGGGGGTCCAGGCCGTAGAGCTCGCGCAGGGCGGCGACGTACAGGTCGCCGTCGGGCCGGGCGGCCAGGGCCTTGCCACGGACCATCGGGTCGTGCAGCAGCTTGTTGACCAGCCTTCTGGTCACCGCGTCGATCGCGGCCCGCTGGCGCTCGTCGAGGCCGGCCAGCCTGGTCGCCCCCCTGGCCAGCTCCTGCTGGCGGACCTGCTCGGCCCTGGCCCGCAGCGCCCGGATGGTCGGGCCCAGCCTGGCCTCGCGCCGCCCGCCCATGAACGCGCCAGCCTCCTCGGCGATCAGGTTGCGTACCCGCTCGACCTCGCGCCGCGGCCCCTCGTCGGTTTCCAGCACCGCCCGCAGCGCGTCCAGGTCGGCCAGGACGACCCCGGGCCGCTCCCGGACCTCAGGCTCCACGTCGCGAGGCACCCCCAGGTCGAGCAGGACCAGCGGGCCGTCGACGGCACGGCGGGCCATGGCGGCGGACACGGTTGCCGCGGTGACGGTCGGGGTGGAGCCGGCGGTGGCCGCGACGGCCAGGTCGGCGGCGGCCAGCTCGTCGGAGACCCGCTCCAGGGCCACGGCACGGCCGCCGAGCTCGCGGGCGAGGGCGGCGCCCGCGGCCGGCGTCCGGTTGGCCACCACCAGCTCGCCGGCTCCGGCCTCGCGCAGGCTCCGGCCGGCCAGGCGGGCCAGGTTGCCGGCCCCGATCAGCAGCGCCCGGCGCCCGGCCAGCCCACCGAGCTGCTCGTCGGCCACCCGCAGCCCGACCGTGACGGTGGAGGCACGCCCGGCGCCGATACCGGTCTCGCTCCTGGCCCGCCGGCCGACCTTGACGGCCCTGGTGAACAGGGCCGACAGCACCGGCCCGACCGACCGCTCACCCTGTGCGGCCTGGAACGCCTCCCGGACCTGGCCGAGGATCTGCTCCTCGCCCACCACCATCGAGTCGATCCCGGCGGCCACCGCGAACAGGTGCCGGACTGCCCGCTCCTCGTAGTAGTCGTAGAGGTGGTGGGCGAACTCCCCGAGGTGCATGCCGTTGAGGTCAGCCAGGAATCGCCTGACGTCGCCGGCGGCGCCGTGGAAGCGGCTGATGGCCGTGTAGACCTCGACCCGGTTGCAGGTGGAGACGACCACCGCCTCGTGGACGTGCTCCTGGTCGAGCAGGCCGGCCAGCACCTTGGGGCGTTGCTGGCGGTCGACGGCCAGCCGCTCCAGCAGCTCCAGCGGGGCGCTGCGGAAGTTGGCCCCGACGACGAAGACCGGCACGGCGGCTCAGTCCCGGGCCTCTGGCCCAGGACCGGCGTCGACGCCCCGATTCCTGGCCGCGACCTGGCGGACCAGGTCAACGGCGGTCCGGCGCTGCTCATGGAAGGAGAGGATCTGCAGCTCGGTGGAGAGGTCGACCTTGCGGAGCGAGACCCCGGCCGGCACCTGGAGGTGGGCGGGGGCGAAGTTCAGGATCGAGGTGACGCCGGCCGCGACCAGCCGGTCGCAGACCTCCTGCGCCGCCCCGGCCGGGGTGGCGACGATGCCGATCGCGACCTGCTCTTCCTTGACCACGCGGTCCAGGTCGTCGATGTGGTCGATGGTCAGCTCGCCCACCTCCTCGCCGACCTTGCCGGTGTCGGCGTCCAGCAGGGCGGCGATACGGAAGCCGCGCTCGCCGAAGCCCCGGTAGTTGGCCAGGGCGTGGCCGAGGTTGCCGACCCCGATGATCGCCACCGCCCAGTCCTGCTCCAGGCCGAGCTCGCGGCGGACCTGGTAGATCAGGTACTCGACGTCGTAGCCGACGCCCCTGGTGCCGTAGGAGCCGAGGTAGGAGAGGTCCTTGCGGACCTTGGCCGAGTTCACCCCGGCCGCATCGGCCAGCTGGTCGGAGGAGACGCGATGGGTGCCGCGCTCCGACATGTCGACCAGGCAGCGGAGGTACACGGGCAGGCGGGCGACGGTTGCCTCCGGAATACGGTCTCGCACGGACTCCCCCGTCTACTGGTTCACATCGAGTCTAGGCTCTCGTGATCGTGTTCTCAATCAGCGCCAACCCTGCCCAAACGCGCCCGCAGCAGGTCAACCGGGACCTCGTACTCGGACAGCTCCACCCCGTCCACCGCCACCACCGGGACCCGCACCCCGTAGCGTCGGGCCAGCTCCGGGTCGCGGTCGATGTCCACGAGGTCCAGGTGGAACGGCGTGGCCGCCCGCTCCTCCTGGAGGACCCGCTCGGCCTCCTCGCACAGGTGGCAGCCGACCCTGGTGTAGAGCGTGACCCGGATCATGGGCCGGTGGGCACCGGCGGCCGCGCCGGTGCCGAGGCCCGCCTGAAGCCCAGGTACATCACGCTCGCCCCGAGGGCCAGGCCGAGGGCCAGCTTGTCGCTGGAGGCCAGGAAGGCGAACACGCCACCGCTGGCCGCCAGCAGCACCCCGAGCGCGATCAGGAGATTCCCCTCGAACCGGGGCCGCAGGTCGCGCCGGGAGCGCATGGCCAGGCCGCTGGACACCGCGCCGACGACGACGATCACGGTGCCGACGGTATTGCCGAGCACGGCGAGGGCCCGGACGGCCGGCGGCAGGAACTCCTTGCCCTCGGGCAGCAGCCGGCCGGCCAGGTCAACCGGGTCGACCCTGGCCAGCACGACAAGGACCATGCTGAGCACGGTGAACACGGCCAGGCCGGCGGCGTAGGCACGGCTGGTGGCCCCGATTCGCCGGGGGACCTCCCTTGGGTTCCCCGGACCCCCCCGGCCGGCGAGCAACTCGACGGTGCCCAGCGCCAGCCAGGGCACGTTCAGGACCGCCCCGAACAGGTAGTAGACCTTGAACCAGAGCGGCGTCCACCCGGCCGTCACCCCGACCAGCAGGGCCAGCGAGGCGACCGCGAACATGGTCAGGGCAACGCCCCAGGCGAGCTGGTGCGGGCGGCGCCGGCCGGCGTACTGGCGCAGCACCGCCACCGCGAACGCGGCCGAGGCGACCGCGGCGACGGCAGGGAGCAGCCAGTGCATGCCCGCAGTCTAATCCCGCCCGGACAACTGCACTTCTTGTAGCTTGGTAGCATCCGCCGCGCGCTTCAGCGGTACGCCCCGCTTGTCGTTCACGAGGAGCGATCTTGTCCAAGCTTCCTCCGGTGCCCTCGGTGCCTCCGGTGCTCGCAGCCACCGGACCGTTCTTCATGTTCTCGCTCGAGGAGACCTTCGAGCTGATCGCCGAGACCGGCTTCGACGGTGCCGAGCTGATGATCATGCAGGACAAGGTGAGCCAGGACCCGCACCGGCTGGGGGCGCTGGCCGCCCGCTACGGCGTGCCCGTGCCGGCCGTGCACGGGCCGTTCCTGGTCGCCACCTGGCTGGTGTTCGGGACCGACCCCAAGGGCAAGCTCGAGCGCTGCGTGCGCTTCGCCGAGACGGCCAAGGTCTCGACGGTGGTGGTCCACCCGCCGTACCGCTGGCAGACCGCGTACGCCGACTGGCTGGACGAGGCCATCCCCCGCATCCGCGAGGAGACCGGGGTGACGATCGCGGTCGAGAACATGTTCCCGATCAACGTGAACGGTCGCAGCCTCAGCTTCTTCAGCGGCACCGCCCCGTCCGAGCTGGGGCGCTGGCCGTCCCTGGTCCTGGACACCAGCCATCTGGCCGTGGCCGGCGGCGACCTGATGGCCGCCTGGGACGAGCTGGCCGACCGGGTGGTCCACCTGCACGTCTCCAACAACGACGGGCGCGGGCGCGACACCCACGGGCTGCTGGAACGGGGCGTCCTGCCCATCCCCGAGTTCCTCCAGGCGGTCGGGAGCGCCGGCTTCGGTGGCGCCGTCACCCTCGAGCTCGACGTGCGCACCTGGGCCGACGACCGCCCGGGCCTGCTCGAGGTGCTCCGGGAGAACCTCGAGATCGCCAGGGGCCATCTGGCCAGGGGCGCACAACGGGCGCAGGCACGCGCGGCCCTGCGAAACGGGTAGAGTCCGCCGCCCATGCGAACCGGGACCGCCATCGTCGTGGCCGCCCTGCTGGTGGTGATCGTGCTCGCGGCCGCGCTGCAGCTCCTGCTCAGCCGCTGAACCCAGAACCAGGGACCGTCTGGCCCTCAGCCGCGGGCGGCCACCGCGGTGTCAGGGTTGTCAGCGAACAGGCCGTCGACCCCGAGGCCGAAGAACAGGTCGTACTCGGCTGGGGCGTTGCCGGTGGCCCGGAGGTACACCGGGCTGTCCGGGTCGCCCTGGCGGAAATCGGCCGGCAGGAAGTTGTTCTCGTTGCGGAAGGTGTACGAGTGGACGAGCAGGCCGGCCTGGTGGGCGTCGGCGACCAGGCTGGTCGGCTCCAGGAGGCTCCCGGCGGGGTCGCGGGGGACGATCTGGTTCTTGCTCGGGCCGATGCCGTCGGCGTAGGTGGCGATCTCGGCCAGGCCCTCGGGGGTGGACAGGTCGGCGTAGGTGCGCGGGTCGCCCGCGGCCACCAGGTCGTAGGGCGCGCCGACGTCGCTGAGCAGCTGCACCAGCGGCAGCCTGCTGCTGCGGCGCAGCTCCTTGAGGTTGCCGACCTCGAACGACTGGATGAAGACCTTGGCCTTGGCCCCCTGGTATCCGTTGGCGCCCAGGGCGGCCAGCAGCGGCTCCTCCAGCGACAGGCCGATCGAGTCGAAGTAGGTCGGGTGCTTGGTCTCCGGGTAGATCCCGACCCCGGCCCCCTTGGCCAGATCGATGACCTCCTGGAAGGTCGGCACCTGGAACAGGCCGTCGAAGGCGGTGTTGTCGGGCCGCAGCATGGGGATGCGCTCCTTGGCCCGCAGGGTGCGCAGCTCGGCCAGGGTGAAGTCCTCGGTGAACCAGCCGGTGAGCGCGACGCCGTCGATCGTCTTGGTGGCTTTGCGGTCGGCGAGCTCAGGGTGGTCGGCGACGTCGGTGGTGCCGGAGATCTCGTTCTCGTGCCTGGCCACCAGGACGTGGTCCCTGGTCGACACCAGGTCGGGCTCGATGAAGTCGGCGCCCATCCCGATGGCCAGCCGGTAGGAGGCGAGGGTGTGCTCGGGCCGGTAGCCGCTGGCCCCGCGGTGGCCGATGACCAGCGGCAGCCGGCGCTTGCCTCGGTCGACCCGCTCCGGCTCCGCCGACGCGCCGGCGACCTGGGCGAGGGCGAGGACGAGCAGGGCGGCGGCCATCAGCAGCGCCGTCGGGCGTCTCGTGATCGAGGGCATGGGCGAGCCTCCCAGGGGTCGGCGGCAGGGACCAACACGCTACCGGCCCGATCTTGCCGGTTTGGGAAGGCTGGGTGAAGAGTGGGCATCATGTGAAGACACCGCGGCGGGCGACCAGGTTGGCGTGGAGCGTCTGCTGGATGGTGTCGCGGACCTGGTCGGTCAGGTCGAACAGCACCATGGGATCGAGGACGGCCTCTGGCCCGAGATGGGCGGTCTCGATCCTGGGGCAGAACTCGATCAGCCATTTCGACGGCAGAGGAATCGCCCCCAGCGGGCCGAGCAGCGGGAAGGTCGGCGTCACCGGGAAGTAGGGGAGGCCGAGCAGGCGGGCCAGCCGGCGCAGGTTGGCCACCATCGGGTAGATCTCCTCGCTGCCCAGCACCGCCACCGGCACGATCGGTGCGCCGGTTCGCAGCGCGATCTCCACGAAGCCGCCGCGGCCGAAGCGCTGGAGCCGGTACCGCTCGCGGTACGGCTTGCCGAGGCCCTTGTAGCCTTCCGGCCAGACCCCGACCAGCTCGCCGGCCTCCAGCAGCCGCCTGGCGTCCTCGGCGCAGGCCAGGGTGTTGCCCGACTTGCGGGCAAGGGGGGCCACCACCGGGAGGTTGAAGGCGAGGTCGGCGGCGAGCATGCGCAGCGACCGGTGGGCCGGGTGGTCGTCGAGCAGGGCAAGGGCGACCATCAGGGCGTCGAACGGCAGGGTGCCGGCGTGGTTGCCAACCACCAGGGCAGGGCCCTTGGCCGGGACATGCTCCAGGCCGCGGGTCTCCACCCGCCACCAGTGCCGGTACAGGGGGCGCAGCAGCGGGGCCAGCACGTGCTCGACCAGGTCGGGGTCGTGGCCGAACTCGTCGACCTGGTACTCGCCGAGCAGCCGGCGACCGAGGAACTCCAGCGCCTCCTCGGCCCAGCCGAGCAGCGCCGCCCCCGGATCGCCCTGGGCGCCGGGGTCGGGCCCGGCTCCTGGGGTGGTCCCGGGCTGGCGGTGGCGGGCGCAGCGGCCGCCCGGTCCAACCGGGTTGCGGCAGCGCTCGCCCTTCTTGGTGAGCGACTGGCAACGCTCCCCCGCCCCGGTCACCGGGAACCGTCACCTCCCATCGGGGCGTCCCCCCGGGAGAGCCAGCCGGCGGCCCGGCGCAGGCCGGCCAGCGCCTCCTGCTCGAGCCTCGCCACCCACTCCTCGGTGACCAGCCTGCGCAGCCTGGTGGTGGCGAAGTCCTCGAAGGCGTCCAGCGACGTCCATGCCGGGGAGAAGCCGAGCTGCTTGCGGGCTGCCGCGGTGTCGGCCACCCGCCCGTACTGGAGGAACCGGACCTGCTCTGGGGAGAAGTCGACGGTACGCCCGACCAGCTCGGCAACGCGGTTGACCAGCGGCTCGGGAATCGGCAGGGGCGGCTTGCCGGCAATCCGGATGGCCTGGCTGAGCAGGACCACTCCGTCCCCGGCGACGTTGAAGGTGCCGCGGGCGGCCGGGCCGATGGCGGCCCGGAGCAGGACCTCGGCGGTGTCGTCCTCGTGCAGGAACTGCAGCCGGGGATCGAAGCCGAACACCGTCGGGCAGACGGGGAGCTCGAAGTAGCGGGTCAGGGGGTTGTCGACGGTCGGCCCGACCTGGTTGGCGAGCCGCAGGACGGTGACGGCGACGTCGGGCCGGCGCCGGTCGAAGGAGCGGACGTAGTCTTCGACCTCGATGGCGTCCTTGCCAAAGCCGTGGCTGGGCGTCTCGTGGCCCATCGCCTCGGTCCATACGGCCGGGTCGCCGGCCGCGGCCCCGTACACGGCCGTGGTCGACTTGAGCACGAGGCGGCGAAGGTCGGGAGCATGGTAGGCGGCGGCGAGCAGCTGCATGGTGCCGAGCACGTTGCGCTCCTTCATGGTCGCCCGGCCCCCGGCGGCCCTCGGCTCGGCGGCCACCCCGAGGTGCACGCAGGTGTCGATCCCGGTCGACTGGACGGTCCTGACCAGCGCCGGGCTGCGCAGGTCGACCCGGAGCTGCTCGACCCCAGGCGGGAACGGCTCGTCCGGTCCGAGGTCGTCGACCGCCACCACCGCGTCCACCTCGGGGTCGGTGGCCAGCGCGGCGACCAGCCGGCGCCCGGTCGAGCGGGCCGCCCCGGTCACCAGGATGCGACGGCCCATCAGTCCCGGTCCGGCGCGACGCGGGCGACCACCACCGGGTCGCCGGAGCGGGCATCGAGTCGCTCGGCGGCCCGGCCGCGGTTGACGGCCACGGCCAGCGAGCCGAAGGAGTCCTCGTGCAGGACCAGGCTGCCGGCCGGCACCGACCCGAACGTCTCCGCGAACGGCAGCCGGTGGGTCTGGCCGCCGAGGTGGACGTCCACCGGGTCGCCGATCGCCACCCCGGCCCGCTCCAGGTCCGCCCGGCACAGGTCGAGGGCCAGGTTGCCGAAGTGGTCGACCAGCACGACGCTCCCGTGGACCTGGTCGCCGTCGACCCGTGCTGCCGTCGGCTCCAACCGGACCAGCCGGTCCGGGTCGACCTCCGGCCCCAGCTCGGCCGGGTCGACCCCGGCGGCGAGGTGGGCCGCCGCCGGCGCGAACACGTCCCGCCCGTGGAAGGTCCTCGACACCGGGCCCAGCCGGTAGGCCGGGTTCTGGAGCGCGTGCGTCCGGCCGGCCCCGCCGAGCGCCTCGGCCGCCCAGATCAGCAGCCCGTTGTCCGGCCCGACCAGCACCTGCCGGCCGGCCTCGACCGCCACCATCCCCCGCCCGGTCCCGACCTCCGGATCGACCACCGCCAGATGCACCGCCACTGGAAGGAACGGCACCGCCTGGGCCAGCAGCACCGCCCCGTGCCGCACGTCCTGGGCTCGCACAGCATGGCTCACATCGATCACCCGAACCCTTGGGGCGACCCTGGCCATCACCCCGTGGCACACCCCCACGAAGTGGTCCTCCAGCCCGTAGTCCGAGGTGAAGGTGATCCAGTCGTACCCAGCCATGGCAGGCATTGTGGCACGCCCCTTGCGGTGCCAACCTCCGCGGCGATCCCCGGCGCCGTCAGGCGAGCGCCTCGACCGGCTCGACCTGGTGCGGGGTCGATCCGGCTATTCGGTGCCGAACAGGTGGCGCAGGTCGACCCGGGTGGTGGAGGTCCAGTCGGGGGTGATGCGGGTGGAGCCGAGGCGCAGGGCCCTGGCCCCTTCGGAGACGGCGGAGATCATGCGCAGACCGCCGTCCTCGGCCAGCTCGAGGTAGCCGATGCCGACGCAGGAGCCCTTGCCGTCCTCCATGCCGACCAGCAGACCGGCCAGGCCGGCCAGGTCGGCGTCGGGGGGCAGGGAGGGCAGGAACACCGTCGGCTTGACCCGCCAGCGGTGCAGGTTGCCGGAGAAGTAGGCGGCGAACCGGGCTCGGCGGGTCTCGGAGCGCTCGTCGGCGGTGGTCGGTCGCGCGTCCGGGTGGGCGGGGTAGGCCTCGACCCGGGCCGGGGTGAAGCGGCGGGCGATGCCGAGCAGCGGATCCAGCTCCTCCCCGCGCTCGAAGCCGATGACGTACTCGGGGCGGGTGACCTCCATCTTGTGGTACTTGAGGATCTGGCCGTAGACGCCGCTGATCAGGCTCGAGGTGTCGACCACCACCAGCTCGGCCCCGGCCCGGCGGGCGACGTCCATCAGCTTGGCCGTCCCGGCGACCAGGGGGAGCAGGTGGAACTGGGCCGTGACCCAGCCGACGAAGTAGAGCCCGTCGGCCAGGGCGAGCTCGTCGTCCTCGAGATGCTTGGCCTCGAGCACGTGCTTGAGGCCGATGGTGGTCGGCGGCCCCACCGTTGTCCGGCCGACGTCGGTGTCCAGGTAGGCGGCCGGGATCCCGCGGTCGACGGCGCCGGCCAGCAGGGCTCTGGCGAAGGTGGTCTTGCCGGAGTCCATCGACCCGAGCAGCAGGACCGTGCCAGGGTCGTCGAGCACCTGCTCGATCAGGCGGTGGTAACGGTCGGTCACTGGCGCTCCCTCCGACCGCGCCCGGCCGGGTGTGCGCCGGCCGCGCTCACGGCAACCTGGCGACGAGGTAGTCGCCGAGCGGGTCGTAGGCCGCCGGGGTCGGGCGCACGTTGTCGTCCATGCCGAGGACGATCCCGGCGCGACCCTCGGCCTTGGCCATCGGCAGGGCGGGGTCGTTGATGTCGGCCACCGCGACCACGTCGATGCCGCGCTCGGCGGCCGCCCCCGCCCAGCCGTGGTCGCCGACCACCAGGTCGACCTCGCTGGCCTGCTCCAGCACCAGCTCCATCGGGTGGGCGTCATGGGTGTGGTACAGGTTGGCGCCCGACGCCAGCACGGCCACCCAGCCGACGTAGATGATGCGGCGCCGGTGCTCGTGGAAGCGGAAGGCGAGGCCGTCGCCGGGCCGCGACAGCTTGGCCCCGGACTGGCGCGTGGCCACGGCGAGCTGCTGGTAGAGCCCGAGCATGCCGGTCGGGTGGCCGGTGGCGAACAGCACGTGCTCGCCGGCCGCGGCCGCCCTGGCCAGGCGCTCGGCCGCCCGGTCGATCTCGTCCAGCAGCGGCCCCGGCTCGATCCAGGTGGGCCCGTCGCCGGGCTCGCCGGGGGTGTGGGCCCAGCCGAACTGGCGCGTGACCTCGGCCAGCACCTGGTCCTTGGTGTACCGGTGCATCCCCGACAGCCCGAAGCAGTGGTCCGGGTCGCCGGCGGCGACCAGCCCGGCCTTGCGGAGCACGTCCCAGACGGGGGTCCGCACCGACCCGGCGATCCGGGCCGCCACCAGGTGACGGCCGAACTCGTCGCGGGAGAGAAGGTCGGGCATGCTCGCGCTCCGGTCGTCGTGGGTCGGCCTCTTATGGTAGCGAACGCGAGCCTGGCCGGACTCAGACGGTCAGGCCATGGAGGGGGAAGAGGTTGCTCCTGGCCACCTCGATGGTGCGGCCGAGCTCAGCCTCGACCCGGGACCGGTGCTCGCTGCGCAGCGCGACCACCTCGTCGGCCATCTCCGGGTCCAGCAGGACACCGAACCGCTCGGTCACCTCGTCCAGGTAGGGCTTGGGGAGCTGCTCCGGCAGCTCGGCCCCGACCATCTCGGCAAGGTAGGTGCACCACGCCCGCGGCACCACCGCCGCCCACTGGTAGCCACCACCGCCGGTCGCCAGCCAGCGGCCACCGGTCACCGTATGGGCGAGATCGTGGAGCCTCCCGGCGAGCTGCCGGTAGGCGTTCACGGTCAGCCCCAGGTGGGCCAGCGGGTCGGTGTAGTGGGTGTCGCACCCGAGCTGGGTGACCAGCACCTCGGGCTGGAAGGCCCTGACCAGGGCCGGCACCACCGCGTCGAAGGCGGGCAGGTACAGGTCGTCGGTGGTCGAGGGCGGCAGCGGCAGGTTGGCCACGGTGCCGCTGGCCGCGCCCACCCCGACCTCGTGGGCGAAGCCGGTGCCGGGGAACAGGTACCGGCCGGACTCGTGCAGCGACACGGTCAGCACCCTCGGCTCGTCCGCGAACACCGCCTCGACCCCGTCGCCGTGGTGGACGTCGACGTCCAGGTAGGCGATCCGCTCAACCCCCTGGTCGAGCAGCCAGGCGATGGCCACCGCCGGGTCGTTGTAGACGCAGAAGCCGCTGGCCCGGCTCGGCATGGCGTGGTGGAGCCCGCCGGCGGGCGAGAAGGCGTGCAGGGCCCGCCCGGAGCGGATCGCCTCGGCGGCCGCCAAGGTCGCCCCGCAGACCCGCTTGGCGGCCTCGTGCATGCCGGCGAACGGCGGGTTGTCGCCGGGCCCGAAGCCGTAGCTCGGCGCCGGGGCGCCCCCCTCGGCCGCCTTGACCGCCGCCAGGTAGTCGAGCTCGTGGACCCGGGCCAGGTCGGTTCCTGAGACGGCCGCCGGCTCGACCAGCCGTGCCTGCTCCAGCAGCCCGCAGGCGCCGGCCAGGGCCATGGTCAGCTGCACCCTCGCCGGCCGCAGCGGATGCTCGGGCCCGAAGTCGTAGGCGGCCAGCTGCTCGTCCCAGACGACCGCCACCGGTCCCGCCATCCAGTCGACCTTTCCGCCATGCCTCGCTGACCCGGCCAGGATAGAGGCGCCTGGCGGTCGCTGGACAGCCGGATCAGGGGCTCCATAGACTTCTGGATCCGGAGGTGGCCTCATGCACCTGCCGGTTGGCCCCAGGCGAGCCGGGGCGCCAGACCGTGCCCGCCTCGACCATTTCCGCCTGCGACGGTCGCTCGAGGACCAGGACCTGGCGGCCTACGCCGCCGCCCGCCTCGCGGCCCTCGACGAGTTCGCGCGCGCGCTGGCGGCGGCGCCACCCGGGCCGGGGTGGCGGCCGCTCGGCCCGTTCGCGATCCCGCACGGCCGCACGGCCGGGTCTGGGCCAGGCAGCTACCCCAGGCTTGCCGGGCGGGTGGCGGCGGTGGCGATCGGCCCGGATGATCCCGGGCACCTGCTGGCGGGCGCTGGCGCCGGCGGTATCTGGGAGAGCCGCGACGGCGGCCGTCGCTGGCGCCCGCGCACCGACGACCAGCCGTCGCTGGCCATCGGCGCCGTCGCGTTCGCCCCGGGAAGCCCGGCGGTGGTCTACGCCGGCACCGGTCAGGGCGAGGCGCTGGCCGCGCTCGGGGTCGGGCTGCTGCGCTCGGAGGACGGCGGGGCGACCTGGCGGCTGCTGGTCGCACCCGAGCTGCTCGGCGCCGGCTTCCACGACCTGCTGGTCGACCCGGGCGACGCCGGCCGGCTGCTCGCCGCCACCAGCGCCGGGCTGTGGGCGTCACGCGACGGCGGCATCGCCTGGGAGCGGCGGCTGGCCGGCCGCGCTTGGGGCGTCTCGGCCGGAGCTGGCGGCGAGCTGCTGGCCGGCGGAGAGCACGGGGTGCACCGGTCGGAGGACGGCGGGGCGACCTGGCGGCCGGTGGCCCTGGCGTCGGCACCCGTCGGCTTCGACCGGGTGGCGGTCGCGCATGGGGCCGGCGGCCAGGTGGCCTACGTGTTCGCCGCCGGCGACGGCGTCGGGCACCTGTGGCGGCGCGACCATGCCAACGGCCCGTTCGACCCGGTCAAGCCGCCGGCCGACCTCCAGAGCCAGCATGCCTGGCACAACTGGGCCTGCGCGGCCGACCCGGGCGATCCCAACGTGGTCTGGCTGGGCGCGTTCGGCCTGCACCGAGGGGCCCGTGGGGCGGGCGGCCGCTGGTCGTGGGTCGACCTGGCGGCACGGCCGGCCGGCGACAGCGTCCCGCCGGCCCAGCACGCCGTGGTGTTCGCTCCCGGCGACCCTGGGACGCTCTATGTCGCCAATGACGGCGGCCTGTTCCGGTCGCCCGACGGCGGGCGCTCCTGGCGGTCCCTGGGCACCGGCCTGGCCGTCGCCGAGGTCGACCAACTGGCCGACCGGCCCGGCGACCACCGCTGGCTGCTCGCCGGAGCCGGCGCGCTCGGCACCCTCCGCTACGAGGGCACCGAGGTCTGGTCCCAGGTCGGCACCGGCGACCAGCTGCCGCAGGTCGGGACGCAGGTCGTCCCGCCGCAGGCGGGGGCGACCGTCACCGCGGTCGCCGCCGACCCCCAGCACCCGGAGATCGTGTGGGCGGCCTGGTCGGGCCCGCGGGGCTGGCGGGTGTGGCGGTCGGGCGATGGCGGGGTGAGCTGGGACGACCGGAGCGGCCAGCTGCCAGCGGTCCCGGTGAGCGCCCTCGGCCTCGACCCGGACCGGCCAGGCACGGTGTTCGCGGCCACCGACGCCGGCGTGTGGCGTTGCGTCGACGACGGGGCCGGCTGGCATCCGTTCGGGAACGGGCTGCCCAACGCCCCGGCCCTCGCCCTGGCGCTGCATGGGCCCGGACGCCTGCTGCGGGTCGGCCTGCTCGGCCGCGGCGTCTGGGAGGTCGCCCTCGACGACGCCCCAGGCCCGGCGGCGGCCACCCCGGCCCTCCGCGCCAGCCGCTCCCGTCCCGAGGATGGGACCGGAGGCTGGTGGTGGGAGTGCCCGGACATCAAGGTGGAGGCCTGGCCGGCGCCGGCGTCCGGGCCGGTGGAGCCGGTGGAGTTCCAGGACGATCGCGGGCCGGCGGCGGCCGGCCTGCTCGAGCTGGGCGGTCGGGTCCGGCCCGGTCAGCCGGCCCGGGTGCACGTGCAGGTCCACCTGCGCGGCGGGCTGCCGCTCAGGGGCGTCCGGGTCCGGGTCCTGGCCGTCCCGGCCTGCCTGCGGCCGCCCAACCTCCCCGGCGGCGGGTGGGTGATGGGAGGCGACCCGCCACCGGGGTCGCCCTGGCGCTCGGTCGGGCCTCCAGGCGTGGTCGGCGAGCTGGAGCCGGGCCGGGCCGGCGTGGCCAGCTTCGACTGGGATGTGCCCCCCGACATGACCCGAGGCGTCTGCCTGCTGGCCGTCGCCGCCGCCGACGGGGCCGAGACGGCGCCGGCGGGCGACCTGGCCGGCCTGGTGGCCAGCGACGGGCCGTGGGGGCTCAAGAACCTGACCGTGCTCGGCCCGGGCGCTGAGGGTGGCCCGCCGGGCAGGGGGTCGGGGCCGCCACCCCGAACCCGCACGGGAGCGCCCCGGACGGTCCGTCTCGAGCTGTGGGCGGTGGCCGGCGAAGGGCCGCTGGCGCTGGCCGCCGAGGGGTGGGTCCACCAGCTGACCGCCGGGCTGGTGCTGGGGAGGCGGCTGGCCGGACCGGCCCTGGCGGCGGGACTGGTGCCGGGGCGGCTGGCCGAGCCCTGGCGGCCAGAGCTGGTGGCGCTGGTCCAGGAGGACCTCAGCCTCGCCGAACGGCTCGACCTGGCGGCCGCCTTCCCGCTCCCGGCCGGCCACCGGGACGCCGGCGTGCGGGTGTGGCTCCAGGGGATCGAGCTGCCGCCCGACCAGGCCGAGCCGCTGGTGCTGCTGTTGCGCGAACCGCCGCCCACCGGTGGCGGCGCGCTGCTGCTCCTGGACGCCGGCGGTCGCGTGGTCGGCGGGCACACCCTGCAGGCGCCGCCCTGACCGGGTGCCGTCAGCCGGGCTGGCCGCGGTCCTGCATCTCCCAGGCGTGGTCAAGGACGTGCCAGGCGATACGGCGGGCGGCGTATCGGGGCGGCCAGCCCTTGGGGGCGAGCGGCGAGCCGTCGGAGGAGCCGCTGAGGGCCTCGACGATGTCGTCGCGCAGGGAGTTGATGGCCTTGGTGTCGCCGAGCTCCGGCTGGGGGTGCTTG
>Ga0184609_10000191_pt1 | contig 16962 bp, 18 predicted proteins | sample PLM1_60_coex_FD_133165 | JGI IMG/M metagenome (GOLD analysis project Ga0184609, IMG submission 133165) | Groundwater sediment microbial communities from an aquifer in East River, Colorado, USA - PLM1_60_coex | ecosystem: Environmental > Terrestrial > Soil > Riparian zone | place: USA: East... | reverse complement strand
CGAGCATCGGCTATTCTTGATCGGCGCCGACATAGCTCAGCGGTAGAGCAGCTGTTTCGTAAGTCTCCCGCCCTATGCGCAGTGCTACCCCGAGTGGAGACCCGATACAAACGGGCACACTTATCAGCTATTCGCGGCGGGAGCCTGCGGGCGACAGACGGACGCTGCGGCCCGATCGTCCTCGATCTGACCAAGATGACCTGAATCTGGTGCGATTCATCGCGCTCCACGCTCGGGTTCAGTGGTCCTCTCCTCTTCCGAGTTGCTGACTTGTTCGCCCGACAGGCCACACTTATCGGCTCTTCCGCGCTCAGAACCGAAAGAATCATCAGCTCTAGAGTGCCCCCCGCTGTCAGTCGGTATCAGCCTCCTTTGTGCGTCAAGGACGGTCGGCATGTGGAGGATGGCGCTGAGCCCGAAGGAAGGCGGCTGCTAAACACCGCGGCTCGGCCGCAGTTGCAGCGCAGGGATCCCGCGAGCCGCGATGAGTTCTGCGGCGTCCGGCAGTCTTATCGTCGTACCCGCCACCCAGGAGGACTTCTTGTGCGCAGCGTGACCTATTCGATGAGCACCTCACTCGACGGCTACATCGTCGGGCCGGACGGCACCTTCGACTGGCCCGGGCTGGACAAGGAGGTCCTTCGCTTCTGGAACGACGAGATCCGAGGGGTCGGCGTCCACCTGATGGGACGACGGCTGTACGAGACGATGCTGTACTGGGAGACCGCCGATCAGGCATCCCTCGACGACGCGCAGCTCGAGTGGGCCGGGCTCTGGAATCCGCTCCCAAAGGTGGTGTTCTCCAACACGCTGTCCGACGTGCAGGGCAATGCCCGACTGGCCACGGGCGATGTGGCGGCCGAGATCGAGCGGTTGCGGGCCGAGCCGGGGGAAGGCGAAATCGCGATCGGCGGCGCCACGCTGGCCGCCGAGGCGGCGGCCCTGGATCTGATCGACGAGTACCGGCCCATGGTCTACCCGGTGCTCGTTGGCGGTGGCATCCCGTTCTTTCCCCGGCAGGAGCGCCGGGTCGATCTCGAACTCGTCGAGACCCGCCCGTTCAACTCGAAAGTCGTGTATCTCCGCTACCGCGTGGCGCGCTAGCCGGCTCGTCCGCCGGGCGCGAACAGCCACCGCCTTCTTTCGTGCTCGCCACACCGTGCTTGAACGGAAGCATGCCGGGCGATCACGCCAGCCTGAATGGCACGTTCCGAGGGGACTATCAACCGTCCTTGACGCACAGGTCAGCCTCGGCGGCGACGAGACTGGCGAGTCAAGTGGCTGAGCCGCGCAAGCCGGGCGTAGTGAGCTCGGCGCGCCGCCTCGGCGCGGCGGAGTCGTTCAGCAAGGGGGAGTTTCCTGTCCGGATCAACCAGCCGCTCGAACGAGGTCGCGAATGTCGCGCGGGCCTTCGCCGTCGTCTGGCGCGGGTCATACCTGGCGTGCAGGCTGAACGCGGCGATCCGCGCCCGGAGCGCGCGCTCGTGAGAGTCCGGCTGCTTCCTCATCGGCTCTTGTCCCCGGTCACGGAGGAACCGGATACGGCCGCCAAATCTTTCGGATCGTGAAACATTCGAAAGATTCCCCTGCCGACGCCGGACGTAAGCGCGGAACATCGGCAGGGAGAAGTCGTAGGTGCCGCGTGCGGCGCGGTGGATGAGGCCACGCTCGACGAGCCGCCTGACCACCAGATCGACTCGCTCGGGACATCGCCGACGTGCGGCCGCAGGCGCGCCAGCCGGATCTGACCCGGCTCGCGAGCCATCGCCTCGAGAACACGCTGCTCGGTCGGGCACGACACCAGTCGTTACGCCGCCGTCGTGCCCGTCGCCGACGAGCGCGCGGAGAGCGCCTCGTGGGCCGTCGAGCACGCGATCAGCCAGTTCGCCGAGGTCGGGATCCGGATCGAACGGATGCTGACGGACAACGGCTCGAGCTATCGCAGCAATGCCTACGGCGACGCCTTGGCCAGGCATGGGATCCGCCACAAGCGGACCAAGCCGTTCCGCCCGCAGACCAACGGCAAGGCCGAGCGCTTCGTCCAGACCCTGCTCAATGAGTGGGCCTACGCTCGACCCTATCGCTCCAACGGCGACCGACTTCACAACCTCCGCCGCTTCGTCCACTTCTACAATCGAGGACGTCCTCACACGGCGATCGGATGGCTCGTGCCCCAGGTGGCTGTCAACAACGTCCTCGGACACCACAACTAGCCGCGCGTACCAAGCCCTAGTTTAACTGTTGAGGACGTCGATTGGATCGTCTCGGGAGAATGCGCCGGATTGCATTGAACCCGATTCGCTCGGCCAGACCCTCTTTCAGTTTGTTATGACGAATCGACCGGCCGCGATCGGAATCGACGGGGGGGACGCATCGGGAGCGGGCGTCCTGACCGAGGCCGCCCTGACCTCGTTCGTTGCCGAGCATTACGGTCGCTTGTTGGGCTTGGCTCGGATCATTTGCCGGGATCCTCTCGACGCCGCGGATGCAGTCCAAGTCGGACTCGAACAGGCTTGGCGGCATCGCTCCGCACTCCAAGAGACTGATCGCTTGCGCGCGTGGCTCGATCGAATCGTCGCCCGCGAGGCGGTCCGGCTCAGCATCCGCCAGCGGTCCTGGCTCGGCCGCCTCAGCGGAACGGGTATCGCCTGGCTCGATCCGCGCGACCCGGCCGGCGACCTTACGCCCGACATGACCGCCCTGCGCGACGCGTTCCATCGTCTGCCCCCCCAACAGCGGGCAGTCATCGCGCTTCATCTCCACCTCGGATATTCGATCGCCGAGACAGCGGAGCTGGTTGGGGCGCCCGCCGAGACGGTCCGGACCCGTGTGCGCCGTGCCAAGGACCGACTGCGCCCCGACCTCGAGGAGACCGACAGATGACGCGGGCGAAGTCCGACGGGCAGTTCGATTCGCAGCTCAGGACCTTCCTGGCATGGCAGGCCGGCCAGATCGCCGGAGCACCGAGTGCGGAGGAGATGGCGAGCCGTGTGGCTGCCAGCCTCCACACTGGCGCCCGCCGGCGCCGGGTGTCAGCTCGCACGGTGCTCCGGGCGGCCGCGGTCGTCGTCCTACTCGCGATTGCGCTGGTCAGCGCCGCCATTCTCGCCGGACGGCAGCGTCCCGCGATCACTCCAATCAACGGCGACCTCGTTCTCCAGGACCCTCACCCCGCGGCCTGCGGGCTGGACAGAGTCGACCCGGCGACCGGCGTCCACCGGACCCTGGTGCCGAAACCACTCGGCTGCGGGACCGACGATTTCCCTGGGCTCGAGTACCAATTGTCGGCGTCGAGCGACGGCCGGCGCGTCGCCTATACGGTCGGGCGGTTCTGCGGCGGCTGTCCGAATACGCCCACGCCGGAGAACCTGGCGAGGGAAGGGGTCTGGCTGCTGGATCCAGGGACCGGTGCGTCGACAAAGGTCGATGGCTGCGGCGATGTGGAGTGCTTCATGGTCGCCGCACTGAGCCCAGATGGAAGACTGCTCGCGTACAGGACCCAGCCGTTTGGCCCCGACAAGGTGGTCACCCTTTCCATCGTCGACCTCGGGTCCGGACGGAAGGTTACCGTCCAGGCCGATGATGCCGCGGAGCTGCGCTGGTCGCCGGACGGCTCAACACTTGCCTACACCGTGTTCGTCTGTGAGAACGCGCCGGCGTGCACCCGTTCGCACACCCGGATCGAGGCCACCTCGGCCGACGGCTCCCGAACTTGGACGGTTTTCGACGACCCAAGGATGAACGCGATGATCCCCGCCTGGACACCCGACGGAACCCGCGTTCGCTTCGGAACGACCGACTCTCCAGGGAATGGGACGTCTCCGGTGACGCTGCACGAGGCCGCTGCCAATGGATCGGGGGACGTCGTGCTCGGGACCCTGCCGATCGAGTCGGGGCCACCATCTTGGTCGCCAGACGGCACGCGGCTGGCTTGGCTCGGGGGCGGTGGGCAAACTGAGGCCGAATCGTTCCTCGACCTCTGGGTCGGGACGACCAACGGCCAGAAGGCGACGCGCCTGTTCGCGTCGGGCACCGGCAATACCAATGGGTCCGGTCCGATCTGGTCTCCGGATGGCCATCTCCTCGCGTTCGGTTACACGGTCGGCGCGACCTCCGCCGGGGTAACCGACGTGATCGGCGTCGATGGCACGGCGCTTTACCAGGTGGCGTCGGTCGCGGGTCCGCTAGCGTGGCTTCCGGCAACGTCAATACCGACATCTAAGGAAGGTGGTCCATGAAGCGCCTGGCCATTGTTCTGAGCCTCATCGCCGTCTCGACCATTACCGCCGCTGCGCCTGCGACCGCTGCCGACTTTCGGCAGTTGCGGGTCTTCGCCCTCGGGGCATTCGGCAACTACAGCGTGTGCTCACTCGAACCTGAGGACCCCTGTGAGCAGTGGATCTTTGCGGTGTTTAGGGAACCACGCGTCTACGAGGGAGGCGCGGGAATCGCTAAGCCCCACACGCCGTGGATCGCATCCATGGAGCACGCGACCTTCACCTTTCACGCCGGGCAGGATGAGCCGGAGGTATTCACCGACGTGTTCGGGTTCACTGAGGACGTGGAGGTCGCGGTCGATGCCCAGCACCTCACCTTCCTGCGGGCGTCGGCCTCGGTCCCCATGGAAGACGGCACATCCATCTCCTTCGAACTGACCTGGACCGCGCTCAGCGAGCGCTTTGTGTTCGGTAACGACGGACCACTCAACGCGATCGAGGGCCTTTCCCGATTTGTGCGCAGCGACTGTGGCGTGGAGATCAACAACGCGCACCAGAAGTTCGCGTACGCGACTTACACGGGGACGATCGAAGGACGGGCCGCCGCGCCTGACCCGAACGACCCGCCGGATTTCACCGAAATCGCCGATGGTCACTTCGTGTATCTGAGAAACGGGTCGCCGACCTGCGGCGGCTGATCGATGGGCCTTGCGTTTCTGAAGGCCACGGTCGATTACTGCGCTCCGCGAAGATCCCCGACGACCATCGGATGTGCGATGGGCGGCTCGTGGAGAGTCCCAGATCGCAGCGCCGCCGATCAATTGAGCAGGCGATCGAGCGGCCGCGCTGGCGGGGCTCGCCCGGCGAGCGATGGGGGCGGCGTTCGTACGGGCGTTCTCTTCTCGACCGGGGATACCGACCCTCCGGCCGACAGTCATCAGCTATTCGAACGTTGTGCGAACCACCAGCAGGCATCGACGGTGTGTTCGCCGATCGTGGAATAGCCGGTTCGTGCGGACAGCACCTATACTCGCGCTCCGGCCGACATAGCTCAGCGGTAGAGCAGCTGTTTCGTAAGTCTCTGGCCCTATGCGCAGTGCTACCCCGAGTGGAGGCCCGATACAAACGGGCACACTTATCAGCTATTCGATTCGAGGGGTTGCCCGCCTACGATCGACGCTACGGGCCGTTAGCTTCCAAACCGACGCTAAGTACCCGAAATCGTCACAGAAAAGTTGGCCGATCCAGAGTTGGTGGGTCGACTGCGCGCGTTCTCCGTCAGCGACCGCTGTCATCTTGGCGGCGGTCGAATCGGCGTAGGCTCAGCGCAGCGTGACCCACGACGTCGAGTTTCTCTGGTTCCAGGACTGCCCCAATCACGAGGCGGCCCGCGCGCTCCTCCATGACGTCATCGACGACGTGGCGCCGAGGACGACCGTCAGTGACATCGACGCCAGTGACCCGGAGGTGTCCAGGAGCCGTCGCTTTCCGGGTTCGCCGACGATTCGCGTCGATGGAAAGGATGTCGATCCAGCCTTCATCGATCCCGGCGACTACACTCCGCGCTGCCGGCTCTTCCGCTCCGACTCGGGCATCGTCCGCCTCCCCGAACGTCGCTGGATCGAGGATGCCCTGCGCTGACAGCACTTGCTTGTGGGCGCGCGAAGCGTGACCTACGCAAGCCGCGGTCAGCCACCGCTGCGTCGCCGGCGGTCGGCCCGGTCGATGGCCGTCACGCGAGCAGCCCAGCGGCAGGCCGATCATCGACCGCCCTGACGCATTCGTCCTGCTCATGTCGAATCTGCCAAGGGCTGCCAGGCTCGCTTGGGTCCGGAACCCCGACCCTTCGCGCGTGTCGATCGTGCGAGACGTCATCACAGGGCCACCGGGTTGACGCCTTGGCCGCCCTCCCAGTAGTCCCGCGCCTTCTCCCAGACCTCGCGGGCGGCGATCTGCCCTGTTGCCTGCGCGTCGAGGTCTCCCTGCTCGAAGTGAATGCCACCGTAGCGGCGCGAGAGGCCAGCCTGCTTCGCCGCGTCCGAGAACGTCGCCCAGGCGAGCGTGACGTCATTGGACGGGACGGCCCCGGGTTCGATCCTCGAGCTCCCGGCGGGCAGGACCGCCGAGCCGCCGAACCGATCGCTGCCCGTGAAGAGCCTGAGGATCTCGGCGCCGGCCGCGCTGAAGTTACTGTGCCCTGAGGAGTACTCGGGAAAGGGCGGGGTGGGGAAGGTCGTCGGCTGGTAGGGGAACCAGGCGGCCCCATCGATTATCTTCGTGCCCTCGTAGGGGCCCGCCCAGGCCCGCACCGCCTCCCCTCGAAAGAGCGTGCGGATCGCGGTGATCGGCCGCACAGAGTTGAGCGCGCGCTTGTTGTCCCAGGCGCAGCAGCCAGCGTCGGAGATCGCGTTCGTAAGCGCGAAGAAGAGCTTCACATCCTGTTCGACCCCGTGCGAGTGGAGGCCGTGATGGTCGCGGCGAGAGACGAACTGGGCAAAGAGGTTCCAGTGCCCCGGCGGGAGCTCGGAGCGCGGTCCGTCCGCCCAGTACTCGGCGATCATCTTGTGTTCGTCGGTCAGACCAGCACTCAGTTCGAGCAATGCCTGCGCCTGGGCGATGTACTCGGCCGATCCGAACCTCGCGGGTCCGCTCGCCGAGCGCAGCGATCCCGGAGTGACGGCAAATGTCGTCACATGCTGCCAATGGGCGCCGACAAACCCCGGCGTGACCAGGTTCCCGCTGCCATCGACATAGCGCAGGGGCTGCCATGAGTTGGGGTCGTGAACAAGCGTCGCATCGAACGGAACGCGGATGTCCATCGGGTCGTTGACCGGCGTGTAGCCGGTGTAGTCGGAATATGCGACGCCTGGAACACCGCCGTTCGCGTCGCCCAGCTGGTTGGCTCCGTCTCCGTGTCGGAAGCCGAGCACGGCTTGTGCGGTCACGTTGCCGATCCCCGTCGGGGTGGCGATATCCATGGAGACGTCCGCGCCGTCGAAGCCGAGATCGCGCATCAGCGGATCGAAGACGGTCGAGGTGCTTCCCGGGAAGAGATCGACGGCGGCGCGATAGGCGGCGAAGCTGATCGCCCGCACCCTGTTCGATAGCGTCCGTTCGTTGGCTGGCCGGCGCAGCGAGCCGGCCAGGCGTGTTCCAACGGCCTTGTGGTCGTAGGCGGCCCATGCATCGTAGATGCCCGTGTGGGCGATCGCGAGAGCGCGGGCGACCATCGGTGGTCCCAGCCTCGATTCGCGGACAGCGCGCAGGAAGGCCTGGTTCCATCGGATGACGACGCTCTCGCCCGACCGCGGGCTCGGGTCCGGCCGCGCCGCGAGAGCCATCCCGGAAGCACCTGGTACGAGAAGGAGGACACCACTCGCGCCGGCGGCGGCGAGAAACTGCCGGCGAGATATGGCTCCGTCCCACTGGTGAGCGACATGAGGCATGTCTGTTGGAGGCTGTTCGCTCCTACGCTTCATCGAGCGCTCCGTACTGGGTTCGCATATCAGTTAACAAGAAGGAAGACGCCGGGCGCCTCCCTCCTTGTCCTTTCGCGCGCTAGCGAACGTGGAAGAGCGTGCGGCCCTCGTTAGCATTTGCCGGCGGAGCCGGGACGTTGTAGTACGTCGTGAATCCCTTCGTGGTCGCAATGCCCTCGAAGATCCCGGCCGGCGCCCCCGGTCCGTGACAACCCACGGTAAGGACACCCGAGGCCCCGTCCGAGAACTCGATCCTCAGAACAGCAACCCCATTGGCTCTCTTCGTCGTGTCACCGGTATTGTCGGTTACCGGAAAGCCCCCGATGAGGAGGGGCTGGGCAGAGGCGAACTGCCAGGCGACCAGCTCCTTGACCTCGTACGTGCCGCTTCCCGTGGGGCCGCCGGCCGCGTCGAAGGTCCACCAGTTGCCTCCTCCGGTGACCGCACCCGATCCACCATTGCTCCCGTCGGGCGCAACGAATGTCCCTGACCCTGTGAGCGTGATCGTCGTGCCTTCAGGGGTATGGGCAGATGCCACACCGTCGGGGTTGAAAGTGACGGGTGGGGGTGGGGCGATGGGGATGGGCGACACGCTGACGATGTCCCAACTGACGTGCTGGGCCCCGCCGGCTGTCGCAGAGAGCGGCAACACGGCTGCGAGCGCCAGAACGGGCACTCCAAGCAATCCAAGTTTCTTGATTTTCACTTCTGCTCCTTTCGGGGAGTTCGGGTGTAAACCGGCGCGGGCGCCGCCGGCTGTGTCAGGGCCAAATCGTGATATGGCCCGTCTTCATCTTTTCGGGACCGAAGGCACCCACGCCCGACACTTCGAGCAGATGCCAGGCAACGCCTGCGCCTCCTGCTGCCTGCGTCGAGACGAACGGAACATCCGACAGCGTCATCGCCAAGCGGCCAGTCGAGGTCGTGCCGACGACGTGGATGGTCGCTGTGCCACTGAACGTGGCGACCCCGTCTGTGATGCTGAGCGACCCAGGCGTCACCCGACCCTGGACGTGCATCTGCTGAATGTTCTCCCACGGGCCGAAGGGGAATCCGCCCGAGCGCCCGGCCATTACACAGAGGAACGAGCCACCCGAAATAGTGGCGGTGAACCCAAGCTGGGATGTAATCCCCAGCGGCCCATCGACGACGCCACCACCACGGACCGCGGGCCCCGACGAAGCCACGGCGGACGGCGCAAGCGTGATCAGGGCCGCACTGAACAGGATAGGCATGATCCGGCGAACCACAGGTCGAGCAACCATATGTCCTCCTTCCTTTAGCGACAGTCACGCGAGCGGTGCGCGGGGTCGGCCGATCCTGGCTTTGCGCCGCCACTCGTGCCGGGAAATCCAGCCCGGCTGTTTCACGGACGCGGCGTTGCCAGCGCGCCTACTTTTGACTCGGCGGGAGGGCTCGGGTAGTCGCTCCCGCCGCGTTGCACCTAGGGAATCTGGACGTAGACGTTCTCGCCACCGCCCGTATGGTTGAAGTTGATGATCCCCGGGACGACGACAGTGACGCCTTCGCCCGGCGCGTCATCGTGGCTACCCGCGGCTTTGGGGCCGACGATGCAGAAGACGGTCAGAATCCCGTCCAGCTCACCGAGCGGAGTGCTGAATGTGGCACCGAACCTGACCACCCCGCCGCACAGATCCGACGGGATCGGCTCGCCGTTCACCTCGCCGCAGCCATATGACTGGTAGCTGATCAACTCGGTTGCCGTCCACGTGCCAGCGGCGAACAGGCTGCCGTCGGGCAGGAAGTGCGCAAACTCACCGCTTGCCTCGATCGCCTTCGGGTGGACGGAAAAGGTGCCGCAGACGTGCTCTCCGGCCTCACAGGTGATCTCGATCGTCTCGCCATTGGCGGCGACCCCGACATTTGGTGCCTCAGCCACCAGCAGGAACGTCTGCGTGGCACTGCCGGCCAGTGCACCACCGGTCGATAGCGCGAGTGCCCCCGCCAGAGCCACTGCCAGACTCAGCCTCATCAATCGATTCACGCGTCGCCTCCTCTTCCGACCGCGTACCCCGACCACGGACGTTCCCTCCGACCAGCCTTCAGCCTTGGCCGTCAGGGCATGAATGCGGCGAGCAACGGGAAGATCACAGGCACCACGCCGCCCACCGGACGTCGAGACTCCGCCGGACCGCCGACCGACTTGACAGATCCCCTGGTCGGCACGATTCCCGCCCTCAAAGCGGACAGTAAACCAGCGTGCACCACAAGAGGATGTCAGGCGCCTGCGGACGACGGAGCTGGTCCCCCGGAGCGTGTCGCTCCTAGGCATCTCCAGCCACGGGACGGGTCGGGCTCACCAGTGGCTCGGCGCGGGTCCGGTGGCCGCCGTATGGCCCGCGTGTCTCAGCCTCCCGTCGATTGTCCGGATGATGGCACACAACGCGCCGCTGTCCAATGCGAACTCCATGGATTCCGGTCTGCGAGGGTCACTACTGGTGCCTGCTGTCACCGATCCAAGCGTGCGGAACCAAGCGATCCTTGAAATCCCGCTGTCGACCGTGGCTTGGCGGACGGGTTGTTCGACGATCAGTCCGATGGTTGCTCGTGGCGCCGCGCCGCGCGGGCGAACAGACCGCCCATCACTCGCACCGTGGTGGGGAACGGATGGATCGTGTCGGCAAGGACGTCGAGCGGCGTGCGCGTCTTGATCGCGAGCACCGCCTCTCCGATCGCATCCGCGGCTCCCGGTGCGGCGATGAACGCCCCGAGTAGAACGCGCTCCGCTCTGTCGACGACGATCGAGACGTGGCCAGCGGCCTCGGCGATGTACCCGGGAGCGGTCGTCGCGTAGTCAGCAGTTTGTTCGAACGCGTCGTAGCCTCGCTCGATCGCCTCGTCGAGCTTGAGCCCGACGCCGGCCGTCTGCGGATCCGTGTACGTCGCATGGGGGATCGCCCTGTGATCGGGCCGCACGTCCGCACCGAGCGAGATGCGGGCGACCATCTCGCCCTGGTACACCGCGAGGTGGGTGTGCATCTCAGGTCCGGCCGGGTCACCGACGACGTAGACGCCGTCGGCAATCCGCAGCCGATCGTCGGGCTGGAGCTGGCCGTCGTCGAGGTGGACGCCGACGGTTTCGAGCCCGAGCTGCTCGAGTGGCGACGTACGGCCGATCGCGAGCAGGATCTCGTGACCCTCGACACTCGTCGCGTCGGACAGCTGGACGACGTGAGCGCCGTCACTCCCCGCCTCTGCACGGACTCGGATCGCTTGGACGCTGGTCCGGATGTCGACGCCGTCGTGCCGGAGGGCGGCGTCGAGGGTCGCCGAGCTGCGGGGGTGGTCCTTCGGATTGATCCGCTCGTGCGGCGACACGAGGACCGTCGGGACGCCGTAGCGGGCGTAGACCTGGGACATCTCGACGCCGGTCGGCCCTGCGCCGAGGACGATCAGGCTCCGCGGCAACTCGCGCGCCGTGGTCGCCTCCCGATTCGTCCACGGCCGGATCTTGCCGAGCCCCTCGATGTCATCGGGGATCGCCGCGTTCGTTCCGACCGCGACGACGATTGCCCGAGCGCCCAGGGCGCGAACCCCATCGGCGGTTCGAACGACGACCTGGCCCGGCCCGTCGATCCGCGCCTCGCCGCGGATGACGACAGCGCCCGCCGCCTCGAGATCGTGGACATGGCTGCCGTCGTCGGGCCAGTCGCGGGGCTGCTCGCGCACGATCATCCAATCGCGGAAGTCCGACGCGCGCTGCCAAGGGTAGTCGCCTCCGAGACGGTGGATCGTCGCGGCGTGAAGAAGCGCCTTCGACGGCATGCACGCCCAGAAGGGGCACGAGCCGCCGAACAGCTCGCGATCGGCGATCGCAACGCTTCCCCCGAGCTTGCGGGCAAGGTGCGCGGCCGCCTGTCCCGCCTCGCCGGCGCCGATGATCACGAGGTCATACGTCGCGTCCATTAGCCTCTCCTCCGGCCTATCCTCAGCAGGTCACGTGGAGGATGGCAGCCACGGATCCGATATCGGCCGCCGCGAGCAGCTCGCAAGCCTCGACGGTCGGCCGGGCGACGATGTCGACCCCCCGCCGATAGGCCTCGCTGAACAGATCGCTTGTGATCGGGAGCTGGCCGCTGGCGCCCGTTCCGACGATGAGCAGCGGCGCCGACCACGGGATCGCCTCGTGGGGGGAGAGGGGCGTGTGCCCGTACTCAGCGCGATGCGGCTTCGACGGTCCCTTCTTGCGCCGCCGGATGCGGCCGTCCTCGATGACCACGTCGTGGTCGAAGCGTCGCCCATCAATCTCGACATGACCAAACGAAATGAGCCTGCAGTCCATCCGGATTCCTCACACGAAGCATCTCACAGGCTGGCACTCCCGCCTCCGTCGGAGCCGCCAGAGACCTCCGATATGCGTCCGAACACGCGCGGGCCGCGCCGCACGGGTGGGCCACCGTGCGTTTGGGAGGCCATGCCCCACGCGCTAGTGCGCAGTGCGACGCGGAGTGACGGACCGACACAAACGCGCACAGGTATCAGCTGTTCGATCCGGGGTGTCCGCCCCGGCCAAACCCCTACGACGAGGCGACTAACATTGGAGGTCACCGGGCGATGCCCGTTCGCTCACGCGAGTGCGAGCTTCGTCAGTGCGCGTCAAGTGCGCGTCGAGCGCCCCCAGGAACGCCTCGATGCTCTCGATGTGATGGGCGTGATCGCCCTCGAGCTCCACGACCGAGGGATCCGGGAGCCGCTCCCCGAGGACGTCGACAACTCGCTTCAACCAGTCTGCCGTCCTGGTGCCCTTGGTCAAGAGCACAGGGCAGGCGATGCGCGCCAGCTCGTCCACCGAGCGCTCAGGATGGTCGAGCTTCTCGCCTTGCCAAGACAACGCCATCCGGTGGGGCAGCCATCGGCCCCAGTTGGGATGCGATGGTGCCTCGCGGGCACTGTCAACGAAGCCCGCCAGCTCGAGGAACGTGGCAAGATCGTCCTCGGTGACCGGCCGGCCGAACAGCCCGTGGACGAAAGAGTTCACCCGCTGCACGTCCTCCAGCCTGTCCCCCAGCTGTTCGAGGACCCAGTAGGCGGCCGGCTCGACCAGGGTCAGCGAGCGGACCCGATCCGGGTATTCGGCCGCGAACTCCAGTGCAGCCTTGCCTCCGCCTGACCAGCCCACGAGATGCGGGCGTTCGAGGTCCAGTTCGTCAAGCGTCAGGCGTAAGGCCTCCCGCTCGGTCGCCGCCGTGTATCCCGGGTCTCCGGGAAGACCGGCTGACCCGAGTTCGTTGTGGATCGGCTGGACCCGAATCGCCCGGTACCGGCCAGCCAGCCGCTCCTGATGGGGGATCCATGACAGCCACCCCGTCAAGCCGCCTGGGACCAGCACGATCGGCTCGCCTTGGCCCTGCATGTCGCGTTGAAGGACTCTTGGCTCCACGGCGTCCTCCGCCTATTACGATGGGTTCGGCACCAGCCTACACACGAAGTCTGCGACCGAATTCAGCCGTGATCCCGCGCCGCAGCACCCCTGAGGAATGCGCCACAACGACGGCACCGACGGCGGCGGCTCAACCGCCCGTGCCTGGGTCTCCCTCTGCCATCCGCCTGACCCGCTCCTCGATGTCGATGCCGTCCTCTTCGACGGTTTCCATGTAGATATGTCCCCAGGCGAACTGTCCGTCGCGGATGCCAAAGATGTTCACCCCGCGCAGATGGAGCCGAGTCCCATCCGCCCGCGTGCCCGACCAGTCGTGCTCGATCCAGGCGGTGTCATCCTCCACCGCCACCCGCTCGACCTCGGTGCGGAAGTCCGGCAGACTGTCGAGGACCGTGCCCCATCGCTTGTGCACCTCGGCCTGGCCGCCGCTGATCTGGCGGTTCGGATGGACAGGCTCGACATCCTGGTAGTCCGCGGCGAAGCAGCTGACGATCCCCTCCAGATCGTGCCCGTTGATGGCCTGGACGAATCGCTCCACCACCGACCTCGCATCCGCCTGCGACGCTCCACTCATCGCCGTCCTCCATTCTCTGCCTCGCCTCCGGCACTGATGACTCGCAGGTGGCGAACGGCACCATCATGCGCCCGGTCGGCGACCGCCCTTCGTGGGCACCGCAAGATTGCCATTGGCACGACATCCGGCCGGGGTTACGGTGGCGGGCAGGGTTCGTGAAAGCCGAGAACGGGAACATCGAGAACTGGAACCAGGATGATCCGCGCAGTGGTCAACGGTCTTTCGGTCGCCTACGAGCGGACTGGTCACGGTCCGGCGCTCGTCCTGTTGCACGGGTTCACTCACGACTCGCGCGTGTGGAGGCCACAACTCGAAGGCCTAGCGGACGAGTTCACGGTGATCGCCTGGGACGCCCCCGGTGCGGGCCAGTCGTCTGACCCCCCGGAGATGTTCGGGATCGTCGACTGGGCGGATTGCCTTGCGGGGTTCCTCGACGCCGCCGGGGTTCACCACGCAGACATCGTTGGTCTCTCCTGGGGAGGCCTCCTGGCTCAGGAGTTCTATCGGCGCCATGCCGCGCGCGTGCGATCGCTGGTCCTGGCCGATACGTACGCCGGCTGGAAGGGCTCGCTCCCCGAACCGGTTCCCGAGGAGCGCCTGGCGGCCTGCCTGCGGGATGCCTCGCTGCCACCCAGCGAGTTCGTGCCGAGATACCTCCCGGGAATGTTCGGCGGATCCCCGCCGCAGGAGGCCCGCGACGAGTTGGCGCGGATCATGTCCGCCTTCCATCCGGTCGGGTTCCGGCTGATGGCCACTGCGTTGGCTCACGCGGACACGCGCGATCTCCTTCCGAAGATCCACGCACCTACCCTCCTGGTCTGGGGTGACGCGGACGTGCGATCGCCAATGACCGTCGCGCAACAGATGCGCGACGCGATCCCCGGTGCACGCCTCGCGGTCATTCCCGGAGCTGGGCACGTCAGCAACCTCGAAGAACCGGCCCGATTCAATGCGGAGGTGCGCGCGTTCTGCTTGACTGTCGGGGAACACGTGATTCCTTCGACTCGGCCCGTTGATCGGAGGACGAACTGACGCCAGACGCTCATCGCGCGCAAGGTCGGCGTCCGGACAAGTCGGGCGACCAGCCACCGTGCGGGCCAGGCCAAGGGAGCGCGCCACGGACCGAATCGAGGTCGGAGGGCTCGGCATCGCTTCAACATCGAGGTCCGGACTTTCCTGAAGTCGGTCTCAACCGGAGCTTGAAACCGGCTTCCCCAGGGCAGGTGCGAGTTCTCGTTTGACGGAGGTGACGGTCATGCACCCGAATGAAGCGCTTCTTCGAGAGTCGTATGAAGCGCTCGAGCGCGGCGATTGGGAAGCAGTAGGGAACACGCTCGCAGACGATTTCGTGCTCGCCGTCGCTGGGCGGAATCCGCTGGCGGGCGAAACGCGCGGGCGGGAGGCGAACATCGCCCGCCAGCAGCGCATCGTCGAGCTCCTGGGCGGGCAGCCGTATCGCACCGAGCACATCGACACGGCAGTCTCCGAGGACCGCGTCTTCGACTACGCTCGCGTGACGTATGACCGCGGTGGCACGCCCTTCACGTATACGACCGTGAACGTCTGGCGCGTCGAGGAAGGCAAGCTCAAGGAGGTGCGCGGTCACATTTACGATCTGTACGCCTGGGACGATCTCTGGACCGATATCACGGCTTCCTCGGACGCTGGATTCGAATAGTCATCGTCCCCGGAGGCGGCCCAGTTTCCGTATCGCGCTGAGCAGGATTCGAGTCAGCCCTTCTCGAGCTCCTTCCGAAGAGCCTCGAGGTGCTCTTGGTTGAGCCGCCTGCCCATGAACGTGATCAGCGGCTCCATGATCCGGCCGATGCCGCGCACCTCGGGTCGAGGGTTCAGCGTGACCCGACTCCCTTCCGGCGCCAGCTCGACGAGGTAGCGTCCGTTCGGTCGGATCATGCCCGTCCACTCGCCTTCGAAAGCGACCTCGCGCGGGGGGTCGACGCGAACAAGTCGGACCGTCGAGTCGAAGGTCATGCCCATCGCCTTCGAGAGGTATCGATAGACCGCGCCGACCTGGCCGGGTTGACCCTCCGCGAGTTTGGTCGACTTCATGTCGCTCTGCCAGCGCGGCCAGTTCTCGAGGTCGGCCAGGAAGCGGAATACCTCCTCGGGCGCGGCGCGGACGCTGCCGCTCACGGTGACGTCGACCATGGTCCGATCATACGCGTCGCCGAGCGGGAATTGGCAGCCAGGCACCATGTGGGAACGGCCGTTCCAATGGCACTGCGCCACTTGCTGGTCGCCGATCCGCATCTCGTACAGTTATCAGCTATTCGAGCGTTGTGCTAACGAAATGAGCGTAATCCGAGCGGATCGGGCGAGCGTACGAATAGCCGCTGTCTGTGAGCATCCGCTATTCTGGAACGGCGCCGACATAGCTCAGCGGTAGAGCAGCTGTTTCGTAAGTCTCCGCCGGTATGCGCAGTGCTACCGTGCTTGGAGGCCCGATACAAACGGGCACACTTATCAGCTATTCGTTTCAAGGGGTTGCCCGGCTAGGATCGACGCTGCGGGCCACTAGCGTCCAAACCGACCCTGACTACCTGAAATCGTCTCACAAAACGGTCGCATTGACCTAGAGTCGGTCTCGCTCAAAACGCGCTCTCTACACTGTCGATGTATGGGTGCAGGGCGAGACCATGCCGACGCCGAGGAGCGGTGGTGGTGGGAGCGATTGCTGGTCACCAACCCGTGGTTCCGGCGCGGCCGTGTCTTCTTCCGCCGCCTTCCCGCCGACCCGCGGTGCAAGTTGTGTGCAGCGCCATTCGAGGGTGCCGCCGCCCCGGTTCTACGTCTCTTCGGCAAGCGGCCCTGGCCAAAGAATCCCAAGTACTGTGGCAGTTGCTTCAAGAACCTCGAAAGCCACCGAGGCGGGATCGAGATCGAGTGCACTCTCCTGTTCGCGGACGTGCGTGGCTCCACGCCGCTTGCTGAGCGCATTGGTCCGACCGCCGTTCGCGAGCTGATGGACCGTTTCTACGACACCGCAGTGCACGTGCTGGTTGAGCACGATGCGATCGTCGACAAGTTTGTTGGCGACGAGATCATTGGTATCTTCATCCCCGGGCTCGCCGGCGAGCGCCATGCAGCTTCCGCAATCGCGGCCGCGCGAGGCCTCATGGCCGCAACCGGGAACACAACGGAATCGCCATGGGTTCCCATCGGGGCCGGAGTGAACACCGGCGTCGCGTTCGTTGGCACCATTGGTGACGCGCCGCACAACGAGCACACCGCGCTCGGCGATCCCGTAAATGTGGCGGCCAGTCACGCATG
>Ga0184609_10000188_pt1 | contig 17111 bp, 14 predicted proteins | sample PLM1_60_coex_FD_133165 | JGI IMG/M metagenome (GOLD analysis project Ga0184609, IMG submission 133165) | Groundwater sediment microbial communities from an aquifer in East River, Colorado, USA - PLM1_60_coex | ecosystem: Environmental > Terrestrial > Soil > Riparian zone | place: USA: East... | reverse complement strand
GCCTCGGTCCGCCCCGTCTTGGCCACCAGGACCGGCTTGCGGGGGGTGATGCCCCGGGCCCGCTCGTAGAACGCGCGCCCGTCGCCCAGCGACTCGAGGAAGAAGCACAGGACCGCGCTCTGGTCGTCGGCGCCGAGGTAGGCGAGCAGCTCGGCCTCGCCGATGTCGGCCTTGTTGCCGGTGGCGCAGACCTTGGAGAAGCGCAGGTCCTGGTCGAGGCCCAGGGTGTAGATGGCCATGCCGTAGGCGCCCGACTGCGTGACCAGCGCGATGTCCCCGCCGGCGGGAGGGCTCCCGGTGGCCATGGAGGCGTTGAGGCCGGCGTTGCAGTTCTGCACGCCGAAGCAGTTGGGCCCGACCAGCCGGACCCCCCCGGCCCGTGCGACCTCGACGGCCGCGGCCTGCAGCGCCGCCCCCGCCGGCCCGGTCTCGGCGAACCCGCCCGAGATCACGATCGCGGCGCCAACGCCCGCGGCGGCCGCATCGGCCATGACCTCGGGAACCTCCTGCGCGGGCACGACCACCACGGCCAGGTCCACCCGCCCCGGGATGTCACGCAGGCTCGCGTAGGCCTTGCGACCCTCGACGGTGTCCTGGGAGGTGGTCACCGGGAGCACCTCGCCGGGGAACCCGGCCAGGTTGCGCATGAAGGTCGTGCCCATCTTCCCAGGGCGGTCCGACGCCCCCACCACCGCCACCCGACGGGGGGTGAACACGGCGTCGAGGCTCACAGGCAGGCCGTGCAGGAGCGCCCGTCGTCGGCCCAGCGGAAGCGGCGGTTCAGCTCCTGCTCGGAGAACTCCCGCCGCCGCACCCGGAGCGGGTCGAGCCGGCGGACCAGCGCGATGGCCGCCGGGTCGGGCGGTGGGAGCGCCCGCAGGCCGGGGTCGACGTCCAGCTCGAAGCCGGTCGCGGCCCGCAGCTCGTCCAGGGAGACGTCGGGGTAGATCTGGCGCAGCCGTGCCCGGCCGTCGGGGAAGTCGAACACCCCCAGCTCGGTCACCAGCCAGCCCGGTCCTCGGCCGGGGAACCCCAGCTCCTCACGGGTGCCCTCCGGGGTCACGTGCCCGACGTCGGTGAGGACGTCGCAGCGACCGACCAGCGCCCGGCCGGAGCGGTGGTGGGTCGTCCACAGGGTCATCCGCTGGGCGGTGGCGGACAGGTTGCACCCGCCGCCCCCGCCGCCGAGCTTGACCTTCGGCGCCTCCAGCGAGCCGATGGCGGTGACGTTGGTGTTGCCGTAGGCGTCGATCTGCGCCCCGGAGAGGAACATCCGGTCCAGCCCGCCGCGGGCGGCCAGGTCGAACAGCTCCTCGAAGCGCAGCACATGGGCCGCCCGCCGCATCAGCGCCCAGTCGTTCGAGGTTGGCGGGATGAAGGCCGGGTCGGGATCCAGGGCGTAGGTTGCGCCCTCGACCAGGACCATGTGTGGGGCGTGGGTGCGCTTGGCCAGGTGCATCGCCACGGTGGCGCAGGGGCTGCCGAAGCCGTGGAAGACCACCTCGCCGTCGCGGATGGTGCCCGCCATCGCGGCGCACACCCATTCGTCGATGGTGAGCTCCCGGCTCATGACAGCAGCTCCAGCCAGCGCTCGTCGGAGATCGACCACTCGCCGAGGGCCGCCAGCCGGTCGGCTCCCACCATGTCGCGGTACGCCGCCTCCGAGCCGGGCGCCAGGACGTAGCGCCGCAGGTACTGTCCGACGCTGTGGTCGTCGGCGGCCGCCTTGACCCACTCACCCAGGTGGGCGCGATCGTAGGTGTAGTGGGGGTAGCAGGAGGTCGGGTGGGCCCCGAACGGCGCCTCCACCACCGCCGTGACCGCGAAGTAGGGCAGGACCACACCCGCCTCGGCGACCTCGGGCTCGCTGGCGACGCGTTCGACGGTCACCACCACCTTGCGGGCGGCGAAGGTGAAGCGCTCGTCGAGCACCAGCGGCCGGAGCAGGTGGACGTTGCCCCGCCGGTCCGCCATCAGCCCGTGGATGAGTGCCACGTCAGGAGCCAGCGCAGGGACGGCCACCAGCCGCTGGTCGGTGAACGGACACCGGATCTCGGCGTACTCCGGGTGCAGGCGGCGGATGTCGGTCCCCAGGATGCCCCGGACCGGCATGAACGGGATCCCGTACTCGGCCGCCCGCAGCTGCTGGAGGATCGTGTAGCAGCAGCTCTCGCGCACCTCCAGGGTGCCGGCCTCGGCGGCCCGCCGGTAGGCGGGGGCCAGGCCGAAATCCTGCTCGTAGCCGACGTAGCTCTCCTCGACCACCCGGACCGCCCCGGCTCCCACCAGCAGGTCGACGTCGATGCCGTGGGCGGAGCCGACCACGTGGAGGTCGCGGCGGCCCTGGCGGATCAGCTCCCGCACCAGCGCCATCGGCTCCCGGTAGGACAGCGCGCCGCCAAGGGCGACCACGTCGCCGTCGGCGACGAGGCCGGCCGCCTCGGTGAGGTCGACCACCTTGTCGGGCTCGGTGTAGGCCATGGCTGCGTCCGGATCCAGGCTACTGGGCGGTCATCCCGCCGTCCACGGTGTAGACGGCGCCGGTGACGAAGGCGGCGTCGTCGCTGGCCAGGAAGAGGGCCACCCGGGCGACGTCCTCGGGCGTCCCCAGACGGCCGACCGGGTACTTCTGGATGGTCAGCTCGAGGCCCTTCTGCAGATCGCCCCCACCCCGCTTGCGGACCATCGGCTCCATCAGCGGGGTGAACACGGTCCCGGGACAGACGCAGTTGACGCGGATGCTCCGGGGGGCCAGGTCCATCGCCATGGCGCGGGTGAGGGAGACCACCGCCCCCTTTGCCGCACAGTAGGCGGCGAACTCCCGGACCCCCACCAGGGCGGCCACCGATCCCTGGTTGATGATCGAGCCCCCACCGGCGGCCTCGATCTCGGGCGCGGCGAACTTGGAGCCGAGGAAGGTGCCCTTGGCGTTGACGTCGAGGCAGCGGTCCCAGTCCGCCTCGGTCCCTTCCAGCACGCCACCGGCGGCGTCCACCCCGGCGTTGTTGTAGAGCACGTGCAGCGCACCGAGCTCCCGGACCGTCGTCTCGGTCATGCGGGCGGCGTCTGCCGCGGAGGAGACGTCGGCGGTGATGGCGACGGCCTTGCCGCCCGCGTCGATGATCGCTGCGGCCACCGCCTCGGCGGCCTCCTCCCGCAGGTCCACCACCGCGACCTTGGCACCCTCCTCGGCGAACAGGAGGCTGGCCGCCCGGCCGATCCCGGACCCGGCCCCGGTCACCAGGGCCACCTTGCCGCTCAGCTTGCCCATACGCTCGGCCCGTCCCGCTGGAAGCTCTGCTGGGCAGCCTACGCGTCGCTCCAGGCTCGGACATGCTCCCCGGCAGCGTAAGAATCTCCGCGGCTTTCTCCGACGCCGCCAAAGCCCCTGCCGGCGGCGTGCGGTTTGATGGACGCATGCGTGGCTCCAGACGTCTTGTCGTGGTGGGTGGGGTGGCGGCCGGGCTCAGCGCCGCCACCCGGGCCCGGCGGCTGGACCCGGCCCTCGAGGTCTGCGTCTTCGAGCGCACCGGCTTCTGCGCCTACTCGGCCTGCGGCCTCCCGTACCTGGTCGGTGGGGTGATCCCGCGCCATGCCGCCCTGGTCGCGCGGACCCCTGAGGACCTGGCCAGGGAGGGCATCCAGGTGCACCTCCACCACGAGGTGCAGGCGGTGGAGGTGGCCGCCGGGCGGGTGCAGGTGCGGGACCTGCGATCGGGCAGCGACCGCACCGAGGCCTTCGACGAGCTGCTGCTGGCCACCGGCGGCCGGGCCGTGCTGCCGTTTCCCGGCAGGGACCTGTCCGGGGTCTTCGCCGTGCGCACGGTCGAGGACGGACTTGCGATCCGGGACTGGATCGGCGCCGAGCGCCCCCAGCGGGCGGTGATCGTCGGCGGGGGCTACATCGGCCTGGAGATGGCGGAGGCCCTGCGGTCCCGGGGCCTGCAGGTGAGCCTGGTCGAGCTGCTCCCGCACGTCCTGCCACTGGTCGACCAGGAGATCGCCCTGGACATCGAGGCCGAGCTGCGCAGGCAGGGGGTGGACCTGCGCTGCTCCACCTCCGTCGAGGGCATCGAAGGCGACGGCCGGGCCCGCCGGGTGGTCGCCGCGGGCGAGGGGATCGACGCCGACCTGGTGATTGTGGGTGTGGGGGTGAGCCCGGACAACTCGCTGGCGGCGGCCGCCGGGGTCCCGCTGGGGGCTCGCTCGGCGGTGGCCGTCGACCACGGCATGCGGACCGGGGTGGCGCACGTCTGGGCGGCGGGCGACTGCGCCGAGACCCGGCACCGGCTCCAGGAACGGCCCTCCTACATCCCGCTGGGCACCACCGCGAACAAGCAGGGCCGGGTCGCGGGGGCCAACATCGCCGGTGGCGGCGAGTCCTTTGCCGGTGTCGTTGGCACGGCCGCGGTCAAGGTCTTCGACCTCCACGTCGCCCGCACCGGGCTGTCGGCGACGGAGGCGGCCCGTGCCGGGATCGATGCCGTGGCGGCCACGGTCGTCCACCGTTCGCGTGCCGTCTACTATCCGGGTGGGCAGCCGGTCAAGGTCAAGATCACCGCCGAACGCGGCAGCGGCCGCCTGCTGGGCGCACAGCTCGCCGGAGCCGAGGGCGTCGCCAAACGCATCGACGTGGTCGCCGCCGCCCTGCACTCGGGGGTCATGGTGGACGAGCTGGCCGGCTTCGACCTGAGCTACGCCCCGCCGTTCGCTCCGGTGTGGGATCCGCTGCTCATGGCGGCGCGGCGGACGCAGCCGCTGGTGTGACCCGGTGGGCTCACGCTCCGCGCTCCGCGGCGGCTCGCCGCTCCCGGGCCAGCTCGAGCAACGCCTCCTCGGCCCTGACGGCAGCCTCCCGCCGCCGCCCGATCCAGGAGGTCAGCTCGGCCACCCGCCGGCGGCGGTCGTCGACCATGACCGACATCGGCTCGGCTCCGGCGGCACCGGGAACGATCCGCGCCCGGATGGCGGACGCCACGTCGAGGGCGTCGGCCACCACCTCGGCCGGCAGGGTGAGCGGCTCGGAGCGCACCTCCCGGCTGGCCCGGTCGATGGCCTCGGGGTCGAGTGACTCGGCGCCCTTGCCCTGCGCCAGCGCGCGCGCCACCGCCCGGCCAACGACCCGGTAGGACGAGCGGTAGTCGAGGCCGGTCTCCAAGGTGATCACCTCGGCCAGGTCGGTCGCCTGCGCGAAGCCGTCCCGAGCCCGTTCGGCCATCACCCGCTGGTTCGGGACCAGGCTCCCGGCCACCCCGGCGGCCAGCTGCAGCAGCCGCGCGCCGGTCTCGACCGCCCGGCAGACCTCGCCGTAGGCGTACAGCAGGTTGTCGGTCCGTGCCGACGGGGTGCGCTGGGTGACCATCAGGCCGGCCGCCTGCCCGATCAGGGTCCCGGCTCCGCCCCTGAGCACCGCCAGCGCATACGGGTTGCGCTTGTGCGGCATGAGCACGCTGGCCCGGCAGAACTCGTCGCCGATCCGGACCAGGCCGAACTCGTCGCTGGCGTAGATCTCCAGGTCCTCGGCCAGGCGGCTGGCGTTGGTGGCGGCCAGCGACACCGCCGACAGCAGGCTCACCAGCCCGTCGGTCTGCCACATGGCGTCCCTGGTGTGCTCGATGAACCCGTCGCAGCCGAGCAGCGCCGCCACCCGTTCTCGGTCCAGCGGGAACCGGGATCCGGCAACCCCGCCGGCGCCGCCTGGGCTGCGGTTGACCCACGCGTGGGCCTGCCGCAGACGCTCGCCGTCGCGCAGCGCCGGGTCGGCGAACGAGAGCAGATAGTGGCCGAAGGTGGTGGGCTGCGCCGCCTGCAGATAGGTGTAGTCGACCATCACGGTGCCCAGGTGGCGGGCGGCCACCTCCACCAGCGAGGCGGCAAAGCGCCCGACCGCCTCCGCCAGGTCCAGGACGCGCTCACGCAGCGCGATCCGGAAGGCGATGCGGCCGGCCTCCCGGCGGGGACGGCCGGCCGGCAGCCAACCGGCGGCTGGGCCGATGCGCTCCGCCAGCCATCGCTCGCGAGCGTTGTAGGCGTCGCCGTAGCCGGCGTCGTAGTCGAGCTCGTCGGCCTGGATGCCGGCCAGCTCCAGCAGGGCGCCGAGCAGGTCGGCCTGCTGGCCGGTGGGGATGACCCCGAGCTCGCTCAGCGCGATCACGTGGGCCAGATCGGCCAGGGTCGAGCCCCGGTGCAGCAAGGGGGCGTCGGCCATCTCCAGCCGGTACCCCGCCTCGACCATCTCGGGGGCCGGGCCCTTGCCGATCCTGGCGTCCGCGCCGAGATATCCCTCAGGTGGCCGGTCGGCTCCGCCGGACACCTCAGGCCTCCGCGGTGGAGCGGGCGAAGACGGTCGGCGCGCCGCCGGTGTGGAGGAAGACCACCGGCCCACCGTCGAGGGCGCCGGCGAGCTCGACCAGGGCCGCCATCGCCTTGGCCGTGAAGACCGGGTCCAGCAGCAGGCCCTCGGTCCTGGCCACCAGCTCGGTCGCGGCCAGCCCCTCGGCCGAGGGCCTGCCGTACCCGGGGCCGAGGTAGCCGTCCACCACCTCCACCTCCTCCAGCGTGCCCACCTCGAGCTCGAGCAGCTTGGCGCAGGCACTCCCCAGCGCCCGGATCCGCTCCAGGCACTCGGCCCGGGGGCGGCTCACGGTGACCCCGAGGACCCGATAGGAGGCTTGCAGCCAGCGCGCTCCGACCACCAGCCCGGCCTGGGTGCCGCAGGAGCCGGTCGCGACGACCACGGCGGTCGGTGCGATCCCCGCCGCGGCGAGCTGGCCGGCCAGCTCGAGGCTCGCCAGCACATAGCCGACGCAGCCCAACGGGGTCGCCCCGCCGCGGGGGATCAGGTAGGGATGGCGTCCTGCGGCACGAAGCTCGTGCGCCAGGTCCTTCAGCCCCAGGTCGACCGAGGGGCGGGCGTCGTCGCCGGTGTAGGTGATCTCGGCGCCGGACAGGGCATTGAGGACGGCGTTGCCTTCCGGCGCCCCGCCCCGTGGCCGGCCGTAGAAGACCAGGTGGGCCTCGAGGCCGGCCCTGCGGGCGGCCAGCACGGTCAGGGCGGTGTGGTTGGACTGCGGGCCTCCACCGGTGACCAGGATGTCGGCCCCACGGTCGAGCGCGTCGGCGACCAGGTACTCCAGCTTGCGCACCTTGTTCCCGCCAAGGCCGAGGCCGGTCAGGTCGTCGCGCTTGACCAGGACCGGGACCCCAAGGGCGTCCGACAGCCGGGGGGCTGGCGCCAGGGGCGTTGGGAAGGTGCCCAGCCGGAAGCGGGGCACCGTGGCCAGCCTCACCGGCCGACCTGGTCCCTGGCCCGGGCGGCCCGGCCCGCCGCCAGCACCCGGTCCACCAGCTCGCCGGCCCGACCCAGCGAATTGGCCGGGTCGAGCACGCCGTCCAGCTCCTCCTCGCTCAGCACCGACGCCAGCCGCGGGTCGTCCAGGAGGGCCTCCCGGAAGCTCAGCCGCCGGTCGATCCCGGCCATGGCGGCCTGGTAGACAACCTCCTGCGCGGTGTGCTTCCCCAGCCGTGCGGCCAGGACCACCAGCACCGGCTCCGACAGCACGTAGCCCTCCTGCGCTCGCAGGTTCTGAGCCATGCGGGCGGCATCGACCTGGAGCCCGCCGACCAGCTCCACCCCGAAGCCGGTCGCGGCCCCGGCGGCCATGCACGCCTCCGGCAGGAAGGCCCATTCCGCCTTCCAGGCCGTCCCGTCCCGCTCGTGGTCGTGGATCATCCCCTCGAGGGCCAGCCCGGCCGCCGACCGCACGATCCGGGCCAGCGTCCCCAGATGCTCGGACAGCTCCGGGTTGCGCTTGTGGGGCATCGTGATGCTCCCGACCAGCCCGGGGCGGAACGGCTCCCGGAGCTCTCCCACCTCAAGGCGGGCGAGGTTGTACACCTCTCTCCCGATCTTGGCGACCGTTCCCGTGCTCACGCCGAGCAGCCAGGTGAACTCGGCGACGCGGTCCCGGGCGGTCAGCCAGGTCATGTCCGGCGTCCCGAGCCCCAGGCGCCGGCAGAACCGGCGCTGCAGCTCCAGGGCCTGCTCCCCCCAGAACGAGCAGGTGCCGACCGCGCCCGCCAGCTGCCCGACCGCCAGGCGCTCCGCCGATCCCAGCCAGCGGTCGAGGTGCCGCCGCACCTCCGCCGCCCACACCGCCGCCTTGAAGCCGAAGGTGATCGGCAGGCCGGGCTGGCCGTGGGTGCGGCCCACCATGATCGTGTCCCGGTGCTCGGCGGCGAGCTGGAGCAGGGAGGCTTCCACCCGGCGCAGGTCCCGGACGACGATGGCCGTCATGCGCTGCATGACCAGCCCGGTCCAGGTGTCGGTCACGTCCTGGACGGTGGCCCCGTAGTAGACCCATTCCCCGGCGCCCGGGCCGAGCAGCTCGCGAAGGACCTGGATCAGCCCCAGGGTGGAGTGACCGGTCCGGCGGGTGCGGGCGGCCACCTCCTCGAGGTCGACCAGCTCGACCCGCGCCTTGCCGGCGATCTCGGCGGCCGCCGCCTCCGGGACGAGCCCGAGCTCGGCCTGGGCACCGGCGAGGGCGGCCAGGATGTCGAGCCAGGCCTGGGTCCGGCCGGCGTCGGAGAACTCCTCCCGCAGCTCCGGCGTCCCCCAGAGATGACCGTAGACGACCGAGTCCATCACGTGGGCCATCTAGGTGACCCCGGAGCGCTCGGGCGATGGGGCCGCGGCCAGCTCGTGCAGCGCGCGCCGGACCTCCTCAAGGCTGGCACCCCACGGCACCACCTGCCGGGAGCCCTCCGATTCGATGCCCCGCTCGATCAGGCAGCACTTGAGCAGCGTTGGTGCGCCATCTCCACGATCGACCACCCGTGGGCACAGCTCCACCCGCCGGGGCGGGTCCTGCCCGTAGAAGGCCTCGTGAATCTGCCGCGACCGCTCGCAGCCCACCAGGGTCCATGCCTGCCGGGTCGGGGGGCAGGCGTCGAGGAAGTCCACCGGCACGTCGAGCTCGAGGCCCGCGCAGCGGCAGGGGAACAGGTAGCGGTCGGCTCCTGCCTCGGCGGCCAGCTTGCGCAGGTCGACGGGAACCAGCTCCAGCTCGATCGGCGGCAGCTCCTCGTCGTAGTCCAGCACCTGGCCGGCCATCTCCAGCAGCTTCGGCGGCTCGGGGGGGACCACCTCGACGACCCGGACCGTGAGCGGCTCGGGATCGACGATGAAGTTGACGTGCTGGAACTTCCCCTGGATGACATAGATTCGTCGGCCGGGCCGGCCGGCGCCGAGCGCCGCCCGCGCCAGCTGCGTGGCGTTGCCGGTGTCGACGGCGGGATCCTCGATGAACACCACCTCGTCCGGCCCGGCCAGGTAGCGCACCTCGGTGACCGGGGTGAACAGCGGTTCGGTGGAGGCCTTCTCGACCTGGACCACCGCCCGGTCGCCGTCCCGGACCAGCACCATGAAGCTGGTCCGGCGGTAGACCGGACGGCCCATCAGGTAGGCGCGCACGGACACCAGGTCCAGCGGGACCGGTGCCTCCTGGACGCTCACCCCCCGGTAGGGTCGGGGCACGAAGTTCGAGCCGATCTCGCTCATCCGACCTCCCTGCGCGTCTCGGAGCGTCAGACGGCGCTGAAGGCGCCGTCGAGGACAATGGTCGAGCCGTTGGCGTAGGGCATGGCCCCGGTGGCCAGCAGGCCCACCACCTCGGCGATCTCCTGGGGCTTGGCCACCCGCCCCTGGGGGATCCTGGCCAGCATCTGCGGCCCCAGCTCGGGGTCCTCGAGGCGCCAGCGGGTCATCGGCGTATCGACCATGCCAGGGCAGATGGCGTTGGCCCGGATGCCCCGAGCGGCGTAGTCGGCGGCGATCGAGCGGGTGAGCTGCACCACTCCGCCCTTGGAGGCGGTGTAGGCGCAGCGGCCGGGGAAGGCGACCAGCCCCGCCACCGAGGCGATGTTCACGATCACCCCGGCTCCCTGCGCCAGCATGTGCGGCAGGACGGCCCGGCAGACGAGGAACGGGCCCGTCAGGTTGACGGCGATCACCCGCATCCACTCCCCGACCGGGGTGACATGGCACTCCGCCGCCGCGCGCGAGCCGGTGATCCCGGCCACGTTGGCTGCCACGTCGATCTGCCCGAGCTCGTGGAGGACCCGCTCCACCGCCAGCGCGACCTCACCCTCCTCCGACACGTCGACGGCGACCGGCAGGGCCCCGAAGCTGGTCCGGCAGGCCTCGGCCGCCTGGGGGTCGGCATCCAGCGCCGCCACCCGGAGCCCGTCGTTGGACAGGCGCTCAACGCACGCCAACCCGATCCCCGAGCCGGCCCCGGTCACCAGGGCGACCCGCTGGCTCACGGCGCCCCCCCGCCAGTCAAGGACAGGGCCCGGATGATCGTGAGCGCGAGCTGTGCGTCGAAGCGGTCCTGTTGGGACGCGAGGCAGATGTTGGCCAGCTCCTCGACCCGATCAAGGCGATAGCGGACCGTCTTGGGGTGGATGTAGAGCTGCTCGGCGGTCCGCTGGAGGCTGCAGTCGCTCGCGAGGTAGACCTCGACGGTCCGAACCAGGTCGGCGCGGTGGTCGCGGTCGTAGTCGGTGGCGCCGCCCAGCACCTTGCGGGCGAAGCCGACCAGCTGTCCCCGGTCCGCAGGGGCGAGCAGGAACTGCAGCACCCCGAGCTCGTCGAACGCGACCACCCTCCGTGTGGTGGCGAGCACGGGGATGGCGGACAAGGCATGCTGGGCTTGCAGGTAGGCCTGGTCGAGGCTGGCCGAAAGCGGGACCGAGGCGCTGACCCCTCCCGAGAAGGCCAGGTCCGGGTTCGCCGCCTCCAGACCTTCGAGCATGGCCTCGGCCAGCCCCCTGGCCTCCACCGCCGGCGACGCCGGCAGGACGAGGGCGATCATGGAGCCGCGCCGGGCGGCGACGATCGCGCTGTGACCGGCCGCCGTCCCCAGCCGCTCGGCGGCCCGCACCAGCGATTCCCGGCGCCGGTCGACCGCATCGGCGCTGGCACCAGACGTCCGGGCCCATTCGTCCAGGCCGCCGACGGGCACCAGCAGCACCCGCAGGCTGGTTGGCAGGCTGTAGCCGAGGTGTCGGGCCCGCACCAGCGCCTCGGAATCGTCGGTGAGGTTGCCCTCCAGCAGGTCCCAGAGGAAGTCGCTCCGCACCCGGGTGCGGGCGTCGGTCACCGCCCGTTCCTTGGTGAGCTGCAGGGCGCAGACGGTGCTTGCCTGCTCCACGATCACCGGGTCAAGGCTTCCCGGTGGGTGGGAGAGACCAACGCACAGGTGGGCAAGCCGCTCCCCTCCGGCCACCACGTCCCGCATCAGCAGCCAGAAGTCGGACGAGCCGCCGGGAGGCGTGGTCAGCGTGCCCTTGGCCGCGCCCGCGCCGCGCCCGCCCCTTCCGTTCTGGTAGCGCAGGTGGCGCTGGACGCGATCGATCAACCCGTCGGCGTCAGGGGAGGTCGCCAGGACCTCCAGCGCCGGGTCCAGGATCGCCACCCTCCCGCCGGTGTGCTTCGCGACCATCTCTACCAGGTCGGGGAGGCCTCCCCCTTCGAGCACCAGCTGGGTGAGCTCCTCGTGGACGTTGGACGCCCGCTGGAGCAGCTCGTACTGCTCCTCGAGCCGCCGGTGGGCCTCGGCCAGGGTGCGGACCGCCGTGCGCTCGGTCTCGTAGAGCCGGGCATTCTCGATGGCGATGGTGGCCAGGTTGGCCAGGTTGATCAGGGCGTCGATGTCGGCGTCGCTGAAGGCCGATGGATGGCGGCTCCACACCATGAGGGCGCCGATGACCTTGCCTCGCACCGTCATCGGCGCCCCGAGGGCGGCGCGGGTGCCGTCCTCCTGGGCGACCGAGAGGAAGTGCCCGGAGAAGGAGGTGTCGGACTGGTAGTCGTTGGTCTTGAAGGGCCTGCCGGTCTCGAACACCTTTCCGGCCACTCCCTCGCCACGGCGCACCTCGAGATGGGCGGTGTGGATGGTGCGGTGACCGGCGCAGGCCCGCATCCGGAGCACGTCGTCGTCCTCGTCAGCGAGCAGCAGGCCGACGATGTCCCCGCCGAGGAGGTCCAGCGTGGCGTTCACGACCGACAGGAGGGTCGATTCCAGGTCGAGGTGGGAGAGGACGGCCGTTGCCACCTTGGCGACCGTCTGCAGGGCTTGGAGCTGGACCTTGGTTCCCCCGGTCTCGAGACCCGAGGGCGTTGCGGCGTCCAGCGCCACCGGGCGACCCTCGCCTCGAGCAGCGCGAGCGTGCTCCGTCATGGGGGATCCTGCCCTAGAGGCATACGATGGAGAAAAATCCTATCCCCGCTGGAGCAAGCGGGCAAGGTGTCGAGGCGAAACACTGTGCTCAGCTCGAACTCCAGCCGTCAGGAGCGTTCGAGGTCGGGGATGGGCGACCTCCAGCCGCTGGGCGGTTGGCGACCGGCAGCCAGGGACGCAGGAGGGCCATGATGCAGATCGGTCCGGGTTTTCTCGCCCTGCCGGAGCGCGCCGCCAAGCCCAGGGTCACCGGCCTCACCCATGTCCTGGACAAGGGCCTGTCGCTGGTGCAGCTGCAGTCGCTGATCGAGACCGGCGGGACCTCGATCGACTTCATCAAGCTTGGCTGGGGGACCGCCTACGTATCCAACGGCGTGAAGGCCAAGGTGGCGATGTGCCAGGAGGCCGGCATCAACCTGTGCCTTGGGGGGACGCTCTTCGAGATCGCGGTCAAGCAAGGCCGGCTGCGCGACTACGTCAGCTGGCTGCACCGGCTTGGCATCAAGCACATCGAGGTCTCCAATGGGGCGGTCGACCTGCCCGTCCAGCGGAAGCGGTCGCTGATTCGGACGCTCTCGTCGGAGCTCCGCGTGATCGCGGAGGTGGGTTCCAAGGATTCCTCCCATCCCGTGGTCGCCGCCCAGTGGGTGGCGGAGATGGTCGGGGATCTGGAAGCGGGAGCGTCCCTGCTCATCGCCGAGGGTAGGGAGAGCGGGACGGTGGGGCTGTACCAGGCCGACGGACAGGTGCGGGAGGACCTGGTCGAGCGCATCACCGAGGCCCTGCCCGCGGGCGGGGTCGTCTTCGAGGCGCCCCGCAAGGAGCAGCAGGCCTGGTTGATCCGCCGGATCGGGCCCAATGTGAGCCTCGGCAACATCCCGCCCGCCGAGGTGCTGGCGCTCGAGACCCTCCGGCTGGGGCTCAGGGCCGACACCCTGGACCTGCTCCCCGCCGTCGACGGCGACCTCGCCTCGTCTTCCCATGAGACGGCGCACCAGGTCCCACCCATGATCCACTAGATCGTCGCTGGGCCGAGGGTGGCGACAGAAAGAGGGAGAGACGGTGGAGCTCAGCGGGCGGGACGTCCTGCTTCCCACGACCATGGTCGGCTCCTGGCCCAGACCTCTGTGGCTGCGCGGTTCCGTGCTGCGAGAGTCGGTCGACGACCTCGATTATGTGGATGCCTATCAGCGGACGCTGTACGAGGACGCGGTGCGCCTCTGCGTGAAGGATCAGGATCTTGCCGGTCTGGAGATCGTCACCGACGGGAATCAGTACTTTCAGGGCGAGACGCCGTACGACAAGATCCAGATGCTGCTGGTGCCGCTGCGCCTGCAGGGCTTCCGCCCGTACGGGCCCCCGGGCCTCACGCCGAACATGGAGCACTACTTCCGTCCCATCGTGCACGACAAGATCCGCTGGGTCAGGCCGATCTTCGGCCCCGCCCTCGAGGCCATGAAGCTCGCCACCGACAAGCCGATCAAGATCAACATCAACTCCGGCCCCGCCTTCGTGGCGGCCTGGTCGGATGACCAGTACTACGGCGACGCGGTGGCGCTCCGGGCGGATGTGGCTGATGCGTTCAACCTGGAGCTCAAGTGGCTGGCCGACCACGGCGCCGCCGTCATCCAGCTGACCGAGCCGAGCTATCTCTGGTCCAGTGGCCGGGACGATTGGACCGTTGACCTGATGAACCGGGCCGCTCGGGGCGTCAAGGCCCACCTGACCTGGCACATGTGCTACGGGAATGCCCGCGAGCTCGATGGCCTGTACCCCGAGGTCAACGCCGCCTGCCTCGGCGGTCTGCTGAAGAGCGACCAGCCGGTCGACTGGACCGAGATCCACATGGAGACCGCCCGCCCCCGAATGGCTGAGATGGACATCCTCGCCAGCTGGGTCGGCCGGGAGGGGAAGTATCTCGGCATCGGCGTGGTCGAGGTGATGAACCACCATGTGGAGACCCCCGACGAGGTGGCGCAACGCATCCGCGAGGCGCTCAACTACGTCCCGGCCGACCGCTTGATCGTCGGCACCGACTGTGGCCTCTATCAGCTGGCCCGCGACGCGGCCTTCGGCAAGCTGCGCAGTCTGGTGGCGGGAACCAGGGTCGTCCGGCGGGAGCTCGGGCGCCGGCCGGATGGGACGGCCTGAGACGAGCCGCCGGTCGCCAGAGCATGCAGCTACGAGTCGCCCCTCGCCAGCATGCGGGCGGCGATCACTCCGGCGCCGAAGCCGTTGTCGATGTTCACCACGCTGACGCCGAGCGCGCAGGAATTGAGCATCCCGAGGAGGGCGGCGAGACCGTCGAAGGCGGCACCGTACCCGACGCTGGTCGGCACGGCGATCACCGGGCCGCCGAAGAGACCGGCGGCCAGCGAGGGCAGCGCACCCTCCATGCCGGCCACCACGATCAGCACGGCGCTTCGCTGGAGCCGCTCGACCTCGGCAAACAGGCGATGTGGACCGGCGACGCCGACGTCGACCACCAGGTCGACGCCGCAGCCGAACGCCTCCGCCGTGACCGAGGCCTCCTCGGCCACGGGAAGGTCGCTGGTCCCTGCGCACAACACCATGACCGTCCCGGACGGCGCACGGGACACCCGACGCAGCACGATCATGCCTGAGCGGGGGTGCCAGCTGGCCTCCGGGTGGCCGTCCAGCACCGCGCGGGCGTGGGCCTCTTCGGCCTTGGTGACCAGCACCGGGGCGCCCTCGCGGCGCAGCAGGGCAGTGGCGATCGCGGCGACCTGCTCCGGAGTCTTGCTGCGGGCGTAGATCACCTCGGGACCAAGGCCGCGAACCGCCCGATGGTGGTCGACCCGAGCGAAGCCGAGATCCTCGAAGGGCAGATGCGCGAAGCGCGCCTCCGCCTCCGTGACGGACAATTGTCCTTCCGCCACCAATTCAAGAACTCTGCGTACGCTATCCGGTTTCATGGACAATTGAGTCTCCGTGACGGACCGTATCGTCGGGGGAGCGGAATGCCGTTTCCATGTCCTTGGGGGAGCGGATCCTGCCGCCAGCGTTGTCAGCTGAGGACAAAGCTCCCACGGGTCGTGTCGGATAGTATGCGCGGGTGGACGTCGACGAGCGGACGGCCCGCGACAAGCTGGCGCGGCTGCACCGGATGCTGGCGAGCATGGAGGGGGCCGTGGTCGCCTTCTCCGGCGGGGCCGACAGCGCCTTCCTGGCGTTCATGGCGCACCAGGCGCTCGGCCAGCGAGCGTGCGCGGTGACGGCGGATTCACCCTCGCTGGCGCGTTCGGAGCTCCGTGACGCGATCGCGTTCGCCCGCAGGCTGGGCCTCCGCCACCAGATCGTGGCGACCGGCGAGCTCGACGACGAGCGGTACGCCCGCAACAGCGGGGACCGCTGCTACTTCTGCAAGGACGCCCTCATGCGTGCCCTGCAGGCGATCAACGCCTCCAGCGTGCAGGGGGAGATCCTGGTCGGCGTCAACCTGGACGACCTCGGCGACCACCGACCGGGTCAGCGGGCCGTCGAGCAGCTCGGCGGGCGCTGGCCGCTGGTTGACGTCGGGCTCTCCAAGCCCGAGATCCGTTGGCTCTCCAGAGAGCTCGACCTGCCGACCTGGGACAAGCCCGCCGCCGCCTGCCTGTCCTCCCGGCTCGCCTACGGCGTGCCGGTGACGGCCAGGGCGCTGCGGCGGATCGAGCAGGCGGAGCAGGCATTGCAAACGCTCGGCCTGGCGGCCGGGCAGCTACGCGTGCGCGACCAGGGCGCCGACCTGGCCAGGATCGAGACGGACACCACGATCCTCGAGCAGGTCCTGCAGCGCCGTACCGAGATCGTCGCCGCCCTCAAGGCCGCCGGGTTCCTGTACGTCACCCTGGACCTGGAGGGCTACCGCCAGGGGAGCCACAACGCCGTCCTGGTGGAGCTCCGCCTCCACGGCCAGTCGTAGCCGCCGGCTACAGGTTCACCAGCTCGGAGCGTCCGGCACGGAGGCGGGACAGCTGGATGAAGTGCTCGGGGTTGAGGAACAGCTCGTTCATGCTCCCGAGCTCATCGATCGTGAGCCCCTCTGGACGGTGGATCAGGTAGTCCAGGTACTGGAAGGCGTCCTTGGCCCCGTAGCCGACATGGTGGGCGCCGACCACCCGCCGGGACTGGTGGTCGATGACCAGCTTCTGGAAGCCGCTGAGCTCGGGCTTGGCGAAGGCGTAGAGCATGGTCCGCTCGGCGCACGGCAGGGGCAGGTGCTCGGTGTCGAGGTCCTCCACATACGGTGGCATCTGGATGACGACGACGTCGGCGAAGCGTTCCCTCGCCTCCTGCTCGGACAGGCCCACCCAGGTGACCTCGTAGGTGGTGTGCAGGAAGTCGGGGTACTCGCTGAAGTCGAACTCGGCCGCCTCGCCCATGATGTTCTTGGCGGCCGTGACCCCGCACCTGCGGGCCTTGAACATCTCCATGGGGGCGCCGATCAGGTCGCCGATGGCAAACACGTTGGGCACGTTGGTCCGCATGGACTTGTCGACCACGACCTGGCCCTGCGGCCCGACGGCCACCCCGAGCACCTCTCGCGCCATGGCGGAGTTCGGCGTCTCTCCGGCGCCGATGAACACGAAGTCGGTCTCGATCTGGATCGTCTCGCCGCCGGCCAGGCGCACCACGACCCGCTCGACCTTGCCGGATCCCTCGATCGCGACCGGCTCGGCTCCTTCCAGGATCTCGAGGCCACGCTTGCGCATGCCGTCGACCACGTACCGCCGCAGGTCCTCGTCGACATGGTGGAGGCTCGGCGTCCGCATCAGCGGCGACCTGCTCACGATGGCGGTCTGGCACCCGGTGGCCTGGAAGAACGAGCCGTACTCGAGCGAGGTCTTGCCGCCGCCGATGATG
>Ga0184609_10000185_pt1 | contig 17144 bp, 28 predicted proteins | sample PLM1_60_coex_FD_133165 | JGI IMG/M metagenome (GOLD analysis project Ga0184609, IMG submission 133165) | Groundwater sediment microbial communities from an aquifer in East River, Colorado, USA - PLM1_60_coex | ecosystem: Environmental > Terrestrial > Soil > Riparian zone | place: USA: East... | reverse complement strand
CCCGCGACAGCTTGTTACCGCCGGCCGTCGAGGGAGCGGCGCCCTACCGAACCAATGCGAGGCTAAGCGCCGATCTTGCCGCGAATGTGAGCAACATCGTCTGCCACCGTGCTCAAGAGTTCGTGAAGGTGCGACTTCTGCACGGTTCGCGCCACCAACTCGGCAAGACGTTCCATGGACGCCGGGTCCAGCGCTGATAGAACCGGGCGCCCGAGCGCCGCCTGGCGAACATAGGCGGACATAGTCAGCCCGGTCTCCCTAGCTCGCTGCTCCACCACAGCCGCTTCATCAGGGCTGAACCTGACCGAGATGACGCGCGACAGTCGTCCGGGCGTCTCCAGTTCTACTGGTTCTCCTGTTAGGTCTGGGTCGTTGCGATGAGCGTAGTAAAACTCGCCGGCCTCTTCGTCGGTCATACGGTCGGCCTTCCGAGTACGACGACTGGCTCTCGCATCCGGACGTTTCGATGCACCCATCTAGTCCACCTCCCATGCAGCGATAGGCCGGGCGGTGTACGTATCCCGGCGATAGGCGAATACCACGCACACCGGCCGGCCACCTGGCGTAGATTCTTTGACGTAATAGTCTCCTGAACGGCCCTTTCGGTTGGGGTACGCAGACGTGGCATCGGCAAGCACCGCCTCGATCTCGCTGACCGACACGCCGTACCTGGTCGCGTGAAGCTCATGGCCTCGACCCACTCCACGAGGTCGATCTTGATCCTTGGCACGAGGCCATCCCGCACACGGCGTCTATGTATGACATTGTACGACACGGCACGAGGGCAGCCGCCGACGAGACCGATGCCGCTCGGTGGGCAGGGCGCATGCCCGAGCGCAGGTGCACGAAGCACCGTCGCAACACGATGCCGGTGTCGGAGTCGCGGTGTCGACTTTTTGCATGCCTACTTGAACCGTGGCGATACGCTGCACGACCTCCGAGAACGGCACGGCAGCTCGCCGACGCGGCGTGTGATCGGCAAGCGCTAGTAGCGCAGAGCGTGCGCACCGTCGCGCCTGGCTTCCGGCAGCGACTACTCGCCGACCGGCTGACCGACGAGCAGGTCCACGCGATCGTCTCAGCCTTCGAGGCCGGCACGCCGCGCTGGCAGCTTGCCGAGTGCTACGGCATCAGCGTTAGGAGCGTGGGTAGGCTCCTGCGACACAGCGTCAGCGTGACGATCAGGCTTGAGAGCGCCGGGGACATGTTGAACCAGATCATGCTGGCAGTGACCAGCCTTGGTGTACGCGGCCTGCTTGGCGCGTTCGCCAAGGCTGTTCTCGATAAGCGACAACTGAAGTTCTCTAAGGTCTTTGAATATAAGGAAGCACGGTATAAGGTCATCATGGTTCTGATGTGGGTGGCGATGAATCCAGAGGAGCACGAGCTCAAACTACTCAGCATGCGCAGGCCGGAGCTAAACAGTGTGGAGAAGCTGGGACGAGAGCTTGAATTCGAATACCATAATGCTATGTTGTACGCGTCGAGACGGGTAATAAAGAAAATTCAGAGCCTTCTTGGCCGACAGGAGCCTGGCGAACTGGCAAGCAGTAACGCGGGCGATGAAGAAAGACCTGTATCTCTGATCATCCCTGCATAATTCAGCTTGCGAGGGTGCATCTGCCCATGGCCAATCTCGCAGACTTAATTGTCTGCATTCAACTCAAGTCTGATTGTATTAATCAGCAGCTCGTACCGTCGATTGATCTCCTCGCGAACCTGTTCGCGATCAGCGTCATCACCTGATACCCATTCTGCCCACGACTCAGCCAAGTCGTCAATGCGCCGTGACACATCGGTACTAGCAAACAGCTGAACCTCACGAGCCAGCTTCCGAAAGTCCTCGATCTGATCCGCAATCTGACCGAGTGACGGACCGGAACGGTCGGGATCGGCATAGGCAGCTAGCGAGACTTCGACATCATGCCCTGCCTGCACGAATCGAGTATAAAGCTCCTCTTGCCGCTCGCGGCGACGTTTCAATTCGTCGCGTTGAAAGCTGCGGCGCTCTACTTCTGCCTCATGGCGACGAGTTGCATGCGAGGTGTAGAGAGCCACAGTAGCGGTTAGGGTTGCGCCGAGTAGAGTACCGATCAGTGCAACCACCGCAGGGCCAAGGTTGCCCATTCGCAATCTCCAATGGTCAAGGATTTATCCTGTAAAATAGCTTGCTGTCATTCACTCCGAAGTCAAGTCTCTCATAGAAGCGCTGCGCCTCGACGTTGCTCCGGTCGGTGGTCCACTCCACCCGTGTGCAGCCCTCGCGCTTGGCAATGTCAATGAGCCTGTCCATGAGCAACTTGCCGACGCCCGCTCGCCGCTGCGCTTGCCGCACGTACAGCTCTTTGAGGTACAGCGAAGTACTGACGCCAACCGCCGGCCACAGGAACGAGTACGAGGCCATGCCGACGAGCTGGTCAGCGTCCTTGGCGAGCAGCACGGTTGCCTTCGGTGGTTGACCAAACAGCACCGCACTCACCCGCGCCATGCGTTCCTCAGTGGTGCCCTCGGTGACATCGCCGTAGATGGCGTCCATTTCTTCGAGCAGGGCAATGAACGCAGGCAAGTCGTCTTTAGTCGCAGGTGCAATCACAATCACGCGCTGGAGTCTACTGCGCGCTGCTGATCTCCAGCAGGTCGCGTAGCTCATGCACGGCTGGCAGCGTTGCCGCTGTTGCGGGCACCCGGCTGAGTACCTGACGAGCCCGGTTGTCAATCATCTGGTCACGCTGCTTGGCACCGGCACCGGTAAGGGCATCGACCGCCCACGTAGCAGCAGCCGGCACATCATTGTCCCGCGCCAAGCACTCAGCTCGGTCGAGCTTGACCAGCGCCCGGTCAAGGTAATCGCTGTCTGGATATAGCGCTAGCGCGTGGTCTTGCGCGCGGCAGGCAGCTGCTGTGTCGCCAAGGTGCGTGTAGGCATTGCCCGCGTGAAACTGAAACTGTGCCTCGTTGTACCCAAACGCTGACGGTTGCAGCGCGTCGGCATCCATGCTGCCAAGGATGCGCTCGACCCGATCAAGCGTGACGTTCGTTTCCGCGGCCCTGCCGAACGCGGCGTGCACGCGGGCTTCAAGTGCCGCAGCCAAGGCCACACCGGAACACGGCGCCTGCCGCGCGATGTGCTGGGCGTGCGCCGCCACGTACACAGCCTCGGCCAGGTTGCCGCTGTAATAATGCGCGTAGGCTTCTTGGGCTCGCACCCACGCGTGCAATTTGCTGTCGCCGGCCTCGTTGGCAATCAGCTTGGCCATGCGTGCCCAATTGCGTGCCGCTGCCTTTTGATCCAGCTTGATAAGCGTCAAGCTCATGAGCCCGGCCATCTGCGCCATGACCCGCGTCAGGCGACTCGGCACGAGAATGGCGCGGCGCCGTTCGAGCAACTGGCACAGCTCGGCGAAGTCGCCGACCAGGTCAATCAGGAGAGCGCCAGCCGGCCGGTAACGCGTCGCCAGCCCGTACTGGTAGATGGTGTGCTCCCAATCGTCCAAGCTGGCGTCCGACATGGCGGCATGGTCGACGGCCTCAGCCAGATTGCGGCGTAGGACTTCAACGCTGTGCAGCACGGTCGGGTTCACCTGGCACAGCTCGGCGGGCAACTCTGAACGGGCCTGCCAGGTCACGACGCGGCCTCTCGCCTCGGCCAGCTCGGCGTCCCGCTGCTGCTGGTCGCGCTCAACCCGCGCGGCCTCCAGCTCGACGAAGCTAGCGAGCAGCACGCCACCGGCCCGCACCGCACGGTCAGCATCCCGCCAGAACTGCTCCGTCACCCCTGGCGCGGGCCTTCTCGATGTGGTTGACCGTCGTACGGTCGCGGTAGACGAGCTTGCTCAGCTCGCCTTGCGTCAGCCCGGCGGCTGCACGGAAGGCTGCCAGACGGGCGCCGAGGGCCTGGCGCTGCTCGGCGATCGCCCGCGGCTCCCTGGTCATGTCGTCGGTCACCTATCCAGTGTTGCCCGAGCTGGGACTAACGTCAGCGTAACGCCTGGTGGCGACGGGTGTGGCCAGGTCGCACACACGGTTACACACACCCCTGCCTTCCGCTTCGGTGATCTCCAGGCACCTGGCCCAGATCGGCACAACTGGACGCCCTCCCCGATGCGTTTCGCGTGTGGGCCTCGGGGCCAGGTGCCACCCCAGGCAGACAACCGACGACTAGGAGTGACGGCCGGGCATGGCCGGTAAGAAGCGGAAGATTTGGGTCTGGCTGACCTTGCACCAGATTGATGCCATGCTGGCCGCTGCTCAGGTGATCGACGCCACGCCCGAAGCCTTGGAAGCGGTATTGCCCGAACGTGGAGACCGCTTCGCCTTCCGCGGAGCCATAACGGCGCTCAAAGACGTACGAGACGCGATGGACGAAGCAACAGGCGACCATGCTCCGTGAAGACCGCGAACTACTTGCCGACCTCAAACGTATCTGCAACGAGGCCGGGCTGTTCGCACTGGAGTACATGGCTGGTGATCTCTCGATTTCAGCCCGAGAAGCCTACGCCCTGCGCTTGATAGACATTGGTGAGCTCGCACACGCAAAGGGGCGCAAGGGGCTCATGCTCGACGACGAGGCAACCCATCTCGTGATTGACGCTGTGTTTGTCCGGATGGACGACGTGCGCGAGCTGCCGCCTGGCAACGGGTCGTGACGGCTGGTGTGGTCGTGGGTACTTCTTGCTGCGGTCGCGGTGATCGGTGGCCTCGGTGTAGGGCTTGTTGTCTGGCTCGTACGGAGCGAGCTGCGAGAGCGACGGAAGGCGCGGTACTTCGCGCAACTGTCGGCGCAGTACCAGAGGCAGCCGCAAGCCTTGTCAGCAGCCGAACCAGCGCCAGCCGAGGAAGCGCCAAGCCGGAGCATCACGGTTGGCGAGTTGGTGGCGCGGATTGAGGCTGAGGGGTTGCCGGTGCGGCTGCGGTGGGAGGGAGACGAGGAGGCCAACGGGCCGGACGGGGATGACTGGCCTACCGGCGTGCTGCCGCGAGTCGATCAATAAATAGAGTTTTGACCCGTAATGGTCCGACTCCTAAACATACAGGACACTTAGCCGTTCCATGTCCAAGGTGATCGACCGGACCTTGTCGATGATCTCGTCAGCGGTGGCCGTCCAGTTAATAGGAGCGCAGTCGATGTTCCACTTTGTCTCAAACGATTCGATCTGGTTTTCGAGTATCTTCACCGAGCTGAACGTGCCACGCCGGATCACCTGCCGAGTTATGATGCCGTTCCAGATCTCGATCTGATTCAGCCAGGACGAACTGGTCGAGGTGAAATGAAACACCACCCTTCCTTTCTGCTTGGCCAGCCAGGTCACGGTGTCCTCCGAGGTGCGCACGGACGCGTTGTCCAGGACCACGTGGATCTTCGTGCCGAAGTAGGCGGCCACGACTTTTCTCATGAGCCGAAGGAAGTCCTTGGTCGTGTGTGTCCTCGACAACGACGAGATGACCGATCGCGGCATACAGATCCAGGGTGCCCTTGCGCACGTAGTCGTAGGTACGCTTCTCGGTCTTGCCGAAAGTCATCGGCAGCAGCGGTTGCGTCCGGTCCAGCGCCTGGATACCCGTCTTGGCATCGACCGACACCTCTACCTCACCCCGGGGGCTCAGGTAGAGGCCGACCACGTCGCGTACCTTGCCCTCGAACTTCGGATCCCGGGAGATCTTGAACGTTCCCTGCTGCCACGGACACCCTCGGTCTTCTTAATGTACTTGGACATCTCCAACGACGACCAATGCGATATTCCCAGCGCCGCCGGTGGGGTAACTCTCGTCAGGGTCCAGAACCACCGAGCGTATCCGATCCGGAATCTGCCGCGGTCCGCGCCCGGCGACGTTCGATTTACCAGACCCGCTATACCATATACCATGGTCCTGATAGCGCCTGATCCATTTATCCACCGTCGGCCGTGACGTTCTCAACACCGCAGCAATCTCATTCTTGGGTCGGCCCTCGCCGTGCCGGAGTACGATCTGCGCCCTCGACGACACCGACCCGTCATACACGTCCGACTTGAGTACCGCTTGAAGTTCGACGCGGTCCTGATCCGAGAGTTGCACGAGATCGATTATCTCAACCGCGAGCCACGATGTAAAGACCTACAATTTATTGGACACTAGAGACTGGCAAGGCCATCTTCCTGACGGCGCTTGATCTCCTCGATGACCCTCATGCCATGTACAGACGCGAACCGGACAACGAGACCGTCAAGAGCATCTTGAGCAAGGCGTTCTTCAGCCGGCTCTACGTCGACGGCGGCAAGGTCACGGACCACGAGCTGAACGAGCCGTTCAACGTCCTGTTCGACGCCTACACCGTCTAACGCCTTCAGCAGGCCAAGCGACGCCACCAGGGCCACAACCTACTACCGCACCAGCGGCAGTCTCGCGCTCACGGCCGATCCGGGAGCGACGGGCCAGCCCGAGCTGTCCGCCTGGCCGCGCTACCTCCAGACAGCAAGTAGCGCCGACCTCCTCACGGAGACCGGCGCTACCAGCCGAGATGACCTCATCGACCTACTTGCCTCGGCCCTTGCGAGCCAAGGTTCAAGTAAGCCTGTGATGGTCGGGGTGGCGGGATTTGAACCCACGGCCTTCCGCTCCCAAAGCGGACGCGCTACCAAGCTGCGCCACACCCCGTCGACCTGCGGCGCCGAGACTAGCGGGCACAGCGGTAGGATCTCCAACGCGATCCGGGCCGCGACCCGGCGCGCGGGCGTAGCTCAATGGTAGAGCCCCAGTCTTCCAAACTGGCTACGCGGGTTCGATTCCCGTCGCCCGCTCAGGCATCGACGCAGGTCAGCGGCCGGTTCTCCCGATCTTGGGTGCGCCGCCGCTGCCGTGCCATTAGCGTGCCATTCGTCACGATCGTGGCTGGCCAACCGTAGATCTTGGCACCTTGGGCCTCGGCCGGACTGCAACAGTGCTGTCGGCCGTCACCAGGACTCGACTGGACTGCGCCCCAAGCGATCATGGGCGGCGGCGGCGGTGCTGGCACCGGCACGAACCTGCGACGGGTCCAGGAACGAGCCTGCTCGCCCAGCTCGGTGCATTCCAGCCGTAGCTCGACCACCACTGGGCCGCTGTCTGCTTGTAGATCGACCTGCACCGTGAATGAGCCGTTGGGTACGACGCGGTACTGGCGGTTGTCGTCGGGGAGCTGCGAACCGCGGTCGTCCGGATCGTGATCCGTCGGCCGTACTCTGACCTCCGCCACTCGAACGCTAAGTTCCTCCCGGCCTGACGTCATAGTGACAACGATCGTGCAGATCGATCTCGTCAGACCGTCGGCCTTGCAGCTGAACACCGGGCCTTCACGCTCATCACGCTCAGCCCGGCAGTCATCAAGCTGGCGACGCATGAGCTGCACCTGCTCCTCAGCCGCTGCGGCGCTGCGTCGGGCCTCAGCCACTTGATCTTCGGCCGCTGTTGCCTGCCGCTGAGCCTCCTGCGCCTGGGCCTCGGCTGCATTCGCGGCCCGCCACGCCGACGCCGCACTGTCCTTCGACGTCATAGCCTGGCTTCGAGCAGAAGCGCCCTGCCAGGTAGCTACGGCCGCTCCGCCTGCCGCTACGGCCGCGCCGATCAGCGCAATCCAGCTCCCCACGTCCATCATCGGCAAGTTACCCGGCGCCCCTGCGTCGGCTGTGACGGCGCACCGCGCGCCGAAACTCGGCGTTCTCGGCCCGCTCGCTCGGCGACTTCCGGTCACCCTCGACCAGGGCACTGAGCTGGTCGGCGATCTGGCGGTCACGCTCGCTGGTGGCGGGCTGGCACCGCAGCCAAGGCGTGCGGCATCGCGATAACACCGACACGGCGTTGTCCGTCAGCGCATGCGTTGCATGCGTACTCGTCCGTGGCCGACGCCTTTGGATCGTCGGAACCGCCGGCGTAGCCGGCGCCACGCCCTGAACATCACCGGCACCTCGTCTTCCGGCCGAGCGGGCGCACGCGCGGGACCGGGTGGTCGCCGGTGGGCTGGCCGGTCGGCCTCGCGTGCCGCTCATCTCGGCGTCCGCTTCCCGCGTTTGTCCCGCTCGGCCGCCGCGGCGTCCAGCTCGGCGCGTCCGGCGTCGATCAGCTCGGCAAGCCGGTCCAGGGCCTCGCGGTCGATGCCGAGGGTGACCGGGTAGGCCTTGCCGAAGCGCAGCTCGATGCGGGCCGCGTAGGGCTGCACGGTGGAGCGGATCGGCAGTGGCGGAGACGGTCACGTACACCATGTCCGGCACCGTGATCAGCCGGTCTCGTGGTGGAGCCGGTCGACCAGCTCACCCAGGCCCAGCGGATTGGCCGACTGTGCGAGGGTGGCGGCCAGGCGGCAGCCCTGCTCCCACTGGGCGACCGCCGCGAGTGTTGACCGCAGTTCCTCCTGACCATGGCACCGCGGGTCGGCGTCGGTCGGGTGAGCGGCGGTCAACACCATGGCGGCGACCGTGCCCGCCGACGCGCCGACGGGGTACCCATCGTAGTGGCCGCTCGTCAGGCCGGCGGCGGCCACGCGACATCAGCTGACCGGACACGGAGCAGCGTGGCCTGTCCCCGTCTCGCCAGCCGTCTCGCCAGGTCCTCCTCGTAGGTCGTCACGAGGATCTGGCGCACGTGCTCGCCGACGGCCGACATCAGCGACGCGGCGAGCCGCCGGTTGCGCGGATCCAGGTGCTCCAACGGCTCGTCGAGCCACAGGAACGACGCCCGCGTCGACTCCTCCTTGGCCACGCGAATGGCTCAGGTGAGCACAGCCGCGGCCGAGTGCCGCGAGACGAAGGCGGCGATCGGCTCGGCCACGGCCGCGGGGTCCGTGGCGACCGAGAAGTGGTCGCCAGCCTCGAGGTCGACGTCCTCGCACCGCGGGAACAGCTCGTGGAGGAAGGCTCGAGTCGCAAGGGGCATCGGTGCCCCGGGTTGCGCGCACCACGACAGCACGGGGCAGTCGATGGCGGCTGCCTGTTCGGGTCGGAAGCTCCACTCGGTCAGGGCTGGCGCCTCGTGCTCGAACCAGGTAGTCGCGTCCTCGATCCCCTGGCCGACTGCGCCGGGACCGGCGGCCCCGGCCGCTGAACGCCAGTCCAGGCCCTGGGGTGTGAACAGCGCGTCGTACGCGCCGATGACATCGCCGGCCTGGTAGCGACCGGCCATCGCTTCCATCAGGGGCCCGATGGTTCCCAGGATGTCCGCGAAGTCGCTGGCAGCCACCCAACTGAACGGGGGCAGCGGCTCCAGTAGGACCATGGACCGCACTCGCTCCGGGTGGGCGGCCGCGACCTCCATGACGATCATGGCGCCCTCGGAGTGGCCGACGAGGTGGGCGCTGTCCACCTCGAGGCGATCGAGCAGTGCGACCGCGTCGGCCACCTGGTCGTCGAAGCCACCTGCCGGTCCGCTGCTGTCGCCGATGCCCCGGCGGTGGTACCGGATGCGGCGGAACCCGGACAGGGCAGGCTGGGTGGCCAGGGGACGCAGGAAGTCGGCCCAGATGGCGCCGTGGATTAACAGCAGGGGCGCCCCCACTCCCTCAACGTCGTATGCCAAGTCGACGCCGTTCACAGTTGTTTGCTCCATCGGGATCTCCTCTGTCCGTGGGTTCTCATCCGTGGTGCCCACCGTGCGAGCTGACTGATTCGAGAGTGGCTCACATAGACGCCGGGTCGGATCGGCATTGGCTGCCAACCTGCGGGACATGCGTGGGTAGTACTACCCACCTCCGGACAGGTGGGCCATGCTTGGACGCATGGAGGCCGTCGCCATGGCTCACCTGGCCCGTGCGCGGGAGCTCCACACGGCGTCCCGCTGGGAGGAGGCGTGCGCGGAGTACGCCGCGGCCGACGCCGAACAGCCGCTCGCCGTCGACGACTTGGAGGCGTACGCCGAGGCAGCCCAAGTCTCGGCGCGGGGGGGCGAGGCGGTCGTCCTGCTTCGCCGTGTCTTCGACCTCCGGGTCAGCGCCAACGAGCTCGAGGATGCGGCGTACGCCGCGTTCTGGCTGTGGTGGGCCTTCTTCACCAACAACGAGGTCGTTCAAGCAAACGGTTGGCTCAAGCAGGTTGGCCGCGCTCTGGGTCCCGATCTGGCCGCCAGTCCATGGCTGAGGATCCCCGAGGCGATGTTCCACGGGATGACCGGAAACCGCTCACACGCCGACGAGCTACTGAGCGCGGTCGTCGAGGGCAGTCATGGCGAGGTGGTTCCCTGGGCGCTGTCCGTGTGGGGTCAGACCCTGATCGACGCAGGGCGGCTCCAGGACGGGCTTGATCGCTTGGAGGAGGCGATGGCCGCTCTCCTCAACGATGGCCTGTCGGCGCGTGTCACCCCCTGGATCTACTGCGCTGCGGTCCGCGGGTGCTATCTGGCGCGCGACTTCGCTCGCGCCCGGGCGTGGAACCGGTCGATGGCCAGGTGGCTCGATTCGCTGGGCAGTCTGGGCGGCGCGTACCTCGGGAACTGCCGCATCTACCGCTCACGGTTGATGTGCCTGAATGGTGCTTGGCCGGACGCCCTCGACGAAATCGCCGCGGTCTGTAACGATCTCGACGGCTACGCCGGCTGGGTCTGCGGCCACGCGTTCTACCAGCTCGGTGAAGTCCGGCGGCTACGTGGCGAGTGGGATGCCGCCGAGGAGGCGTACCGCCGCGCGGCTCAGCATGGCTGCCCGACGCAGCCGGGACTCTCGCTCCTCAGGCTCGCACAAGGTGACGTCGACGCCGCGTCAGCCGGCGTACGTCGGGCGCTGACCGAGGTGACCGCGACGCCCGACCGCTTGGACCTGTTGAAGGCTGCGGTCACCATCCACGTGGAGGAGGGGAAGATCGAGGCGGCCCGGGATGCCGTGACCGAGTTCGAGAAGATCGTGGGGGAGTTGACGACGCCTGTTATCGAGGCCGAGGCGTCCGCCGTCAGAGGCGCGCTGGCGCTTTCCGAGGGCGATGCCGGAAGCGCGTTGCCGCTCCTCCGGCGGGCTGTTGGTGCTTGGCAGGAGCAGGATGCCCCGCACGAGGTGGCCAAACTGAATGTCCTGATCGGACAGGCCTGCCGCGCACTCGGTGACCACGACGGCGCTCAGCTCGAATTCTCAGCGGCCCGGGAGACGTTCGAGCGGCTGGGTGCGCGTCCGGACTTGGCGCAGTTGGACCGGATTGTCGCGGCCACGGACGCCGATTCCGAGACACACGGGCTCACCCAACGGGAGATCGAAGTCCTCTGCGCCATCGCCCAGGGCAAGCCGAACCGTGCGATCGCCAACGAGCTACACCTCAGCGAGCGCACCGTGCATCGCCACGTGTCCAACATCTTCACCAAACTCGACGTCGACTCGCGGACCGCCGCAGTCGCGTACGCGATCAAGGAGCGCATCGTCGAGGTAGGCATCCTCTAGTGCTCGGCGTACTGGCTCGGCTCGCCCCCAAGCACCCTCTGTAAGTCACCGAACCAGGGCAGGTCGACCGCCTTGGGCTCCTCAGAGGAACGGCTAGCTACCACGCCGAGTAATGCCACCAGCGACATGACGACAGCGAGCGCGAGCCAGACTCGCACCAGATCGGCCAACCAGGACGGCCGGGTCTCCGTCGCGTAGTTCGTCAAGACCGCGCCCACCGCGCCGAGCACCACCACCGCCACGCCTACGCGTAGCGTCCAAGTCCGCCGCACCCGGATCCCTCGCCTCACTGGCACCGTCACTGCCAGAGAACCGCATTCCTTGTTCGGCCAGCCGTACGATGACCAACGTTGACAGCAGGCTCCTCGTAGCCGTTAGCGGCGCCCTTACTGTCATGTCGGCCAGCCACAGGAGGGTTCGACCGCCGCGGCACGTACCGCGCATCGCGCGCAGTGCGGCAGAAGCGGATGATTGGCAGGCTTCAGATCAGTCGTCGAAGACGTGCCAGCAGATGGCGCTCCGGCGTTGTTGATCGTCGAGAACGAGTTCACGGATAGCGGCAGGGAGGGCCCTCTTCGACATGTCGCACGAGCGGATCGAAACCGATCTACCGATGACATATACCGTACGTGTAGATCTTCAGGACTATCAAGGTCGAGACCAGGAGCCACTTGAGTACGTGCTCGATCTCAACTTCCGCTACGGCCGTCGGGAGTGCGCGAACGTGGTGAACGAGGTTGCGGCCACCGAGTCGGCGATCGCGTCCTCGAAGACGGCCACCAGTCAATTATCCGCTCAGCGGGTGCTAGCGATCTTGACACCCTCCTCCTGCACCGCGTCGCCGAGGAGCTGACCGCCGGCGTCCTGGGCGGCAAGGCCACAGTCAACCATGGTCGTGAACACGTAGTCGCCGCCATACCAACCGCCATACCAGCTCGCGCCGGCCTTACATCGATTCGCCTGCTGAGTTTCCTGGTGTTGCAGCACGGCGGGCGTTCCTGCGTCAATGCTGACCGTCCGCTGCCGACCGCCTTTCGTTGTGCCCTCGACCCGTTCGCCGTCAATCACGGCCGAGGTACCGCGAATGGCGATCTCTGAGCCGCCGAAATCCACGTCGGACCACCGCGTCCAAGCCCGAGATCTACCCCATCTACTGGTCACCCGCGCGGATGCAGGCCCGGCAGAGCGACCGGATGGCCCGCGTGCAGGCCTTCCTCAACAGCCAGTGGACCAGCGAGTCCGACGGCGTCCGATGGTTCGACCCGGACTGCGACTCCCTGTACCCCGACCGCATCCGCCGCCGCCCGCCGGGCGCCGACTCCGCCGGCCTTGGCACCCACCTCGACCCCGGCACCCTCGACCTGTGGATGACCCAGGCCTACCAGCGGGCCTTCCGCCACCTCTTCGACGGCACCGTCGAGCAGTACGACCCATGGGACGCCGCCCATCGCACCGCCGGGCCGCAGTACCCCGGCAGCACCATGTGCTCGGCGTTTCGCACCTTCCAGGGCTGGACCGCCCTGTCCGACATGGACCACGACCAGGGCGTGCTGCACACCGTGCCCATCCCCGAGGCAATGGGCTACCTGATGCTCCGGCCGCTGCTGGCCGACCTGCCCGACGACGACATGTGCGGCGTCACCATCAACCAGGTCTTCCCCGCCAACGACACGTGGCACCCGCTGCTCCTCCAAGCGGTCAGCGGCATCCCCGACGTCAGGGCCGGCGACTCCGTCTGGTGGCACTGCGACATGATCCACAGCGTCGCCCCGGTCAGGAACCAGCAGGGCTGGGGCAACGTCATGTACATCCCCGCCGCGCCCTGGTGCCCCCGCAACGCCGAATACGCCGCCAGCGTGCGGGAAGCCTTCGTCACCGGCTCCAGCCCCAGCGACTTTCCCGAGGAACACTACGAGCGCACCTGGACCAACCGCTTCCACCTCGACCACCTCAACCAGACCGGCCGACACGGCCTCGGCCTCGACTAAGCGGCGCTACCAGATCACCAACGTCCCAAGAGAGCGAGGCAGATGAGCGAGCAGGCGATGGACCCGGTGCTACTGCCGTCCTTCGACCACCACCCGGACATCCGGCTGATCGCAGCCGACATGGACGGCACCCTGCTGGATGACGAGAAGGAGTTGCACGAGCACTTCTGGCCGCTGGTGGACGAGCTGTTCGCCCGGGGTGTGCTGTTCTGCCCGGCCAGCGGACGCCAGTACGCCAACCTCTACGACCGGTTCCGGCCGGTCGCGCATGAAATGGTGTTCATCGCCGAGAACGGCGCATACGTGCTGCGAGGCACCGAGGAGATCAGCTCGGACACCCTCGATCCGGACCTGGTGCGGCGCCTGATCGAAGCGGTCGGTGACATCGCGGCGGCCGGCGCCGACGCACACGCCATCGTGTGCGGCAAGCACGCGGCGTATTTCGAGCGCACCGGCCCGCGGGTCAAGGAACAGGTCGACATGTATTACGCCAGCCAACGCATGGTCGACGACCTGCACGACCGACCCGACGACGACATCCTCAAGATCGCCATCTACGACTTCGGCCCGGCCGAGCACTCGGTCGCCCCCGCGCTCGCCACGTTCCGCGGCGAGGCCCAGGTCGTGGTCTCCGGCGCGCACTGGGTCGACGTCATGAACCTCTCGACCAACAAGGGCGCCGGCATCCGCCACATCCAAGACGCCCTCGGCATCACGCCGGCCCAAACCATGGTGTTCGGCGACTTCCTCAACGACCTCGAGATGATGGATGCCGCCGAGTACTCCTTCGCCATGCACAACGCCCACCCCACCCTCCGCGCACGCGCCCGGTACGTCGCACCGCCAAACTCCCAGAACGGAGTCGTCCGCACCATCTCCTCGGTACTCGGCCTGCCCTGGACGGCCTGGCCCGAATAGGCCCAGCCAACGCAACAGGCTCGATCGGCCGTCAGCGCCTGACAACCGCGCCGCCCCCGCTCAACGTCATCAGTAAGCCGTCCAGCGGCCAGCACGGGAAAACGAAGCACCGGCAACCAAAAGAGTTCAGTCAAGCCAGCCGTCGAACCTCGGCTCGTAGGCCCACTCGCCGCTGGGCACCGTCCGCGCGGACCGGGCGCACGCCAGAGCCAACGGCGGCCGGATAGCCGATGTGGGCACGGTCCAACCGTGCGCACCTGTTGGTGCCCTCGTCAACCTGAAACTCACCCGGTACCTGGTCGGATGCGCCGTCGCTAAAGCCGTCCCGCCGGCGGCCAGCACAGCGGGGGCGACGCGGATACGACGGCGTCGGGTGGTCGGGTCCCAGCACCCGCAGGCAGTCGGTGAGCAACTGCTCAAACGCGGTGACGGCACCGGCCGCATGGCCCGCCGCGCCTCGCCTATGCGCCAGGCTGACGCGGGTGGTCACGGTGTCGGGGTGGTCGGGCCCAGCACCAGCTACGTCGCCTGTACGCCGCCCGGCCGCGAACGCCGGTGGCGGGTCAATTCGCGAGTGGCGTGTTCGACTTGCTGGGCGGTGGCCTTCTTCATCACATGCGCGTACACGGCCCTGGTGATGGCGGGGGTCGAGTGACCAAGGATCATCTGGACAACCTCGATGGGGCGCCGCGACTGAACACGTCGCGGGGGTCGGCCTGGGTGTTGCTCGGATCACGCAGCTTGCCCAGCGGCGACGTGAACACCACACCCCACAGATTCGGCTCGGCCGCGGCAGCTCGCCGGCGCAGCATGACCACGGCACAGCTTGAGCACTTGAGCCACGTCCAGCGCAACCGCGGTCTTCTTCGCCGCGTGGTGAATCCGCCGGGTGTCGCGCACCGGATTGGACCTGATCGCGTCGTGGCGCGCGGCTAGGCTAGGCCCAGGACGCCTTTAGGACCGTCTTGGCCCGCTTGGCTGACATCTGGCCGTGCCGTTCGGCGGTGGAGCGATCAACCGGTCTGTCCGGCCAACGGTCACCACTCGGAGCCGCAGCTCCCCCAAGGCGTCGACGACGCGACGCGCGGTGGTCTCGTACAGCTCACCCGTTCCGGGCGACTTCGACCCGGCCGCCACCTCGGTCTTCGCGGTGTCCATCAGCGGCCCGATCTTGGGGAACGAGGCGGTGAGCTGGTCGCGGACGGTGTCCCAGGCGCGGGAGACGGCGGCGGAGCTCCCGCGGGCGTTGGCTGGCGCTACGTCTTGACGTCCAGGACCCCGAAACGCTGATGACTCCAAAGCGCGCGAGAACGTTCCTCAGGATAAGCGACGAGCACAGGCTCGGGGCGGTAGACGCGGGTCCTGGGCTGAGGTGTTCGGAATCGGGTCCAGCCAGGGTCGCCCGTGGTGGCAAAAGCCAGGTGTTCGGCACGGATGAGTTGCGACAGCTGCTCGGTTGCTGCGACTGCAGCAGGACCGGCCGTCGTCACCTCGCCATTCACATCAGCGGTCCCGAACAGGAGCAGCGTGTCGAGGCCGTGAGAAGCTCCATGCGGTCCGAATCCCCAGCACAGCTCGTAGAGCCATACTCGGGCTCCGCCAAGGTCGGCGGCTTCGGCGAGGTGTAGGGCGGGCATCCGGTACAGCCAGTCCGACAACGCCGTCTCGCGTAGCGGCTTGGGAGTGGCCGACGGGTAGGCCGCCCGGTAGCGGTGAGCCCCTGGCGTGGGTGAGAGCCCGTCGATCAGGACGTCCACCTGTGCTTCGTCGATGTCGGGAAGTTGGGCGGCGAGCAGGCTGTACTCATCGCGGCTGTGACCGATCAGCAGCTCGACGTCTCGGGCCGCGCCATCGGCGAGCGCAGCCCACGGCGCCGAGGGAAGAACGTCACCGTCGACCACAGGAGCGAACGGCGTGGAGGAGTAGGCCACCGGGCCCCATCGGTCGAAGCGCCGCAGAAGGCTACCGGTCACCGTCCGGCTCGCTGCGACCAAGTCGTCCGGAGCAACGTCGGCGAGGTCGGCCACGCTGGAAACCCGGCCGAGTTCACCGCAGATCTCCGCAGAGACCTCGGCCGCCAGGTCGATCGTGAAGTACGTCTCCGGGATGCTCTGCAGGATCGCGCGACGAAACGGTCTGGTCGCTGCCGGCATCGTCAACATGGCAGCGATCGAGCCGGCCCCTGCCGACTGGCCGAGCACCGTGACGTTGTCTGGATCGCCTCCGAAACGGGCGATGTTGTCCTGCACCCAGCGCAGCGCGGCGAGCTGATCGAGGAGAGCCCGGTTGTTCGGTGCTCCGTTGATATGCGCGAAGCCCTCGAACCCGCTTCGATAGTGCGCACTGACCAGCACCGCGCCGGCTGCGGCTACCGCTGCACCCGTTAAGTGCGGGTTGGCGGAGTCGCAACTGAGGTATCCGCCACCACTGATCCACACCACGACAGGAAGGCTGGCTCGGCCGGGGTCAGCAGTCCAAACGGCGAGGTTCAGCCAGTCGTCGCCCTCGGTAGCCCGGCCCGGTTGCGGTGGAGGCGGTCCGAAGCGGCTCGCATCCCGGACCCCCTCCCAGGGCTCGGCCGGTTGGGGAGCGGTGAACCGACGCGGTCCGACCGGCGGGGCAGCATAGGGAATGCCGCGGTATACAGCCACACCGTTTTCCCAGCGTCCTCGAACAGTGCCGGTTGACGTGCTCACGTCAGACTTCATGTCCGGCATGATCGCGTCACCGTCGAGAGACCAGGTACGACCGCTTTACCGCGACGATTGCCCAGTTCCGCTACCCCGCTGGCTCATCCAGCGAGTTTGGTGCTCCCGATTGACGAATGTCCGGCCTGGACGCGGCCGCATGCCACACCCACAGAGACAGCGATGTTG
>Ga0184609_10000184_pt1 | contig 17148 bp, 14 predicted proteins | sample PLM1_60_coex_FD_133165 | JGI IMG/M metagenome (GOLD analysis project Ga0184609, IMG submission 133165) | Groundwater sediment microbial communities from an aquifer in East River, Colorado, USA - PLM1_60_coex | ecosystem: Environmental > Terrestrial > Soil > Riparian zone | place: USA: East... | reverse complement strand
GGCACTCCGATCCTGCTCGTCGAGCAGAACGCGCTGGCCGCGCTCGACACGGCTGACCGCGGCTACGTGATGGAGACCGGCACGATCGTGCTCGCGGACGACGCCAAGGCGTTGCGCCAGAACGAGCAGGTCCAGAAGACCTACCTCGGCGTCGACTAGCCAGAAACGCCATGTCCAGGTACCTGGCACCGGGACTAGTCGCTGTCGGACACCTGCAGGGGGAAGTACGGAGGCGAGAGCAGCACGCCGACGCGCGGCTCGCCGCCGGCGCGGCCCCGAACCATGTCGAGTGCCGGCCCGATCCCGTGTGTCGGCACGAAGCCGAGTCGCCGAGCCGCCATCGAGTCGCGGCACCCCGCTACGAGAACGTGGCCGAGCCGGCCGAGCGCCGGCTGGCAGGCGGCCCACTCGGCGAACGGGAGGAGCGGGTGACACGCGCGTCCGTCTCGGTACGCCGCGATCGCCCGCACATCCGTCGCGGAGACGCGTTCCGCCTGAGCCAGCTTTTCCGGCTCGCGTACTCCGGCCGACAGGGCCTGGTAAAGAGCGCGGTACGGCTGTTGCGTCGGATGCGGAAAGCGGCGCGTGAAGCGGTTGAGCAGGATCACCGTGCCGCCCTCGACGAGGGGAAACGCGTCGCGCCAGAGCCGAAGGGCATGGCCGAGCGCGAGGTAAGCGACGAGCGCGGGGTTCGGCGCCTCGCGAGGGAGGTGCGGGGTGGTGTGCGGAACCCCGATGAAGATCGCGTCCAGCCGGCCCTCCAGCCGGACGGCCCGCGATTCGACGGCGCGCAGAAGCGCCTCTGCGTGCGCGACTGCCGGCGGCCCGGAGTACACCGCGAAGGCCGAGAGCTCGCTCGGCAGGTTGCGCAGGACCCGGCGCCGCACGATCCCCGGAAGGTGCCCGAAGATGCCGCTCAGGGGGGAGCGGGCGATGCGTCCGACCGCGTCAGGGTCGTAGGGGTAGCCCTGGAGGAGGCCGGTGAGGGTCGGCGTGTTGAGCGTCAGCGAGACGCCAATCACGGGAACCCGGCGCGCGAGCGCATGCTCCAGCTCGACTGCGGTTCGCCAGCCGCGCGAAGCTGCAGTCTCGAGGAGCGAATACGCATCGGCCGCGCGAAGCGCCTCCGGGCCCGCGGCCGCGAGGAGCGCGGCAGGGCCGCCGTTCAGGACCGTCTCCGCTGCGGTGACCATGACGATCAGGTCGGTTTGAACGAGCGCCGGATGGACGCGCAGGGGCACGTTCCCCACCTCGCCGAGCTCGGCGAGATCCGGGTGCTCGGCGTCGTGCACCTGGACCTCCCCGTGAAACCGTCTTGCGAACTCGGGTGGGACGAGCTCTTGAAGCTCTCGCTGGCCTGGCCGCCGCGCGAGCCCTCCTGCGACGAGGAGGGTTTGGCGCTCGAGCGGGATCCCGGCGCGGCTGAGCTCGTCCATGGTTGCGGCGATCGCAATGCGCCGTGGATCGCTCGGCGATCCGGGGATCGGGAGAGCAGGTGGTTCGACGACGATCGTCGCGCGCCCGCCGCGAGGCACCCGCGCCTCGAGCGGCTCGCCGGTGAGGGGAAAGCGAAGGGCGTCACGGACTGCGGCCGCCACGTCGGCGATCGGGTCGACGGGTGGAGGCGGTGCGAGCACGACCGCCTGCTCGCCGGCATCCACGAGCGCGAGCCTGGAGCCCGAGAGGAGGGGGAGCTTGGCCACTACGAGGGTTTGGCGGAATTCGCTCGTCGCCAGGGTGCGATGGTCGTTCCGAGGCAAGGACGCAGGGAGGGCCAATAGTTCCTCTCTATTGGCCCGACTGAGGACGCGGCCTCGGGGCGAGCAGCGCGGCCTGGCGGCATAGACGTCATTTCGTCAAACCCTCCTTGAGCCGCAGCGCGTACGCGCGGGCGTAGTGCGCAAACCCGTACGCCTCGTAGAGCCGGTGGGCTTCGGCGCGGTGGTGGCCCGACTCGAGGACGAGCACGTGGCAGCCCCTGCGGCGAGCCTCGTCGACGCACGCGTCGAGCAGCGCGCGACCGGCCCCGCGGCGCCGAAAGGCCGGACCCACATACAGGTCGGGGATCCAGCCCTGCGGGCTCGTCCAGTTCAGCCGCGGCTGGATCCAGAGGCTGACGGCGCCGGCGATCTCCCCGTCCAGCTCGGCCACGAAGACCAGCGCGTCCTCGTGCTCGAGGTGGGCCAGGAATACGCGTCGCTGCGGCTCGGCGTCGTCGGCGACCTCGGGTCTCGTCAGGCCCTCCATCAGCGCCAGGACGGCGTCGGCGTCTCGCGGTTCGGCCGGCCGAACGTTCATGGGATCGATCGGTAGAGCCGCTGGAAGGTCCGGCGGAACCCGCGAGCCGGCCAGAACCGCGACGAGAGCAGGTTCGTCTCCCGCCAGTCGACGACGATCGTCTTGTAGCCGTGGTCGCGCGCCCAGCCGAAGGCGGCGTTGGTCAGCGCGACACCCGCCCCTGTGCCGCGTGCCTCAGGAAGTGTCGCGGCGTAACCGAGGATGCAGGCCCCCGGGGGTCGAGAGAGGCCGGCATGTGTGCCTGAGTACTCCACTGGTGCGAGCTGGACGACGCTCACCGGCCGGCCGTCGAGTTCCGCGACGAGGTTTCCGGCACGTTCGTCGTCGAGCTCCTTCTGCCATTCCGTCTCGGTCTCCTCGTCGGTGAAGCCCGCCGCCTGCGAGAACACCGGTGAGAGCAGCTGATGGTCGTTCAGAGCGCGGCCCAGGCCGGCGGCGGCGTCGCCCGGCAGACCGTCACGGACGGTGAATGGATTCGGCGAGCTCGGGGGGTTGCCAGGCACCTCGCAAACGCCCATCGCATGCTGGGCTCCGAAGCCGAGCCTGAACCAGGCGTCGACGAGATTCCTGTCGGCGGCGGGTACCAGGACGTAGTGGCTCGTATGCCCGCCTGCGACCCAGTGCTCGGCTGCGACCGCGTAGAGGTCACGTGCGATTTCGGCCCCTTCGACGGCGTGGCCTCCGAGCTCGACCCAGACGTTCGGGCCCCAGACGTCGTCGTCGCGGGGTGCGCCGATCATGTAGCCGACGGGGCGACCGTCGCGGCTTGCGAGCCACCCGGAGGCGGCACCGGCGCCCCATGCCTCCTTGACATGTGGCCGGAAGTCATGCACGTCCGGCAGCAGGGGCTCCGCATCGCGGTGTGCGCGATGGCGTTGTGCCAACAGATCGGCTGCGGCGTCGACGTTGTCGTCGGAAAAGGGCTGAATGTCGAGCTTCGGCATCGCTGCAGGACGATAGCCTCCGAGCTGATGCCGAAGACACTCACCGGGGCCGAGCTAGAGGTCGACGACGCTCCCGCGCGGGACGCCGAGCTGTTCCTCGTCGACGGCAACAACCTCGCGTATCGCGCCTTCTTCGCACTCCCCGAGGAGCTCGCGACGAGCGACGGGTTCTCGACGAATGCGCTACTCGGCTTCACGAACATGCTCTTCAAGCTGCTCTCGGACTACAAGCCGAAGGGCGTCGCCGTCGCGTGGGACACGCACGCCGTGCACCGCGCCGCGATCTCCGAGGACTACAAGTCCGAGCGCAAGCCGATGCCCGACCTGCTGCGGGAGCAGTTTCCGTACTTCCGCCCGATCGTCGAGGCGTTCGGCTACCGCAACCTCGAGTTCGAGGGCTGGGAGGCGGACGACGTCATCGCCACCCTTGCAACCCAGGCCGACGAGGCCGGGATCAAGACGACCGTCGTCTCGACCGACCGCGACGCCTTTCAGCTCGTCTCCGACAACGTGACGCTGATGATGACTCCGCGCGGGGTCTCGGACGTCCACGTCTACACGCCGGAGCGGGTGGAGGCGCGCTACGGAATCAAGCCGGAGCAGGTGCCCGACTTCATCGGCCTCAAGGGCGACACCTCGGACAACATTCCCGGGATCCCGGGCATCGGCGACAAGACCGCCGGCCAGCTGATCGCGCAGTACGGCTCCGTCGAGGAGGTCATCGAGCACGCCGACGAGCTCACACCCGCGCGGCGCAAGAACGTGATCGAGCACGCCGATCAGGCACGGCAGTCGAAAGAGCTGGCGACCATGCGCCGCGACCTCGAGCTCGACTGCGACGTCACACAGCTCGTGCTGGCGCCGCCCGATCGCTCCGAGCTCAAGGAGATGTTCAGGCGCTTCGAGTTCCGAAACCTGCTGGGGCGGGTCGACGAGCTCGACGCCGCGGTCCCGGCCGCGCCGATGAAGCTCGACACGACGCCCATCCCGTGGCGCGAAGAACTAAGTAACACTGTGTTACAAGGCTCGGAAGTGTGGGCTTTTGCAGGGGATTCGGAGCGAATTGCGCTTGCCAACTCGGCGGAAGTGGTCGTGTCCCCGCGGCCCGAGCGCCTCGACGGCTCGTTCGTCGTCCACGACGCCAAAGCGCATCGGGTCCGCGCCCAGGAGGACACACTGCTCCTCGCGTACCTCATCGAGCCGTCGCGGCCCGAGTACCCGCTGGACGAGCTCGCGCGCGAATACGGCCTCGAGCTGCAACCGGAGCCGGCCGCCGACGAGGAGACCGAAGCGCTCGTTCGGCACGCGGCGGCGACCTCACGCCTTGCCGGGTCACTCCTCGAGCGTGTCCGCGAGCGCGACATGGAGCGGCTGTACCGGGAGGTCGAGCTGCCGCTCTCGCCGGTGCTCCAAGCCATGGAGGACGCAGGCGTGAAGATCGACGAGTACCGGATGGGCGAGATCACGGCGCGCCTCCGAGAGCGGGTCGAAGAGCTCGAAGCCCGTGCTCAGGAGCTCGCGGGCGAGGAGTTCATGCTCGGCTCGACTCAGCAGGTGGGTCGCATCCTCTTCGAGAAGCTCGAGCTCACGCCGGGCCGCAAGGGCAAGACGGGCTACTCGACCGATACCCGGGTCCTGCGCTCGATTCGCGGCGAGCACGAGATCGTCGCGGTCATCGAGGAGTGGCGCGAGTACTCGAAGCTCGTCAACACCTACCTGGGCCCCTTGCCGACGCTGATCTCGAAAGTCGACGGGCGGCTGCACACGACCTTCAACCAGGCCGTCGCGGCCACCGGACGGCTGTCGACGACGAATCCCAACCTGCAGGCGATTCCGATTCGCACCGAGCTCGGCCGTGAGATCCGCTCGGCTTTCGTCGCCGAGCCTGGCCACAAGCTCCTCTCAGCGGACTATTCCCAGATCGAGCTCAGGATCCTGGCGCACGTCTCCGGCGAGCCGAAGCTGCGCGAGGCGTTCGAGCGCGGTGAGGACATCCACACGGCAACCGCCGCGGAGGTCCTCGGCAAGGACCCGGCCACGCTGAGCACCGGGGAGCGCTCGGTCGCCAAGATGATCAACTTCGGCATCGTCTACGGAATCTCGGCGTTCGGTCTCTCCGAGAATCTCGAGATCCCGCGCGAGCAGGCACAGGAGTACATCGACGCCTACCTCGCCCGCTTTCCGCACGTCCAGGACTTCATCCGGCGGACGATCGAGCAGGCCGAGCGAGACGGCTATGCAACGAGCCTGCTGGGCCGGCGGCGCCCGGTGCAAGAGCTCCGCGCGGGGAACCGGCAGACGCGTTCGCTGGGTGAGCGCCTCGCTGTCAACTTCGTCATGCAGGGCTCGAACGCCGACATCATCAAGGTGGCGATGGTGCGCATCCACGACCGGCTGCGCGAGGAGGGGAGAGGCGCTCGGCTCGTGCTCCAGGTGCACGACGAGCTCCTGCTCGAGGTGCCCGACGCAGAGGTGTCTGCTGTGAAGGACCTCGTGCGCGAGGAGATGTGCAGCGCGTTCGACCTCGAGCCGCCGCTCGCCGTCGACGTCGGCGTCGGCGACGACTGGCACGAAGCGAAGTGAACGTCGAGCTCTCCGACGGAGGCTCGCTCTTCGTCGAGGAGCTCGGCTCGGGCTTCCTCTCGCTTTTCGTTCTGCACGGGGGTCCCGGCCTCGACCACACGATGTTCCGCCCCTATCTCGACCCGCTCGCGGAGGACTTCCGCGTGCTCTACGTCGACCAGCGCGGACAGGGCCGTAGCGAGCGCGTCGATCCGGCCACACTGTCGCTCGAGGTCTTCGCGCGCGACGTCGACCTGCTCGCGGACGCTCTCGGCCTCGACGAGTACGCGCTGCTCGGCCATTCCTTCGGCGCGATCGTCACGACCTGGCACGCGATCAACCTCGGCACGGCGACCGCCTACGTCATCTCCGCCGGCGGCGACTCCAGCGCGAACGTGCTGGCCGATGTCGAAGCCTCATTGGAGGCTATGGGCGATGCGGGCCGCCCGATTGCGGACAGCTGGGAACAGGAAAAGTCGGTCCAGACCGAAGGCGAGCTGCAGGAGCTCCTGCGGGTGCAGAACCCCTTCCACTTCGCCGGCGATCCGCCGCCCGGGTTCGGAGAGGAGATGATCGGCAGCCCGGACGTGCTCCGCCATTTCGCGAACGCCGGCTACGGCGACTTCGACTACACGCCCGACCTGGGCCGAGTGCAGCAGCCAACACTCGTGATCGTGGGCGAGAAGGACCGCACGACCACGACCCGGGCAGCGCGTGTCCTGCACGAAGGCATTCCAGGAAGCGAGCTCGTCGTCGTCCCCGATGTCGGCCACATGAGCCTCGTCGAGGCGCAGGGCGAGTACCTCGAAGCCGTGCGCGGCTTCTTGGGCGGCTTGAAACCGCACAACTGACCGCAGATATACTCCGCCGGCTTTTATGACTAACGAAACAGTCGACAAGAGCCCGGCAACGGGCATTCTCAGTGACGCCGACGTCTGGACCACGGGCCCGGACGGCGAGCAGATCCCGAACTACGACGCGACGTTCCCCGATATCAACGAGGGGCAGGTTGTACACGGCCAGGTCGTGCGGGTCGACAAGGACGAAGTGCTCGTCGATATCGGTTACAAGTCGGAAGGGGTCATCCCGGTCTCGGAGCTGTCCATTCGCCGCTCCGTCAATCCCGAGGACGAGGTCAAGCTCGGCGACGAGATCGATGCGCTCGTTCTCACCAAGGAGGACGCAGACGGCCGCCTGATCCTCTCCAAGAAGCGAGCGCGCTTCGAGCTGGCTTGGAAGGCGATCGAGAGCGCCGCGGAGAGCGGCGAGCCCGTCACCGGGAGGGTGATCGAAGTCGTCAAGGGCGGCTTGATCCTCGACCTCGGCGTCCGCGGGTTCCTGCCCGCGTCGCTCGTCGACATCCGCCGCGTGCAGGACCTGGACGAGTTCCTGGGCCAGGAGCTGCGCTGCAAGGTGATCGAGCTGAACCGCTCCCGCAACAACGTCGTCCTCTCACGCCGCGCCGTCCTCGAGGACGAGCGCAAGGAGATGCGGCAGGCGATTCTCGACCGGCTCTCGCCCGGCGACGTCGTCGAGGGCCAGATCTCGAACATCGTCGACTTCGGCGCGTTCGTCGACCTGGACGGCATGGACGGCCTCATCCACATCTCCGAGCTCTCCTGGAGCCACGTCAACCATCCGTCCGAGGTGCTCGAGATCGGCCAGGACGTGAAGGTCAAGGTGCTCGACATCGACCGCGAGCGCCAGCGGATCTCGCTCGGTCTCAAGCAGACCCAGTCCGATCCGTGGCAGCAGGTGGTCGAGGCGTACAACGAGAGCGACGTCGTCCAGGGCAAGGTGACGAAGGTCGTCACGTTCGGCGCCTTCGTCGAGATCCTTCCGGGCGTCGAGGGCCTCGTGCACATCTCCGAGCTCGCGCAGCACCACGTCGAGAACCCGCGCGAGGTCGTCTCGCAGGGTGACGTCGTCAACGTGAAGATCATCGAGGTCGACGCCGATCGCCGCCGCCTCTCGCTTTCCCTCAAGCGCGTCGAGGATGCCGACGAGGTGCAGCCGCGCGCCGACGGAGAGCCGCTCGAGACTCCTGCCCCGCCGCAGATCGATCTCTCGGACGACGTCTTCTCCGAGGAGCGGACTGGGGAGGAAGCAACCGCCGAAGAACTGGCAGAGGAGCCGGCCACGGATGCTGCGGCCGAGGCGACGCCGGAGCCCGAAGGCGAGTCCACGCCCGAGATCCCGGCCGCCGAGCCCGAGATCCCGCCCGACCAGGCGGATCAAAGCATCGAGGCCGACGCGGTCGACCCAGAGCACCAAGGCCCCGGCGACTCCGAGGGGCATGCCCCCTACCAGCCGGACGAAGCCGAACCGCAGCCTGAGTAAGCGGCCGCTCGCGGTCGCGATCACCGGCGGCATCGGCGCCGGCAAGAGCGAGGCGCTCGCCGCGTTCGCATGCCACGGCGCCGCGACGATCTCGAGCGACGAGGTCGTCCACGAGCTGTACGCAGACGAGGATGTGCGTGCGGCGCTGCGCGAGCGCTACGGCGACGGCATCTTCGACGGCGACGAGGTCATTCGCGCAGCGGTCGGCGCGATCGTGTTCGCCGACCGCGGCGAGCTCGCCTGGCTCGAGCGCCTGCTGCATCCGAAGGTGATGGCCCGCACAGAGTCCTGGCGGGAAGAGCTAGCTGCGCTGCCCGATCCGCCGGCACTCGCGGTGAATGAGGTTCCGCTCCTGTACGAGACCGACTCGGAGGATCGCTTCGACGTCGTGGTCGTGATCACGGCCCCGGCCGAGCTGCGCGCCGAGCGGGCCGGGGAGCGCCTGGACGAGCGCGAGGAGCGCCTCCTGTCGGACGACGTCAAGACGGGCCGAGCCGACTTCGCCTACGTGAACGACGGATCTTTGGGTGATCTAGACGCTTTCGTGGCCGATGTCATTCAGACACTTGACAGACATCAAGAGTGATGTCATAGTGACGCCATGGAGATGGCACGCTTTCTCGCAGGGCTCGAATCCGACCTCGCGGCAGTCGCGGCGGTCGGCGACGAGCAGACCGCAGCCGCCGCTGAGCGGCTGATCAACGCGATTCGCGGCTCAGCGGGGCTCCGGCTGCTCGACGTCCTCGGCGAGGCGGCACTCGAGGTCAGCGGGCAACTGCCTTCGGGGCACGTCGAGGTCAGGCTGTCGGGCCAGGATCCCGCGCTCGTCTATGTGGGCGAGGCGGAGGCAGAGCCGGCCCAACCGGCCGACGACGGTCTTACTTCGCGCATCACGCTGCGCCTGCCAGAAGGGCTGAAGGCCAACATCGAGGCCGCCGCCGCCCGCGAGGGCATCTCCGTCAACAGCTGGCTCGTGCGTGCGCTCTCACGAAGCACGGCGCCGCGCACCCAGCGTCCAGGCAACCGGCTCCAGGGCTTCGCCCAGAGCTAGAGAGAGGGAGGAACCATGGCGTTCTACCCATTGCTTTTCGGTCACGCAGAAGTCCGCGAAGACCCGCGTCCGCCTCGCACGCCGAGGCCGCGGAGGCGGCGATGAGGCACGAGAGCTTCGACACACCGGGGCCGCTTCGGATCCGGGTCGAGTCGGCGTCGGGGTCGATCGAGCTGGAAACGGTCGACGGCGCAAAGACCGAGGTCGAGCTGGACGGGCCCGCGGACGACGTCGAGGAAGCGAGCGTCGAGCTACGGGAGCGTGGCGACGGGCACGAGCTCGTCGTCCAGACCCACCCGCGTGCCGGCTTCCGCCTCTTTCGCCTCAACAGCAAGGGCATCGACGTGAGGATTCGCGCACCGCACGGGGCCAGCGTCGAGATCTCGAGCGCGTCCGCCGACGTCGAGGGCCGCGGTCGCTACGGCAAGGTCGAGGTCAACTCCGCATCGGGTGACGTCACCTTCGAGGAGATCGAGGGCGACGCGCAAGCGAACACCGCGTCGGGCGACGTCGAGATCGGTCGCCTTGGTGGGATGGGCAAGCTTCGGTCGGCCTCCGGCGACGTCGAGATCGGCGCCGCCGCCGGCTCGCTGAAGGTGCAAACTGCCTCGGGAGATCAGGAGATCGGCAGCATCGCCTCGGGCGAGGTCACGCTGCAGACGGCGTCGGGCGACATCAGCGTCGGCGTCAAGCCCGGCTCCAAGCTCTGGATCGACGCGCGCTCGATGAGCGGTGAGACCAGCTCGGAGCTCGAGGTCGGCGACTCGGCCCCGCCTGGGGAAGGCCCACTGGTCGAAGTCCGCGCGACGGCTATGAGCGGCGACATTCGTGTGCGCCGCGCGCCTCCCTAGCCGCACCCAAATGAAGGTGCTCAACACCCGGCCCATCAGGGCGCTACTTGCCGCGCAGGTCGTCTCCATCACCGGCGCGCAGATGACCTGGCTGGCTCTGCCCTGGTTCGTGCTGACCACGACCGGCTCGGCGACGCGGACGAGCGTCGTCATGGGCGCGGAGGCCGTTGGCCTGGCGGCCTTCGGGATCCAGAGCGGCAACCTGGTGAACCGGCTCGGCGCACGCAGGACGATGCTGCTCTGCGACACACTCCGCGCTCCGACGATCGCCGTCGTCCCGATTCTGCACTGGACGGGTGCGCTCTCGTTCCCCGTCCTGATCGCCGCTGCCGCAGGGATTGGGGTCTTCAGCGCCCCGTACTTCGCGGCGCAGAAGGTGATCGTCCCCGAGATCCTCGGCGAGGACGAGCGCGTGGTGACCAAGATGCAGACGCTTTCCCAGAGCGCCTCTCGTGTCACGATGCTGCTGGGGCCGGTGACCGCCGGCGTCCTGATCGGGCTCGTCGGGGCGCCGAGCGTGCTGATGGTCGATGCCGTCACGTACCTCGTCGCCGTCGGGCTCGTGGTCGGATTCGTCCCGAGGGGTCGGCGGGCCGCTTTTCCGGGCGAGGAACAGGGCTCCCGGGCCGGCATCCGGTTCGTGCTGCGCGACCCGCTCCTCCGCTGGTGGATGCCCGTGTTCACGATCGGCGACGCCGCTTGGATGGCGATCTTTCTCGCCGTGCCGGTGCTCACGGTTCAGCGCTACGACTCGGATCCCCGGATCGCCGGCTGGTTGTTCGCGTCCTTCGGCGTGGGCGCGATCGTCGGCAACATCGCTGCGTTTCGAGTGCTCGACCGGACGGACGGGCTGCGGTTGGTCGGGCTCGGCATCCTGGGTCAGGCGCTGCCGCTCTGGCTGCTCGTCCTCGAGCTCCCGTGGTCACTCGTCTCGGCCACGCTGATGCTCTCGGGCCTGGCCAACGGGCTCGTCAACCCGAGCATCCACGCGATCCTGACGCTCCGCGCTCCGCCCGCCCTCCGGGCCAACGTGATGGCCGTCGTGATGACCCTGTTCGCCCTGGTGACGCCGATCGGGTTCCTGGGAGCCGGCCCGTTGCTGGACGCCTTCGGCCTCGACATCGTGTTCGGGCTGTGCGCCGCGATTCAGACGGTGACGATGACGGGCGCAGCGATCGCCGCGTTTCGCGCCCGGCGAGCGCTGCTACCCGAACGGCGCCCCTTGATGCCCCGGCGAGGCGAGGTCTAGGATCGCGCTATGGTTGAGACACGGGCGAAGCGCCGCTGCGAGTGCGGCGCCGAGGGCTGCACAGCGGAGATCACATTGTCCTGGGAAGAAGCTGACGCGGTCGACCACGGTGGTCGCGATCTCTGGATCGTTGCGCCTGGGCACGAACTCAGAGGAGCCCGGAGCGCCGTTACCGTCCGTGCGAATCAACGGTTTTCTGTCATCCGCGCCGTGGAGAAGCACGAACCCTTAGACGACTAGGGCCGCTCCTCGTCCTCCAGCTCGTTCGCCTTCGCGCAGAGAGCCGCGAAGCCGGCCTGCAGGAAGTCGTTTGCCGCGGACGCGCCGAGCGACCAGGTGAGCAGCCGCCCGAACTGGGGCGACAGCAGCTGGGTCGAGGCAAGAGCCGCTGCAGTCCAGGTACCCAGGCAACGCGGGCAGGTGACGAGCTCGCCAAGCGCCCGCTGGAAACCTGTTCCGGCCGGTTGCTCGTCCTCCCCGGTGTCCGCGTCACCCTCGACGAAGGGCTGCCGCACGAAGCTTCCGACGCGCTCGCGGGAGAGTGTCCGTGAAACCTTGAAGGTCGCCGCGGAGAGCATGAGGAACTCGACCGTGGTTCTCGGAGGTGAGCGCCGCGAGAGCGTTGCCACGGTCGCGAGACCGCCGAAGAATAAGCCTGCGATCGCGGCGTAAGCGTTGTGGGGTGGCCGCTCGGAAGTCATGCCACCTCTCCTTTCCCGAATCCGCGCCGTTCAAGACGTCGGGCGCGACCCTGGAGGTGCCGCGCCGGACGTACAGCTCGTCGATGGACACTAAGGCCGTGAGAGCCGCTCCCACAGGTTGTCCATCAGCCGGTTGACGACCGGCTGGCGCACGGAACCGGCGAGCGTAAAGGCGCCTGCGGCAAACACCTTCGCCGCGCCTTTCTCGTAGTAGGTCATCTGCCCCGTCTTACCGGAGCCGAGTAGGTTCGGCAGCTCGGCCAGGACCTTCGTCCCGCGAGGCGAGCTCGGCTGCGTCTTGTCGATCTCGATGCCCGCGCTCGAAAGGCGCGAGCCGGTGCGGAGATCCGTGTCGGCGAAGATCCACGACGCCTCGCCGGCTGCGCGAACGATCCACGGGGAGCGATGTTCGCCCCTGTCGTTGCCGATGTACTGGACGCCGATCAGCGCGGCTTCAGGCCGGCCGATGTCGCGCCACATGCGTACGCGATACATGACGTTCCCTCGGGTGACGACCTTCCAGAAGAAGTTGTTCGCCGAGAGGAACATGAGATTCCCGCCACGGTTCCGGAAGCCCTCGACCGCGTCGTACTCACGCTTCGTCACGTACTCGTGGTGGCCCGGGAAGATGATCAGGTCGTAGGCCTCGGCCAGTCGACGGCCGGTGGACCTCGCAACGTCGGTCTGTCCGAGGTAGTCGACAGCCCGCTTGTCCTGGTTGAGCCACTGGAGGAAGGGCTGGTCGTAGTACTTGTAGTGAGGCGGGACACCGCGGTTCTCGTACGGGCGGCCGAGACGTGCGGTCTTCTTCCGGGCGGGAGCGGCGTACCACGTGTCGCTCTCGCCGTCCTCGTCGTCGTCGTGGAAGTTGTACGCCTGCCAGGTGAAGGTCGGCAGGACGACGGCGATACGGTGCTCGCCGAGCCTGCCCGGCCGAAGGACGAATGGTGCGTACCCGACCCGCGGGCCGGCGATCAGCTTGACGTAGTAGAAACCCGTCGGCTCGGCAGGTATCGGCACCCAGACCGTCTGGTTTCGGCGGAGATTCCCGAGCCGGCGCGCCGGCGTCACGGCCGTGCCGCGTAGCTCGTCGCGGGGGCCAATCGAGCCCGTCTCGGTGCCCGCACGGAAGATCTGCATCCGCACGCCGCTAACGCGCTTGGAAAAGACGACGAGCCGCGCAACGGCTCCGGGGCCGTAGCTGTCCCGCGGAAATGCGGCCTCGATCGCTGGTCGCTTCGAGGGCTTGACCCTCGCAACCGTGCCGGTGGTCTGGAAACGGGGGCCGAACGTGGGAGCGGAGCTCGTGAGAGCGGCTCCCAGGAGGGCGATCGCAACAGCAGCGATCGCGGAGCGACGCCGTGCGCCGCGAACTGGAATGAGGCTGTGATTGAGCATGGGGCCACCGTCCGGCGGAGCCCCAATCGCCCCGTCACGGCGGCCCAACGGCGCGCTAACGGCGCCTGTTCAGCAGGTGCTTTCGGTGCTAGAACAGGCCCGTGCTGCGGTTTCGCATGCTCGGTTCGCTCGAGGTTGAGCGAGAAGGAGAGCCCGTCGAGATCGGCGGGCAGAAGCAGCGCGCCGTGCTCGCGATCCTGCTCCTGCGAGCCGGCGAGGTCGTTTCGACCGAACGACTCATCACCGAGCTTTGGGGTGAGAGCCCGCCCCCGACTGCAGCGACGTCACTGCAGAACGCGATCTCTCAGTTGCGAAAGGCACTCGGTGCTGAGTCGGTCGTCACCCGGGCCCCCGGCTACGTCCTGGCCGTCGACAAGGAGCAGATCGATCTCCACCGCTTTGAGGGCCTGATCGAGAGGTCGCGCGGAACCGACTCACACGTGCGCTCACAACTGGTGCGGGAAGCCCTCCAGCTCTGGCGGGGCCCGCCTCTCGCCGATTTCACCTACGACTCCTTCGCGCAAGGTGAGATCGCGCGTCTCGAGGAGCGCCGTCTTCATGCGTTCGAGGAGCGGATCGAGGCCGAAGTCGAGCTCGGGCGTGGCGCTGAGCTCGTCGGCGAGATCGAGGCCCTCGTCAGAGAGAACCCACTTCGTGAGCGGCTGCGCGGTCAGCTCATGCTCGTTCTCTATCGCTCGGACCGCCAGGCTGAGGCGCTCCAGGCCTACCAGGAAGCCCGGCGAATGCTCGTCGACCAGCTCGGCATCGAGCCGAGCCTGTCCCTCCAGCAACTCCATGCGTCGATCCTCCGCCAGGAGTCGGCGTTGCAGCCGCAGCCCGTTGCCAACGCGGGCGAAGATCGACTTGGCGAGGTCATGCGCGCTTTGCTGTCCGCCCGCCTGGTACCGATCCTCGGACCTGGCCCGCCCTCCGAGAATGGGAACGAGCTTGCCACGCGCCTTGCCGACAGTTTCGACTGCCCCGAGGAGCACCGAGGCGATCTCACCCGCGTCTCCCAGTATGTCGCCGTCACCCAAGGGGTAGGGCCTCTATACGACGAGCTGCATGCGCTTTTCTCCGAGGCGTCCGAGCCCGGCCCTGTTGAGCGATTTCTGGCCGGGTTGCCGGCCCTCGCCCGCACACGGGCAACAGAGCATCAGCTCATCGTCACGACCGGCTACGGCCGCGCGCTCGAGGCTGCCTTCGAGGCTGTAGGCGAAGACGTGGACGTCGTCTGGTACGCGGCGACGGGGCCAGAGCGCGGCAAGTTCATCCATCGCAGCCCAGACGGGGCGGAGACCGTGGTTGCGGTGCCGAACGCGTACGGCGAGTTGTCGCTCGCAGAGCGGCCCGTGATCCTCAAGATCCATGGCGAGGTCGATCTGCGGCCGGAGCGCGAGCGGGAGAGCTTCGTCGTCAGCGAGGACGACTACATCGGATATCTGGCGCAGACCGAGCTCGCGAACGTCGTGCCCGTCACGCTCGCCGCGAAGCTGCGGCGGAGCCACCTGCTGTTCATCGCTTATCCAGTCGTGGAGTGGAGCCTCCGGGTTTTCCTGCACCGGGTTTTTGCCGACCAGCCGATCAGCTATCGCTCGTGGGCCATCCTGCCAGGGGCGCAGCCGATCCAGCGCGAGTTCTGGCGGCAGCGCGGCGTCGACTTGTATGACGTCTCGCTCGAGGAGTTCGTCGCGGATCTCGAGCGGCGGCTCCAGGAGGCCGTGCCGACGTGAAGCCCGAGAGCCCCTACAAGGGTCTTGTCCCGTTCGAGGAGAGCGACCTCGACGCGCTCTTGTTCTTCGGCCGTGAGCGCGAGAGCGAGATCATCGCCGCGAACCTGCTGGCTGCGCGTCTGACGGTCCTTTATGGGCCGAGCGGAGTGGGGAAGACCTCAGTGCTGCGCGCTGGTGTCTCGCATCGCCTGCGTCAGCTTGCACGGGACAATGTCGCTGAGCGGGGTCATCCGGAGTTCGTGGTCGTCGTGTTCGACGCTTGGAGTGAGGATCCCGTGGCTGCTCTGCGCCAAGCCGTGCGTGATGAGTTGACCTCGCTCTTTGGCTCGGCGTTGCTGAACGAGCGCGAAGGCGAGTCGCTTGCCGACACTCTGGGCCGCTGGACGGACGCACTGGCTTGTGACGTGCTTCTTGTCCTCGACCAAGCGGAGGAGTACTTCCTCTACCACGCTGAGGATTCGGGCTTCGCTGAGGAGCTGCCCGAGCTGGTCACGAGCCCCGGCCTCCGCGTTCGCGTCCTGCTCTCGCTGCGCGAGGACGCTCTGGCCAAGCTCGACCGCTTCAAGGGCAGGATCCCGAACCTCTTCGCCAACTACCTCCGGCTCGACCATCTCGACCGTCGCGCGGCGAGCGACGCGATCGTCAAGCCGATCGAGCGTTACAACGAGCTCACCGGTGCCTCAATCGAGATCGAGCCTGCCCTGGTCGAGGCCGTGCTCGAGCAGACGGCCGCAGGCAAAGTCGATCTCGGCGAGGCCGGGCGCGGAGCGACCCGGGACGAGGCGGATGAGGGTCGGATCGAAGCGCCGTACCTCCAGCTCGTAATGGAGCGAATCTGGGAGGAAGAGCGGCGGGCGGGGTCAAACCGCCTACGGCTCGAGACGCTGGAGCGCCTTGGCGGCGCCGAGTCGATCGTTCGTGCGCATCTGCGCCGCGCCGTCGAGGACCTCTCTTCGGACGAGAAGGACGTTGCAGCCGACGTCTTCCGCTACCTCGTCACGCCTTCGGGCACAAAGATCGCCCACGGGCTCGGCGACCTCGCCGAGTACACGTCGGTCGACGAGCAACGGCTGCTCCCTGTGCTCACGACGCTGAGGCGGGAGCGGATCGTGCGTCCGGTCGACGGGGCCGGTACGAACGGCGACCGCTACGAGATCTACCACGACGTCCTCGCGGACGCGGTGCTCGGCTGGCGCCGCGAACAGGAGCTCGAGCGCGAACGGCGGATTGCCGAGAAACGTCACCGACGTCTCGCAGTCGTCGCGCTGGGCTCGCTCGTCGCGCTTGCGGCCATGACACTCGTCGCGATCTACGCGTTCGCCCAACGCCGGGAAGCGCGGGATCAACGGCGTGAGGCACGCGTGCAGGCGACCGAGGCTCGCGCCCGTGAGCTTGCAGCTACCGCAATCTCGGTGCAAACCACTGACCCCGACCGAAGCGTCGACCTGGCACAGCAGGCCGCGCGCATCGATCCGACGCCGACAGTCGAAGACGTGCTCCGAAACTCGCTGATCGCCTCGCGGGTCAGGCGCGTGCTCCGACCGGGTGACGGAGCGGTCACAGCGGCCGAGTACAGCCCCGACGGCTCCCGTGTCGTGACAGCTTCGGCGGACGGGTCGGTGCGGGTGTTCCGGGCTCGAACCGGGCAGGAGCTGGCGGCGATCAGGCACAAAGGTCGAGCGACCGATGCATCCTTCAGTCCGGACGGGCTCCTGATCGCGACAGCCGGATCCGATCGCACCGCTCGCATCTGGTCGGGCGCGGCGGCTCCGGCACGCGTGCTGCGGCACCCGGCCGGGGTGCGCGATGCGGTCTTTACGTTCGATTCCGCGTATCTCGCGACGCTGGCGGATGACGCGGCCGTCCGGGTGTGGGACGTGGACACCGGCGAGCTCTTGCACACGTTTGCCGAGCCTCGGGCCGCGCGTCGTCTCGTCGCCAGCCCAGTGTCTCACCTCGTGGCTTCGTTCGGCGCCGACAGCCTGGCACGGGTCTACGACGTGGCTGCGGGCGGACTTTTG